>JAABUT010000458.1_pt1 | contig 66609 bp, 62 predicted proteins | sample 5559281 | NCBI WGS metagenome assembly JAABUT01 (sample SAMN10711880, study PRJNA513359) | rock metagenome | isolation source: Antarctica rocks | place: Antarctica: Victoria Land, Ricker Hills nord | collected 2016-01-04 | reverse complement strand
AAATAATCAAACCGGCCTTCCGCACCGGATAAACGGCTCATCACCGTTAAAACTTTTTCCTGATCCTGATTAAGCAGCATTGCCGCCGCATAAACGGAAAGCAAATTGTAAGCGTTGAAACTTCCGACCAGTTTAAACCAGACTTCTTGATTATTAATGTTCAACAACAAGCCGCCAAACTGATTTTCGATGATTTTTGCTTTGAAATCAACCATGCTTTTTAAACCATAAGTTTTTTGAGCAGCTTTGGTATTCTGCAACATCACTTTGCCATTACGGTCGTCCAGATTTGTTAATGCAAAAGCAGTATCCGGCAATTCGTCAAAAAAAGTTTTCTTGGCTTTTATATATTGGTCGAAGGTTTTGTGGAAATCCAGATGATCGTGAGTGATATTAGAAAAAATAGCTCCTGTAAAATTCAATCCTGTAATCCGGTGCTGTACAATGGCGTGCGAACTGACTTCCATAAAAGCATAATCGCAACCCAACTCTACCATTTCTTGTAGCAATTGGTTCAATGCAATCGGATCGGGCGTAGTATGCGTGGCCGGAATTACTTGATTATTAATCCGGTTTTCTACGGTTGAAAGCATACCACATTTGTAACCCAGCTCCCGAAAAAGCTTGAACAGTAAAGTTACCACCGTCGTTTTTCCGTTGGTGCCGGTGATGCCAACTAATTTTAATTTGGCTGAAGGATGATCGTAGAAATTTGCCGCAGCCAAACCCATAGCCACAGAAGCCGATGCTGTTTTTACATAGGTAGTTTCGGGATTTTGATTTTCCGGGATTTCTTCACAGATAATCGCTACCGCACCGGAGCTGATGGCCTGATCGATGAATTTGTGCCCGTCAACTAAAGTTCCCCGCACTGCAAAAAATAAGCTTCCGGCAACTACTTTCCGTGAATCAAAAACAAGCGCAGTAATTTCCTGGTCCGGTTTTTTTAAACCAGCTGCCCCAGGTATTCCTGCACATATTTCCCGTAATAATTTCATTCGAGTTCGAGTACAATTTTAGAACCTTTCGGAATCAGGCTGCCGGCATCAACCGATTGGCGGACAACCGTTCCGCTGCCTGCAACCGCAACTTTATAGCCTGCATTTCCCATGATAAACAAAGCATCGCGCAAACCCATGCCTATCGTAGATGGCACCGCACCTTTTTTAGTTATGGTTTCACTGTTGATGCCTTCACTGCTATCGATTTCAGTTTCTTTGTTTTTGGTGAAAATTGTCTTCAAACCAAATTTACTGTAAACTTCCTGTACCGCTTTTTGCTGTCCGGATTTTGTTTTGGGTGATTGCTGTCCGGTTACAGCAAAATGTTCTGTTGGCGTCTGGTTCAAATCCAGGTCACTTGAATAAACTTTATCAGCCACTTCCCTGAAAACCGGTCCGGAAACCAAAGCACCGTAATAAGCACCTTTCGGGTTATTGATCACCACAATCATGGAATATTTGGGTTTATCTGCCGGAAAATACCCGCAAAAAGAAGCTTGGTAAGAACGTTTTCCCTTATATCCCAAAGTACCGTTTGCCACCTGCGCTGTACCCGTTTTTCCAGCCACCTGATATAAAAGATTGTAAATAATATGATAACCAGAACCAAACTTCTTGTCATCCACCACACCTTCCAGCATCTTTTTCAGTTTGCCCAGCGTGGCATCAGAGCAAATTTTCGGGTCGATCACACGTGCCTGAAACTGTTCTATCGGACTACCAAAACGCCGGATTTCTTTTACAAAAAGCGGCGCAATCATTTTACCATTGTTGGCCACTGCATTATATAAAGCGAGCATTTGCAATGGTGTTAATTTGGATTCGTATCCATAAGCCATTTGCGGCAGTGTTAAACCGCTCCAGCTTTTGCTCGTATTCGGGTTTTTTATTAGCGGAGTACCTTCACCCGGGATTTGTAGGTTTAGCTTCTCATTCAGGTGCATTTTGTACAGATTGTCTGTAAATTCAGCCGGATCATCTTTGTAATGCTCGTAAATCAGTTTGGCAACAGCCACGTTTGATGATTTTTCAAAAGCTTGTTTTACAGTGATTACTCCGGTCCCTAAATGAGAATCTTTAATAATTTTTTTATAAACCGTAAATGCGCCCCCCTGGCAATCCACCAAAGTATTGGTATCTATTTTATGCTGATCCAAAGCCGTCATGTAGGAAGCCAGCTTGAAAGTAGAACCCGGTTCTGCAGATTCGCTGATGGCATAGTTCAGTTTTTCTTCATAAACGCCGTTCCGCACTTTCGTATAATTGGCAATTGCACGGATTTCGCCGGTTGCAACTTCCATCAAAACGACTGTTCCGTGGTCGGCATCGCTCAAAACCAATTGTTTGCGGAGTGCATTTTGCGCAACATCCTGAAAATTCACATCCAGCGTAGAAATAATATCTGCGCCTTCTTTCGGGGCTATTTCGTAATCGTCATTCACCGGTTTCCAAACGCCGCCTGCAATGCGCTGCATCAAACGCTTGCCCGATTCTCCATTGATAAAAGAAGCATAGGCACCTTCCAGTCCAACAGCATTACTAACATTCTCATTTTTATAACCAATAGTACGGGCAGCCAACGACCGGTATGGCAAAATCCGTTTATTTTTTTGTGCGATAATCAATCCGCCACCGTATTTGCCCAAATTGAATATCGGGAATTTCTTGATCTGCTTTAAATCCTGAAAAGAAACCCGGCGTTTGATGAGCAGGTAGCGTGAATTATTCCGGCGGCCATCACGCAGATAGCGGGAATAATCGCGGGCCGGTTTGTCGCCAAAAAACGAAGAAAGTTTCATAGCCAGCGAATCTACTTTACCATAAAAAACTTTGTCATCGGTAATCGTTCCGTCCATCATATCCATCCGCACTTCATATTCCGGTACAGAAGTGGCGAGCATACTGCCGTCCTGTGCAAAAATATTACCGCGGGCGGCTTCTACATTTACATATCTTATCGACAAACTATCCTGCATGGCAGCCCATTTTTTACCCTGTAAAAACTGCACGCGGCATAGCTGAAACATCACTGCCGCAGCAAAGAATACGATCAGGCCAAAGGCGAGATATACCCGGAGCAGTATGTTGGTTCTAATGCTCATCAGCTGGTATCATGATTTTTTGCGGCGGTTCTACAGAAGTTTTTAAGCCTAAAGTATCCGTCTTTTTTTCTACTTCAGATAAAGTGCTTTTAAAGGCCAACTCGGCTTTGGTTGTTTTATAATCCCAGCTTAGTTCTTTTACTTGTTTGGACAGTTTATCAATATCCCGAATGTTATTTTCGGCCATGTGCCTGTTGGCAATGTAGATCATCGCCAAAAAAGCCACAAAAAATATAAATGGCAGCATCCGGGTAGCGGCATCCGTAGAAACCACACCTTTATGAAGCAATAAGGTGAAAAAATTATCGGGAATTTTACCGGCAGGCGGTTTTTCTTCCACAATTAGTTCTTTCTCCAGTTCCTCATCTTCCAGAATTTCTGCTTTTAACCGATTGATCATCTTTTTACAGCTATTCTTAATTTAGCACTACGTGCCCGGTTATTTATTTTTATTTCTTCTTCTGAAGCGGTAATTGCACCACGACTTATTGCATCAAAGGGTTTTTGGTCATTTCCGAAGAAATCCTTTTCTACTTCTCCGCGAAATTTTCCTTTGGCAATGAAATTCTTCACCAAACGGTCTTCCAGCGAATGATAAGACATCACCACTAATCTTCCACCCGAAACCAAAACATCTGCCGTCTGCATTAAAAATTCCTGCAAAGCTTCCAGTTCCTGGTTCACTTCAATTCGCAGTGCCTGAAAAACCTGTGCCAGATATTTATTCTCTTTTCCTTTCGGGATCAGATTTTGGATCGCGGTTTTCAGTTCGGTAATCGTATTTATAGGCTGATTTAACCTTGCTGTAACTACTGTTTTTGCCAGTGTTTTTGCGTTTTGCAATTCGCCATACATGCCGAAAATGCGGTGCAATTCTTCTTCCGTGTAATTATTAATGATTTTTTTTGCCGTCAGATCACCGCTTTTGTTCATCCGCATATCCAGATCGGCATCAAAACGAACCGAAAAACCACGTTCAGCCTGGTCAAACTGATGTGAAGAAACACCTAGATCAGCCAAAATCCCATCAACCGGAAGCGCATCGTACAAACGGCAGGAGTTTTTCAGATACCTGAAATTCTGTTCCACAAAAGTCAAACGACCATCATCGGGCAGGTTTCGTTTGGTATCTTCATCCTGATCGAAGGCCAGCAAACGGCCATTTTTACCTAAATCATTTAATATTTTTTGAGAATGGCCGCCACCGCCGAAAGTTACATCCACGTAAACACCATCCGGCCGGATTGCCAGTGCATCGATGCATTCCTGCAGCATTACGGGTGTGTGGTAGTTACTCATTCGTACTTTTTGCTTTGTTGCCCATCACTTCTTCCGCCAGATTGGCAAAATTTTCCGGCTCGTTATCCAGTTGTCCGTTGTAAGCACTTTGCGCCCAAACTTCTATTTTATTCAAATTCCCGGTTAGCACCACATCCGTTTCGATGCCTGCATAATCAAGCAAAGTTTTCGGAAAAAGCACTCTTCCGGCCGCATCCGGAACGATTTCTGTTGCCCCGCGGGTAAAATATCTAACAAAATCACGGTTCTTTTTTTCGTATTGATTCAGTTTCGACAGGTCATCCAATATCAAATCCCACTCCTTGCGCGGATAAACCACCAGGTGTTTTTCAAAGCCACGATTGATCACAAGTCCTTCACGCTCAGCTTCCGGAAGCTGTTTCCTGAGGTTTGCAGGGATCATCATCCGCCCTTTCGCATCAAGCTTGCATTCAAACTCACCTAAGAAATATGGCATTATCAGGTTAGGGTAATATTTAATGAGTAAAAGTATAAAATTTACCACCTTTTACCACAATTCCCCACTAAAAGTTTTCAACAAAGTTTTTAACCGTTTTTTTGAGCAAAAATTTGCAGGCATACTGTTTTTATCGGCATAAAAAAAGCCCGGCATTGCGGACTTAAATTTTTGGGAACATTCAGATGATCTGATGTACCAAAAACTACTCTATTATATTAGTTTTTCAAGTCTGATTTTTCAGTTCATTTATAAAAGCATCTATTTGATCAATCGTCATCATAATTTGAGAGGCCACAATTGGTTTCCGGTAGATACGGTCAATGCTGATCGGATGCTTTAAAGTGATCAAAACATTAACCGAACTTTTCAAAATACTGCCTCTAAAACAGGTTTCATCCGGCTGATAGTTGTCGTTAATTTTTTCCACCGAAGCGATGTTATTTATATTGATCATCGCCCGCCAACGAAAACCTGTACGAAACAAAATTTTATCTGGTAAAAACAGTATCGGATTTTTGACAACGGCAGACAGGTGGCTGACTAAAAAAATCAGACCATAGACACTTGCCAAGCTAACTAAAATGGCTGCCTGATGGCTGTAATGCATCAACAAAAGATGAACAACAACCAGTTCAATCATGAAAACAGATAAAATCACTCCGAAAAACCCTGCATAACCGGATTCTTTGTAAACTGTAAACTGTTTGATGTTTGCAGAAACAGGCCTGAATTTTTTCCAGCAACCTAAACCAAACCGTAAAACAATAATTTCCGAAGCCAACATTCGTACAGGCAAACTATCGCCTAAAACTGCAACTAAACTTTTGGATAAGTTGTAACTAAAATCCTGATAGCCTGCTTGCTGCTGCTTGTAAAAGCTGATAATGGTTTTGATTTTACTGATGACGTAAACTAAAAAACATAATTCAACCAGCACACTTGCTTTGCGCAATTGCAATACATAATACTTTTGGTGAGGCGGTAAAATCAAATAAGCCACCAGTAAACATGCACTTACTACAAGCAACATGCGCCGCGCTTTAAGCTGATACGGACGAATGATCAAGAAATAGTAAGCTGCGGGAAACGTGATAACGATATCTGCCAGAAAACCTGTTGCCAGTACATCCCGTTTAGCAAGTGGTGCGAAGTGCAAAACCAGTAACCCGCAGAACAGGATTGTAGCTGCTAAAAAAGCTGTTAAGTAGATGGTTTTGTGGAGTTTGAGTTGAAATATGGCCATAAGTTGAAATTGAAAGCTTGTATTTGGTGTAATCAAAGCATTAACAAATTAGCTAATCCATTGAACCATTGTTATCCATTTTGTCCATTTTGAATTGATTTTACGATAAATTTCTATACTACCTTGCCCGCATTCTCCGCCACAATAATATCCATAGTAAAAAATGCAAATGGAATTATTGCGGATAAATACTGGTTTCGAGAAATTGTAAATAGATTGAAATTTTTTTAATTTTTTTTTAAGATTACTATTTGAATTCTTTTCCTCCAAGTCGATCTTCTGAGAATTTTGGAAAAGGTTATTCGGCCAGATAAAATCCTGCTGTTCATCAATTTTTTCTAACAAATATTTTTTCTCATCTTTTGTGAGGATCAATTGCCTGCCAGCATTGTTTTGTCCAAAAAAGAAATTGTTATATAAAGTGTCCTTAACTATGGCTTCTTTTAAATATTTTAGATCATATTGATGTATCGTATCAGAATAAACTATCGGTAATTTATCGGCAAAAAACTCCTGTAAAAACTTTATTGAATTTTTAGTGCTTTGCGAATAGCTATTAGAAACAATAAATAAACAGCAAAATAGAATTAAGTATTTCATTCTCTAAAATTTAGGAGTTTAACCGATACTGATCGGGATCCGCAGTCCCGCAACTGAGTTAAGGATTATCAACCTTAATATTACCGCCCAAAACCCTAACCTTCAAAAAACTCGCCTCAGTCCCACCATCGTAAACCTTAATTATCGCTTTCCTAAAATCTTCCGGCTTGGCTTTCATAATGTTCATAAACTGCTGCGGGTTGCGGTCGATGAGCGGGAACCAGGTACTTTGCACCTGCACCATGATGCGGTGTCCTTTTTTGAAAGTGTGCAAAATATCCTGCAATTCAAAATTTACCGGCGTAATTTTGCCTGGAACAAAAGGTTCCGGCTTGGAAAAACTGTTGCGGTATTTGCCACGCATCGCTTCGCTGCGTACCATCTGCTCGTAGTGCGACATGGCAACATTTATGCTGGTAAAAGAAGTATTGCGTGTAGAATCCGGATAAACGTCAATTACTTTCACCACAAAATCTGCATCGGTGCCGCTGATCGCGACTTTCAGGTTTGCCCAAATATTGCCTGCAAGCGTTACATCGTCCGCCAAAACATCGGTCTGATAAGTTAAAACATCCGGCCGCGTGGCGGCAAAACGCTGGTCGGCCGTCATGTATTCACGGTCCATATCCATCGAAGTTCCGTTGATAAACGGCACCGGTTTATTCGGGTCTGAAATATAGCTGCTAAAAGAAGCATTGGTTTTTGGCGGACCGAAGGCCAGTTTTCCGTTGGAAAGAAAATACAGGTTTTTTTCTTTCGCTGCTTCCGGCGGCCATTTCTGGAAGGTTTTCCATGCATTGGTGCCAGTTTCAAAAACATTTACCGGTGCAAGGTCTAATTCCGTTCCTTTTAAATAATGGCTAAAAAACTTAAACTCGATGTTTTCGCGATAATACGGACCAGTCGGCCCGCCGAAATTCACATCGCCCAAATGATCACCGTTGCCCCGCGCCCAACCGCCATGCACCCAGGGACCCATCGCAAAATAAATAGGCGTTTTCGGATTGTTTTTTACTAAAGTTTTATAGGTATTGATCGCGCCGTACAAATCCTCCGCATCGTACCAGCCACCGGTAACCAATGTTGCTGTTTTTATATCGGTTAAATGCGTCAGCACATTGCGGTCTTTCCAATGCTGATCGTAATCCGGATGGTCGAGCATTTCGTTCCACAAACGGATCGTATCTTTATAATATAGACCATTTGTGTTCTTCATCGTGGCCATTTTCATAAAAAAATCGAAACCGTCTTCTGTTCCTGCATTAAATTCTGTAGCCCTTCGTTGTGTTGGTTTATCATCCTGCCGATTGGTAAATCCGGGGTAAAAACCAAAGTTGGCCACCAGCATAAATGCGCCGTTGTGCCAGCCGTCATCGCGCCAAAGATCTGCAATTGGTGCCTGCGGAGAAGCGGCAACCAGCGCCGGATGCCGGCTCAGCAAAGCCGTTGTGGTGTAAAACCCAGGATAAGAAATCCCCCAAACGCCAACTTTCCCGTTATTATTTGGAATATTTTTGAGGAGCCAATCAATTGTATCATAAGTATCGGTGCCTTCATCCACATCGTTTTTGGTTGGATGATTGTCTTTCTCTGGCGTCATTTCCTCATAAATCCCTTCGCTCATCCATCTTCCACGCACATCCTGATAAACGAAAATATAACCATCGTGCAAAAATAATGGCGACGGACCTAAACTTCCTTTATACAAATCAACACCGTAAGGCGCAACGCTATATGGCGTCCTGTCCATCATAAACGGATATTTTTTGGATTGATCTTTCGGCACATAAACTGAAGTGAACAGCTTTCTGCCATCGCGCATCGGGATCTGGTATTCGTATTTCTGGTAATTTTCTTTTACATAAGCCGTGTCCGGGTTTTGGATTTGAGCGCGCGCCTGCCAAAAAAACAGGCATAAAAGAAGCACGGAAAGTATTTTTTTCATGGCGTTATTGTTATTAAAGATTTTGGTAATATAAAAGAAGTATCAGCTAAAAACAATCAAATTCCAAAAATTATGAAAACCGATTGCAGGCAATAAACTACCGCTTCTTTGTTTCAACCAGGCATACGCAAACCCAAGTCCCATTGTCATACAAAACCGCTGCGGGTTAAATACCAGATGCCAATGTTTATCTATACTAATCCCGTGTACCATTCCAAAAATCAAGGAAATAATTAATACGCCCCAGCCAGCTTTTGCTTTAAAAATTGAAACCGAAGCAGGATAAATTTTATTTAATAAACCTAAAAGAATACCTCAGTAAATTAACTCTTCAGAAAGACCTGGCAAAGTAGCCTCAAAAGCAAAAGTTTCAAAATCGTTAAAATACTGTAAACTGCTGGAAATTATCTTGGGAATCAGCCTTAAAAACAGCAAGATCCCACTAAAACCCAACACTGAATAAATAGAACTAACCTTTAATGAACTGGTAAATCCAGCAGCCTTTTTACTTAAAATTGAATTATAGTTAATGAATAGAATAGCTGCAACCAGGCTCACACTTTTACCTGTCCAATTCCATTGTTGTGTTGAAAAAAGTGTAAAACTGAAACCTGATACAATTAAACCTTCGGCAATTAATATCAAGGCAGCCAGCAACAATAAACGCTTTTGTTTTTGGAATAATTGTGCTTGATGAGCAACAGCAAAGGCAGCAACAACCCAATTTGCAGTAAAGTGGATATTAAAGATTTGAGCAGATTAAGCACTAATAAATGAAATCATTGTGACTACTTCTTACTTTTCTGCTGGATTATAAAGTTCGATTCCACTGATAAACTTGTAATCTTTTAAATTGTAAGTAAACAACGGAAGTTGGGTAATTACAGAGGTAGCTGCGATTAAAGCATCAGGTAATGCAAGACCGTGGCTTAATCTATAATTTTGCAAAAGTTGGATAGCAGTTTGTGTGATATCATCATTTATAAAAGTAACCGTATATCGAAGAATACTTTTATTGGTCCTTTCCATATCTATTTTATTAGTGGCACCAATAATGAGTTCCATCTTTGTAACTGCTGAAAGAATTACGTTTTCCGTTCGAATAGAATTTTCTATCAAATTTTTCGTAATGAGATACCTTTCACTATTACTATTCAAATAGTCTATCATTACATCAGTATCACAAATTACTTTGGTCGCCGCCATGCTTCTTTTCTTAACTTTTTAGCATCTAAATTTTTATCCGTAAATACTTTTCTCAGTTCAGAAATATCTATACTTGGATCGCCCGGAATTATTGTAACCCCATTAATAGAATATTCTTTATCAAATTTTTGCTCCGCAGGAACTGCACTATCTTCCAACATTTTTTTTTGGGAAGAAGAAGAATCAATTTCAAAATCAAAGTATTCTGCCAGTCCTTTTAATATTTTTAAAGTTTCCGGCTTTTGGTACTTAATGGTTACTTCTGGCATAACTGAGTTTTGATATAAAGTTAAAAATTTTGAACAAAAAGTTGACTAATAAAAAAAGCCTTCACCAAACGGCAAAGGCTTTTCAATCCTCATTTTATACCGATAAAAACAGCATCAGTCATTGATCGCTTTTACGCCTGGCAACTCCTTGCCTTCCATGTATTCCAGCAATGCTCCGCCGCCCGTGGAAACGTAACTTACCTGATCTGTTAAATTAAATTTAGAAACTGCCGCAGCCGAGTCTCCACCACCAATCAAAGAAAATGCACCATTTTCTGTCGCTTTGACAACTGCTTCGGCAATGGCTTTGGTGCCTTTCAAAAAACTTTCCATTTCAAAAACGCCCATCGGGCCGTTCCACAAAATCGTTTTGGAACCTTCAATAACTTCGCTGAATAATTTTATGGTTTCCGGACCGATGTCCAAACCCATCCAGTTATCTTCAATCTCGCCGGTTTTGGCGATTTTAGTTTGCGCATCGTTGGCAAATTTATCTGCAACTACATTATCCACCGGCAAAAACAGCTTCACGCCTTTGTCTTTTGCTTTTTGCTGCAAGCTTTTGGCAAGGTCGAGTTTATCCATTTCCACCAAAGACGTACCGATATTTCCGCCATCCGCTTTGGCAAACGTGTAAGCCATTCCGCCGCCAATAATCAGGTTATCAACCTTATCCAGCAATTTTTCGATCAGCAAAATCTTATCAGAAACCTTGGAACCGCCCATAATTGCCGTGAAAGGTTTTGCCGCACCGTTCAATACTTTTTCGGCATTTTCCAGTTCGGAAGCCATCAGATAACCAAAATATTTGGCATCCGGAAAAAACTGCGCAATAATAGAAGTCGAAGCATGTGCACGGTGTGCCGTGCCGAAAGCATCATTCACGTAAACATTGCCCAATGCAGCCAGTTTTTTGGCAAATCCGACATCGCCTTTTTCTTCTTCTTTGTAAAAACGCAGGTTTTCCAACAGCAAAACTTCGCCTGGCTCCAGTTCTTTTGCTTTCTCGATCGCTTCCTGGCCGATACAATCGTTGGCAAACTGCACTTCCTGGCCCAGCAAATCCGACAAATGCGGAATGAGGTGTTTTAAAGAATACTTCTCCGTCGGCCCGTCTTTTGGCCTTCCCAAATGCGACATCAGGATGATGGCACCACCATCCTGCAAAATCTTTTTGATGGTTGGCAAAGCTGCCGTGATGCGGTTATCATCCGTAATTTTATAGTTTTCATCCAGCGGAACATTGAAATCTACACGGATCAAAACTTTTTTGCCGGCAAAGCTGGCTTGGTCTATTGTTTTCATATTGATAATTTAAAGGCGGAAATTACAAATTTGCTGTTAACCGGACTGCTTTAGAAACGTGTTTTTTAACGATGCTGTTTTTATGCCGGTAAAAACAGCATCACCAGATTTTGAGGTACATCATATAATGCGGCCCAATTCCGGGAACGTCAAACTCATCAGAAATAATTTCAAACCCAATCCCCAAATAAAAGTTCAGTGCTTTTTTGCGCGCATTGCACCACAAATAATTGATTTTTTGTCCGCGCAAATAAACAATGGCAAAATTGAGCAGCTGGTTGCCTTTTCCTTTTCCCTGAAAACCCGGGATTGTGGCCATGCCGCGCAATTGATAACCTACGCCGATATGCCCTTCCACATTTTGCGGATGAAATGAGGCGATGGAAACGAGTATATTTTCCTCAAAATTCCCCACATGGAAAGCACCTTCGTTTTGATCTGATGGAAAGCGGCACTCATCCAAATTTAATTTCCCATCGCGCAGCACTTCATTTCTGATGGGCAATGTATCTTCTGCTGTAATAAATTTAATCATTTTTTTTAGGTGATTTGATGGTTTTTGAAGCTGATCCACGTTCAAAAGCATCAATTTTAAGTATATTTTTTGAAAATTGATCGACTCAAATTTCCTCCTAAAGAAACAAAACGCTGGCAATTTAATTTGCTGCAACCCAAATTTAAGCCGATAAAAGAAGCATCGTTTGGCATTTCTACAAATTTGTCAGCAGTTGGCATCCTTGTTGAATAAGTGTTACCAGAAACAATATAAAAATTAAAGCTATGATTTTCAACTCAACTCCACTTCGTGATAAAATCCTTAAAGTAATTTCAAACAATCCGGTTCCTTACCGCAACACGGATATTACCAATCCTTATTTAATTTTCAGCATTACTTTGTTTTTTAACAAGTTTAAAACCGTATTGCTCAATGAATTATACTACAAAGGATTGATTGAATTACATGGCGATGTTGATCTTTTTATCAAGGCAAAAAAAGCATCAGACATCAAATACTTAAACATTGGCGCATCGCTGACTGAAAAAGGTATTTCATATTACAAAATGAACGTGAAAAAAGAAGATGTAGAAAACGCTGTTTACCAACCGGATATGGAGCCGTTTCCGGTGGCACCACGAAGAAATAAATCTGCTTTGAGCATTGTAAGATAAAAACCAATTCTAAACCAACATCACCAACTTCTTTTTTTTGTAGTGATTTCAGGAGAGCGGTTCATTCCGCTTTCCTGTTTTTTATTTAAATGCTTTGGGTTGATGCTTCTTTTAGCATAGCAATTTTCTGTACCAAATCTGCCAGCCTGCTGGAATAGCCCATTTCGTTATCGTACCAACCAACTACTTTAACCAAACTTCCTACAACAGAAGTTAACTCTGCATCAAAAATGCAACTGTGCGGATTATCTAAAATATCTACCGAAACAATCGGGTCTTCGGTGTATTCCAGTACATTTTTAAGAAAGCCTTGCGAAGCTTTTAAAAATGCGGCATTAATTTCCTCAACGGTTGCAGGTTTTTTTAATGTGCAGGTAAAGTCTGTTAATGAGCCATTTAACACCGGGACCCGAATCCCGGCGCCACCCAACCGGCCTTCTAAATGCGGAAAAATATTGGTAATTGCTTTTGCCGCACCGGTAGATGTTGGGATGATGGAACCGGAGGCAGCGCGGGCACGGCGTAGATCTTTGTGCGGCGCATCGTGCAGGTTTTGGTCGCTCGTCATGGAGTGCACGGTGGTGATATAACCGTCCCGGATTCCCCAGTTATCATCCAAAACCTTAACCAAAACCGCCACATTATTGGTAGTGCAGGAAGCGTTGGAAATGATGGGCGCAGTCAAATCCACCGAAGCATCATTCACGCCCAAAACTATCGACGGAACATTTTTATCGGGAGAAGGTGCAGAAATAATTACCTGTTTGGCACCTGCTTTTAAGTGAAGTGCTGCTTTTTCCTGTGTTACAAATTTTCCGGTTGATTCAATTACCAGATCAATTTCCAGTTGCTGCCAAGGCAGTTGCTGTGGATCTTTTTCTTTAAAAACCCGGATTTTGTTTTGGTTGATAATTAAATGATCTTCGTCAAAATCAACCTCGCCTTTAAAACCGCGATGCACAGAATCGTATTTGAACAAATGTGCCAGCGTTTTGGTATCTGTCAGGTCATTAATGGCCACTACTTCAACTTCGGGCCGAAGCAATATATTTCTTAAAAAGATACGGCCGATGCGGCCAAATCCGTTGATAGCAATTTTGATCTTTGTCATGAGCGAACAAAGTTATCAAAGACGAGCCGATTACGCTTAACTAATAACGCTGCCTACCGGATATTCTGACTTTACTTTTACGCGCATCAAGCTATCGGCCAGAGCATTTAGCAGAAGTAAAATCGCAGCAAAAACGAACAAAACATAGTTAATATTTACCTGCTTTAACAGCAAAGCCAATGCGATAAAACTGATGTTTACGGCAGCAAGGATGAGCGTGGTTTGCAAGTGCGTTAAACCTAAACGCAGCATCCGGTGGTGGATATGGTTACGGTCCGGTTTAAAGGGCGACTTTTTATGGTAGATACGCGTAACAATTACATTTAATGTATCAAAAGCCGGAACAATGAGCACCGCCACAGCCAGCGAAGGCGCGTATGGCATAATTGTGTTGGCCGATGCTTCGTTTATCGATATAAATTTGATGGCAAAAACAGCACAGCTCATTCCGAGGAACATAGAACCGGCATCGCCCATAAAAATTTTGGCCGGCGAATAGTTGTAGATTAAAAATGCACCGAGCGATCCTGCAACGGCCAATGCCAATGCAGCAAGGACGACTTGGTGCATCAGTATAAAACTGTAGCCGAACGTGCAGCAGGCAATAACACCAAGCGTTCCGGCCAAGCCGTCAATGCCATCAATCAGGTTGAAAGAGTTGATGATAAACATGATCAGCAATATAGAAATCAGTGTACTGAAAACGTAATCGAGTTGATAAACATTAAATATCCCATGCAAATTATTGATGCGGATATCGCCCGGAACCGTAATAATAAATGCGACAATTGTTTGAACGATCAGTTTGGTATGGAAATGCACGCCGGATAAATCATCTTTAATGCCAACGCCAAACAAAACAATACTTGCCGCATAAAGCTGGTACATGGGCAAATCAGTCCCGGTTTTTACAATAAACAGGGAAGTAAGGATACTACTGGTGAAAAATGCAACGCCGCCCAACCGTGGAATGCCGTAGCCATGTTCTTTCCGGGACAAGGAGTGATCATCAAATAAGCTATTTTTTTTTGCAATATGGATAACCGATGGCATAATGATCAGCACCAGCAAAATAGCAATACAGGGAATAAGTAGAAAGTAAAAATCAGCAAACATCATAACTTATTTAAATATTATCTAAAGATATAAATTTAACTTTAAATTAATAATAATTAAATATATTGAATTAATTTTTGCAACGGCTTCAAAAAAACAGCGATAAAAGGAGCACGCAAACGGTGCAATTTCATCGCTTTTAAATCGTTGCTGTTTCCTGATACGTGGTTTAAAATATTTTTGTTACTTATTCCGCCAGTTAACATTTTTATAAAAATCAGATCAACATAAGTAGTTTTTATCCGGTGTTGATAAAAAAACCTAAGTATCAGTTCATAATCAGCCGCTGTGGAGAAATCGAGGCGATAGTTTCCATATTTTAAAAATATATTTTTCCGGATGTATAAAGTCGGGTGCGGCGGCATCCAGCCCAGCTCGAGCAGCAGGCGGCTACAGGTTTGAGATTTCCATTTGCGCACCACACGGCCTTTTTTGTCTTGAAAATCAAGGTTTCCGTACACAGCATCTGTATTTGTGCCCTGCATGGTATGCGCAATCTTACTGATAATTTGCGCTGAAGCAAAGCAATCATTGGCATGAAGCAAACCGATTACATCTCCACCGGCCAGCGCAATTCCTTTGTTTACGGCATCATACATTCCCAGGTCCGGCTCTGAAATAAAGTGGGCAATGTGCGGCAGAAAACGTTTAATCACCTCAACTGTGCCGTCATCTGAACCGCCATCTATAACCAAATACTCCAGATTTTCGTAATCCTGGCTCAGCAGTGAAAGAATAGAAGCTTCGATGGTAGAAACTGCATTATAACAAACCGTGATCACAGAAACTTTCATATACTGCTTTTACGGCAAAAAATTCTTTTCAGACGTAAAATTTGATATTATAAAAATTAACTAATAGTTTAACACCCGCTATTTATGAAAAAAATATTTGCCAATAATATTTACCTGATGCTTCTTTTAGCACTACTTTTTTCGAGTTCCTGCTCGTACAAACAGCAGCACGTTTTATTCAAAACAAATGTACCAGCTGCCCAAACGCTGGTATATAATTCAACTGTGGCTTCCGGTAATTCGGCTTATAAAATCGGGCCTGATGATCTGCTCCAGATACGAAACTTACAAAACATCAATTACATCGCCAATGAGCAACCAACTGCCGCAGTTGCCGGGCAAATACCTGCTTACCAGGTAGAAGAAGATGGCACAGTTGCACTGCCGGTGATTGGCCGTGTGGAAGTTTCTGGGTTAACAAGGTATCAGGCGGCGCGAAAAATTGAAGGTTTATACAAGGAAAAATTGTTAAAAGACCCGATAATCGACCTTAAAATTATTAACCTGAAGGTAACTGTTTTAGGGGAAATACGTACACAGGGCAATTACTTGTTGTTAAAAGATAAAACCAGCCTGGTGGATATGATTGGAGAAGCCGGCGGACTAACAGATAAAGCAAATGAAAAAAACATCCAGATTATTCGGGGCGATAAGGCTCATCCACACATCATTATGGCTGACTTGAACAACATCAATACGCTGGCCAACCCGGAACTGAACCTGCAAAATAATGACATCATTTACATCGCCCAAAACAACCGGACTGTGCGCAATGAAGCCAACCAAAACGTTTCCGGCATTATGCAATCTGTTTTGGTGCTGATAAATACGGCTTTGATCATTTTTACCATCTCCAAAAAATAAATGCCTGAAAACGATACCATAAACCTGCAAAAACCAAATGACCGGATCAATTATGTCCGGCTGTTTCGGGTAATGCTGAGCAGATGGTATCTGGTTGCGTTTTCGGTACTGATCTGCTTTTTGCTGGCCAAACTCTATTTGTGGTACACGCCAAAAGTTTACGCCACGAATGCCATTATGAAATTTGATGAGAAAAAATCAGAAATTTCTGAACTGGTCAGCGTGATCAACAGTGCCGAACGTGCCACCGCAAAAGTACAAAGTGAAAGTTATGTGATCAGAAGCAGGAACTTGATTATCAGCGCGATAAAAGACCTGGATTACAAAACAAGCTTTTTTATCGAAGGCAGGATACGCCGCTACGAAACTTATCCTGACAAGCCTTTAACGATTGAGATTTTGCAGGAAGACAGCCTGTCGATCTACAAAGATTTGATTTCGTTTCAAGCTCTGAATGCGGCCAGGTTTAGCCTGAAATACAAGATCAATAATCAGAAAATCACGCGCATATTTAGTTATAATGAACCAATCAGCATTGGTACAACCCGTTTTATAATCCATTCTTCCAATGCACGTTTTGCATTGAACTCTGTTTACCTGTTCAAATTTAATGCGCCGGAAGATTTTTATCCGCGCATTTCCGGTGGTTTGAACACGAGTGAAGCCATCAAAAATTCCAATGTTATCAACCTGGAACAAACGGATTCCAACCCGCAGTTTGCAGCTGATGTGCTGAATGCCTTAATGCAGGAATATCTGGCGTTTGATAAAAACCGGAAAATGCAATCGGCTTCGCAAATCATTTCCTTTATTGATAACCAGCTGGGCTATTTGTCTAAGCAGGTAAAATCCTCCGAAAGCTCGTTAGAATCTTACAAAAAAAGCGCAAAAGTTTTTGATGTCAGTGCTTCTGCAACTTTAGTATTGGGCAAAGTGCAGGAAATCGAATCGCAGAAATCTTTGCTCAACATCCAGTTGATTGCTATCAATCAATTGAAACAGCAAATCAGCAATGAAAAAAATTCGGTCAGCCTGAATTTTAATATGCAGGGCACCGTTGATCCGTTATTAAATGGTTTATTGCTGAGGTACAATACATTACTCAGCGAAAAAACCGAACTTTTAAAAACGTTTAACGCTAACTCTCAGCCTGTTGAAGAAGTAAACAAGCAACTGATCCAAGTGCGTAGCTCGGCTTTGGCAAATATTGATGCTTCTGCCAAACGCATTCAAACCACAGTAAATTATTTGAACAGCCAATTGCAAACCGCTAACCAGCAAGTGGCGGCTTTGCCCACGGCAGAGCGCGATATGGTGAGCCTGAAGCGTGATTTTGAGATCAACGAAAAAGTGTATTCCTTCTTGTCGGAGAAAAAACTGGAAGCGCAGATCAGCCGCTCGTCTATCCTTGCGGGTGCAACTGTAATTGAACCGGCGCAGGCCAATTTCAGCCCGGTTTCGCCGGATGAAAACGGCATTTATCAAAAAGCAATATTGGTTGGTTTGCTTATCGGTACAGGTTTTATTTTGCTGCTGCGGATGCTGAACCCTTACATTTACGATAAGGAAACGATTGAAAATATCAGTAATGTGCCGGTTATCGGCATGATCCGGAAGTTTCCGTACAAGCTGGATGAAAACAATACCGAAATTTTATCTCAGGCCAAACCCAAATCCCTTTTCGCAGAATCGGTGCGTTCTGTGCGGACCAATTTGAGCTTTATGGCTTCCGATAAGGCAAGCAAAGTTATTTGCATCACTTCCGAAGTTGCGGGCGAAGGCAAATCGTTTATCGCCGTAAACCTGGCTGCCACACTGAGTTTGATCGACAAAAAAATAATTTTGATTGCTGCGGATTTACGCCGCTCTAAATTACACCACGTTTTTCAGCATGATAATTTGATTGGCTTGAGTAATTATCTGGCCAACCAGGTTAGTGCGGAGCAGATTATCACTTCTACCAATCAGCAAAATATTGATTTTATTGCTTCCGGCCCGGTGCCGCCAAACCCGTCGGAATTGCTGCACCACCCCAACATGGAAAAGCTGATTTTAGGGTTGCAAAAGAAGTACGACATTATCCTGGTTGATACGGCACCGGTTGGTTTAGTTTCGGATTCGATCCCGGTTATCCGCCGCAGCGACATCAATATTTTTGTGATCCGGGCCGGGAAATCTTCTTTTCATGCAGCCGAAATCCCGGGGCAACTTTCCGAGAAATACAATCTGGCCAACACGGTTATCCTGCTGAATGCTTACGAAGAAGAGAATTTTCATTCCCGGATTTATACTTCCGGCAATAAAAATCAAACCGGAGATTATTATTACACAGATTATAATGGTTATTTAGGTTCCGAAAATCCTAATGACGACAAACCAAAATGGTGGAAAATGCGTCGTTGGACCAACTAAAATTCATTATAAAAATACCATGCTAAAAGAAGTATCACCGAAATGGTACCCGGTTTATACGCGGTCAAGAGCTGAAAAACAAGCTTTCGAGTTGCTGCAAAAAAAAGGGATCGAAGTTTATCTTCCCCTTCAAAAAACATTGAAACAATGGAGCGACCGCAAGAAATGGGTAGTCGAGCCGCTGTTCAAGTCATACTTGTTTGTCCGCATTATGCAAAAACAGCAGACAGAAGTTTTGATGACGAAGGGCATTGTTCGTTTCCTGTACCAATCCGGCCGGATCGCGGACATGCCGGAGCAGCAGATCAATGAAATCCAGCTGCTGCTGACGTCTGATATTGAACTGGAAGTAACGTCTGAACATATTGCAGCCGGAGAAAAAGTGGTGATCAAAGCCGGGCCACTGATTGGGATGATGGGCGAAATGGTGAGCTATAAATCGCAAAAGCAACTCATTATCCGGCTGGAAAACCTGGGGCAATCTATCCTGATCAACGCTTCGGCGGCTTTGGTAGATCGGATTTAATAAAATAGGAACACTTATTATCAATAAGTTACAAACATAAATTGTAACTGACAGGGCGAAGCTGTATAAAAAGCAAAACAAATATGTGCCGGATTGCAGGACAAGTTTCTAAAAATATCAACGCTGACGAAAAACGCAGCCGCGTTGCCGCCATGACTTTGGCCATGCAACACGGCGGCCCGGACGGTGAAGGACAATTTTTGGACGATAAAAACAGCATTTGCTTTGGCCATCGGCGGCTGGCACTGATTGATCTTTCTGCGGATGCGGCGCAACCGATGACGGACGCTGACGGAAATTATACCATTACTTTTAACGGTGAGATTTATAATTATCAATCCATCAAAACCGAGCTGCAAAATATCGGCTATCAATTTAAAAATCAATCAGATACGGAAGTAATCCTTGTAGCTTATGCACGTTGGGGAACCGCAGCTTTTGATCGTTTTAACGGCATGTTTGCCTTTGCTTTGTTTGATAAACGGTTGCAAAAAGTGTATTTGGTGCGCGATCAAAGCGGCATGAAACCACTTTATTACCAGGCAAAAAATGGCCAGCTTTTGTTTGCTTCGGAGATACGCGCTTTCCGAAGAGCTGGCGTTAATCAGGAGAATAAGGATTGGCGGATACTCTTTTTGGCTTTTGGTTTTATCCCGGAACCGCAAACGATTTTACAGGATGTGCTGATGCTGCCCAAAGGAAGTTTTCTGGAGTGGAATATTTTGGCAGAAGATCATCAAATTAAAAGTTATCTCCAACCAAAAACTTCCAACCTGATCACAAGTTTAGAAGAAGCCAAACACCTTGTCAAACAAAAACTTAACCAGGCTGTGCAGCGGCATTTAATTGCAGATGCACCCGTTGGTTTGTTTTTGAGCGGCGGGATTGATTCAAGTATTATTGCGTTGGAAGCAGCTGAAACGAGAGGGTCCGGATTGCATACTTTATCACTTACTTTTGATGATGCAGCCTTTGATGAATCCAAGTATCAGTTGCTAATGGCATCCAAAATTAAAAGCCGTCACCATCAATTGCATCTTAATAAAGCTGATTTTGATGAGCAAATATATTCGGTTTTACAAGCTATGGATCAGCCTTCCGCTGATGGCATCAACACTTGGTTTGTATCCAAGCTTGCCAAAAAACATGGGCTAAAAGCAGTATTGTCCGGTTTGGGCGGAGATGAATTGTTTGGCGGTTATCCTTCATTCAACAGAATAAAACTTCTAAAAAATTTAAGGGGAAATTTACCTGATCGTATTTTGAAATTGTTTCAAGGTTTACCAAACAAAGCTTATCAAAAACTGGCTTATTTATCCTTGAATTCTGATGTTGGTTATTACTTAAGTTTACGCGGATATTTTACGCCAATACAAATTGCGGCCATCTTAAATATACCGGTAAAAGAAGTATGGCAAAAGATTGGTTCTTTTAAATATACTGATAATTTGATAACTGATCCCAATTTGTTTACAGCACAATTGGAACAGGATTTTTATATGAAAAACCAATTGCTGCGCGATACCGATGCGATGAGTATGCAGCACGGGATTGAAATCAGAACGCCATTTTTAGATACCGAATTTTTAGCTGTCATCAATAGCATCAATAGTACTTTACGTTTTGACAAGAAAATTTCTAAAGGCTTACTGATCAAAAGTTACCAGGATTTACTTCCGATAGAAATCTGGAACCGCAAAAAAATGGGCTTTTCTTTTCCATTGCAGCAATGGTTGAAAAATAACCCAATCACAACAAGGTTACAAGAAAGTAAAAATTTAAGTATTGCTTCTTTTACACAGGATTTTTTGAAGAATAAGTTGCATTGGTCTAAGTTGCTGGCTTTGCATATTATTGTTGAATAAATATTTTGGAAAACACAAATTAATGACCCAAGATTTAGATCTATTTTTTGATTGTATCTATATTATAAATCTTGAACATCGCCAGGATCGTTTAAAAATTTTATTAAAATCTGCTGCAAAAATTAAGCTAAACGATGCTAAAATAAAAATATTCAAAGCAGTAAATGGAACCAAGATTGAAGTACCACCCTCATGGAACTTTATGCATACAGAATTAGGATGCCTTGAAAGCCATTTAGCCGTTTTAAAAGATGCACAAGAAAAAAAGTTCAAAAACATCTTAGTGCTGGAAGATGATATTACATTTTGCAAAAATTTTAAAAATAAACTTTCTGATGTAATTGACGAATTACCTGTTGATTGGGATATGTTATACTTATATAGCTATCATTATTTACCAGCAATAGCTTATTCTAAAAATCTTGATAAATGCAACTCAGCATTAAGTACAGTTGCTTATGCTGTTAACGAAAAATCTATTTCATATCTTATTGATAAAATTAAAACCAAAACACAAGTTATTGATGTAGCTTTTGCATCACAACATCAAACTATAAATGCTTATGCAAGTAAGGAAAAGCTTTGCATTCATTATGATGGCTATTCTGATGTTAAACAAAAAGAAATCAAATACGAAATCTCTTTTTTTAATAAGGTTTACTACAAAATTATACGAACCTTTAGTAAAATGAAAAAATAATTTTGAATCCAGGAGTTTCTGTAATTCTTCCTAATTATAACCATGCTGAATTTTAAACGAACGATTAGATTCAATTTTAAACCAAACTTATACAAACTTTAAAGTTATTATTTTAGATGATGCTTCGCAAGATAAAAGCAATGATGTCATTAAACGTTATAGAAACCACCCTCAAGTTATAGAGTTAATTTACAACGATAAAAATACAGGTAATCCGTTTTACAATGGAAAAAAAGGACTTGATCTTGCCAAAGGAAAATATATTGGGATTGTAGAAAGTGATGATAGTTGCAGCTATAATTTATTAAAAACTTTAATTTCGGTTTTTGAAAAAGACAACTTATTATCAATAGTTTACGTTGATTCTGAACGCAAGCTTGAAATTGAAAAAAGGTAGAAATAGATTCCGACTTAAAATTACAAGTTTTTGAAGTTTATGATTTTATTAAACTAAATATGCTAACTAATCCTGCAATTATAAATACAAGTGTAATTTTATTTAAAAAAGACATCATTAAAAAAGATGTTTCCCAGTTTATAGATAAGTACAGAACTACTTTTTGATTGATTATTTTGGTGTGATATTTTAATGAAAGGTAAAGTTACCTATTATCCACACAAAATAAATTTTTTTAGGCAGCATCAGCAAAACACTTCTTTAAAAAATAATTTATAAGGTTTATTTATGATAGAGGAATTACATGTAATTTCTTACTTAAAACAAATATATAACATCAAGCTTAACATAACACAAATTGAAATTTGAGCTTCTGTTTGGGCACAAACAAGTTTACTAATTTGTAATACTAAAAAGCTTTTTTTACAGGTAAGAAATATAGCTTGGCATATTTTGCCTAAAATCTTATTTTATTACCTATATTATTTATTGAAGTTTAGATTTATATCAAATACGAACATTAAATTAAAATGAACAATTTTGCTGCTACAGTTTATACAATAGCAAAAGGAAATTACAAGTTTGGAGCATTTGCTTTAATCAATTCATTGCGTGCAAATGGCATTAAAAATCCGATTGTAGTTGGAACAGATATACATTTAAAAGAATTGGAAAACGTAGAACAGGTAACCCAAGTTGTGCTTGATTCTACCTGGAACGGTATTAATTTAAAGCCTGTTTTATTGCTAAAACATCCTGCAGATTATTTTATTTATTTTGATGCAGATATTATTTTAACCGATGCCGGATTAATTACTGAAATTGAAAAAAGACTTCAAGAGAAAAAATTTTTTACTTGTGTTGATGGAATTGTATCAGAGCACGAAATCCGCCGGCATTACTGGCAGGAAATTTACCCGATAAAAGAAGCATCCAATCAGCTTACTTGCTGGTATTATAATTCAGGTTTTTTCGCCGGTTCTTTTAAAGATCATCAATGGATTTTAGAAGATTGGAAACAACTTAATCAAACTTATCTGGATCCCGAAGCATACCTTTTTAATAATCCAAAGTTACCAATGGGCGATCAGGATACTTTTAATGCTATTTTACAAACCCTGCCAACACAAAATATGGCCAGTATCCAAATGCCGGATTGGCGCGCCGTTAACATACAGGCACATCCGTTTTATCATATTGCCAATTTCAGGCCGCAAGCTTTTTTACATTGTACCGGCAAAGATAAACCCTGGCTTTTTCATCATGCTCCTGCAAAACCGCCAACTGCTTATCACGATCTTTGGTATCAATATATTATAAAATCAGCCGAGCCTGTAACTTGCAATTTTCCACTTTCTTTTATGCTGAACGAATGGTTTAAAAGAAGTTATTTAAGTCGTATCATCATCAAAATCAAAGCTGTTTTTTAATATGATTTTGGTTTCTATAATCATTCCTGCCTACAATGCCGCAAAAACAATTGTTGCAACTATTAACTCGGCATTACAACAAATAAGTGATTGCTTTACAATAGAAATTATTATTGTTGATGACGGATCAACAGATGAAACGCCATTCATTTTAAAAACTTATCAGCAAAGTTGTACAATTATTACACAATTTAACGCTGGCGCAAGTGCTGCCCGACAAAATGGTTTTGAAGTTTGTAAAGGAGATTATATACAATATTTAGATGCTGATGATTTACTTTCTGTAGGAAAAATAGAATTACAATTGAAAGCACTTTTAGCTAATGATGCTGATATTGCTTATGGCGATTTTGAAAAATTTTCAGAAAAAAACAATCAAGTTGTTATTGAAGATTTGATTGAAGGAGCGATAGAAGGTAAACCTGATATTACTGTTTTTAAAAGTTTTTGGCGACCGCCTGCAGCCATATTATATTCTCGCAGAATTATAGAAAAGATTTTTTGGAGCACAACTTTACCAGTTATACAAGATGCACGATATTTATTGGATGCTGTTTTTATGGGTGGAAAATTAGTTTACACATTGGGCATTCAGGCAAAGTATCGAATTAACCAAAAACAATCTTTATCACAACGCAGCAACTTGGCTTTTGTAAAAGATTGTTTTGTAAATGCTGCTGAAGTTTATATGATTTGGAAAAATGATTTAAAAAATCAACCTGAAAAGAAAGATGCGTTGATTGAAGTATTGAGAAATTGCATTACTGAGTTTTCAATTACCAATCAACAACTTTTTAAACAGGCAATTGATTTACTATTGGAAATTTCACCAAAATATATTCCTCAAAAATCATTTTCAATTAGATTATTAAGTTGGATGTTTGGTTATCGAAATGCTGAAAAACTGGCATCGTTAAAAAGAAAACTTCGTTGAAAATATTATTGGTTACAGAATACTTTTATCCTCAAAGTTCTGGTGGCACAGAGTTATATGTTTATAACTTAGCACAAACTTTACAAAAACAACATCATCAAGTTGAAGTATTGAGTGTATCAAATAATAAAGAAACTTGCAATTATAAAGGCATAACTGTTTATTACATTCCTTTCAATAAGGATTTTGCAACAACTGTAATAACCGGAGAAAAACCAGCAGATAATATAATTGCTTTTGTTGATATTGTACAAAAAATAAATCCGGATATTATTCATTTTCATACGCTAACTACTTCAATTAATACGCATCACTTAGAAGCGATTAAACAGATTGGTTACAAAACGGTGTTCACTTCTCATATTGCAGCACATACTTGTTTGCGCGGAACTTTGATGCAATTGGGAAAATATATTTGTGATGGAAAAGTTGAAGAACAAAAATGTTTAAGTTGTTACTTGCAACAAAAAGGAATTTTGGAACCATTAAATTCTTTATCAGCTTTTATAATTCGGACAACGGGTTTTCCGCAAAACTTAGCAAAAGTAGTTACCCGAAAAAAAGAAGAACTTACAAGGTTAAAATTAAACTTAGATAAATTAGTTGTGGTAAGTAAGTGGCAACAAGAAGTTTTAAAAAGAAACCAATTTGATCAGCAAAAAATAGCTTTATGCCGGCAAGCAGTTGAAGTTTGTAATCCATCATCTATCATAAAAACAGAAAGCAGTAAACTGGTAATTGGATTTATTGGCCGTATAGCTGCAATAAAAGGTTTACACGTTTTATTGGCTTCATTAAAAAATATAACTGCAGAAAATTTTGAATTGAGAATTGCTGCAATTCCTGTAGCCGAAGAATTGGACTATTATCAGCAGCAAAAAGCACATGTTGAAAACATGCCAAACGCAGCTTGGATAGAAAACTTACCCAACGAAAATGTCAGCAGTTTTTTAAAAGATTTGGATATACTTTGTGTTCCTTCTCAATGTTTGGAAACCGGGCCTTTTGTTGTTTATGAAGCTTTGGCACAGGGCGTTCCGGTTGTGGGAAGTGATTTGGGCGGTATTAAAGAATTGATAACGGAAGGAAAAAACGGCTGGCTTTTCCCTCATCGGGATGAAAAATATTTGAGTTTACTAATTGCTTCTTTTATCACCCAAAAAGCTGAAAATAAACTTTTAAAAAATGTTGAAATTATAAGCCGGACAACTGAAAAATTGGGAGAAGAAATGTTGGATGTTTATTACAAAGTTTTAGCAAATGACTGATGTTTTAAACCTAAATGCAAACGTTGATAATAAACGCAATCTCATAAATTTCCTAAAAACCGAGAACAAGACAAAGAGCCTACATCAAATCAGTTTTTTAAGAGCTATTGCCTCCATAAGTGTTTGTATATTTCATTTATCATACGGCAATACAAGCTTTTTAGTTAAAAGTAACTTTATCCTTAAAACTTTTAGTTACGGTTATCTGGGTGTTCAAGTATTTTTTATTTTATCAGGATTTATAATTTGCTATAGTTTACCTCCAAATTATCAGTTAAAAAACTTTTTTTCTTTCTTTAAAAAACGATTAATAAGGGTAGAGCCGCCTTACTTGTTATCTATTCTGGTTACACTAATTGTAGCATATATTTCAGCTTTAATAACAAAAAATCCGGTAGAATTTTCCTGGAAAAACTTGTTATATCATATTGGTTATCTTAATAGTTTTACTAAAACCCCTTATATTAATCCAGTTTACTGGACGCTGGGCATCGAATTTCAATTTTATATCCTGATAGGTTTACTATTCCCTCTAATGAAAAAATCTGTCTATTTTTTAATCCTGATTATTACCGGCTTACTATTATTAAACTTAATGAAATTTAGTGACGGAAATTTAATTTTTGCACACACTCCTTTCTTTTGTGCAGGTATAATAAGTTACTTTATCTCCTGCTCAATTCAATATCCAAAGTGGATTTTAATTTGCCTTTTAGTTGCAACACTATTAACAATTACATTTAACCGCCCGGAAGTTATATATGTTAGTTTTTTTGCCATTTGTATTCTTGCACTTCCTTTTCGTTATAACACTTTTGTACAATTCTTTTCAAATATATCATATTCCTTATACCTTATTCATGTGCCAATTGGTGGGCGTATTATTAATCTTTCTTTAAGATTTGTTAAAACAGACAATCAAAAGTATCTTGCCATCGCAACAGCGTTTATTACAAGTATTATTGCAGCTTACCTGTTTTATCTTGTTGTAGAAAAACCTGCTATAAAATGGTCTAAAAAAATCCGTTACTTTTGTGCCAACTAAGTTGCATATTGCCTTAATTGCCGATCCTGCGATACCGGTTCCACCACTGTATTATGGTGGTATTGAAAGAGTTATAAATTTATTGATTCGTGGTTTGAAAAAAAACGGACATACAATCAGTCTGTTTGCACACCATGAATCAGTTACTGCTGCTGATTATTTTTTTGCTTATCCCGGTAGCAATCAATCTAAATCAAGCCTAATAAAAAATACTTTTTTGGTTAGCAAACTACTTGTAAACAACCCGGATGTTGTGCACAATTTTGGCAGATTAGCTTACTTATCGGCCTTAATGCCTTTTCAAATTCCTAAGCTGATGAGTTATCAGCGGGAACCAACAATTTCTCAAATTAAAAAAGCCATAAAATTTGCCGGTAAAAACAGTATGCACTTTACTGGCTGCAGCAATTATATTACCGATCAGATCAAACCTTTTGCACCAGCCAGTACAGTTTACAATGCGGTTTCTATGCATGATTATCAGTTTAAAGATACTGTTCCTGATGATGCTCCACTGGTTTTTTTGGGTCGGATTGAACCAATAAAAGGCGCACATACTGCAATAAAAGTAGCCAAACTAGCTAAACGAAAACTGATTATTGCCGGAAACATTCCTCCGGAAGCCAAATATTACTTTGATACGGAGATTGCTCCTTTTATCGACCAAAAAAACATTTGTTATGTTGGTTCGGTTGACGACCTGCAAAAAAATAAATTACTTGGAAATGCAGCTGCTTTACTGATGCCGATTGAATGGAATGAGCCTTTTGGAATTGTGATGGCCGAAGCTCTGGCTTGCGGAACGCCGGTGATTGCATTACAACGCGGTGCAGCCAAAGAAGTAGTTTTAAACGGAACAAATGGCTGGCTTTGCCGTACAATACCAGAAATGGTAAATGCTGTTGCCAACATCCATTTGATCAATAGAAAAGATTGCAGAAAAGATGCAGAACTGCGGTTTAGTGAAGCTGCTTTGATAAAAAATTTTGAAGAGCTTTATTCCAAACTGTTAAAAAAATGAGTATTGTTAAGCAATTGCACAAAGTAAAATTATTAAGGCAAGTTGCAAAAACAGTAGCTAAAAATATCACTGTTAAACAACCTTTTTACAACGGGATTATTTGTTTAAACGCAGTAGAGCATTCTTGGGCCTGGACAGGAAAAAACAGTTACGAAACTTTTGATAAAAGTTTACAAAATGTGCTTCATCAAGCTTCTTTTAATCATGATTTATTGATAGATATCGGTTGCAACATCGGCGTGATGACGGTTGGAACTTTACTTCACAATCCAAACATAAAATCTATTGCTGTTGATCCTAATTTAACGGCAAATCAGCTTTTAAAACAAACACTTTTATTAAACAAACTAACTAATCGTTGCCAGGTAATTAGTGCCGTAGTTGGAAAAACAAATGGCGTTACCAAATTTGATGAAACAGGTTCTGTTGTTGGACATGTTGCTCCTACCGGAAAAATTACAAACCAGATTAGATTATCCGATTTATTGAACCAGAATCATCTGCAAAAAACGCTTGTTAAGATTGATGTAGAAGGATATGAAACAATACTGTTAGCAGATTTCAAAAATATCAAAACCATTTATTGTTATACTTTTTTTATAGAAGTGCATGAATTTGGATTTAACGAAGCAGGTAACCCGGAATATGTTTTTTCTATGTTGAAAGAAATGAACGCAATTATAACGGATTTAGCAGGAACAGAAATTACAAGGCTGCAACCCAAACTAATAACCCAGATTATTGTGAACTTTAATGCAAACTGATCTCACCTTAATTATCAATTTATCTCCAGGGGATGCGGATTATGCAGAACTAACTGCTGGTGCTTTAGCTAACGCACATCGGGATCAGGCTAAAGAAATTATATTGATTGTGGATGATACAATTGCACCGTTTTCTGATTTTTACGATCATCAAAAAAAATACAAACAACCGGATTATACTAAAAAGCTGGCAAAAGTAACCGCTGCTGCTAATCAGTTAAAAGCAGATGGTTTGGTGGATCAGGTACTTCTTTTAGCCCGGTATTCTTCGGAAAAAGAACTTCATAAAAAGTATTTAAATAACCGTATTAAACAAAGCCACGATTTTCGCGGCGCACCCATTACCGCTTATTTAGCTGGTTTTGAAGCGTGCAAAACCCTATATTTAGTTCGTTATGATGGTGATATGTTACTGCACCAAACTGCGGCAGACTGGGTACTTACAGGAATAAATTTGCTTAACCAACACCCGGATTGCATTGCTGTTTCTCCACGCCCCTCGCCGCCTTTGCCAAATCAGCAAGCGGATATAGAAATTGATCCAACTTGTTGGTTTAGTACACGTTGCACACTTTTTGATCGGTTAAAAGTGATGACTACTACTCCTTTTATCTATGGAAAATACCGCCGCGAGTTGTTGTTGCGAAAATGGATGAACAAAACTTATCCGCCAGCTTTGGAAACAATGCTTTTTCACCGGATGAAGGATTGCGGATTGAAAAATTATTATTTGCTAAATAATAATGGCTGGCTGCTGCATCCGGAGAAAAAAGATGAAGTATTTGTACAACTTCTACCAGAAATAATTGCTGAAATTGCAAAAGGAAATTACCCGGAAGAACAAGCTAACCAGGAAACTTTAGAACTGAATGCCTGGCAAAAGTATTTACAAGTTACATTAGTTTGAAAGGCATTGTTGCAAATCCCGGCGTTGGGCCGCATGTACAACAAACGCTAAAAGCTTACCAAGAACACCAGTTACTCGATAAATTTTACACCACTTTTAATTACCAAACTGGTACTTCTTTTGATCGGTTTTTTAATAAGTATTTACCTAACTTTCGCAGCCAGTTACAAAGAAGGCAATTGGAAGGCTTTGATACAACTCAAATAAAAAGCATCAATCGATACGAGCTTTTGAGAATTGTTTGTGATAAATTATTTTCTCCAACTCTAACAGATTTAATTTGGGAATGGGGAGAATTAGCTTTTGATCAATGGGTTGCAAAACAAATCAACCCAAAAACACAATGGGTACATGGATATGAGCATTGTTCGTTAACAACTTTGCAACAGGCAAAAAAATCAGGAATTAAATCTTTTTACGAACAACCAAGTCAGCACTTTTCTTTTTTTGAAAACGTTGCTAAAGCTCAGCTTCGTATTTATCCGCAGTTAAGAAGTTTGGAAACACAACTTTTAATTGATCAAAAATCTGAAAGAAGAAATCAGCGGCGCGCGCAGGAATTGAACACATGCGATTACATCATTTGCAATTCTACTTTTACCAAAAAAACATTAATTACCGCTCAGGTTTCTGCGGAAAAAATTATAACCATTCCTTTAGGTTTTCCGGATGCTGTAAAAACCATTGCTAAAAGAAGTATCGATGCCAAAACAATTTTCATTTATGCCGGCAATCAAAGTTTAAGAAAAGGTACACATTTGCTTTACCAGGCTTGGAATAGTTGCAATTTTAGTTTTGATGATGCAGAATTGTGGATGATTGGCCGTAACCAGTTGCCTTTGCAAATACGTAATGGTTTAACAAACAACGTTAAGTTTATACCTAATTTGCCTCATCCGGAAATGATCCAACTGATGGCAAAGGCAGATGTGCTGGTTTTACCTACTCTGTGCGATGGTTTTGGTATGGTAATTACAGAAGCAATGGCGCAAGGTTTACCGGTGATTACAACACAAAACTCTGGCGGACCGGATATTATTACAGTAGAAAAAGATGGTTTTTTGTTAGATGCCGGAAACGCAGAGCAACTTACAGCTAAGTTGAAATGGTGTGTTGCCCATCAAAATCAGCTTAAAATTATGGGAACAAATGCTTTGGAGAAAGCAAAATCTTATCCCTGGGCAAGTTTTAGAAAACAATTGGTTACTGAAATTACAAACAGAGTTGCCAACAACTAAAAAAGTCTGCCTGATTACGCCGGGGCACTTGGCCAGCAACCCGCGTTTGGTTAAAGAAGCGCAGGCACTTGCTGCAAACGGCTACAAAGTTCATTTAATTTTTACACAATACGTACCTTATTTAATTGATTTTGATGCTGTTATCTTAAAAAAGAATCCAATCTGGACATATGATTGTTTAAACCGGACATCAAAATCTATCTACACACAAAGTCAAAATTATTTAGCAGCCGCTTTACAAAAAATCTGTTTGGTGCTTCTTTTACGAGGTAAAAAATCAGACTTTAATTTGTGCCATGCCATTAACCGGTATTTTTTCTGGCAACTTAAAAAAGCTGTTGCTGTAAAAGCTGACCTGTACATTGCACATAACTTGGCCGCTTTGCCTGTTGCTGTTTTTGCAGCCAAAAAAAATCAAAGTAAATGTGGCTTTGATGCAGAAGATTTCCACCGAAATGAAGTTTCTGATGATCCTGAAAACCTGGATGTTGTATTGAAAAGTTTAATAGAAAATCAATATTTCCCGAAAACCGATTATCTAACAGCAGGTAGTTTGTCAATTGCACGGCTTTACCAAAAGCTGTTTCCTGCAAAAAATATCAATCCAATTTTAAATGTTTTTCCTATGGTAAAAGAAGTACCATTGCCAACGGAAAGCATCAATCAGGCGTTAAAATTGTTCTGGTTTTCGCAATCTATTGGCTTAAATCGTGGTTTGCAGGATGTTTTAGCCGCGATCAAACTTTTAGAAGAGGAACAGATTGAACTACATTTATTAGGTTTTTTAACCGATGAAACTGACAAAAAACTACAGGAACTTATCACAGAACTGAAGTTTAAAAAACCCCCGATTTTAATATTTCATCAACCTATTTATGCTGATAAATTACCCACATTTGCAGTACAGTTTGATGTTGGCCTTGCGTTGGAACCTGCTTTTTGTACGAATAACAACGCTGCCCTCAGCAATAAAATTTTTACTTATTTGCAAGCGGCGCTGGCACTTGTAGTAACGGATACGGTTGCGCAAAAGCAGTTTTTAGCAGAAAATCCTTGTTTAGGTTTTTGTTATGAAAAAGGAAATACAACACAACTTGCCACCATTTTAAAGCAGTTGATTGATCATCCAAAATTATTATTACAAACAAAGCAGGCTGCTTTTAAAGCGGCCAAAAATGATTTAAACTGGGAAACTGAAAGCCTGAAGTTTTTAAAAATAGTAGCAGAAACGCTCGATAATTGAAACGCGTACTCCTGATTTCCCCCAATTTTGTACCTTTAAATGCTGCTGACAGTCAGCGCGTTAGAATGAGTTTATCTTATTTTAAAGATTTTGGATGGGAAGCAGAAGTGGTTTGTGTAGATGAAAAATATTCGGATTTACCAAAAGATGAACTGTTGGTGCAAAGTATTCCGACGGATTGTATCATCCATAAAGTTGAAGCTTTTTCCAAAAAATGGACAGCTAAGTTTGGATTAGGAAGTTTGGCTTTACGCTCGTTGTGGTTTTACCAAAAAAAAGTGATGCTTCTTTTACAGGCAAAAAATTATGACCTGATTTACTTTTCAACCACAGAGTTTCCGGTTTGTATTTTAGGCAATCTTTGGAAAAAACGTTTTGGGGTTCCGTATGTAATTGATATGCAAGATGCCTGGCATTCAATTTATTATCAAAATAAACCTAAAAAAGAGCGGCCAAAAAAATACTGGTTTTCGTACCGTTTGCACAAATATTTAGAGCCTTTGGCTATGAACAATTGCGATGGTTTAATTAGTGTTTCGCAGGCTTATTTGGATACTTTGCAGCAGCGTTATCCGCAACTTAAACAAAAACCGACAGCATTAATTCCGTTTGGAGCTTTTGAAAAAGATTTTGAAATTGCAAAAAAAAATGTTGAAACATGTCCGGTGGTCAGTCTTTCACACCAAAAAATTAATGTGGTTTATATTGGCCGCGGCGGTGCAGATTTACAGTTTTCTGTCGAATTATTTTTTAGGGCGATAAAAGAAGCATTGCAAACAGAACCGGAATTATTTAGTCGCTTGCATTTTTATTTTATCGGTACAAGTTATGCGCCGAAAGCACAAGCAAAACAAAGTATTTATCCAATTGCACAAAAGTTTAACCTCGAAAATCAGGTAACAGAAATTACAGATCGGATTGGATTTTACAACACGATCAATACACTTTTAGCCGCTGATGCGCTGTTTCTGCCCGGCTCAAACGATTCGGAATATTCTGCTTCTAAAATTTACCTTTATCTGCTGTCAGAAAAACCGCTGCTTGCGATTATCAATCCTGAAAGTCCGATAAAAAAAATATTGGAAGAGTATGGTGCAAAAAATGTTTACACTTATAATCAAACATCAACTTTGGATGTGACCGAATTTTTAAAAAAGTTGATCCAAAACAAATTCAGCCAGGAAAAATACAATACGATCGCAGTAAATAAATACGCGGCAAAAAGCATGACTTTAAAGCAATGTTTGTTGTTTAACCAAGTGATTGATGGAAAAATTTAGAAGAACATTTGGATATATTTTCAGTCATCCTTTAGCAAAAAAACATGTTGTTAAAGCTTTTTTCAAATTTGTGTTTTGGCAGATGCAAAGCAGGTTGCAACCTTCAAAGTTTATTATAAAACCGTTTATTCACGATGTAAATTTTTATGCACGCAAAGGTTTGGTTGGCATTACAGGCAATATTTACACTGGTTTGCATGAATTTACCGATATGGCATTTTTACTTCATTTTTTAAGGCCGGACGATGTTTTTTATGATATTGGCGCAAACGCAGGTTCATACACGTTGCTTGCATCTGGCGTTTGCAAAGCCCAAACCATTGCTGTTGAAGCATCAGCAAAAACGGCTGTTATCACTCAAAAAAATATCTATTTAAACAAACTGCAAAACCGAGTAACTTTAATTAATGCTGCTGCTGGTGCTAATGTTGGAACCTTAAGTTTTTCTAAAGATGAAGATTCTACCAATCACGTTATTGCTGCGGAAGAAGTACAAAAAGTTGAAACAGAAACGGTAAACGTGATCAGGATTGATGATTTAACTGCTAAACATCAAGCTGCACTAATTAAAATAGATGTAGAAGGTTTTGAAACCGAAGTTTTGAAAGGTATGGCAGCAACTTTAAATCAATCTTCACTTAAAGCGATTATTATTGAGCTGAACGGTTGTGGTGCCCGTTATGGTTTTTCTGACGAAAATATCCATCAAATGCTCGAAAACAAGGGTTTCAAACCTTATCAGTATGATCCTTTTAAACGGGAGTTGACTTTATTAAATACTTACGGAAACCACAATACCATTTATTGCCGTGATGTAAATTTTATTTACAATCGGTTAAAACTTGCTGCTACTTTTAACGTAATGGGCGAATATATTTAAATGCGTTTAGCCATTATTACTTCGCATCCGATACAATATTATGCGCCGGTTTTTAAGCTGCTTCATCAGCAAAAAAAACTGGACGTAAAGGTTTTTTATACTTTGGGAGAAAGCGGAAAAAATCAGTATGATCCGGGTTTCAATCAAAAAATCAGTTGGGATATTCCGTTGCTGGAAGGATATGATTTTCAGTTTCAAACAAACACAGCTAAAAAACCAGGTTCTGATCATTTCCGCGGAATCATCAACCCAAACCTGATCCATGAAATTGAAGCTTGGAAAGCAGATGCAATTTTGGTTTACGGCTGGGCTTATCAGGCACATTTAAAAGCAATCTGGTATTTTAAAAACAAAATTCCGGTATATTTTCGGGGTGATTCTACTTTGCTAAACAAAAAAAACAGCCTTAAAAACAGTATCAAAAAACTGTTGCTTAACTGGGTTTATCGTCATACAGACCACGCCTTTTATGTTGGTAAAAACAGTAAGGCTTATTTTGAAAAATTTGGGTTGAAAAATGATCAGCTAACTTTTGCGCCACATGCCATAGATAATGAGCGTTTTGCAAAAGATTATACAATAAAAGCATTAGCGTTGCGACAAAAAATCAGCGTTAAGCCAGAGGAAATCCTGATTTTATTTGCCGGAAAATTAGAACCGGTAAAAAATCCGGACTTGCTGCTAAATGTTTTTGAAAAATTAAATCAGCCCAATGCACATTTACTTTTTGTAGGAAACGGACCGCTTGAAAAACAATTGAAAGCCAAAAAAGAGTTGCTAAAAACAGCATCACAAATACATTTCATAGATTTCCAAAACCAATCAGCCATGCCCGGCATTTATCAATCCTGCGATTTATTTTGTCTTCCATCTAAAAGTGAAACCTGGGGATTAGCCGTAAACGAGGCCATGGCTTGTGGCAAAGCAGTATTGGTTTCTGATCAGGTTGGTTGCTCAGTAGATTTAGTTTTTGAAGAAAAAAACGGAGCCGTTTTTCAATCAGAAAACGAGCTGGACCTGGTTCAAAAACTTCAAAGGTTAATTCAACATAAAACTTTGCTGGCACAATTTGGTGCCTCATCTTTCAACATCATCCAACCGTGGAATTTTACGGTTTCGGTAGAAGCAATGCAACAGAAAATTCTCAGCTATGCTTGATCATATCCGGCCAGAAAGATTTTTAGTACTCTATTTACCCTGGATTTTTTCGTGGTTGCTGAGCTCTTTTCCGCAGCAATCTTATTTGATGGCCTGGTTTGGCTCGTTTATTATTTTATACCTAACCATGAGCGGCTGGGTAAAACCTATTCCTACCGACCGAAGTTTGGGTGAGCAATTAATGCGGCCACTTTTTTTAACCCAGGTTATTTTTACTGGCTACATGAGTTGTTCAACCATCTTTTATTTTTTTAATCAGTTAGGTTACGAAAACTTTCATCTAACTAATCAGCTCTTTAAACCAGATCAGCACAAAATAGAAGCAATAGCGATTTGCCAGCGCTATTATTGCCTTGGCCATGCTGCTTTTGCAACCGGAATTTTACTTTTTATGAAATATCCTGTTCAAAAGAAATACCAGCTGCAAAAACCCGATATAGCCAATTTATTATTAAATTTTGCACTGGTGCTGATTCCGGTTTCTATATTTTTTGTTTTTGTTCCGGGTTTAAACCAATTTGCGATACAGTTTTCTACTTTAAGCTTTATTGCTGCTACACTGGCCCTCGCTTTTGCTATTCCATTGCACAGAACTGCTAATATTCTAATCAGCGGCGGATTGTTTGTTTTTAATTTTTACAAGTCTTTTTTGTCCGGCTACAAAGAACCCATTATTGTGTGTATGCTTGTGCTGGGTATTTTTCTGTATCCGCTATATAAACGCACTATCATACTGGTTTTTACCCCTATTTTACTGATACTTTTTCTGGTTTTACCCACGTATAATCAGGTTTTTAGGGAAAACGCCTGGTCTGGTGACCTTTCTGCAGAAGATGCTTCAAAAGTTGCTTTAGATGCTGCATTAAACAATTCTTCCGAACTGGAAAGCAGCAACTGGACGTTTTTAGTTTTCAGGCTGAGTGAGATAGATATGTTTATAAAATATATACACTCTACGCCAAAACAGGTTGATTTTTATGGTTTTAAAATGATCAGCCAATCTATTCAATCTTTAATTCCGCGTGCATTATGGCCTAACAAACCAAATACGGAAGATATGATTATGCAGCGTGTTTTTAATGCAGGTATTGCATCAAAAGAAATGAACGTTTCGGCCAAACCTGCTTTGGTTGCAGATGCTTACCTGTTTGCCGGAGGTACTGGTATATTTTTTATTTTACTTTTGTACGGCTCTGTTTCTCAGCTGATTTCGCAAAAAGCCGAAAGCTTATTCGACGGTTATCTTTTAGGTTCGGCACTGATTTTTTCCGGTTTATTTCAGATGTTTTGGCGGGGTTTGAGCTTTGAATTTTTACTGAATTCTGTTTTCTGGAGTTACATCAGCATGTTGCTGATTGCCCGTTTGATGTTTATTTTCCGCATCCTGAACAAAGCAACTTGAAAATTATCCAGGTAAGCGCATCCTACAAACCGGCCATGATTTATGGAGGCCCAAGCATGTCTGTTTCAAAATTAAGCGAAGAACTTTGTAAAAACGGGATTCAGGTAGAAGTGGTCACAACGTTGGCCAACGGAAAAACCGAACTGAATTTTCCTGCCGGGAAGGTAACCTATATAGAAAATGTGCCGGTACGTTTTTTTAAACGGATTACCAAAGATCATTCTCATTTTTCACCAAGTTTGATCCAGTATCTTTTCAAAATCAAAAAAACAGCAGAACCAACAATTGTGCACATTCATGCCTGGTGGAACTTAGTTTCGATATTTGCTTGTGTCATTGCACAGTTTAAAAATATTCCAGTTGTTATTTCTTCCAGAGGAACATTAAGCAACTATTCTTTCAGCAAAAAACACAATTTACTTAAAAGTTGCATACATCTTTTAGCTGGTGAAAAATTGCTTTCCAAGTGTTATTTCCATGTTACTTCCGAAGCAGAAAAAGCAGAAGTTTTACAACTTTTCCAACCTAAAACAATTCAGGTTATATCTAATTTCATTACACTTCCTAATAATTTAAATACTGAGACAGCCAAAAAAAGCCCATTTTTAAAATTGCTTTTTATGTCGAGAATCGATCCAAAAAAAGGTTTGGAAGTTTTGCTGGAAGCTTTAGCCAGAATTGATTTTCCATATCATTTAACTATTGCCGGAACCGGCGAGCCCGATTATTTAGCTTCACTCCAAAAAATAGTGACTAAAAACAGTATGGAGCCTTTTGTAACTTGGATCGGTTTCCAGGATCAGGAAAGTAAGTTTCGGGTTTTACAAGCGCATGATTTGCTGATACTTCCATCTTATAATGAAAATTTTGGAAACGTTGTGATCGAATCTTTAGCTGTGGGAACGCCTGTTTTAATCAGTAACCAAGTTGGTTTGGCCAATTATGTTACAACAAATAAGTTGGGCTGGACTTTTGAAAACAAGTCTGAAAAACTGCGCGAACAACTCATCAGAATCAATCAAAACCGTTTCTGGTTGGACAAAATTCAATCACAATCTCCGCAAAAAATTACAAATGATTTTGCAGAAAAAGTTTTGGTAAAACAATATACCGACTTTTATCAGCAAGTAATTTCAGGTTCCGAATGAAGCCGTTTTCTTTCATCATCCTTACTTATAATGAAGAAATCAATCTTCCCGGATTATTACAATCTATTGCAAGTTTGGATGCTCCGGTTTTTGTTCTGGATTCCGGAAGTACAGATACAACTTTAGAAATTTGTGAAAAATACCAGGTAAAAACAGCATTCCATCTTTTTGAAAACCATCCGAAACAATGGGATTTTGCATTGAAACATTTCGATATTGAAACCAATTGGGTTATTTGTTTGGATGCCGATCAGCAGGTTTCTCCGGAGCTTCTTTTACACCTTAAAAATTTTAATGAACAGAATTTTGTAGATGTAGATGGCATCTACTTCAACAGGAAAAACTTTTTTAAAGGACAATGGATCAAATATGGAGGTTATTTTCCATTTTATTTACTCAAAATGTTTAGGTACAATATTGGATTTTCTGATCTGAACGAGAACATGGACCACCGATTTATCGTTCCCGGAAAAACCATGATTTGGAAAGATGGTTATCTCCGCGAAGAAAACCTAAAAGAAAATCAAATCAAATTCTGGATTGATAAGCACAACATTTACAGCGATTTACTGGCACATGAAGAAGTAGAACGCCTACAAAAAATCCGTCGGCAAACTTTGAAACCAAAACTTGGAGGAACACCTGATGAACGGACAGCCTGGCTAAAAAACATTTGGTGGAAACTGCCTCGCTACTGGCGGTCGGCAATCTATTTTTCGTATAGAATGATCTTTCAACTTGGATTTTTAGATGGTAAAAAAGGAATCATCTTTCACTTTCTGCAAGGGTTTTGGTTTAGATTAGTTGTGGATGTAAAAATAGATGAACTGATGCAACAAACAACTCATCATACGATACAGAAAAACTCAAAATCAAAACCTGAATTACAGTTTGCCATCCGTTTTGTATTGTTGTTTGCTCTGTTTTACTTTTTCAACTTGTATTACAATGGATTGATGTTACCGGGCGGAAATTACAATGATTTTTTAGCACAGCATTTTAATTATATTCAAGGTTTACGTAATATTTTGTTACATACAAGTTCTGCCGGATTACAATTTTTAGGTTATCCAACCAAAATTAACAATTACTCACTTTTGGTAGTCGGGCATAATAAAATCAATTTAGCTTATGATTGTTTAGGCTTGGGCGTGATGAGTTTTCTGGCTGCATTTGTACTAACTTATCCAACTCAAATAAAAGTTAAACTAAAGTTATTTTTATTTTCAACTATTGGATTTCAGTTACTTAACATTTTACGTTTTATGTTTCTTGCCTTGTTTTGGAAAGGTGAAGGCAGTAATCCGATTAATCATCATACTATTTTTAATCTTGTGATTTATATTATTATTGCCATTACGCTTTACGTTTGGATAGAAAAAAGTACGATAAAAAAAGCATCCGCTTAGTGGAAAACAAAACAAACTTAACACGGTACAACAATCACAATTATCATCCTGGTGTTGGCTGGTTAAAAAGAATTTTGTGGTTTTACATCAATGCCCTGGTTTTTAAATCTTCCTGGTTTCCATCATCTGCATTCAAAGTATTTTTATTGAAACTTTTCGGAGCTGAAATTGGAAAAAATGTAGTGTTAAGGCATCAGATTAATATCAAATATCCATGGTTTTTATCCGTTGGAGATAATACTTGGATTGGAGAGCAAGTTTGGATTGACAACCTTGTTCCGGTAAAAATCGGCTCACATATTTGCTTATCGCAAGGCGCGATGTTGCTTACGGGAAATCATGATTATTCCAAGTCAACTTTTGATTTGATTGTGGGTGAAATTGTATTACAGAATGGCGTTTGGATCGGAGCGAAATCTATCGTTTGCCCAACAGTTGTGGCCGGAGAACATTCAGTTTTAACAGCCGGAAGTACCGCCACTAAAGATATGGAAGCTTACTTTGTTTACCAGGGAAATCCGGCTGTAAAAGTTCGTAAAAGAGAAATTACAATTTGAAAACCGGATGCTGTTTTTATCTACCTAAAATTACATTTTACTCAAAATTTCATCTACCTGAACCAGGTTCATGCCGGGCACAAAACGCGGGCTGTACAGTAAACGGATCAGGGCAGAATCATAGTTATCAAACTTAACCACACCATTAGTTTGGGAATAAAAGATGCTGTTTGGCTTGTTTTCCAACGGGTTTTGAAAGCCAAAGAGTTTGATAATGCTTCTTCTGATCGCATTCCGCAAATCGCGCTGATCGTGGTAACTCGAAATCGTTATCAAATCAATCGCCTGAAAGATTTCTCCCTTATTGTTAAATTTATAGTAGTTGCCTCCATACTGGTTAAAATATTGTGCGGCATCAGTTGAAATTTGGTTTCCAAAATCAACTCTGTTACCCAAAAAAACAGAGAAATTTACATCGTCATCATTGGCTGCAGGTGCAATATCCAATCCCGTCAGGACTTTAATTTTTGAAAATATGGAATCGATTTCGGTAGAAAAAAATGCTTCTTTTGCCCTATAAATTTTATAGCGGATCGGCACAACCCATTTCTTGATAATTGGCATTCCGGTTTTATTATTTGATAATGCGATGGTTTTGAAATTCTCTTTGTCTGCTGCCAGCATTTGGGCTTGCGTGAGCGTTGTAAAAGCAGCCAGACAAATCAGGAGTGTTAAAACATTTTTCATCAGGAGAACAAGATAGCAAATAATTTTATAGTTATGATATAGGTAAAAATACCATTAATCTTTGGTGGCCAGTAATTCTTTAATCATCAATTCCAAAGTTTTTTCGTTGTTTTCGTCAATCCTGAATTTGGAAAAAACGATACGGCCTTTCTGATCAATTAAAAAATTGGTCGGTTCCGAATTATTATCATCAAGATTGCCTTTCACCCTTTTCCGACTATCATGCAAAGCTGTAAAAGTATAGCCGCTTTCTTTTAAAAATGGCACCACGGCTTCGTCTTGCAATGGCTCTACATTCAAGCCTAAATAAGCAACATCATTTCTATTGAACTTTTTTAATACAGATTCAAAATGTGGAAATTCTCCACGACAAGGACCGCAACCCGGGAACCAGTAAGTTAGCAAAACTACTTTTCCTTTATAATCTGCCAATGAAATTTTTTCGTTTGATGAATAATTTTGAAGTGAAAATGGAGTAGCTATTTTTGCCGCAATGCTTCTTTTATCCCCAATATTTTTGATAATTTGTGTGCTATCCATTCCAAGTTTCTTTCCATAACGATAAATTAAGGGTTGCAAAGTTTCTGTTGGGATATTACTGTAAGAAACAACCAGCGTATCAAAAGCAGCTTTATATAACTTTGCAGAGTCCAAAGCCTCTGCTTTAAAAGTTGTTAAATATTCTTCTACGCCTATTTTGCGCCCCATGAGTTCGTTTTTCAACTTTACACTGTTCAAAATGGTTAGTGCTTCATTAGGTTTGCCTTGATTTAACAGCATTCTCGACTTTAAAAAAGCATCTGCAACCACTAACCGCTCATGCCATAAATCAATAAACAGGTTGTTATCTAAAATAATTGCTGTACCCAACTCGAACGCCTGGCCGGGATCAGTTTTAAGCAGTAAATCAAAGTAATATTCCATTGCCCCTACATACCAATCGGATTTGTGATTGGCTTTGCGATTAAAAATTTGTTTTAAATACGCGATTTTTTCTTGTGGAACCGATGTTCTTTGCGCTAGTAAATCTAGTGCCTTCACCCCAACTTCACTATCAGGGAATTTCCTGGCAATATCCAATGATAAAGAATCATACTTTTCTGGATCGGTATCTTTGAAAGAATAGGAATAATCGAAAATATATTTCGGATTTTTGGGTGCCAACATTGCTGCTTTTTGGAGATAATTGTTCTTGTTTGGCAAATCATTTCTAAGTGTAGCATCTTGTGCCAAAAGGCTCCACACTTCTGCGTCACTAGGTTTTAAAAAACATGCCTGAAGCAGGAATGGCGTTGCTTTAGGATTTTCCCGATCTACCAAAACTTTACCAATTGCAAACGGAATAGTAAAGTTTTGCGGATATTTTTTCATCCAGATTTGATATTGATCCAGTATTGCCGGATCTTCAGGATTATGCGCCCAGATATATTCTTCGTGTAGTTTTTCATCAAATGGCTTAGCTTCAACTTTTGCTGCTAATAATTTAATTTTCGCCATTTGCTCCGGCGTTTTACTAAATTTAGTTTGTGCGTTTGCCTTCCAAAAAAACAGGCATAAAAGAAGCATTGTTGCAGATGGCTTTAAGCTGAAAAAATTTTTCATAATCGGTTGATTTAACAGAAGATTCATAATCGGTTTCTTCTACTAAACTAAATAATTAGTAATTTGAAAACAAATTTTTTACATAAAATCTCAAATTATAAATTCAGGTTTCTCACCCTGATAAGCCATAAACAACTCCACAGCTTCCACCGCTTCCTTCACATCATGCACCCTTAAAACTGAAGCACCATTCATCAACGCAATTGTATTTAAAACCGTAGTTCCGTTTAGCGCCGTTTCTGCTGTTCCGTTTAAAGTTTTATAGATCATTCCTTTGCGGGAAATGCCGACAAGAAGTGGAAGGTTCAGCAAATTAAAACCCTGCATTTGCCGCAACAATTTAAAACTCTGTTCGCGGGTTTTGGCAAAACCAAAACCCGGATCAAGGACCACATCGTGTACATGCAATTGCTTTAGCCGGTAAATCTTCTCCGCAAAATAATCAAACACTTCTGCAAAAACGTCTTGATATTGCACTTTTTCGGCCATATTTTGCGGCGTTCCTTTTAGGTGCATCAAAATATAAGGAACTTGCAACCGGGCAACTGTTGCAAACATTTCTGCATCCAAATCCCCGCCCGAAATATCATTGATGATTTGTGCGCCAGCTTTAACTCCGGCTTCGGCAACTGATGCCCGAAAAGTGTCAACTGACAAAATTGCTGTAGGAAAAACTTTTACAATCGCCTCAATTACAGGTAATAAGCGGTCAGTTTCTTCCTGCGGAGAAATATCTGTTGCGCCAGGCCGGGAAGAATATGCACCAATATCCAGAAAATCTGCACCTTCATTCAACATTTTTTCTGCCATAAAAACAGCATCGTTTACATTAGTTTTCCGGCTTCCGGCAAAAAAAGAATCGGGCGTAATGTTGATGATGCCCATCACTTTTGGTGTACTGAGGTCAATCAGTTTGCCGCCAGCATTTATCGTCGTCTTTTTCTGAAAAAATGTATCTTTAGCCATCTTAAAAACAGGATTTTTAACAAATAAAACCTGTGAAACAAATATCACACAAAAATTGAATTCCCTTACCTTGAACCCAACCGAAGCCGAATATCAAGCCGTAATCAGCGTTTGCAAAACCCTTTTCATCAAAAAAACAAAAGATTACGGCACGGCCTGGCGCATCCTACGGCCAGCTTCCATAACCGATCAGATCTTTATTAAAGCACAAAGGATCAGGACGCTGGAAGAAACCGGTATCAATAAAGTTGGTGATGGGATTTTGGGAGAATACATTGGCATTGTAAATTATTGTGTAATTGGCCTTTTGCAGATTGAGCTGAAGCCAACTTCTCCAATGGAGATAAGCGTGGAAGATTCAAGCTCTTTTTACGATCAGAAAATTAAAGAAACTTACGAACTGATGCTGGCCAAAAACCACGATTATGGCGAAGCCTGGCGCGAAATGCGCATCAGTTCGCTCACGGATTTAATTTTGATGAAGCTGCTTCGTGTAAAACAGATTGAAGATAACTCCGGAAAAACTTTAGCTTCGGAAGGCGTAAAAGCCAATTACCAGGATATGCTGAATTATGCTGTTTTTGCCCTGATAAAATTGGATTTGAAATGAAAAAAAGTTTGGTTTGGTTTTGCCGGATTGCCGTAGGCTTACTGTTTATTTTTTCCGGGTTGATCAAAGCCAATGATCCGCTTGGTTTTTCATACAAATTGGAGGAATATTTTGAAGTTTTCCATCTCACTTTTCTAAACGGACTGGCACTTTCATTGGCTATTTTTTTATGTGCGCTGGAAATGCTTTTCGGCTTTGCGTTGCTCATTGGCGCACTCGGAAAACAGGTGGCCTGGGGATTGCTTTTGCTCATCATTTTCTTCACTTTCCTTACCTTTTATTCGGCCGCTTTTAAAGTAGTTCAAAGCTGCGGTTGTTTTGGCGATGCGATCCCGTTAACGCCTTGGCAATCATTTAGTAAAGATTTGGTTTTGCTTTTGCTGATCGTTTTTATTTTCATCAACCGAAATCTGATCCAGCCTTTGTTCGGCAAAAAAACAGAAAACGCGATGCTTCTTTTAGCCACTATTTTTTCGTTTGGCGTGGGCATTTACACCTATAATTTTTTGCCGGTGATTGATTTTCTGCCTTATAAAGTTGGCGCAAATTTGCCGGAAGAAATGAAAATCCCAAAGAACGCCGTTTCGGATGAATATGAAATCACCTACAATTTGCACAACAAAAAAACAGGCGATAAAAGAAGCATCACCAATAAAGAATATCTAAAATCAGGAATTTGGAAAGATGAAAATTGGGAAATTGTCGGCGAACCAACCAGTGTTTTAATCAAAAAAGGTTTTTCGGCCAAAATTGCAGATTTGAACATCAATGATGCGCAAGGCAATTTGTACACCAAAGATCTGCTGGAAAATCCGTTTTATAATTTAATCGTTGTAGCTTATAATCTGGATGAAACCAATAGTGACGCGATCAATAAAATCAATGCTTTAGCACTAAACTTAACGCAGAATTTTAATGTGCGTACCGTTTTATTGACTTCCAATTCGGCGCAAGATGCAGAAGCTTTCAGCAAAAAACACAAATTGTTTATGGAAATTTTTTATGCCGATGGTGTTCCGTTGAAAACCATTGTCCGCGCCAATCCAGGTGTTTTATTGATGAAAAATGGAACGGTGATTGGCAAATGGCATTACCATAATTTGCCAGGTTATGATGAATTGGTGGATAAATATATTGGGAAACAGTAGCTTTAGGTTATGAAAATCACTAAACTGGAATTAAAGAACTTTAAACGTTTTGATGATTTGACTATTGATTTAACCTCATTAGCCGAACCTGCAAAATTAGTTTTATTGGTTGGGGCAAACGGTTCCGGGAAATCTTCAGTGTTTGATGCGTTTGAGTTTGCAAATAAATATCAGAAAGATGACACTTTACCTGTAGGAAAAATACCAGATGATATTTGGGAATTATCAAAATATTATGAAAAAGCACCTAATAAAAATTTAAGGGTAGCTTTTACGACATTTGACGGCAAAACATTTCCTAATTATTCTAAAGTTAAAACTCATTTAGATTATTTACCAATCAATTGTTTCTATGGAAGAAGCAGTATAAGACAAATACCAAAACTTACAAGAACGTATATAGGAAATAATCCTGTTTCTTTTGAAAACGATTCTGATCGTCCAAAAACATTTGTAGAACGTGATAATCGTTTTGAGAATGATATTGAAAAAGTTGTTTATTCAATATTAACAGATGTTTTTACTGATGATAATTCAACTGCTCAAATTAGAGAAAGTTATATTAATCCGATTAATAGATCTTTTGAAAACATATTTGGAATAGAAAAGAATACAACAATCAAATTAATTTCTATTAAGCCTCCTTTAGAAGGGAAAACCGTTGAAATTTTATTTGAAAAAGGTAATTCTAAAATTCATTATGACCTTTTAAGTAGTGGAGAAAAAGAAATATTCAATATTTTACTAAATCTGCTAACACGTAAAAACTATTTCTGGGATACAGTTTATTTTTTAGATGAAATTGATCTCCACCTCAACACACAACTTCAAAAAAATCTATTAAAAGAAATTACCGAAAATTGGATTCCGGAGAATTGCCAATTGTGGACAGCCAGTCATTCACTTGGATTTATAGAATATACAAATGAAGCGGAACATGCAGCCATAATTGATTTTGATAATTTAAACTTTGATGTTCCACAAGTTATCTTGCCATCACCCAAAAAGAATTTTGATGTTTTTGAAATCGCGGTTAGCAAAGAGTTTTTGTCAAAAGTTTTTGAAGGTAAAAGGATTGTATTTTCAGAAAATACGGATACTTCCCGTTACAACAACCTCAACCTAAACAATACTGTTTTTTTTGTTGGAAAAGACAAAGCAGATGTTTTCCACAAGGCTAAAAACAGTTCGGTATACGCAGGATTGATTGATCGTGATTATTTAACCGATGAAGAAAGGATTGATTTATTACAAGTTTATCCAAACCTTTATATCCTAAATTATTATTCAATTGAAAACTACTTTTATCACCCGGAAAATTTAGAAGAATATTACAATAGTGTTGGCAAAGATTTTAACATAAGCGATTATTTAAAAGCGATAGTTAAAGAGAAAGAATCGATCAAATCTCAAATTTTAATTAGGTTTCCAAGGGCGAGAGACGGCTATCCTTTTTACAGGGAAAAAGAAAATGAAAAGAAGTTGAAAGATTTCCGGTTCAATGATCAACGTGTTTTGGAAATGATTGAAAGTGTAGATTTTGAAACTTTTTATAAAGCTTTTCCGGCTAAAGATTTTGGAAAGCAAATTCCTGAAAGACAAAATTTAAACAAAGACAATCTCGCCAAAACAAATTGGTTTAAAACTCAAATTCAAGCGATTTTAACTAAATGATCAGCTATATTCTTCGCAAATTGTTGTACGGTTTTGCCGTCATGCTGGGCGTTGTAGTGGTGGTGTTTTTCCTGTTTAATATTTTGCCTGCCGATCCTGCCCGGATGACGCAAGGCCAGCGCGCAGATGTGCAATCTTTGGAAGCTGTGCGCAAGGAATTTGGTTTAGATAAGCCTATCTCCATTCAGTTTGCTTATTATTTGAATGATCTTTCACCAATCGGTTTTCATCAAAATACCAAAGAAGAACAGCAGAAATATGGTTATGTAAAGTTGTTCAGCATCGGCAAAAAAAATGTTTTAGCGTTGAAGTGGCCTTACCTGCGCAGATCCTATCAAACCCGGAAAGACGTGGCAGATACATTGCTGGCCGTTATCCCAAACACGTTAATTTTGGCAGCCACGGCCATGATCTTTGCTTCTTTTATCGGTATATTTTTGGGCGTGCTGGCAGCTGTCCACCAAAATACCTGGATTGATAAACTCGCCATTAGTTTTTCGATTATCGGTATTTCCGCGCCTTCTTTTTTTGCTGGGATTATTATCGCCTGGGTTTTTGGTTTTGTGCTGAGCAAATATACCGGACTGAATATGTCGGGCAGCTTAACCGGTTATGACCCGTTTAAAGGCGAGGTCATCATTTGGAAAAACCTGATTTTACCGATGGTAACGCTGGGTTTACGTCCCTTAGCTTTGATCGTACAACTTACCCGAAACTCGATGCTGGATGTTTTGGGTCAGGATTATATCCGCACCGCAAAAGCAAAAGGGTTGGATAAAAACAGTATCATCTATAAACACGCTCTAAAAAACGCATTGAACCCGGTGGTTACCGCTATTGCAACCTGGTTCGCCTCGCTGCTGGCCGGTTCGTTTTTTGTAGAATATATTTTTGGTTACAACGGTCTGGGCAAAACTACTGTTGATGCGCTGGAAACTTCGGATTTTCCAATTATTATTGGGGCGATTTTGTTCATCGCGTTCATCTTTGTAGTGATTAATTTACTGGTTGATTTCCTTTATGTTTGGATTGATCCAAGGGTAAAGTTGGAGTGAAGCTGATAGCAATCAGCTTTCAGAAAACACTCAAAAATATATCGATAAAAGAAGTATTATCCAAAGCTGATTGCTAAAAGCTAATTGCTAAAAGCTACTACACCTTCACATCTTCCATACCATATTTTTTCAAAACATCTTCAGGCACACCAGTCCACTGGTTAGGCTGGTTGCCGACATAGCCAATATCTTTAATACCGATTTTGCTGGTAAAAAATCCGCTGGAAGTTAAATCACGCATCCGGTTAAAAAAGTTCACGCCCTGCTGCATTTCCGGTTTTGCTTTTAGCGGATAAGCAATTGCCGTTACCATTTCTATCTGCTGATCGTGGCTGCAATCCACAAAAGCATGGCTGTACCGGTCCAAACATTGCACATCCAGCCAGCGTAAACCACCACGCATCGGGGTTTTATGCTCCGGGATATCCTTCACAATAAACTCTATAAATTCCGGCACACCGGCATCAGATGCACTCCCGGAATGTTCGTCTTTCGGGATGATAATATCTGCCAACACAGTTATCGTGGCCATTTCCGGTTTGGTAAAAAACGTTTCAGCGTGCAATTTTTTGTCGCGCTCCAATTCAAAAGGTTCACGCCCGGCTATATCTCCGGGAGTAGTTGCCGCTGCAGTTTCGGCGTTTTTGCCTGGCGAGGTTTTGCAGGCATCCAGCAATAAAGCAGTAGAAAGTGTAGTCAGTCCGATTGCTTTTAACGAATCACGTCTGTTCATTTTATATCGATAAAAGAAGCATTAAACATTTAATTTTTTTCTTTGGGCCAAGATGTATTCGCTTGTACGCATAGACAAAGCCAGGATCGTCCAAGTGGCATTTTTATCGCCCTGCTGTACAAACGGCGCGGCATCTACCACAAAAAGATTATTACAATCATGTGCCTGGCACCATTTGTTTAAGGCTGATTTCTTCGGATCATCACCCATTCTTACCGTGCCAACTTCATGAATGATCTTTCCGGGAGTTTCCAAACCATAATTTGTTTCCGGCCCCTGTTCTTTTGAAGTGATGATCGCCCCCATTTCGTGCATAATCGACTTAAAAGTTTCCTGCATGTGTTTGGCCTGGTTAATTTCATCACTCGTCCATTTATAATGAAAACGCAATACCGGAATACCAAATTTATCTACCACACCCGGATCAATTTCACAATAATTATCCACTCTGGCAATTGCAGTTCCACGGCCAGCCATGCCAACCTGTGTTCCGAAAAAACGGCGGTAATCATCTTTCAGCGAAGCACCAAAACCACCGGCTTCTTTTATTTTGCCATCACGGCCCGGCACCAGTCCGTTCAGACCTTGAATGCCATTTGCAAAACCATATGATGGCATGTGCATCCCGCCACCATATTCAATATGATAACCACGCGGAAAATCCAGCTTTTTATTATCCAGCCACCAGGGCGTATAAATGTGCACGCTGCCTACGCCATCTTCGTTATAGCGTTTACGATCAAGCAATTGCGGCAAAAATCCGCCTAAACTTGCCCCGGTAGAATCGTGAATGTATTTTCCAACTACGCCGCTGTTGTTTGCCAAACCGTTTGGATGACTGGCAGACCGGGAATTGAGCAGCAAACGGGCTGATTCTCCGGCACTGGCACCCACAATTACAATTTTTGCATTTACCTGATATTCCTGCAAATCATTTTTATCAACGTAAGAAACGCCAGTTGCCAAACCATCTTTCCCTGTCAGCACTTCCCGCACCATCGCATTGGTAATCACTTTTAAGTTTCCGGTTTTAATGGCCGGGATTACCAAACAGGACGAAGCCGAAAAATCAGCATAAACCTTACAACTCCGGCCGCACTGCCCGCAATAAAAGCAAACACCACGGTCTTTATTTCCCGGCAAAGCTTCCGTCAGCACAGAACCACGGCCCGGAATAACTTTTACACCTGCTTTTTCTGCACCTTTTTTAATAAATAATTCGTTTAAACGAGGTTTTGGCGGAGGCAGAAAAATACCATCAGGTTCATTTTCTAAACCTTCTTTTGTACCGTAAACACCAATCAGGCGGTCAACTTTATCATAAAACGGCTTCACCTCGTCGTAGGTAATCGGCCAATCATCCGTCAACCCATCGATGTGATGGCTTTTAAAATCATTCGGCCCCATCCGCAGCGAAATCCGCCCCCAGTGATTGGTACGGCCGCCCAGCATCCGCGAACGAAACCAGTTGAATTCTGTATTGTCCTTCGTAGTATAAGGTTCGCCTTCTATTTCCCAGCCGCCAAAAGCAGCATCAAAATCACCAAACGGACGCACCGTGCTGGCACCTCTCCGCGGAGATTCATAAGGGAATTTAAGCTGATGCGAATCTTTCTGCGGATCGAAAAACGGGCCGGCTTCCAGCATTAACACTTTTAAACCGGCATGTGCCAGCACATAACCAGCCATGCCGCCGCCTGCACCGGAGCCAACCACAACCGCATCATAAGTTGTACCGGATTTTTTTATTTGAAAATCACTCATATTTTTAAAGCTATCGGCCTTCAGCTGTCAGCCATGAACTATTAACTAAAATATAACTACTAAAGCTCTTTAATTTTAATATCCCGATAAGCAACTTCATGTCCATGATCCTGCAAAGCAATATGGCCTTTTGGATATTTAGCAAAGTTTTTCCAGGTTTTGAACTTGCTATTGTTGATCAAAGTTTCCCATTCCGGGCTACCCATTTGCGTTTCTATAATTTTTGTTCCGTTCAGAAAAAAGGTTAAATGACCTTTGTCCTTGCGCAATTTTACCATGTTCCACTCGCCTGCAGGTTTTGCCACATCTTTAGTTGGTGCTTTCATATCATACAGAGAACCAGCCAGATGTGTCTCTTTTTTGTTGTCTTCGGCACCTTTGTTATCCAAAACCTGCATCTCAATTCCGGTATCGTAAGTAGCTCTAAACTCCGGATCTTCGTGCACACCGAAAATTACCCCGCTGTTGCCTTCTGCAGAAATTTTCCATTCCAAAGCCAGTTCAAAGTTTTCATATTCTTTGTCCGTCAGCAAATCAGCTTGTCCGTCCGCTTTCGGGTCGAGCGTTAGCGCACCGTCTTTTGCCGTCCACGCTGGTTCTGTTTTTTGCTTGAGATAAGAATGCCAGCCATCTGTGTTTTTTCCATTGAAAAGCAAAGTCCAGCCTTGCCGCTTTTCAGTTTTCGTCAGTTGGTTTTGGGCGGAAGCAAAACTGGTTGAAATTACAATCAGGGAAAGATTTAAAAAAAACGTTTTCATGATTTTGTTTGTTTAGGTTTTGATGGTTAAAGCCATATTTCTTTTATCGCATAAAAAACAGCATTTTTATTGACGCTTTAAAATGATTTCGACAATATTTTTACTGCTAAAAGAAGTGTTTCTCAACCTTACGTTTTTAATATCATTTATAAAAAAATTAATGCTGATTATAAAACGCGATCAAATTACAAATTATATGTTAACATTTACCGCAACAAGGGCTTTGAATTAAAGAAGTTACAATAGCTTTAACCGGCTGTTGCCCCAAGCGTAAAACACCGGTTCATTTTCTCCGTAAAATTCAACACTTTTGCACAAAAGCAACCCTACGTATGGATGCACCCGGCCAAATTTATTTTTTCCAGATGCTGTTGCTTTTGCTGCTGATGGGCGTTTGCACCGTTTGGCTGGGCCGCTTATTACAATGGATTTTGCTGCGAAAAAGGTTTCCTAGAAGAAAAATTTTTTCTATCCTGGTCGTTTCTTTGGTGATTTCATACCTGCTGACTTTACTCGCCTGGTTTTACTGGCCGCAACCGGAAACACCGATGTGGGGCATCTTTTTTCTGCCAGCTGTTGTAGCCGAAATTCTAATCTTAATTGGTACTTTTTTCATCTTTAAGAAAATAAAAAATACATGAGCCTGATATTTTTAATCGGTTTTATGGGATGTGGCAAAACTACACACGGCCGGAAACTGGCTAATTTTTTAAAATTTGATTTTGTGGATCTGGATGAGATTTTTGAACGTGAAAACAGTTCTATCAGCAATTATTTTACTACTTTTGGAGAAGAAAATTTTCGTTTGAAAGAATCCGAATTATTGAAAAGTACGGTTTATCCCGAAAATGCCATCGTTTCTACGGGCGGCGGTTTGCCTGTTTTTTTTGATAATCTGGATTGGATGAAGGAGCACGGAACCGTAATTTATTTGCAAGTTCCGCCGGGCATCATTGCAGCACGGATGGAAAATACCAAAACCGAACGGCCGTTACTTCAGCATAAAACCAGCGAAGGACTGCTGCAATTCATCACCCAAAAACTAAGTGAACGGGAACCGTATTATCAGCAAGCACAAATAACTGCTGATGGTGTTGGCTTAACGCCGAGGAAATTAGCTGTTTTATTAAAGTTAATAAGTTGAAATTTTAGGTGGTAAAAACAGTATTGCCTTTGTTATCCCGACCGTAGGTAGAGATCTTCTTCAAAGCGATATTAATCCTTCTCATACGTTCTTCTCAATCAAGCAAAAGAACCGCATCAAAAAACTGCTTCAAAGAAGATATCTCTCTACGGTCGAGATGACAAAAACCAAATTAAACCCGCTTGGCATACTTCTTTTATCAACATAAAATCAGTGATGGCAACCTTTAACCTTTCGCCACCCTAAAAATCCCCACAGTGCAGGACAGCTAATCAAACCAAAACTTATAGCTTCGCCTGTTAAGCCAATTTTTCCATAATTGCCGGACTTTTTATCCCTCGCTACCTGAACCAGTTTTCTCTAGGAGCAATCAGCTTTCAGTTTATAACAAAAGAACATAGCAAATGTGCCCTGGCTGATTGCCAAAAGCTGATAGCTAACAACTTTCTCACTATTTTTCCTTTTTTTTAAAACCCGGCAAGCATTTTTCTGTTATGCTTGCTGAACATTACCATAAAAACCCATTATTATGATTACAGACGACATCAAAAAAGCAACAGATACAGTAAAAGAAACGTTAACGCCAATTAACGAAGAATTTAAAAAAGTAACGGATACGATAAAAAATACGTTATTACCGGAAAATCCGAATGCGAATGTTGGCAAAACTGACCGTATTATTTCCGTTGCAACCGGAACTTATATTTTTTTTAAGGGGGTTACCAATTTGTTTTCAAGCCCGATTTTGGCTTTGACAGAAGTTGGGATTGGTGCAGCTTTGTTGCATCGCGGAATTACCGGAAATTGCGAAATCAAAAAAATTGTTGATAGTGCTGATGATACTGATGAAATGGCTGTAGCACATGCTTATCCTTACCCATCGGATTCAGTTTCACAATTGTAATACAAATTTCAATTTCAAAAGGGATATTTTCTGCAAGGAAAATATCCCTTTTTTTGAGTTGCTATTTTTATTATAATTCTGCAATGATAAATTTTAACCTTCGTTTACCGGAATACGAAAGTAAAAGACAGAACCATCAGGCCCGCTTTTAAACCAGATTTTGCCGTTATGCTGCTTAATAATTTCCCTGGAAATATGTAAGCCTAAACCCATGCCGGCAATATTCTTGATTTTGGAGTTAGAGCTTCTGGAAAAACGTTTAAACATATTATTTTGCTCCTCTTCAGGGATGCCCATCCCAAAATCCTGAACGCTGATTGTAATTTGATCGCCAGTCCGGTTTTTTGTCATCCTGGTAATGATCTGCGTATTTTCGGCAGAATACTTTATGGCATTGTTCAATAAATTATTTAATACCTGCAAAATTCGGAAACGATCAGCAATAACAACATCTTTAAAACTTCCTTTCAGTAAAAACTCGTGTCTGGTATCAATGATACGCATTTCTTCAACGGATTCTGCAACCAGCTGTTCTAAATCAAAGTTGGCTTTAACCACCTGTAATTCGCCCGTTTTAACCTGGGTAATATCCAGCAGGTAATTAATCAGCGACATTAGTTTGTCTGTTTTTTCATTAATTTTTCCTAATGATTTGGTAAAAGATTCATCACCGAACTTGGGCGAACGCTTTTCCAGCATTTGCGCCAATGCTTTAATTACGGTAATGGGCGTTCTGATCTCGTGGCTGGCAATACTGATAAAATCATCCTTTTGTTGCTCCAGCGAACGTTTTTCGGTCACATCTTCCATCGAAAGCAGGATCATATTAATATGCAATGCCGGATGAAGGATTTTACGGCCGTTAAAAAGCACTGTCCGTCTGCCGATAATTTTAAAATTATAAGTAATCTCGTGATCCTTTACAACGCTTTTATCTGCATTGACTTTGTTCAGCAGCTCTTTCAGCTCCTCAATATTGAGTTGTTCCTGAAACAGTTCATAAATCGGTTTTGCAGATAATTCCTTCTTTTTAAACTGAAAAAACTTATAAAAAGCATCATTTGCCGTATTAACAGACATATCTTCGTTTAAAACAACCATCGGTTCGCGTGCAGTTTCCACAATACTTTCTGCATATAATTTAGCTTGGTTTAATTGCTCCTCTGCCATTTTTTTTTCACTGATGTTGCGCATCACTTTTGTAAAACCAATTTGGTTTTTCTGTTCGTCAAGCAATGGAAAAAGCATCCCGATAGCCCAAAGATGCGATTTGTCTTTTCGCACGTGGTAACGCTCATCAACGGCCCTTCCCTTTTGCAATGCTGTTTTTATCTCCCCTTTTTCTGCACCGGCCTTCAAATCCTCACTTGTGAATATCACACCAAAATATTGGCCGATACTTTCATCGGCTGTATAACCCAGCAGGTTTTGGGCACCATCGTTCCAACTGTTGATGTAACCCTCTTTATCTAAAGTAAGAACAGCAGAATCTTCCATGCTGTTCAGCACGTTCCGGTAAAACTCTGCATTCAGGGTTTCGTGATTTAAGGCATATCTTTCTTTACTGGTTGGTTTGGGCTGGGTTGAAGGCATAAATTTTATGTAGTATAAATTATCTAACGATAATTTTTTGAAATTGATTGAAGATGGATTGAAAACATCAACCATGCCAGAAAAAAATCTGTAGAATACTTTTTAACCTTGAGAAGAAATTTTATTTAAAGCAAAGCTTTTATAGATTTTGAGTTGATAAAAGAAGCATTTTCTGTTATTTCGAACTGCATGGAGAAACCTTGATCAAATATTACAGATCCAAAGCTTTGAAAAAGATTTCTCTTTTAGGCGGAAACAACAGCAGAAAAAGAACCAATTTACAAAGCACCTTCTGCAAATGTATTTCCCTGTTTAATGTCGCCAGTTTCATAACCTTTTTTAAACCAGTACATCCGTTGGGCCGAAGTTCCGTGGGTGAAAGAATCAGGAGAGATATGTCCAGTTGATTCCTGCTGCAAACGGTCATCACCAATCGCATTGGCCGCGGTCAAAGCAGATTCTATGTCGCCCGGCTCAATCACACTTTGGTTATCGCTGTTTTTCATTTGTGCTTCATAATGCGCCCAAACGCCGGCATAAAAATCAGCCTGTAGCTCCAGTTTAACAGACATTTTATTGTAATCAGTTTCGCTCATTTGCTGGCGCATCTGGTCCATCTTCGCAGAAACACCTAACAAATTTTGTACATGATGCCCAACTTCGTGTGCAATTACATAAGCTTTTGCAAAATCGCCGCCAGCATGAAAACGGTTGCTCAGTTCATCAAAAAAACCGAAATCGAGATACACTTTCCGATCAGCCGGACAATAAAACGGCCCGGTTGCCGAGCTGGCCATACCGCAACCGGAAGCATCCACTTCGTTTTGAAAATGTACCAGTTTCGGTTTTTCGAAAGTTTTGCCCATACCAGCAAAAATCTTAATCCAGGTAGTATCTACATCTTTTAAAATTACCCTTGCAAAATGCAGGTTTGTACTATCGCTTTGGCTTAATTGCGATGGCGCAGACTGTGTAGTTTGCTGCTGCTGATCTCCGCCAACCTGGTTAAGCAGTTGCGTTGGATTATATCCTGTAAACAGATAAATTACGAAACCAACAATGCCGATAATGCCGCCGCCAATACCCAAACTCTGGCCGCCACCACCTCCAGACCCGCCATCTTCTACATCATTACTTTCTTCTCGTCCTAACCAGCGCATAATTTTTATAATTTAAGTTTGAAATTTTTTAACAATATTACCAGTTTCCGGTTTTAATCCGATACTTCTTTTATCGGCCTAAAAATAGGCTGATAAAAGAAGCATTTAACTGATTGTAATTTCCCCGCGCAAACTCGTTTCTACCAGGCGGGCAATCTCTGCAGGGTCATGATATCTGCCCAAAATATACATCAGTTTGGTTACCGCAGATTCAAAAGTCATGTCGTAACCGCTCAAAACGCCCATGTCTTTCAGCTGCTTGCTGGTTTCATATCGGCCCAATTCTACCGTGCCGACTTTGCATTGAGAAATATCCAGGATTACTTTGCCTTTTTTTATCACTTTTTTCAGGGCTTTGATAAACCACTCGTCCGTTGTTGTATTTCCAGCACCAAAAGTTTCCATCACAAAAGCTTTTGCATCGGCTTTCAAAATGCTTTCAACGGTTTTTTGGCTGATTCCGGGATACAATTTCAGCACAGCAATGTCGGCATACATATTTTTATACACCAGAAAAGGCTGATCCGTTACCTTCAAAATAAAAGCTTCATTAAAGCTGAGGTGGACGCCAGCTTCGGCCAAAACGGGATAATTGGGCGAACGAAAAGCTTCAAATTTTGACGAATTGTATTTGAACGAACGGTTGCCGCGGAAAAGCTGTGAATCAAAATAAATACAAACTTCGGGCACCAGCGCTTTATCGTTTTTGAGGGAAGCGGCGATCTCCAAAGCCGTGATCAGGTTTTCTTTGGCATCGGTACGTATCTGACTGATAGGCAATTGCGAACCCGTCAGCACAACTGGTTTACTCAAACCTTCCAGCATAAAACTCAATGCCGAAGCCGTAAAAGCCATCGTATCCGAGCCATGCAGGACCACAAAACCTTCGTAATCGTTGTAATTTATTTCGATCAGCGTTGCAATTTCTATCCAGATTTCGGGCTTCATGTTAGACGAATCGATGATCGGATTAAAAGAATGCACAGTTAAGCGGTAATTGAGCCGGGCCAATTCCGGCACGTTCAGCATAATCTGGTTAAAATCAAAAGGGCGGAGCATTTGCGTTACCGGGTCGTTTACCATTCCGATGGTTCCGCCAGTATAGATGATGAGGATATTCGTCATAATAAAGCGATGGATGGATAAAGCATTGATTTTTAAATTATTATCACCTAAATTCCGAAAACTTTTTCAGAATTCAGTGTGGTTATTTCGGCTATTGTTTCTACCGGAAGCTGGTGCAGATCGGCTATTTTTTGTGCAATATAAGTTAAATAAGCACTTTCATTCGGTTTTCCGCGAAAAGGCACCGGCGGCAAGTACGGCGAATCGGTTTCCAGCACCAAATGTTTTGGGTCGATTTGCTGCACCACTTTGTCCAAACCGGCATTTTTATAAGTCACTACGCCGCCGATCCCCAGAAAAAAACCCATTTGGATCAGCTGATTGGCCTGCTCCGGATCACCGGAAAAACAATGGAAAATACCACGCAATTTCTCGTCTTGTTCTTCTTTCAGTATCGAAAAAACCTCGTTAAAAGCAGCACGGCAATGGATCACGATGGGCAGGTTTGCTTCTTTTGCCCAGGTAATTTGTGCGCGAAAAGCGGCTTGCTGTTCGGCCAGCAAATCCTGCGCCCAATACAAATCAATGCCGATTTCGCCCACTGCATAAATTTTTGGACCGCCCCAAAGATTTTTAATTTCCTGTAATTCGGTTTCCCAGTTTTTGGTAACGCTGCAAGGATGCAAACCCAGCATCGGAAAACAGTTTTGCGGATAAGCTTGAACCAAATCTGCCACCATCGGCACCGAAGCGGCATCCACATTCGGCAAAAACAAACGGGTAATCTGCTGATCCAGGCAACGCTGCATCATCGCGTTTTGAGTGGCCGGGTCAGCCTCATAATATAAATGCGTGTGGGTATCGGTCAGTACCATCGTTTCAAAACTAAAAAAAAATGCCTCCTGTTGGTTACAGAAGGCACGTTTTGCTTATTTTTTCTTTGCAGTAACCGGCTTTTTAACTGGCTTTTTGCCTGATGCTTTTTTTATCGGTGTTTTTTTAGCAATCACCGGATGTTTGCCCGGCTTGATGCTGAGCAACTCTACATCAAAAACCAGCGGACTGTATGGCGCAATATCTGCCCCGGTGCCGCGCTCGGCATAAGCTAATTTTGACGGGATAATCAATCTCGCTTTTGATCCTTGGTTCAGCAATAAAAAACCTTCGTCCCAACCAGGGATTACATCGCCATGTTTCACTACAAACTGAAAAGCTTCATATGGTAGGCCGGGTTGCAATACACCGGCTTTCTGTGCTTCGTTTTTCAGATTTGTATCAAAAACTTTCCCGTCCAAAGTGCGGCCAATATAATTAACCAGCAACGTATCGCCCGGCAAAGGTTTGGATTTGGTTGATGGCGTTAAAATTTGGTAGTATAAGCCAGAAGAAGTAGCTTTTGCCGGAGGATTTAAAGCAGCTACATATTTTGCAACGCGCTGCATTTCCTCAGCTTTCAGTTTTTCATTTCCTTCGGCGATTTTTGCTTCGGCAGCTTTCCGTTCTGCCATGGCCTCATCCAGTGATTGGACTTTTTCAATCTTCAGCAAATAAATCACAGAAGCACCTTTGGCCATAAAAGGCGGCCGCTGGTCTTCCCGGTTTTTGAAGAGGGAATCAGCAGGAATCATGATCCGTACACTATCTTTTAATGCTAACTGCGGAAAAATATCCATCAGATCATCAACTGATTGCGAAGCCTGAACCTGCGTGGTAAACGGTTTTCCGCGCAGGTAACTGCTCATCAGCACTGAATCTTTTTCTGTTTTGATGGCCAAATTAAACGTGATGACATCATTTAGCTTGATGCGTTCGCCGGGATGCGCAGCCACAACTTGGTAGCGTGCCCCTTTTACGGTAGTTTTTATCGGGCTTTGGGCTTGTACTGATCCGCAGAAAGCAAACAGCAAACCGGAAATGAGATAGCGAAATTTCATATTGTTAAAAAAAGCCCCCGCTGTGAGCGGAGGCGGGATATTTTAATTATTTTATCTTGCTGCCGGATTAGTTGGTGCCTGTGGCATTTGCATGGGTGGCATTGGTGGTTTCGGCGCATTTGGATCCGGGTGGATGATGTCTTTCAGTTCTACATCAAAAACCAGCGTAGAAAAAGGTGCAATCGGGCCATTGCCTTGTTCGCCATAAGCCAATGAGGAAGGAATAATGAAAATTGCTTTTTCGCCTTTATTTAACAGAAGCAAACCTTCGTCCCAACCTGGGATAATTGCTTTTGTACCAACTACAGTTCTAAATGGTTGAAACTTGTGCATTTGCAACTGTGCTTTGTCAAAAAATGGCTTACCCGCTTTTTCTGCAACAGACTTAATACTGGTATCAAAAATAGTCTCTTTACTATTTAATAATTTGCCCGTATAATCAATCACAGCGGTATCGCCAACAGCCAGTTTATCACCGCTGCCAGCTTGGGTAATCACATAGTTTAAACCGGATTGGGTTTGGATCGGTTTCAAATTTTTATCAGCAATATATTTTTTGATTTTGATCGGTTCTGCTGCCCTGGCTTTATCGCCTTCTGCCTTAAAATACTGACCGATTTTTTCCTGAAAAGCTTTATCGTCCAGCTTTCCTTTGGCCAAAACCTTCTCAATTTTGATGGTATAGTTAAAGTATTTCCCGGAAAAACCCGGAGGTTTTGTCTGCTGTTTAGTTTCCTTCATCAATGTATCGGCGTCAATTTTAATAATGGCACTGTCGCCTTCACTCAACTTCATCAATGTAGCATACAAATCGCCTTTGTACATCGGTTTGGCAACCAGCAATTGTGATGCACGGCCAACATCATAAGTATTGACAAGCACAGAATCTTTATCTGTTTTAGCAACCACATTTACGCTTACAAAGTCGCCTGTTTTGATGGGTTCACCGGGCGCATCTTTGATAATTTTGTACATCGTACCGTTGTCGCTTTTTGTAAAGCCACCGTTACAACTTGCAAAAGCCAAGGCTGCAACTGTCAAAAAAACCAGGTTTTTCTTCATTTTTATTGTGTTAAAAGATTTTTGTATTCGAGTAATAAACTTTTAAATTGATGGACAACCTGCTCCAGCGTATCTTCGGATTGGCCGCCTGCCGCATTGCGATGGCCGCCGCCATGAAAATAACTTTTGCAGATTTCATTTGCCGGGAAAGTGCCGGTTGACCGTAACGAAAGCTTCACTTTGTCTGTACGTTCGATGATAAACGCTGCCAAACGGATGTTATCAATCGACAGCGCATAATTCACCACGCCTTCTGTATCGCCTGTGGTACTGTCAAATTGCTTTAATTCTTCCTGGTTAACGGTAATTAACGCTGTATTATATTCATGCAAAACCTCCAGCTTGTTGCTCAGGCAATAACCTAAAAAACGCAACCGGTTTTCGCTCGCATGATCATAAACTAATTGATGAATGGCAGCATTATCGGCACCCAAATCAATCAGTTCGGCCGTAATGCGGTGCACATTTGCTGTGGTGCTTGGAAAACGGAAAGAACCGGAATCCGTCATGATCCCTGTGTACAAACAAGTTGCCACATCCGCATCTATACTGTTTTTATCACCTAAAAATTCGGCAATAAACTCATAAACCAATTGTGCCGCAGAACAAGCCCGTGTATCCCAAAAACGGAAATCATCAAAGTCTTCAGGGTCCAAATGATGATCGATCATGATCTTTTTGGCAGATGAAACCCGCACCAATTCGCCCAAATCATTGATCCGTGAAAGAGAATTAAAATCCAGGCAAAAAATCAAATCTGCCTGCGCCACCAGTTGGGCTGATAATTCTTTTTTTTCTGTGTAAATAATTACTTCGGGATTTCCGGGCATCCAGGCCAAAAAATTTGGATAATCTGTTGGCGTAACTACCCGGACGTGATGCTGTTTTTGTTTAAGATAATGCCACAAACCCAACGAAGAACCCAACGCATCACCATCTGGTTTATGGTGCGTGGTAATCACAATATTTTTAGGTTGGGCCAGGATTTCCTTCAGCTCAGCAAGGTTCAACATCTACTATTTTAAAACGGAATGCAAAGCTAAATAAATAAATGAATTACAGGTTCTTTAATTAAACTTGGTTTTTGGTTTCCTGCCGAAAAACCTACTTTTGCCTTAAATCGATAAAATAAAAAATGGAAAACAACAAAACTTTTACCATGATCAAGCCGGATGCGGTTGCAAATCAGCACATTGGGGCAATTTTAAATAAAATTACCCAGGCCGGTTTTAAAATTGTGGCTTTAAAATATACTTCACTGTCAGCAGAACTTGCGGGCAAATTTTATGAAGTCCATGCCGGGCGTCTGTTTTATAAAGATTTGGTTAGCTTCATGTCTTCCGGGCCGATTGTGGCAGCTATTTTGGAAAAAGATGATGCCGTGGCTTCTTTCCGCAAGCTCATTGGCGCAACAAATCCGGCACAGGCAGAAGAAGGCACCATTCGTAAAGAATTTGCAGAATCCATCGAAAAAAATGCCGTTCACGGTTCTGATTCTGATGAAAATGCCCAAATTGAAGGCAGCTTCTTTTTCTCTGCCTTTGAAAGATTTTAACCGATAAAAGAAGCATTAAGCTGTATGATAAAGCATCCGGACTTTTCGATTTAGTTGATCGAATTGATCCGGATGCTTTTTTTATCTGCCTAAATTTTACTTCCGCAGCCAGCCTTTTTCCGTTCCGTCTTCCACCAGATAAAAACTTTCAAAACCGGCCAAGATATTCACCGGTTTTCCGGCTTCCAAAACCAGTTTTTTGGGCGATAACGTATCCGGCTGATTATAAAGTGGTTGCTGTGTTTTCAACGTCAGTTTTCGCAAAGGCTTATTCACTGCGTCAACGGTTTTACTATTTAAAAAACCGGTTTGGCCGTTTGGCAAGGTTACTTTATAATAATTTCCGGCGGCAGCATCTACAAGCAAAGCCGTCCCTTCCGGCAATGCTTTTTTTAGCATACTTTTTTCGGATGGTGATCCGTAAAGCTTTGTATTCTTACTTTCCGTCCGCAGGGTTGCATTCAGGTTTTTGAGTGAAGCCAGAATTGGTTCTGCTTTTTTAGTAATTGGTGCTACAAAAGTCAGCGGGTTAACGGCTCCTCCGTTCGTATAAATCCCGAAATGCAAATGCGAAGGTGTAGTCCGCGCATTGCCGGTATTGCCCACCAAACCAACCGTATCGCCAATAGAAACATGCTGGCCGTTGTGCACCAGTTGCGAATCCAGGTGCGCATAATAAAGTGTATAATCGGCATCATCCGGATGGAGAAAAACCACTTTTCCGCCCAGTTGATTTTCGCCGGGCTGTGCAATTCCGTTGGCGGCAGCCAGTGCCGGCGTTCCTTTTTTGGCGAAAATATCAATGCCTTCATGTTTGCGGATTCCGGCATCCCGATCAGCACCATAAAAACTACCAATATTGGGTTTGCCTGATTCTGCCACCGGAAAAGCCAATGCCGGGCCGGATTGTATTGTCAGCGTGTATTCGCCGCTGCGCAACAATTCGGGTTGTAAACGAAGCAGGTAAGTTCCGGTTTGCTTCACTTCAACAATTAAAGGTTTGCCGGTGGTATCTGCCGAAGCCAGCACACGGTTTAAGTTGGATTGCTGCCAGACATCTGTAAAAATGTTAAAATTCTGTGCCGGGTTTTTGCTGATGCTGATGTATAACTTCTCTCCTCTTTTAGCTTCAAACTGAAACGCAGCTGCCTGAACCCGTTCCGCAGCAAAAAAACCGGTTTCTTTATATGGAATGCTGATTTTCAATGCTTTACCCAAACTTTCTGTAGCTGTTTGCAGCCAGTTGCTTCCCATGGCGGTTTGCTGTAAACCGGCAGCTTTTAAGCGGGTGCCGTAGGTTTCGTGCGGAGACATTTTTTTGAACAAACCGGCCGGGCCAATGCTGTTGCACGAAAAAAGTATCGATAAAAGAAGCATCAAAATCAGGCTTCGGTATTTGGGTTGAAAAATCATGTTGATTAGTAAATATTACGCCTGATTTTAACTTTTTACAACGGAGAATGTTTTTATACTTTGCGCTTCTATCAGGCTAAAATAACCACCTGATCCTGACTGACACTTTACAATTATGCGCGGAGTAAAAACCATTATTTTCCTGATTATTTCCAACACCTTCATGACATTTGCCTGGTACGGCCATCTCAAATTCAAGGAATATTCCTGGGGCAAAAACTTAGGATTATTTAGCATTATCATGATTAGCTGGGGCTTGGCATTGTTTGAATACATGTTTCAGGTCCCTGCAAATGAAGGCGGTTATGATAAAAATGGCGGTCCATTTAACTTAGTTCAGCTTAAAACCGTTCAGGAAGCGGTTACTTTAACCGTTTTCATGATTTTCACCCTGCTGTTTTTCAAAACCGAAAAACTGGGCTGGAACCATTTGGTTGGTTTCGGGCTGATTGTTTTGGCTGTTTTTGTGATCTTTAAAAAATGGTAGGTAAAAGAAGTATGTTTCCTTTTGTGCGTTCTTTTGCTTATCAAAAGAACCAAAAATCAAGCATTTCGGACCGCCTCCGGACGAATTGCAGCTCAAAGCGCCTGGATTTACACCTTTCTAATAGTTACCATTGTGGCTTGTAGTTTGGTGTTTAAGTTTTGTAGGATAAACGTTTTGTCGGCCAAAAAACATCGATAAAAGAAGCATCATCTCTCACAAAACAAAAAAACACTGTAAATTTTTCTCTCAGGAAGAAAACCTTCACTCAAATTTTCTATATTTAGGCTCAAGGTTAGCTTAACACATTTTGAAACGTAAAGATTTTATATACCTGACAGGAATGGGCCTCGGTGCCGCCGCCTTAACTAATTTTTCGGCATTTGGGAAAGCAGTTCCGCCGGATGCTGAATATACTACGGTTGATGCTGCCATCAAGAAAAAGCTGGCCGATGTAGCCTTAAATGCCGCACGTTCCAAAGGTGCTTCGTATGCTGATGTGCGGATTGGCCGCTATCTCCGCCAGGCTATCATCACCCGCGAAAACCGGGTGCAAAACGTCACCAATACAGAATCTTATGGTATAGGCATCCGCGTGATTGCCAACGGTTGCTGGGGTTTTGCGGCAACAGATAAACTGGACAATGACAGCATTGCCAAAGCCACTGCGCTGGCCATCAGCATAGCCAAAGAAAACTCCAGGCTGCTGACTGAACCTGTTCAACTGGCACCGCAAAAAGGTTATGGCGAAGTGAGCTGGAAAACGCCTATTGAGAAAAATGCTTTTGAAGTGCCGATCAAAGAAAAAGCTGATCTGCTGCTCGCCGTAAATGCAGCGGCCCTGAAAGCGGGGGCCAATTTTATCAACAATTCTTTGTTTTTGGTGAATGAACAGAAATATTTTGCTTCTACGGATGGCTCTTACATCGATCAGGATGTGCACCGTATTTGGCCAACTTTTACTATTACCAAAATCGACCCGAAATCCGGGAAATTTCAAACCCAAAACGCGCTGAGTGCGCCGATGGGCATGGGTTACGAATATTTAATCCCGAAGGAAGAAGAAAAAATACACGGTGTAATTACGCTGTACAAAAAGCGGTACGATATGCTGGAAGATGCACAAACGGCGGTTAAGAACCTGGATGAGAAGCTATTAGCAAAATCCATCGAACCCGGAAAATATGATCTGGTACTTGATCCGACCAACCTTTTCCTCACCATTCACGAATCTGTTGGGCATCCAACCGAGCTGGACCGTGTTTTGGGTTATGAAGCCAATTTTGCTGGAACAAGTTTTTTAACGCTGGATAAATGGCAAGCCAAAAACTTCAATTTCGGTAGTCCGCAGGTAAATATTGTGGCTGATAAACTGCAAACCGGTTCGCTGGGCGCGGTTGGATATGATGATGAAGGCGTAAAAACCAAGCAATGGGAACTGATTGATAAAGGCATTTTGGTGAATTACCAAACCATCCGCGATCAGGCACATATTTTAGGTTTAAAGGAATCGCAGGGTTGTTGTTATGCCGATAGTTGGGACAGCGTGCAGTTTCAGCGGATGCCAAATGTTTCGCTCGAAGCCGGGAAACTTTCCTTAAAACCTGCGGACATGATCAAAAATATTAAAAAAGGCTTGTACATGTTTGGCCGAAACTCTTATTCTATTGATCAGCAGCGATATAATTTCCAGTTCAGCAGTCAGCTTTGTTACGAAATTAAAGACGGTAAAATCACCGGTTTGGTAAACGATGCGGCTTATCAATCCAACACACGCGAATTTTGGAATTCGTGCACACAAGTTTGCGATGCGCAGGATTACCGTTTGGGCGGTTCTTTTTTTGACGGAAAAGGCCAGCCGCAACAGGTAAGTGCGGTTTCGCATGGTTGCGCCACAGCAAGGTTTAACGGGGTGAATGTGATTAATACGGCACGAAGGATTTGATTTGGATTTGTTGGATTTAGATGATTTTTTGGATTTTGCCTTGATGGTGGCTTAGCAGATTTATAATCGCGTTTCAGGTGTCCAATAATCCATCAATCCAAAAAATCCAAATTCAGACAAACTCAATCCAAATGCTTCTTTTATCAACCTAAAATTTATATTTTATGATCCGTTTGAAATAGTAAAATACAACCAAAATCTTTATAATTTACAGTAACAAAATGCTTCTTTTATCGACTAAAAATCAACCCTAAAATATAAACTTCGACCTAAACTAAAACCAATTGAAAAGACGAGATTTTATTTACCTCAGCGGCCTGGGCGTTGGCGCGTCTATGCTCGGCAGCATCCCGGTTTTTGGCAAACCTGTTCCGCTTGAAACCGCTTTAAGCCCGGTTGATGTTGCCCTGAAAAAGCGCATGGCCGATGTGGCACTCAATGCCGCGCGCTCCAAAGGTGCCACTTATACCGATGTGCGCATTGGCCGATACCTTAACCAATACGTGATTACGCGGGAAAATAAAGTGCAGAATATAGTCAACACAGAATCTTACGGCATGGGCATCCGGGTGATTGCCAACGGAAGCTGGGGTTTTGCCGCCACGGATAAACTGGACAACGACGGCATTGCCAAAGCTGCCGAACTGGCGGTGCAGATTGCAAAAGAAAACTCACGGTTGCTGATCGAACCGGTTCAACTGGCCCCGCAAAAAGGTTATGGAGAAGTGAGCTGGAAAACACCGATCGAAAAAAATGCTTTTGAAGTACCGATCAAGGAAAAAGCCGATCTGCTGCTCAACGTAAATGCGGCGGCTACAAAAAATGGTGCCAGCTACGTGAACTCCATGTTGTTTTTGGTGAATGAACAGAAATATTTTGCTTCCACCGATGGCTCATACATTGATCAGGATGTGCACCGCATCTGGCCAACTTTTAGCGTAACAAAAATTGATGCCAAAACCGGCAAATTTGAAACCAGGGATTCTTTAGGTTCGCCGCGCGGGATGGGTTATGAATATTTATTGCCGCGGGAATCAGACAAAATCCATAGCGTAACTACTTTGTATAAAGACCGTTATGACATGCTGGAAGATGCCGCGCTGGCAGCCACGCAGGCCGGGCAAAAACATCAGGCAAAAACAGTAGAAGCCGGAAAGTATGATCTGGTGCTTGATCCGACCAACTTATATTTAACCATCCACGAATCTACCGGCCACCCAAGCGAGCTGGACCGCGTGCTGGGTTATGAAGCCAACTTTGCCGGGACCAGTTTTTTGACGCTGG
>JAABUT010000457.1_pt1 | contig 66642 bp, 63 predicted proteins | sample 5559281 | NCBI WGS metagenome assembly JAABUT01 (sample SAMN10711880, study PRJNA513359) | rock metagenome | isolation source: Antarctica rocks | place: Antarctica: Victoria Land, Ricker Hills nord | collected 2016-01-04 | reverse complement strand
GCACTCACCCTCGCCGCCGCACGACGAAACGCCGTCAACACCGTCCTCTACAACGCCAACCCCGCACCCTTCTAACCGACGGCACCGCCGCACCTGTTCACAGAGCAAAGGCGGTTCGAATCCGCGTGGCCGGCGGCTAACCCAGCGTCACCGGGCTCAGTGACAGGATCGCCCGGTCGCCCCCACGGAGGATCCGAGCGTCGATGACCGCGGCACCGATGCCGGTGATCGTCAACGAAGACAGCGAAAGCGACCCCTCGGCCACCTCGACGGTGGCGGATGCGCCGGCATCGTCGACCACGCAGACGCCCCAGGCATCGCCGGTGGAGAAGACGTGCCGGCGCCGGCCGCGGTTACTGCCGAACGTGAGCGCGCCACTTCGTCCGTCGTAGTCGAAACCTGAGCAGGTCAGAATCAGCGCCCAGCTCGCCATCGCCCGCGCGTAGTGGTGACCGCACTCGGCCTCGTCCCACGGGCTTCGCTTGTAGCCGTCGTAGCGCTCGCGGATGTCGCGCACGATCTCCAGTGCCGCGTCCTCGTCGCCTTCGTAGCCGAGTCCGGCGGCCAGGGTGTACTCGAACCCGGTCATCACCTCGGTGAAATAGGAGAACGGCTGGCCGGGACGCTCGCCGTGTGGGTAACTCGCCATCAGCACGGCGGTTTCGTCACCCAGCACGTAGGAGCGCATGACGTTGTTGTGGTCGTGGAAACCGCTGCGCCGGTTGTGCTGGACCACGTTCGTCAGAGTGGTGTGCACCTTCGCCGGGTCGTGGATGTGCCCCAACCCGCCGACGTGAGCCAGGAACTGCCCGACCAGCTGGTCGATCAGGCAGCCCGAGCCGAGCTGCATCTGGGGCTCGCCCGGCTTGTCCGTCGTGCCGTCCAGCACGAGCCCCTCGGCCGCTCGTTGAGCCGGGACGATGTGGTGCTCGTAGTACTCGCCGTTGAACAGTTGGTCGTCCATCCAGGTGCGCCCGAACGCGAACAAAGCCTTGCAGCGTTCGGCGAACTCGGTGTCGCCCTCGTGTTCGGCCATCTCGGCGCCGGCCCGTAGCGCCGCCAGGTACCAGCCCTGCATCTGCGGGTTCGGGCCGTGATACTCGACGTCCATCGTGTTGTGCTGGACGCCTTCCATCACCCCGTCGCCGTCGCCGTCCCAGCCGTCCGGGATCCAGCAGAACGCGAGCGCTGCGCGCGCCGCCGGCCACAGGTCGGCGAGCATCGTGTCGTCCCCGGAGAACCGCCAGTCCCTGTACAGCTTGACGATGCAGCCCATCTGCCCATCGGCGGCGGCGTGGTGCCACTCCTGCGCCCGGTCGGTCAGCGGAAGCCCGATGCGGAAAGTCATGAACCCGTTCGCGTCGGTACCGTGGCCGAACTCGACTTCGCGCATCGACCGGGACAGCGATCCGAACAGAAGCGGGGTCGCCTGCTCGTAGTTCCACACGTGCGTGCACGTCCCCTGACACCAACCGTCGTCGTCCTTGCAGCCTTCCCAGGCGAAGAAGCGGCCGTCCTCGGTCCGGAAGCAAGTCTGCGTTCGCAACGTGCTGACGTTCCCGAGCGCCGCCTCGACCACCTCCGCCGGCAGGTCGGCGGAGGTGATGGCCCTGGTGAATGCCAGCGTCCGGGCGCGCAGCGCGGGGAGTCGCGGCGCCAGGTCCGCCGCCACTGCCCACGCGTCGTCCCACAGCGTCGCGTAGTAGTTGCCCACCCGCGCCGGGTTCGCGACGCTGCCGGCCCAACCGAGCCGGTTCGGGAAACGCCACGTGATCAGCACACTGATACTCGTGCTCGCACCCGGCGTCAGCGAGCGTCTCTCGCAGATCGACGCGACCGGGCGATCCGGCTGACCGGTCCGTTCGTCGAGCGAACCGTCGGCGAGCAGGTCGTCCGCGAAGTCGAGCTTGCTGCTCCCCCACCGGTCCGGCGTCCACGAGGTCCGGGTGCTCAGGTTCTGCGCGTCGATGATGGAGATGGCGATCGACCCGGCGTCCTCGTGCGTGTCGTCCCCGCCACCGAGCAACAGCACACCGTCGACGTCAGCGCCGTGCCGGACCTCGTTGTAGTTGCCCTCGGGCGCGGCGTCCGGACGGCGGCGCATCGCCCCGATGACGTTGCGCATGCTCGCGGCGAGGCTGACCTCGAGCGTGTCGGTGCCGACGTTGGTCAATGTGCTGGTGAGCACCATGGCGGGCCAGCCGGAGGCCTCGGCGTCAGTGGGGATGAACGGGTTCCACGCCTCGACGGTCGCCTGAATCGGGAAGTTCTCGTCGTGCAATTCGACCCGGCCGAACGGGTAGGTGGCGGCGAACTCGGCGTGCCGGAATTTCGGCAGCCCGTGCTCGGCGATCTGGGCCCCGTCCTGGCCCTCGTAGAAGACGGTGTCGAGCGGGCCTTGCAGAGCCTTGAACGCGGCCGGGGTGTTCGGGCCCGCGACCCGCACGACGAGGCTGGCCACGTCCGGGACGAACCCCTTCGCCGGACGGTTGGCGATCTCGACGTCGCGGAGCGCGCCGCTACCGGTGAAGGAGATCGTGCCGGTGCCGATGCCGCCGACCGGCAGCGCGATCCGGCGCAGATGGCCGGCGTCGTAGCGGCGGATCACCGGCCAGTCCGGGGCTGGGAAAGCGGCGGGAGACGTGCTGGGCGGCCGGGTCGGGGACTGTGTCGTCACGGGTACCAGCCAAGCAGCCCGAAGCGGACGACACCGGCGGGAGTCGGGCCGGAACCGGCCCCCTCGCCGGGCGATCTCCTTGACGACCAACGGCACCGAAGATCAATTCCTGCGAGACCGGCTTGATGCGTGGAGCGAGCACGCCCGTTAGCGTCTGGGACATGACACAGACCGCGACCGGGCCACGCACCAACTGGGACGTCATCGTCATCGGAGGTGGGCCGGCCGGCGAGAACGCTGCGCAGTACGCGACGCAGTTCTCCGGGCTGAGCGCGGCCATCGTGGAAGCGGAGCTCGTCGGCGGTGAATGCTCGTACTGGGCGTGCATGCCGAGCAAGGGTCTGCTGCTGCCGGTCGAGCTGCTCGACCAGGCGCGGCACGTCCACGGCGCGTCCGAGGTCGTCGGGTCCGCCCGTGTCGACGTAGCGGCCGTCCTGGCTCGACGCGACAAGATCGTGTCGAACCTCGACGACAGCGGCCAGGTCAGCTGGGCGACCGGTGCGGGCATCGACGTCATTCGCGGCCGAGGTCGGCTCGACGGCCGGAAAACCGTCGTCGTGACCGCGTCCGACGGCACCGAGACGACACTCACGGCGAACCATGCTGTCGTCCTCGCGACCGGGACCACTGCATCCGTGCCACCGCTACCCGGCATGCGCGAGGCCCGCCCGTGGATCTCCCGGGACGTGACGAACATCCACGAGATCCCGCGCCGCGTCGTGGTCGTCGGCGGCGGGGTGGTGGCGTGTGAGGCGGCGACGTGGCTGCGTGGGCTCGGTGTGGAGGAGCTGACGATCGTCCAGCCGGGCGAGCTTCTGGTGAGCCGGAACGAGCCGTTCGTCAGCTCGATCCTGGTGAAGTCGTTCACCGACGCCGGGGTCACGGTGACACTCGGGAAGCGGGTGGAGTCGGTCTCGCGTCCGTCGGTCAACTCCGCGGGACCTGGGTTCGTCCACGGCGGCGAGGTGAGCGTGACGCTCGACGACGGCACTGTCCTCGTCGCGGACGAGCTGGTGGTGGCGGTCGGCCGCACTGCGGCGACGCGCGAACTCGGGTTGAAGTCGGTCGGGGTGGATGTGTCGTCGTCGCACGGCTACGCCGAGGTCGACGAGCACCTGACCGTGAAGGGGGTCGACGGCGACTGGCTCTATGCCGTCGGGGACGTGAACGGGCTGGTGCTGCTGACCCACATGGGTAAGTACCAGGCCCGTCTCGCCGGTGAGGTCATCGCGGCACGTGCGGCCGGTGCGTCGTTGGCGGGTGGAGACTTCAACATCCAGACCGACGTCTCGTCGCTGACCGCGGTGCCGCAGGTGATGTTCACCGACCCGGAGGTCGGGTCGGCGGGGCTGACGGAGCAGGCGGCACGCGATCGGGGGATCGACGTCGAGACGGTCGAGTACGACCTGGCCTGGGTGTCGGGGTCGACGCTGCTGCGCGACGACTACGTGGGGCGGGCGAACCTCGTCGTCGACAAGGCGAGTGACACCGTCGTCGGTGCGACGTTCGTCGGGACGGGGATCGCCGAGCTCGTGCATTCGGCGACGACGGCGATCGTCGGGAAGGTGCCGGTGTCGGCGCTGTGGCACGTCGTTCCGTCCTACCCGACGGTGAGTGAGATCTGGTTGCGACTGCTGGAGACGCTGCAGATGCAACGCCGCGAGCCGACCCGCTGACACAGGCTCCGCGGCTGCACGAGCAAGCAATTCAACAAGGGCGAAGCGATGGCCAGTCGTCTCCACCCTCGACTGGTCGCTCCTTGTGATCGATTGACGACTCTCGGGTTACACTTAGCTCTGAAACCCGTAGCAATATCTGCAACGCCCTAGCCACGAGGGATCCGTATGGCGATCGACGAAGCACTCGTGGTCACCCGAAGCTCTTCCGAGCGACCCTCTGCTGCCCACCACGAGCCCAGCAGCCGCGATGCCGCCGGATCGCTGTCGCGCAACGCCGACCCGTCCGGACCGCGGCGATCCCGGTGGCGCGGGCTACGTCATGGCTTCGCAAGCCGGCTGGTGGCGGCCATCCTGCTCGTGTCGGTGCCCTTGATGCTGGTTCTGGCGGCGATTCTCACCACGCAGGCCTCCGATAGTCTCTCGACGGCCGCACGAGCGACGGGCCGAGCGATCTCGATTGCGCTGACTCTCCGTCTGGAGACCTGGGAGTCCCAACGCCACGCCGAGATGCAGGTCGCCGCAGCGGCTGCGTCCGGCCACCTGACCGGCCTGGCCACGGCGGACGTCCTCGCGCACCTCGACAAAGCCAGCGGCAGCTACCTACGCATCGACGTCGTCGACCTCGACGGGAAGACCCTCACATCCAGCCGCGCCGGCAGCGGCTCGAGCGTCGTCGGACAGGACTGGTTCCGGAATGCGTCTGCAGGTAAACCCGGCCTGACCACCTTGACGCGTCAGGGCGATCACCTCCAGTGGATCGTCGCCCAGCCGGTACTCGGGGCCGACGGGAAGGTCCAGGCCGTTGTCGTCGGCGCGCTCGACCCCAACCGGCTCAGCACGCTGCTGTTCGACGCCCAGCTCACCGCAGGGACCGACGTCGTGGTCGCCGATTCCGCACATCTGCTCGTGTACGACTCCACCGGTGTGGCCCGAGGCGGCGATGCGTCCGCCCAGTTCGAAGCAGCCGCACTCACCCGCACGATCGACAACACCGCGACGCGGCTGGCGACGAACTCGACCGAGCCGGGCACCGCCCGTTTCGTCGACGCCAGCGGTCGGGACGTCATCGTCGGCTACGACGTGGTGGACGACCTCGGCTGGATCGTGATGGTCCAACGCGACGCGAGCTCGGTGCTGGCACCGGTCGCCTTGCAGCACAGGCACGCAGCGATCGTCGTGGCGATCGGTGCTGTTCTCGCCGTCGGGGTCTCCGCCGCGCTCGCCTGGTGGAGCACCCGGCCGATCAGGCGGCTCACGGAGGTCGCCCGCAGGGTCACCGACGGCGACCTGACGGCACGTGCCAAGCTGCAAGGTGCGCACGAGATTGTCGTCCTCAGCGAATCCTTCAACGAGATGGTCGGCACCTGCCACCGGCTGATCGAGCAGGTGTCCGCTGCGGGGGTCGAGGTCAACTCCGCCGCAGCTGAGCTGTCGGCATCCTCCGACCAGCTGGCCGCGACCACCACACAGCAGAGTGCTGCCGTCATCGAGGCGACCGCAACTACGGAAGAACTCGCACGCTCCTCGGCCGCGATCGCCGACACCGTCGACGACGTCGCGCGGCAGACGGCCGAAACGAGGGAGAACCTTCAACAGGCCGAGGTCGACATCGCGCTGTCGAGCGAACGCACGCTGGTCCTGGCGGGCCGGGTGAACCAGATCGGCGCCCTCCTGGATCTCATCAACGACATTTCGGATCAGACGAACCTCCTTGCCCTCAACGCGGCCATCGAAGCGGCCCGCGCGGGAGAGAACGGACTCGGTTTCGCCGTGGTGGCCGACGAGGTCCGCCGCCTTGCCGAGCGCTCGAAGACGTCTGCGCGCGGCATCGCCGAGATCGTCTCGGCCGTCCAGGGCGAGACGAACGCCACGGTGATGGCGATGGAGAAGGGCGCGACGCAGATGCAGCGGGGACTCACCCTCCTCGAGGCCGTCACCGACGCCAACGGTCAGGTCCGGCTGACCACCCATCAACAACGCAGCGCCACCGCGCAGGTCGTCGAGACAATGGAACAACTCAACGACGCGAGCCCCCAGGTGTCCGCAACCGCACAGGAGATCGCGGCGGCCGCCGGCAACCTCGCCGATCTTGCCGGGACGCTCGAGAGCACAGCTGCCGCAGCCGCGGGCAACGGACGCCGATGACGGCAGAGCAGGCGCTGCTGCTGCCGGTCGGCGACGACCTCTATGCGCTCAGCGTCGACTGGATCCTCGAGGTCGTTGCGGCGCCTAAGGTGACGCGACTGACCACGGCACCGCCGACGGTCCTCGGATTGTTCAACTTGCGCGGTCACATTGTCCCGATGTTCGACACCGCCGCCCTCCTCGGCGTGGGGACGGTGAGGGCAACGACATTCGCTGTCGTGGTGAACTGCCCGCAGGGCCCTGCCGGTCTGGCCGTCACCGACTTACCCGAGCGCGGGGTGCTCGGCGAGGGAACCGGCTCCTCGCGACTGTCAGGCACCGTCGGGCTGTACGAGGTCGGCGATCGGGTGGTCTCGCTGCTGGACCCCGCGGTGTTGTTGTCGCCCGAACGAATCGGCGGTCGGGGCTTCGGAGTCGACGCCACTCACATCGAGGTGGGCTGATGGCTGGCATGACCATCGAGCGGGTGCGCCAGCTGTTCGCGCAGGAAGCCGAGATACGCCTCGTGCAGCTCGACCAGCTGCTGCTCCGGCTCGAAGGCGACGACGACGATCCAGAGCTCGTGCGATCAATCTTCCGGGAGGTGCACACCCTCAAGGGCTCGTCGGCGGTCGCCGGACTCGACGACGTGAGCGGGATCGCACACGGACTGGAAACGCTGGTTGACGAGTCGAGAAGCGGCGGAGAACCGATCACGGCCGACCTGGTCGACGCCCTTCTGCGCGGGACCGATGACCTTCGCACGGCCATCGCCGCCGCACAACGGCCGGCAACCGGACCGGGCGCACCAGCTGTCACCGGCACCGCAGCCGCGCCGGTGCCGGCATCACGCCCGTCGAACGCAGCACCACCCCCGTCGAGACCAGTACCGACGCTGCCGCCGACCAGTGGCGCTGCCGTTGTCATGGTCCCGCTCGAGCGGCTGGAGGAACTCACCCGACTTGTCGGTGAAACGGCCTCTGCACATCTGCGAATCGGCCGCATGCTCAAAGAGCGCTTCCAGGTCGACCCGGCGACATGTACCGAGTTCAACGAGCTCTCGCGGTCACTCAACGACCTTCAGGAACGGGCGATGCGCACCCGGATGGTGCCGGTGTCGACCATCACCGATCCGCTTCACCGCGCCGTGCGCGAGATCGCACGTGCCCAGGGCAAGGATGTTCGCTGGGACGTGCGCGGCGCGGATACCGAGCTCGATCGCGGCATCCTGCATCAGCTCTCGGATTCGTTGATGCACCTCGTCCGCAACGCGGTCGATCACGGCACCGAGGATCCGGCCGAACGCCTTGCCAGCGGCAAAGCCGCTCAGGCGACCGTGCGGTTGCACGCGATGCAGCTCGGCTCGGAGGTGATCATCGCCGTGACTGACGACGGCCGCGGCATCGATGTCGACAGCGTCAGTCGGGAGGCCGACCGTCACGGCATCGACACCGCAGGGATGTCCGACGAAGAGTTGCTCCGGCTCAGCTTCCATCCTGGTCTGTCCACCGCTGCTGTCGTCACTCAGGTGTCCGGGCGGGGCGTCGGTCTCGACGTCGTCCGCGCCAACGTCGAAGCAGCTCGTGGTCGGGTCGAGCTGCGATCCGAGACCGGCGCGGGTACGGAGTTCAGGATCGTCGTGCCGATCACCGTCGCCGTGCTGCGGTGCCTGCTCGTGGAGGCGGGCGGGCAGAGTTTCGGACTGCCCTTCCATCGAGTCCAGCTGTCACAAGCTTCCGAGCCCGGCAAGCTCGCACACGCCGAGGGGCAGCCGATGGTCTGGGTCGACGGTCATGCCATCCCCGTCCAGGGACTTGCCGAAACGCTTGGAATCGCTACTGCGGAAGCGGTCGACGGCCCGGTGGTCGTTCTCGCGGACACGTCCCGACGACACGCCTTCCAGGTGAGCCGGCTGGTCGGTCAGCGCGACGTGGTCATCAAGGCGCTCAATCCGCTGCTGCCGCATCTTCCGGCGGTGGCCGGTGCGAGCGTCGAGCCGGACGGTTCGATCCTGGTGGTGCTGGACCCGCCCGGTCTCATCCAGCGCGCCCTTCGTGCCGGCCGGACGACCGGGACGCCGGTGCCGCTCGAGCCTGCGCCCCCGACCCGCCGGAGCATCGTGGTCGTCGACGACGCGCTGACGATTCGCGAACTGCAGCGCAGCATCCTCGAGCGTGCCGGTTTCGACGTCAGGGTCGCGACCGACGGTCGGCAGGCGCTGGCGACCCTGGCCGAACGGCGTTGCGACCTCGTCCTCACCGACATCGAGATGCCGAACATGGACGGATTCGCCTTGACGGCGGCGATCCGGGCATCCCCGACCCTGACCAACATCCCCGTCCTGATCCTGAGCTCTCGTTCGAGTGACAGCGATCGTCAACGGGGCCTCGACGTCGGCGCTGACGGGTACATCGTCAAGAGTGGGTTCGATGAGGCCAACCTCCTCGCCGCGGTCAACCGCCTGCTGGGGACGAACGTATGACCGATGCCCATCCCAGGCGCGTGGTTCGCGCCGTCGTCGTCGGCGACCTGTCGGGCGCCCGTGCCCAGCTGGTAAAGGGTCTGCGCGGTGAAGGCGACATCGTCGTGGAGCTCACGACGTCTGAACATGCTCTCGATGTGATCATCCGTACCCGTCCCGACATCGTCATCGTCGACCTGCCACCCGACCTCGATCAGCGCATGCGTGTCATCGAAGCGATCATGGCGCACGCTCCGACCCCGATACTGACCCTGTCACCCATCGGTTCCCCCGATGCAGCATCGGCAACCCGTGTGCTCGTGGCCGGAGCGGTCGCCGAGCTCCCCCGGCCAGACCGGTGGACAGCGGCGGGCGGCGCCGAGCTTCGCCGCAGTGTCCGCCAGATCAGCACGGTCCACGTGATCAGGCGCCCCCGCGTACGGAGTGCGCACCACCCTTCGCCCGGTCCACCGGTTCCGGGCGGCGGCCGGCCGGTGGTTGCGGTCGGCGCGTCCACCGGCGGTCCCAGCGCGCTGGCGACCCTGTTCTCCGGATTGGCCGGCCTCGGCGCGCCGGTCCTCGTCGTCCAGCACCTGCACGCGGATTTCACCGAAGGGCTGGTGAAGTGGATGTCGCGCGTCTCAGCGCTTCCCGTCGAGATGGCCCGCAACGGCGAACTCGCGCGCCCCGGGCGGATTTACGTCGCGCCGGGCGGATTGCATCTCCGTTACGGCTCGACCGGGAGGCTCGAACTCGCCGAGACCCCGGTCACCGTTCATCAACCCTCGGCGGACGAGTTGTTCGGATCGGTGGCCGAGCACGCCGGGTCATCCGGGATCGGTGTGCTCCTCACCGGAATGGGCGAGGACGGTGCGAGAGGACTCCTCGCGATACACGAACGGGGCGGCCGGACGCTCGCGCAGGACGAAGCGTCGTCGGCGGTCTTCGGCATGCCGAAGGCAGCCGAGCGCCTCGGCGCGGTGACACGCTTCGTTGCCCTGGACGATCTGGCCGCGTCGATCCAGCGAGCCGTCCGGGAGGTGAAGGCGTGACCGGCGAGGACGATCTCGAGGTGGTCGTGGACCACGTGTCCGAACTGCTGCTCGAACGAATCGGCCTCCGGGTCGACCGAACCCTGCGCGGTCGGGTTCGCCGGGCGATCCGAGATGAAGCGATCGAACGAGCGACCGACCCGATCACTTATGCGCGGATGCTCACCAGTCCACAGGTTCTGCAGGGCCTGCTCAACCGCGTCACCGTCCAGGAGACCGCGTTCTTCCGGCACCCCGAACACCTCGACGTCCTCGCCGGCAGCATTCTTCCAGCCCTGCCGCGACCAGTCACGATCTGGAGCGCCGGCTGCGCCAACGGGCAGGAAGCCTTCACCTTGGCGATGGTGCTCGAGGAGCAGGGGATCGATGGGAGCGTCGTCGCGACCGACCTCTCGACGGCGGCACTGCGACGAAGCGCTGCCGCCCGCTATACCTCCCGTGAGATGCCCGGGCTGTCATCGGAGCGGGTATCCAGGCACATGCGACGTGTCGGGGCGGACTGGGAGGTGGCCCGGCCGGTCCGCGATCGCGTCCGCGTCCTGCAGCACAATCTGCTCGATCCGCTGCTCCCGATCCTCAGCTCCTGCCAGGTCGTCTTCTGCCGGAACGTCCTCATCTACCTGTCGCCGGCCCACGCGCGTGCGTTCCTCGACCGGATCGCCGACGGGTTCCCGGCGACGACGTCGGTGTTCCTCGGCGCGGCCGAGACGATGTGGCAGGTCTCGACCCGATTCAGAGCAGTCCCGATCGGCAACACGTTCATCTATCGCTCCACCCGCGGGGTGGACACCGCGGCGCCCGACGGGACGCCGCGACGAGTCGCGACCGCTCCGGCTCGCGCCGGGGTCGCGCCGGCGACGCGTCGAGCGCCCGCCCCCGAGCGTGCGAGGGCCGAGCACCGGTCCCCACCGACGGTGGAACTACTGGCGAGGAGCGGCCAGGAGGCCGCCGCCGCCGGCGACTACCACGCGGCGGTCGTGGCCTTCCGCAAATGTGCGTACCTCCTTCCCTCTGATCCGGTGACCCAGCTCCATCTCGGATTGGCACTCGAGGCAGTCGGTGACCGGCCGTCGGCCCACCGGGCCTTTGCGTCGGCACGCCGCTCCCTGCTGACGTCGAGTGGGGTCGGCGGACACGCGGGCCACGAGGGCTACGCGCCTGGTGAGCTGATCAGGATGCTCGACGTCAAGCTGGGGGTACAGCCGCTGTGACGACGATGGTCTGCTTCAGTGCAGCCGGCACGGCGTACTGCCTACCGGTCCGGGCCACTCGCGCCGTCCGCACCGTCGCCGGCATGGTCGCGCTGCCCGATCCCGCTCCCGACGTCGCCGGGATCCTGCCGGGCGACCCTCCGCTCACCGTGATATCGCCGCTTCGCGCGCGCGGCACGCGAGTCCTCGTCATCGAGGTCGGTGCGACGCTCGTCGGCTTGCTGGTGGACGAAGTGACCGGGCTGCGACGGGTCGAGGACGCCGATATCGGCCCGGCACCCAGTGGCCAGAACCGCTCGTTCGTCTGCGGCACGATCGGCACCGGCACCGGCAAGCTGGTTCTTGTGGCGGACGCGGCCGCACTGGCGGGTCGGCGATGACCATCGCGACGGTCCTGATCGCCGACGACTCCCTGGTGATCCGCGCCGTCGTCCGCGACGGGCTCGAGGACGAGGGATACCGCGTCGTCGAAGCGGTCGACGGCAGCTCGGCACTAGACCAGTGCCGGCAGGAGCCGCCGGACGTCGTCCTCCTCGACATCGAGATGCCGGGACTCGACGGCTACCAAGTGCTGGCCGCGCTCAAACTCGACGCTCAGCTACGCGACATCCCGGTGGTGTTCCTCACCAGCCGCAGCGGCACCGACGACATAGTGGCCGGACTGCGCGGCGGCGCACACGACTATTTGAAGAAGCCGTTCGAGCCCGCGGAGCTGCTGGCCCGCGTCGGTTCCGCGGTGCACATCAAGATGTTGCAGGACCAGCTCAGGACGCGGAACGCCGAGCTCGACCTGCTCGGCCGCACCGACGTCCTGACCGGGCTGTACAACCGTCGGCACCTCGACGAGGTACTCCTGCGCGAGCACCGCGACGCAAGTCGCCACGGCGACCCGCTGTCCGTGCTGCTGTTCGACCTCGACCACTTCAAGCAGGTCAACGACGGGTACGGACATCCGGCCGGCGATCTCGTCTTGCGGGCGTTCGCCGACCGGGTGAGCGGCGCCATCCGCGTCGGTGACATCGCCGGTCGCTGGGGTGGTGAGGAATTCGTCGTCGTCCTACCGCGAACAAGCCTTCCAGGGGCAATCCAAGTCGCGGAGCGGATTCGCCTCGCGACGCGGGCAACGTCTGTGCGGGTGGGAACAACTGAGATCGCGATGACGGTCAGCGGCGGATGCGCGGAAGGTCCGGGTGATTCGGCCGACGCTCTCGTCGACCTCGCCGACACGTGCATGTATCGCGCCAAGGTCGGCGGCCGGGACCGGCTCGAGACCGCGAGCATCTGCGCCGGCTGACGGCCGGATGTGGCACCGGCAGCAACCTCGGGCGCCGGGACGCGAGAAGATCACCCGGCCACACCGACCCCACGACGAAGCGAGGCCCGATGCCCACCGACAGCGCCGACCCGAACGCACCCGACTGGTCGAAGCTCGACCGCCCCGTCCCCGAGTGGTTCACCGACGCCAAGCTCGGCATCTTCATTCACTGGGGTCCCTACTCCGTCCCTGCCTGGGCCGAACCGACCGGCGAGCTCGGTGCCGTCGACGAGAAGACCTGGTTCCGTCACAACCCCTACGCCGAGTGGTACTTCAACACCATCCGGTTCGGCGACAGCCCAGCGCACGAGCACCACGAGACCACCTATGGCGGCGCCCCGTACGACGACTTCCTCGACGCCTGGACCGCGAGCGCATGGAACCCTGAGGACTGGGCGTCCCTGTTCGCCCGCGCCGGCGCCCGCTACGTCGTCCCGACAACCAAGCACCACGACGGCGTCGCGCTCTGGGACGCCCCCGGCACCGGTGGTCGCAACACCGTCGCCCGCGGCCCCAAGCGTGATCTCGTCGGCGACCTCGCCACCGCGGTCCGCGACGCCGGCCTGCGTTACGGCGTGTACTACTCCGGCGGCCTCGACTGGCACATCACCGACTTCCCGCCGCTGGACAGTGGCGACGCGGTCGGCAACACCTTCCGCCCGAAGGATGCCGCCTACGCCGCGTACGCCTACCTCCACGTCCAGGACCTCATCGACAGGTACTCCCCCGACGTCTTGTGGAACGACATCGAATGGCCCGACGCCGGCAAGCACTCCGGTTCGCTCGGCCTGTTGCAGCTGTTCGAGAACTACTACGCGGCTGTCCCGGAGGGCGTCGTCAACGACCGCTGGGGCAAGACCCACGCCGACTACCAGACGAGCGAGTACCAAGCCGGGTTGGAGAACGAGGCCTCCACGTCGTGGGAGAACTGCCGCGGCATCGGGTTGTCGTTCGGTTACAACCAGGTCGAGGACGAGAGCAACTCCCTCGACGCGCACGGTGTGATCCGGCACCTGGTCGACATCGTCAGCCGGGGCGGCAACCTGCTCCTCGACGTGGGCCCGACCGCGGACGGCATCATTCCCGACGTCCAGCGCCGCGCCCTCGACGGCCTCGGCGATTGGATGGCCGTCAACAGCTCGGCGATCCACGGCACCCGTCCGCTGGGTAACGAGATCGCCGGCCCGGGCGACGAGCCGTGGGTGCGGTGGACGTCGAAGGGCGACACCGCCTTCGCGATCATCGACGCGAGCGGTTCGGTGACCGTGCCCGGATCGACCAGACTCGACCCGGCCACGGCCACCGTCCTCGGCGGTGGGCCGATCGCCGCGCAGACAACCGACGCCGGGCTCGGCATCGACCTCACCGGTCAGGATGGCGTTGCGCCCCTCGTGGTGAGTTTCGCCATCACCGACTGACGAATCAGCCGCACATGGCGGGAGCCCCGCGACGCACATGCGTCGCGGGGCCGTGTCGACACGCGGGGCTCCCGTGTCGACAGGTGTCAGGCGGCTGGAACTGCCGCCAGCGCGCGGCCGGATTTCACCGACAGCTGGTCGGTGCTGTCGTCCACGTCCACCACCACCGTGTCGCCGTCGCGGATCTCACCACCGAGCAGTTCCCGCGCCAGCTTGTCCCCGATCGCGGACTGGACCAACCGGCGAAGCGGCCGGGCACCGTAGGTCGGGTCGTAGCCGGTCATCGCCAGCCATTCCTTCGCGCCGTCGGTCACCGTCATCTCGATCCGCCGGTCACGGAGCCGTCGAGCCAGCAACTCGACCTGCAGGTCGACGATGCGGGTCAAATCGGCCGTGGACAACGAGTCGAACAGCACGATGTCGTCGAGGCGGTTGAGGAACTCCGGCTTGAACGACGCCCGGACGACGTTCATCACCGCGTCCCTGCGCATCGTCGGATCGGTAGCCGGATCAGCCAGGAATGCCGAACCCAGGTTGGACGTCAGGATCAGGATGACGTTGCGGAAATCGACCGTGCGGCCCTGACCGTCGGTGAGCCGGCCGTCGTCGAGCACCTGCAAAAGGATGTCGAAGACCTCGGGATGCGCCTTCTCCACCTCGTCGAGCAGCACCACCGCGTAGGGCCGGCGACGCACCGCCTCGGTGAGCTGGCCACCCTCGTCGTAGCCGACGTAACCGGGCGGGGCACCGACGAGGCGAGCGACCGAGTGCTTCTCGGAGTACTCACTCATGTCGATACGGATCATCGCCCGCTCGTCGTCGAACAGAAAATCGGCGAGAGCTTTGGCGAGTTCGGTCTTGCCGACGCCGGTCGGGCCGAGGAACAGGAACGACCCGGTCGGCCGGTCAGGGTCGGAAATCCCTGCCCGGGCACGACGAACCGCATCCGAGACCGCGACGACGGCGCTGCGCTGACCGATGATCCGGTGGCCAAGCTCGTCCTCCATCCGCAACAGCTTGCCGGTCTCACCCTCCATCAGCCGGCCGAGCGGAATGCCCGTCCAGGCCGACACGACCTCGGCGATCTCGTCCGGACCGACCTCGTCGCGCACCATCGTGTTCTGCGAGCGTGCTTTCGCAGCACCCGCGTCGGCGGCCGCGGATTGTTCGATCTCCTTCTCCAGCGCGGGAATCCGCCCGTAGAGCAACTCGCTGGCGACCGCGAGATCACCGTCACGCTGGGCACGGTCGGCCTGACTGCGCAGGTCGTCCAATTGTTCCTTGAGCTCGCCGACCCGGTTGAGCGAACGCTTCTCGTTCTCCCAGCGGGCTTCGAGCCCGGCCAGCTGCTCCTGCTTGTCGGAGAGCTCGATACGCAAGCGGGCAAGACGATCGACGCTCGCGTCGTCGGACTCCTTGGCCAACGCGAGCTCTTCCATCTTCAGCCGGTCGACCGCCCGACGAAGCTCGTCGACCTCGACCGGGCTGGAGTCGATCTCCATCCGCAGCCGGGACGCGGACTCGTCGATCAGGTCGATCGCCTTGTCCGGCAGCTTGCGTCCGGTGATGTAGCGGTTCGACAGGGTCGCCGCAGCCACCAACGCACTGTCGGCGATGGCGACCTTGTGGTGCGCCTCGTAGCGTTCCTTCAACCCACGCAGGATGGCGATCGAATCCTCGACCGACGGCTCGGCCACCAGGATCTGCTGGAATCGCCGCTCCAACGCCGGATCGGACTCGATGCGCTTGTGGTACTCGTCGAGTGTCGTGGCGCCGATCATCCGCAGCTCGCCGCGGGCCAGCATCGGTTTGAGCATGTTGCCGGCGTCCATCGCGCCTTCGCCCGACGCGCCGGCACCGACGACGGTGTGCAACTCGTCGATGAAGGTGATGATGTGGCCCTGGCTCGCCTTGATCTCCTCGAGGACCGCCTTGAGCCGCTCCTCGAACTCGCCCCGGTACTTCGCACCGGCGACCATCGCGGCCAGGTCGAGCGACACCAGCTGGCGCCCCTTCAGCGACTCGGGGACGTCGCCCGCGACGATGCGCTGAGCGAGCCCCTCGACGACGGCGGTCTTGCCGACGCCGGGCTCACCGATCAGGACCGGGTTGTTCTTCGTCCGACGGGACAGTACCTGGACGACGCGGCGGATCTCGGTGTCGCGGCCGATCACCGGGTCGAGCTTGCCCTCGCGCGCCGAGGCGGTGAGGTCGACGCTGTATTTCGCCAACGCCTGGAGGGTGTTCTCGGGGTCGGCGCTGGTGACCTTCTGGCCGCCCCGGACGTCGTCGAGGGCCGCGCGGATCGTCTCGGTGTTGACGCCGAGGCCGGCGAGGACGTCACGGGCCGGCGACTTGACGGTCGTCAGCGCCAGCAGGAGGTGCTCGGTGCTGACGTATTCGTCACCGAGGTTCGCGGCCGCGTCCTCCGCGCCGGCCAGCACCTGGCTGGTGGCGCGGCTCGCGGTCGGCTGGCTGACGGTGGAGCCGGACGCGGTCGGCAGTTGCGCGATGCGTGCATCGACGGCTGCGCCGACGTCGGGCTTGGTCGTGCCGAGCGCTTCGAGCAGCGGCCCGATCACGGTGGTCTCGTCGACGAGCAGTGCGGTGAGGATGTGCACCGGCTCGAGGTTGGGATTCTCTTTGGTCGCCGCGAGTCGCAGCGCCAGGGCGATGGCTTCGTTCGCCTTGGTGGTGAGGTTTCGTCCAGCCATGACCATCTCCGTTGTTGTACACGTGGTGTGATCGGTTGTGAGGATCTGACGTTCGGACGTGACGAGCTACCGCTGTCGGTCGTCCGGACCCGACTCAAGCTGGCGTGGGCGTCCGAACCACGCGGACCGGGTGCGGCGTTCGCGCATGTCGACGACGTCTCCGGCGCGACCGGCGAGGAAGACCCGCCGCGCGGTCGCGGCGTCCGGGGCGACGACGCCCGTCTGCTGCTGCAGCACGGCGAGCTGAGCTCGTACTGCGGCCAGTTCGGCTTCGAGCTCGAGGACCCGACGGATGCCGGTCAGGCTGATGCCCTCGTCGCGGGACATCCGTTGGATCGCCCGCAGGGTTGCGATGTCGCGTGCGGAGTAGCGGCGTCCCCGGCCGGCGGTGCGACGTGGCGACACGAGCCCGACGCGGTCGTACTGGCGCAGGGTCTGTGGGTGCATGCCGGCGAGTTCGGCGGCCACGCTGATGACGTAGACCGGCCGGTCCGCCGGGTGATCACCGGACGTGACATACGCCGACTGCGACTGGGCGTCACGGGGTTCGGTCACGGCTCACCTCCCCTCACTGGCACCGGAACCCGGGGCTGACCCCGCGTCCGGCGTGCGTCCCTAGCTTCCGTTCTGGGCGTCGCGCAACAGCTTCGCGCGGACGTCGTCGCCGGCGGTGGCTTCGGCGTACCTGGCCAGCGCATCCTTCGCCTGCTGGTCGAGTTCGTCGGGTACCAGCACCTTGATGGTGACCAGGAGGTCGCCGTATGTGCCGTCGCCGCGCCGCGCACCCTTGCCGCGTACCCGCAGGACCCGGCCGTTCGGTGTGCCGGACGGGATCTTCACCCCGACCGGACGTCCGTTCAGTGTCGGCACCATCACCTCGGCACCGAGCGCGGCCTCGGTGAACGTGACCGGGACGTCGACGGTGAGGTTGGCGCCCTTCTTGCCGAACACGCGATGAGTGCCGACGTGGACGCGGACGAGCAGATCGCCCGCGGCGCCGCCGTTCTCGCCGGCCGCCCCCTTGCCACGCAACCGGATCCGCTGGCCGTCGTCGACGCCGGCGGGGATGCGTGCCTGGAGCTTCTTCTCCGACCGTCCCCGGCCCGAGCCGCCACAGGTGGGGCAGGGGTCGTCGACGACCAGGCCGCGACCAAGACATTCCTTGCACGGCTCGGTGATCGCGAAGCCACCGGCTCGACCCGACGGCTCCATGCCGGTGCCCTCACACTTCGGGCACAGCCGCGGGACGGTGCCCTTCTTCGCGCCGGTGCCGGCACAGGTGGGGCACGCGGTGTCGGAGCTGAGCGTCAGCGGGATGGTGGTGCCGGACACCGCCTCGGCGAACTCGAGCGTCACATCGGTTTCGATGTCGGCCCCGCGGCGCTGGGTCGTCGAGGTCCGGGTGCGGGTGGTGCTGGTTCCGCTGCCCTGACCGAAGATGCCGCCGAAGATGTCGCCGAGGTTGCTGGCCCCGCCGCCGAACAGGTCGCCGAGGTTGCCCGCGCCACCGCCGAAGCCACCCGGCGAGGTCGTGCCGGTCCGCGATCGGAACGGGCCCCGTCCGAACAACGACCTGGCCTCGTCGTACTCCTTGCGCTTCTCCGGCACCGAGAGCACCGAATACGCCTCGGAGATCTCCTTGAACTTCGCCTCCGCCGCGGAGTCACCAGGATGGGAGTCGGGGTGATGAGCCCGGGCGAGCTTGCGGTAGGACTTCTTGATGTCCTCCGCCGATGCGTCCTTAGACACACCGAGAGTGGCGTAGAAATCCTTCTCCAGCCATTCTTTTGTGCTCACCCGGGCTCCTTCGTGTTCGCCGCTGTGCAGTGCAGTTGCGTTCGGTGTGTGCGCTTCTCGTTCGGTACTGACGTCCTTGCTATCAGCCCGGTGTTACCGGGCCCTACTCATCTGCGCCGTCAGCTCTCGTCGCCGGCCGGAGCGGGGGTTGCCTGAGCAGCCGACCCGCCGTGGCTCGGCTCGCTGACGGTGACCCGGGCGGGACGCAGGATGCGCTCGCCCAGGCGGTAACCCGGTTGCAGGATCATCGTGGCGGTCGGGCCGTCGACGTCCTCGGACACCTGATGCATGAGCGCCTCGTGCACGGTCGGGTCGAACGGATCGCCCGCCTCGCCGTACCGGGTGACGCCCATCCGGTCGAGCGCACGCAGCAGCGAGTCGGCGACGGCCTTGAAGCCGCCGGTCAGCTCGCCGTGCTGCTCGGCCCGCGCTACGTCGTCGAAGACCGGGAGCAACTCGGTCACGGCCCTGGCCGTGGCCAGTTCACCGGCGGTGAGCCGGTCCCGGTCGACCCGCCGGCGGTAGTTGACGTACTCGGCCTGCAGTCGCTGCAGGTCGGACGTCCGCTCGTCGACCAGCTTCTGGAGCCGGTCGATCTCCGCTGACGCGAGGCCGTCGGCGGTCAGGTCGTCGTCCTCGAAATCGATCGAATCGTCCGGAGCCGGGTCGGGCAGGCCCGGGAACTGCGGATTGCGCAGCTTGCCGGTCTCCGGATCGATGCGACGTTTGTCGTGGATCACCGGCTTGTCGTCCTGATCGCCGTCGGAGGAACCTCCGCCGAAGGGTGAGGTCACTTCTTCTCCCTATCGGTCCCGGGCTCCTCATCGACGATCTCGGCGTCGACGACATCGTCGTCTCCGGCCGACTCACCCGAGGGCGCACCCGTGCTGCCGTCGGCGCCCCCAGCGCCCGCCGCGCCTTCGGCGGAGGCGGCGTTGGCCGCGTACATGGCCGCGCCCATCTTCTGGCTGGACTCCGACAATGCCGACTGCGCCGTCTTGATGGCCTCGAAGTCGTTGCCCTCGAGTGCCGACTTCAGCGTCGCGAGCTTCTCTTCGACCTCGGCCTTGACGTCGTCGGGCACCTTGTCGCCGTCGTCGGTGATGAACTTCTCCGTCTGGTACGCGAGCGACTCGGCGGAGTTACGTGCCTCGGCGTTCTCGCGCGCCTTCCGGTCATCCTCGGCGTACTGCTCGGCGTCGCGGACCATGCGGTCGATGTCGTCCTTGCCCAGAGCGGACCCACCGGTCACCGTCATGCGCTGCTCGCGGCCGGTGGCGGTGTCCTTGGCGGACACGTGCACGATGCCGTTCGCGTCGATGTCGAAGCTGACCTCGATCTGCGGGACGTTGCGGGGTGCCGGCGGGAGACCGGTCAGCTCGAAGTTGCCGAGGCTCTTGTTGGAGCGGGCCATTTCGCGCTCGCCTTGGTAGACCTGGATGAGCACGGAGGGCTGGTTGTCCTCGGCGGTGGTGAAGATCTCCGAGCGCTTGGTCGGGATTGTGGTGTTGCGCTCGATGATCTTCGTCATCACGCCACCCTTGGTCTCGATACCCAGGGAGAGCGGGGTGACGTCGAGGAGCAGGACGTCCTTGACCTCGCCACGGAGCACACCGGCCTGCAGGCTGGCGCCGACGGCGACGACCTCGTCCGGGTTGACGCCCTTGTGCGGCTCCTTGCCACCGGTCATCTGCTTGACCAGGTCGACAACGGCGGGCATCCGGGTAGAGCCGCCGACGAGGACGACGTGGTCGATCTTGTCGACCGAGATGCCGGCGTCTTTGATGACGGACTCGAACGGACGACGCGTGCGCTCGAGAAGGTCGTTCGTCAGCCGCTGGAACTCCGCGCGGGTGAGGGTCTCATCGAGGAACAGCGGGTTGCCGTCGGAGCCGATGGAGATGTAGGGCAGGTTGATGGAGCTGCTCTGCGAGCTCGAGAGCTCGATCTTGGCCTTCTCCGCAGCCTCACGCAGGCGCTGCATGGCCATCTTGTCCTTGGCCAGGTCGATGCCGTTGCTGGCGCGGAACTTCTTCACGAAGTGGTCGACGATCCGCTGGTCCCAGTCGTCGCCACCGAGCAGGTTGTCGCCGCTGGTGGACTTGACCTCGAACACGCCGTCACCGATGTCGAGCAGGGAAACGTCGAACGTGCCGCCACCGAGGTCGAAGACGAGGATCGTCTGGTCGGACTCCTTCTCGAGGCCGTACGCGAGTGCTGCCGCGGTGGGCTCGTTGATGATGCGGGAGACCTTCAGGCCCGCGATCTCGCCGGCCTCCTTGGTGGCCTGGCGCTGCGCGTCGTTGAAGTAGGCGGGGACGGTGATGACCGCTTCGGTCACGTCCTCACCGAGGTAGGCCTCGGCGTCGCGCTTGAGCTTCTGCAGCACGAACGCGGAGATCTGCTGGGAGTTGAAGGTCTTGTCGTCGATCTTCACGCTCCAGTCGGTGCCGACGTGGCGCTTGACGGAGCGGATGGTGCGGTCGACGTTGGTGACGGCCTGCCGCTTGGCGACCTCGCCGACGAGAACTTCGCCGTTCTTCGCGAACGCGACGACCGACGGTGTGGTGCGGGCGCCCTCGGCGTTCGCGATGACCGTGGGCTCACCGCCTTCGAGGACCGCGACGACCGAGTTGGTGGTGCCGAGGTCGATTCCGACTGCACGTGCCATGTGAAAGTCCTCCAGTGGACGGGACCGGGCGACCCGGCCGGGGTGGTAGTTGCTGATGCTCGTGGTTGGTGTGTCTTCGTTCGTGCTGGTCCTACGAGTGGGTGCTGAGTGCTGCTTCGTGCTCATCCGACTCTGCGTCACGTTAGCGCAATACGTCAACAAACTTGAGTGCACCATGCTCAAGATATGTGAGCCGATTTGTATTGCCAAGGCCCGATCGTGACATGAACCACACCATCCGGCTCCGCAGCAGGCTCGGTCAGCCGTCGCAGTGGGCGCGTCGTCGCCCGAAACGCCGCACCCAGCGAGCCGCAGCGACCACTCGACGACGTCTGGGACGCCCGACCAACCCATGCGAATCACGGTGCCCGGACGCAGAACTGCCCCGTCCCTCCGAGGAGGGACGGGGCAGTTCCGGTGCTGGGAGTTCTGATCCAGCGGGGGGTGCGACCTATCCGATCAGACGAACGAAGCGGTCACACACGAGACGGTCAAACACACGAATACATGCGCATGTTGTCGACCCACCAGATGTCGAGACCGTCGGCCGTCTTGACCGAGAACCGCAGCTTGACCGACTTGCCCTTGAGCGAGGTCATGTCGTAGCGGCTGGCACCGAACCCGTTGCTCAGGCCGGTGAAGCCACCGTGCCCACCGAGAAGGCTCGGCTTACCGTTCTGGCCGTTGGTGTCGGGCAGCTTGTCGGTGGCGCTGAGCCACGTCTTGCCGTTGTCGGTCGAGTAGAGCAGTTCGCCACCGGTCACGCCGGTCTTGTTGAAGATGAACTGGTGGTCGAACCGTACGTAGACCGAGCCCTTGGTCGAGGCCGGGATCGACCACGTCGTGTCCTGCGTAAGCGTCCCGGTCGACGCGCCCCCCGTCAGCGGGTAGTACATGTAGGACCCGTTCCCGACCACCGAAGCGGCGAAACCGGTCTGACCCATGAGCGGGGTCTGCGACTGGAACCAGCTACGCAGGGTCCCGCTCGGGTTGCTCGTCGAGCCACCCGGGCTCGCGACCCACTTGGACGTCGACTCGAATCCCTCCTGGTGGAAGGTGTGCCGGGTGGGCAGGCTCGTGGGGCAGTAGTCGACGTTCGCCGGCGAGGCGTTCGCCGGGTTCGAGGACATCTTCGTCGCCGAAGTGGCGTTCTTGACCTGCTGGCAGTCTGCCGCCGTGATGAAGGTGCCCGTCTTGCCGATCAGGTTCGTGCAGGCCACCGGCAGTGTCGCGCCGAGGTCGTTGTAATCGGCTCCACTGAGCAGCATGTTCTCGGTGCTCCAGTAGATCTTCCAAGTCTTCGCGATGCCGATACCGGTGACTCCGGTACCGCCGTGCGCGATGAGGTACGCCGCCTTGTTACCGACACCAGAGTTCGTGTGTACGCCGCCGTTGTCGCCGAGCGTCGGGTCGGCTTCCCAGTAGGAGGAGGTCATCGTGTTCGGCTGGCCGTAGGCCGTCGGGTCCTTCATGCTGCGGATGACACCGAGGGAGGAACCCTCACCGATCAGCCAGGCGTTGGCCGCGGTGTCGTCCGCGCTGCCGTTCGTCAGGTCGGTCATCTCACCGAAGACGTCGGACATGGACTCGTTGATGGCGCCGGCCTGCCAGAGGTAGATCAGGCCGGACGTCTTCTGGGTGACACCGTGGGTCAGTTCGTGGCCGGTGATGTCGTCCTCGACGACTCCCTGGCCGAACGCCATCTGCTCGCCATCCCAGAACGCGTTCTGGAACGGGCAGCCCTGAGTGGTCGAGCACACGCGGACGGTGCCGCGAAGCGCCTTGCCCTTGCCGTCCTTGTAGTCGGTGCCGATGAAGGCGGTGAGGTCGAGGTTGCTGTAGCGGGCGTAAGCCAGCGCGGTGTCGTGGAAGTAGTCGTACACCTTGTTGGCGTCGGTCACGGTCGAGGCGGGCTGGCCCTCGGTACGGACGAACGGAGCGGTCTTACCGTCACACTTGTAGGTCGCGGAGTTGTTCGTGTCGACGGCCTTCGAGTTGAGGTCGCAGACCGCACGGTTGAGCGCGTGCTCCTGCAGGGACCAGGCGAGTTCGACGGCACCGGTCTGCAGGTTGACGAGCACCTGGTAGTCGACGCCCGGGCCCTTCACGAGATAGGACGCGACCGGTTTGAGAGAGTGCGTCGCACCGGGCTGGCCGACAACTGCCGGGTCGTACCAGTAACGGGTCGGTGCGCTGACCGCCAGGCCGGCGATGGCGCCCTTGTGCTCGCGGAGCGCGACCGCATTCTTGACGAGCGTGCGGTTGGCCTGGGCTGCCCGTGGGGTGATCACCGGGAACGAAGCGGCCGCGAGCGGGGTGGTGCGCGAGTTGATGGACTGCATCGAGCCGGTCGTGGTCTGGGAGACGACGAGGCCGCCGCCGAGAACCGTCACGCCGGCGATCTTCTGCGCGAACCGCACCGTGTCACCGGCTGCGATGCGCGTGGTCTTGTCGTAGGTGATGGTGTTGGCGTCGATCCCGAGCTTGCGCGCATACGCGTCCACATGGGCCTTGGCCACGCCCTCGACGGTCGACGCGCGACCGGCCGGCTTGATGCCGGCTTGCGAGGACGCCTGGATCAGGCTGACACGGCCATCCGAGCCGGCGGTGGCGATGATCGAGTTGGCGCCTCCGACGGTTGCGACCGTCTTCGCGGTCACCGGCCCGGCGCCGAGCATCAGGCTGCCCGACACCGCGACCGCGAGCGCTGCTGCCGCAGCGAGCGATGCCCTACTACTTCTTCTCACGAGTCCTCCTTTGCCGGGTTCGCCGCCCGATATGGGCAGAGCTCGTCCCCGTAGGTTCTTTGTCGACAGGGAGCCTAAGGGCCAACACGGACACTCGTCTGTAGTCACTGGCCGTTATGAGACGATCACCCGATTCAACCGGACAGTCGGGGCGGGTCTGCCCGAAGCGGCATCACGCGTGGCTACGATCACCCGCGGGAGCCGCGCCCACCGGCCGCCGGGAGGTGTGACCAGCCGTGCCTGACAAGGTTCTTGCGGACGCCATCGCCGTCATCAGCGTCGCCGTCACGCTGGTCGCGCTCGTCATGGTGAGCCGTGCCGCACGGCGCATGGTCGCGGTCCTCAGGGTCGGCCAACCGGTCGTCGGACGGCGGGACGCCCCCGCACAACGCTGGCTGGGAATGCTCCGCGAGACGATCGGCCACACTCGCCTGCTGCGCCGGAAGATCGTCGGAGCTGCGCACTTCAGCGTCTTCGTCGGCTTCGGTTTCCTGTTCTTCACCCTCGTCACCGCCTACGGGCAGGTCATCTCCGGACATCCGGGTTTCGCGCTGCCGGTCATCGGGCGCTGGGTGCCGTTCGAGTTTTTCACCGAACTGATCGCCTGGGCCACCCTGGTCGGGATCGGCATCCTGATCGGCGTCCGGCTGGCCGGCCGGCCGACACGACGTGGTCAGGTCCAGGGCGGACCGTCGAGCCGCTTCTACGGGTCGCGAATGTGGCAGGGGTACTACGTCGAGGCCACCGTCCTGGCCGTCGCGCTCTGCATCCTGGCTCTTCGCTCGCTCGAGTTCGCGCTGGACTCGGCGCGGGGCAACTCACCCGGACCCGGCCACTTCGCCCTGACCGGTTGGCTCGGTCGGGCCCTCGACGGCACCTCTCCGACGGCATTGGCGAACGCGATCCTCGTCGTGGCGGGGATCAAGATCCTCGTGTCGATGGCGTGGTTCGCAGTCATCGCCGGCAACCTCACCATGGGCGTCGCCTGGCACCGGTTCACCGCGTTCCCCAACATTTGGTTCCGCAGGTTCGCCGATGGCCGCCCCGCGCTCGGAGCCCTCCCACCGGTCTACTCCGCAGGGACCGAGGTCGACTTCACCGATCCCGGGGACGACGACCTGTTCGGCATCGGGAAGCTCGAGGACTTCAGCTGGAAGGGCCTGCTCGACTTCACCACGTGCACTGAATGCGGCCGATGCCAGGACGTCTGCCCGGCCTGGGCTACGGGCAAGCCGCTCTCGCCGAAGCTGGTCGTCCTCGCGCTGCGGGAGCACGCCTACGCCAAGGCACCGTCGCTCGTCGGAACCGACGCCGACGGCCACGCGACGCTGTCGGCCGACCTGATGACCGAGGCCGCCCGGCCGCTCGTCGGCGGCAACGACGTGAACGGCGTGATCGACCCGGACGTCCTGTGGTCGTGTACGAACTGCGGGGCCTGCGTGCAGGAATGCCCGGTCGACATCGAGCACGTCGACCACATCGACAACATGCGCCGCCACCAGGTGCTCGTGGAGGCCGACTTCCCGGACGAGTTCAACGGGCTCTTCCGGGGTCTGGAGAACAACGGGAATCCGTGGAACCTGCCCGCCTCCGGACGGTTGGACTGGGCTCGGGGCCTGTCGTTCGACGTGCCGGTCGTCGGTGGGCCGGCCGCGACCGACGTCGCCGATCTCGGTTCGGTCGAGTACCTGTTCTGGGTCGGTTGCGCCGGTGCCTTCGACGACCGGGCGAGGAGGACGACGCGGGCGGTGGCCGAATTGCTGCACACCGCGGGCGTCGGCTTCGCCGTGCTCGGACAGGCCGAGAGCTGCTCGGGCGACCCGGCCCGGCGGGCGGGGAACGAATTCGTCTACCGGATGCTCGCCGAAGCAAACATCGAGGTACTTCGCGAAGCCGGCGCCACCAAGGTGATCGCCTCCTGCGCGCACTGCTTCAACACCCTGAAGAACGAATACGCCCAGCTCGGACTCGAGCTCGAGGTGCTCCACCACACGCAGGTGCTCAACCGGCTGGTCCGCGACGGCGCCCTCCGTCCGGTCGCTGCGCCGATCGTCACCGACACCGGCACCGGCACCGGCCGACCGGAGCAGAACAGCAGCCGCACGATCACCTACCACGATCCGTGCTTCCTCGGCCGGCACAACCAGGTCTACAGCCCACCGCGCGATCTCCTCGCCGCGCTGCCGGACCTGCAGCTGACCGAGATGCCCCGGCACGGCGAGAAGTCGTTCTGCTGCGGCGCCGGTGGTGCTCAGATGTGGAAGGAGGAGTCGCTCGGTACGCGGATCAATGCCGAGCGAACGCGCGAGGCCCTCGCGACCGGGGCGACGACGATCGCGACCGGGTGCCCGTTCTGCAAGACGATGCTCGGGGACGGCGTAGCCGCAGCCGGTGCCGACGCCGCCGGAGTGGACGTCGCGGACGTGGCCCAGTTGCTCTGGGACCAGATAGCGCCGGCGACCCCTCGTCGCGACATCGGTCCTTAGGCGATTGACGTCATCAATGACGTCAACATGGTTGACATGACGTCACTGCTGATGTCAGAGTTGGCGTCATGGAACTCACCCCCTTCGTAGATGCGATGCGACGCGACCTCTCGGCCGCCACCGCGCTCGCCGACGAGCCGACCCGCAACATCGTCGACCGGCTCGGCACCACGCTCGACACGACAGCGCGCCTCGCGATGTATGACGCGCTGTCCCAGGCTTGCGCGGAGATCAGCCGTGAGCTGTCCCCCGGCGCGGTCGAGGTCCGTCTCGCCGGGCGTGACCCGCAATTCGTGGTCACCATTCCGCCGCGGGTGACGCCGACTCCACCGACTCCACCGGTCGCTCCGGCTCCGCCGATCCCGCCGATCCCGCCGCTGGATGCGATTCCCGCGCTCGGCGCGCTACCTCCGCTCGGTGCGACCACCGTCCTCCCGGTCTCCGACGGCGCCGAGTCCGAGTCCGACGGCGAGCAGGACGACCTCGACGGCTCCGACGGTGGCTCGGCCCGCATCACCCTGCGGCTGCCGGGCAACCTGAAGAACCGGGTCGACGAAGCGGCCTCGCGTTCGGGTCTTTCAGTCAACGCGTGGCTCGTCCAGGCTGTGCAGGACGCGGTCGGCAATCAGCGCGACCGCAACCGCGACCGGAACCGCGACCGCGACCGTGGGCGCCGCGGCGGCTTCGACCTCGGTCTGGGCGACCTGGGCGCCGAGATCTCCCGTGAGGTCAACGAGGCCATGCGTGAGGTCAACCGCGAACTCAAGAACGTCCGCCGCGAGACCAGGCACACCCCCGGCACACAACTCACCGGCTGGTTTCGCTGACCGCTGGTCCCGATACGCGCGCTCCACCCCGATCCGCTCGACCCCGATCCGCTCGACCCCGATCCGCTCGACCCCGATCCGCTCGACCCGAGTCCCCAGAGGTTGACATGCCGACTTTCGAGACACCGCACCCGATCACCGCGCGCATCACCAGCCGATCCGGCAATGTCACCGTGACGGCGCAGGAGACCAGCACGACCAGCGTCGAGGTCTCCGGTGAGTCCGACCGCCGCGGCGAGCAGGTTGTCGTCGACTTCCACAACAACACCCTGCGGATCGAGGCACCGCGCGTCGGTGGCTGGGGCCGGTCGTCCGACATCAACTTCACCGTCGTGCTGCCGACGCACTCCTCCCTCCAGATCGAGGCGACGTCCGGCGAGGTCGACTGCCGGGGCATTTTCGGCGACGTCCGTGTCAACGCGGCCAGCGGGAACGCCACCGTCGATACCGCTCGGGGGCCGGCGCGCATCGAAGCGGCCAGCGGCAACATCTCCCTCGACGCTGCGTTCGCGCAGGTCTTCCTCAGCGCGGCCAGCGGCAACGTCCGCCTCGGCGACGCGCACGGCGAGGACCTGGTCGAGATCAACTCGGCCAGCGGAAACATGGAGATCGGCACCGTCAACGGCCCACTGAGCGTCGGCGGCGCGTCCGGTGACATCCGCGTCACCGAAGCCCGGCGCGACGTCACCGCGAACAGCGCGAGCGGCAACGTCACCCTCGACCTCGTCCACACCGGCGCCGTCACCGCCCAGAGCAACTCCGGCGACATCCGCGTCCGCGTCGCCGCCGGCATCCCCACGTGGCTCGATCTGCACTCGCTCAGCGGCGACATCAGCACCGACCAGGCCGACGACAACGGCCCCACCGCAGGCGAGGAAACGCTCGAACTACGCGCCAACACCGTCTCCGGAAACATCCGGATCAAGCGCGGACGCTGACCAACCCGCCCTTACCTCGAGCCGTCGATCGGCTCGGACACCCGCTCGAACCCACTACGGAGGCTTCGCCATGCCCACTTTCGACACCGCTGGTCCGCTCGACGCCCAGATCACCAACGCCGCCGGCGACATCACCGTCACGGCGACCGACACTGCGACGACGACGGTCGAGGTCAGCGCCGGTTCCGACCGCGACCGGCAGACCGCCGAGGACACCATCGTCGAGGTACAGGACGGTCGGCTCCGTATCGAGGTGCCCCACCACCACGGCTGGACCCACACCCCCGAGATCGACATCAGGGTCACCATCCCCGCGCACTCGTCGATCCAGATCCAGTCCGCGTCGGCCGACACCACCCTGACAGGCGTGTACGACGCGGTTCGGGTACGGACCGCCAGCGGCGACGTCCGCGTCGACACCGTGGCCGGACCGGCCCGGATCGAGACGGCGAGCGGCGACGTCACCCTCGACGAGTCCCACGGGCCGGTTCGAATCGACACCGCCAGCGGCGACGTCCGGCTCGGCTCGGCGCTCGGCGACGACCCGGTCGAGGTCAGCACCGCGAGCGGTGACGCCGAGATCGGTTCCGTCTCCGGTCCGCTCACGGTCAACGTCGCGTCCAGCGACATCCGCGTCCGGGAGGCGGCCGGCGACCTCAACGTCAGCAGCGCATCCGGGGACGTCACCCTCGACTCCGTCCGCTCGGGCAAGGTCGGTGTGTCCAGCGCATCGGGCGACGTCCGCATCGGCATCGCCCGCGGTGTCGCCACCTGGCTCGACCTGCACTCCCTCAGCGGCGACATCGGGACCGACCAGGCCGACGACAACGGCCCCACCGCGGGCGAAGCGACTCTCGAACTCCGCGCCAACACGGTCTCCGGCGACATCCGCCTCCACCACGTCGGCTGACCGAGCACTCGTACGACCCATCACCTCGATGACCGTCACCATCGCCCTCCGCCCGGCGCGACCGCCGCCACACACACCTCACCCGACCCCGAAAGGTCCACGATGAACACGCTCGTCACGCTCGAAATCGCCCGCCACGAACAAGAAGCCCGCGTGCGCCACGCGATGCACGCTCGCGCACTCAAGGCCTACCGGGCCGACCATCCCGTCGAGCACCACCGGCGCCACCGGCTCGCCTCGCTCCTTCATCGACTGGCCGCCCGGGTCGACGGCAACAACCACGCCGCTCCCACCCGCCGCCTCAGCACCCGCTAGTCACCCGCCACTCCGCGCTCTTCTGCCTCGACAGCCCCGAGAGGTCCTGACCATGCGGGAACGCCTCGCGCCCCTGACCCTGACCACACGCCGCTACCTGCTCCACGCCCGCGTGCTCTGGCGCGCATCGCCGGGACTGATGGTGCTGTGCACGCTCCTCACCACCGCCTCGGCCGGATTCAACACCCTCGTGCTCGTCGCCTCGGGACGGTTCATCGGCGCACTGCCGGCCGGCATCCGGGACGGCGCCGGCTCGGATGCCGCCGGCAGCACCTGGACGTGGCTCGTCGCAACCGCTGCCGCCCTCACCCTCGGGCCCCTGTCGTGGATCGTTGCCCAGCCGGCCGTCCAGGCCCTGTCGCGGCGCTACCTCGTCGATACGTTCGACATGATGCTCGAGGTCGGCACCCACCCGTACGGCATCGCGTCGTTCGACGACCCGGTGATCTCCGGCCGCATCACCGGGCTGCATCAGGGCATGCGTGAGTGGACGTTCGTCCAGGGCGTCAACGCCACCTGGGAAGTTCTGCGGATTCGTCTCAGCGGCGTCGGCGCGCTCGTCGTCGTGTGCAGCTGGAAGTGGTGGCCCGCCCTGATCGTCGTGTCCGGCTACATGCTGACGACGAAGGTCTTCGCCACTTGGATCAACACCCTCTACGACGGCTTGATCGAGTCCAACGGCACCACCCGCCGTGAGGCCACCTACATCCGCGGGCTGATGACGGGCAGCGAAGCAGGTAAGGAGATCCGGCTGTTCGGACTCGGCGACTGGCTGCTCGGACGGTTCCGCTCCAACGCCCAGACGGCGATGCTGGCCGTCTGGCGCAACCGGCAGAAGACGCTCGCGCCGTTGATGTGGTCGCTGGTACTCGTGATGCTCGTGAACGTCGTCGGTTTCGGGATCCTGGCCCACGATGCGCTTACCGGCACGGTTGCGCTCGGGGCGATCGTCACTCTGGTGCAGGCGATCTTCGCGCTCGAGCAGTTCGGGCCGATCGGCGACGCGCTCACCGACCTGTCCCGCAACACCGCCGCAGCGGCCCAACTCGTCAAGCTACGCAGCGATGTGGGACTTCCGGAGCTCCCCGCTGCGCGCGCCGCCGTCGAAGCCGCGCCGACCGGCGGCGCCGGCTCGGCTGCCGCCATCGAGATCCGCGACGTCTCGTTCGTCTACCCGACCCGTACCGAGCCGGCGTTCCGGCACCTCGACCTGAGCATTCCGGCGGGCCAGTCGGTCGCTGTGGTGGGAGTGAACGGGGCCGGCAAGTCGACGTTGATCAAGCTCCTGTGCGGGCTGTATCCACCGACGACCGGAACGATCCGGATCGACGGCTCCGACCCGGCGACCGACGATGCGACGCGGCGGCGGGTGGCCGTCATCTTCCAGGACTTCCTTCGATATCACCTGTCCCTGCAAGACAATGTGGGCTTCGGCTCGGGCGGCCGGACGCTCGCCGACGGCACGCTCGACCGGGCGCTCACCGATGCGGGTGGCACCAGCCTGCTGACCCGCCTCGACTCCGGCTGGGACACCGTCCTGTCGCCTGAGTACGCCGGGGGGACCGATCTGTCCGGTGGGCAGTGGCAGCGGGTCGCCCTGGCACGTGCGTTCGCCGCCGTCAGCGCGGGCGCGGGTGTGCTCGTCCTCGACGAACCGACGGCAGCGTTGGACGTCCGGGCCGAAGCGGCTCTGTTCGACCGGTTCCTCGACGTGACCCGGGGCATCACCACCCTGTTGGTGAGTCACCGCCTGTCGAGTGTCCGGCACGCTGACCGCATAATCGTGATCGGCGGCGCTCAGGGCGCCGACGGCGACGGTCTGAGCGCCATCCTCGAGGACGGCACGCATCACGAGCTCCTGGCCGCCGGCGGCGAGTACGCCCGCATGTTCACCCTGCAGGCACAGCGATTCGCAACGGCGGGCGGCGGAGACTCCGCTGGCGACGACCTGACTGGGCAAGACGGCGTCGTCGTGGACGACGCGGTTCTCCTGAAAGGAACGGACCGATGAACAAGGCGCTGCGGGCCATGTGGCTCGTGCTCTCGATGTCAGTACGGGTCAGCCCGTGGCAGACGGTGATCGCGTTCTTCGAGACCCTGGCGTCGGGGCTGCAGGCACTGCAGCCCCTGTTCATGGCCTGGTTCGTCGCGGGTGCCATCACTCATGACACGCGCCGGATGGTGATCGCGGTGGCGTGCTTCGGCGGCCTGATCGGGCTCGTCACGATGCTGATGCTGGTCGGCAACACGGCGCGCATCAACCAGCGCGAGCGGGTCGGCTTCGCCTTCGACAGCGAGATCGCCCGCCTCACCGCAACGATTCCGACCCTCGACCATCTCGAGTCGGCCAGGTACCTCGACGAGTTACAGGCCCTGCGGGATCAGCAGAAGTCTCTGGGCAACGCACTGAACATGGTGTTCAACGTGCTCCGGATGGTGCTGTTCGCCGGCGGCACGATCGCGCTCGCGGCCACCGCCGACTGGCGGCTGCTGCTGCTGGCGATAGCCGGCCTGCCGAACCTGCTCAGCCAGAAGTGGCTGATCCCCTGGCAGGCGGCTACGGAGAAGCAGGCGGCCGAACCCGGTCGGCTGACGACGCACCTGATGGATCTGGGCACCGGTGCCGAGGGCGCCGCCGAGGTGCGGGTGTTCGGTATCCAGGCGCCGATCCATCAACGGCTCCGCGAAGCGGTCGGCACGTGGCGCGCGCCGTGGGTCTCGATGAGCAAGCGCAACTCCGCGGTCGATGCCGGCACGTCGATGATCTTCTACATCTCGGTCGCTGCGGTCCTGGCGTGGATGGTGCACGACGCCCTGGCCGGCCGGGTCCCGGTCGACACACTCGTACTGGCCGTCGTGCTGATCGGGCGCCTCCAGGGAGTGAGCGAGCAGTTCGCCTGGGCGGTGCGGATGCTGACCGAAACCGTGCGGACGACGAATCGCTTCGTCTGGCTGAGGGATTACGCGGCCGACGTCTGGGCCGCACACCCGGGAACCGGGCTCGCTCCGACCCGGCTGAGGTGGGGGATCCGCACCGACAACCTCACCTATCACTACGTCGACGCCGAGACACCGTCGCTGGACGGGGTGACGCTCGACCTGCCAGCCGGGTCCGTGGTGGCGTTGGTCGGTGAGAACGGGGCCGGGAAGTCAACCCTGGTGAAGCTCCTGACCGGGATGTATCAGCCCACTGATGGTCGGGTGCTCGTCGACGGAACCGACCTGGCGTCGCTCGACCTGGCCGCCTGGCGGACGCGGTGCGCCGGCGCCTTCCAGGACTTCGCGAAGTTCGAGTTCACCGCCCGCGAATCCGTCGGGGTCGGCGCACTCGCCTATGTGAACGACCAGGTGATGGTCGAGCGTGCGTTGCGCGATGGTGCGGCCGAGGACGTCCTCCGGGCGCTGCCGAACGGACTGTCGTCACAGCTGGGCACGTCCTGGCCGGATGGTGTGGAACTGTCCGGCGGGCAGTGGCAGCGGCTGGCGATCGGGCGCGGCATGATGCGCGACGAGCCGTTGCTGCTGGTGCTCGACGAGCCGACGGCCGCGCTGGATGCGGCGACCGAGCACGCGCTGTTCGAGCGTTACGCCAGCGCCGCCCGCGAAGCACGTCGTCGGGGGGCCGTGACCCTTCTGGTGACACACCGGTTCTCGACGGTGGCGGCCGCGGACCTCGTCGTGGTGCTGGACAAGGGCAGAGTGGCCGAGGTCGGAACACATGCCGAGTTGATGGCGGCCGGCGGGCACTACGCGGAGCTGTACGAGCTGCAGGCGCGCGGCTACCGCTGAGCCGACGGCTACTCGGGTGACGTGGCGTCCGCATGCTGACCCGCCGCTCGACCCCGACAGTTGTTGGTGCACAATCGTTGTATGTCGACAAGTCTTTCGTCCCGAGCGCCCAAAGCCCTCATCTTGGCGATCTGCTGCCTGAGCCTGCTGATCATCTCGATGGACGCGACCATCGTGAACGTCGCACTCCCCTCGATCCGCCACGACTTCGGCACGTCGGTCAACGGGCTGCAGTGGACCGTCGACGCCTACACGCTCACCCTCGCGAGCTTCCTGCTGTTGTCGGGTTCGACGGCGGACCGGTTCGGACGGCGCCGTGTCTTCCAGTTCGGGCTGGTGGTGTTCAGCATCGGGTCGCTGCTGTGCAGCATCGCTCCGAGCATCGGCTTCCTGGTCTTCGCCCGGGTGATCCAGGGGCTCGGTGGTTCGATGCTCAACCCGGTGGCGATGTCGATCATCACGAACACCTCCACGGTCGCCCGGGAACGTGCCCGCGCAGTCGGTGTCTGGGGTGCGGTGATCGGGGTGTCGATGGCCCTGGGGCCGCTCGTCGGTGGTGCACTGACCGAGAGTGTCGGCTGGCGGGCGGTGTTCTGGGTGAACATCCCGATCGGGATCGCGGCCATCGTCCTGACCGCTGTGTTCGTACCCGAGTCGAAGGCACCGACGCGGCGACGTCTCGACGCGCTCGGTCAGGGTCTCGTCGTGGTGGCACTCGTGTCGTTGATCTACGGGCTGATCGAAGCCGCGCGGATCGGCTGGGGCTCGCCACTCATCCTCGGTCTGTTCGCCCTCGCCGTCGCCTCGGTGGTCCTCCTCGTCCGACACGTCAAGCACAGCGATCACCCGTTCGTCGACGTCCGCTTCTTCCGCAGCGCCCCGTTCAGTTCGGCCACCATCACCGCCGTCCTCGGATTCGCCTCCTACGGTGCCTTCCTGTTCGTCAATGCCTTGTACCTGCAGGACGTTCGGGGGCTCTCGGCCTTCCACACCGGGGTCTACATGCTGCCGCTCGCACTGGCGACGTTGGTCTGCTCGTTGCTCTCGGGCCGGTTGGTCGGCCGCTTCGGCACCCGGCCCTCGCTGGTGATCTCCGGGTCGATGCTGACGGCCAGCGCGCTGACGATGACGACGTTGACCGCGGCGAGTTCGGACGGCCGACTGCTGATCTCCTATGTTTTGTTCGGACTGGGCTTCGGCATGATCAACGCGCCCATCACGACGACCGCGGTGTCGGGGATGCCGCTGTCACAGGCCGGGGTCGCGGCCGCGTTCGCGTCGACGAGCAGACAGGTCGGGGTGTCGATCGGGGTTGCGCTCGCGGGCACCGTGACCGGCGTCGGAGCGAGCCGTGGCATCGGTGCGTCGTTCGCGACCGCCACGCATCCGCTCTGGTGGATCGTGGCCGGCTGCGGTCTGAGCATCGTCGCCATCGGAGTGATCTCGACCAGCCGGTGGGCACGCGACAGCGCTGCGAAGGTTCGGCACCTGCTCGAGGAGCCGACCCAGGGCGTGGCCCGCGTCGTCGCCCGGGCGGACGCGCGATGAGCACGCTCGCCGACGACGTGTGGGCGTCGCTGACGTCGCTCGTCATGGACAGCCGGGGCGATTGGCGTCGGGACGTGATGAACGAGACCGGCCTGCCGTTCAGCCGGATCCGGGTGCTGCGTCGGTTGGCGGGCGGGCCGTTGACGATGAAGGACCTTGCTATCGCCAACATGACCGACGCTCCGGCCGCGACCGTCGCCGTCAACCACCTCGAACGGCACGGTTTGGTCGAGCGTCGGATAGACCCGGAGAACCGGCGGGTGAAGATCGTGACGCTCACGGAGGCTGGGCAGGCGATGCTGGCGCGGGTGGCCGCCGTGCGTTACGCCGCCCCCGACGGGGTGCGCGCGCTCGATCCGGACGACCTTCACGCGCTGCACGAGCTGCTACGTCGGATCGCCGACCCCGGTGCCCGTACCGCGGCGTGGGCAGAAGTCCCGGCGGACGCCGCCGCTGAGCGCGAGCCCTGACGCCGGAACCGACTTCTGCCCACGCGGCGGTACGGCTGTCGGGATCGGGCCAAGCTCAGCTCGTGACGTCGGCCCGCTGCCTGAGCACCTCGAGCGCCTTGTCGGCGTGACTGCTCATGTTGATCTCGCTGCTGATCTCGGCGACGAGCCGCGAGTCGCGGGCGATGACGAAGGTGTGCCGCTTGACCGCGAGCGGGCCGAACCGACGTTTGACGCCGAACTGCTCGGCGACGGTCTTGTCGACGTCGGAAAGCAGCGGGAACGAGACGTTGTTGATGGTGGCGAACTCGTGCTGGCGGTCGATCGCGTCGCCGCTGATGCCCACCGGCTGAGCGTCGAGAGCCGCGAACTCGCCGGCCAGATCACGGAAGTGGCAGGTCTCCGCGGTGCAGCCGGACGTCATCGCCGCCGGGTAGAAGAACAGGACGACCGGCCCGTCGGCAAGGAAGCCGCTCAAGCTCCGAGGGGTGCCGGTCTGATCGGGCAGGGTGAAGTCGGCAATCCGCTCGCCAGGTTTCATGGAGCCGACCGTATCTGCCGATTCCTGAAGCGCCGCCTGACCGCCGCCCGGTGACCGCCGACAGAGCTACTCGGCGGTGATCGGGCCGATGACTGGCGTCCACGCCTTGATGCGGACGTTCGCGACCACTCCGACCTCGTTGAACGGGTCGACGGCGAGCAGGTCGGCCAGCCAGGCTGCGTCGCAGGCCGAGAAGATCAAGAGACCACCGGTCCCGTCGGCGAACGGTCCGGACAGGAGCAGTGTCCCTTCGTCGTAGAGGCCCCGCAGCCAGTCGCGATGCCGTGGCCGGTGCTCGTCGCGGACGACGTCGCTGTTCGCTTCATAGGTGTATTCGACGGCGAACTGCGGCATGCGTCTCCTCAGACTTCGGTGCGGTGGAAGTTCTGGAACGAGCGCGACGCCGTCGGCCCGCGCTGACCCTGGTAGCGGGAGCCGTACTTCGCCGATCCGTACGGGTGCTGGGCAGGCGAGGACAGCCGGAAGAAACAGAGCTGGCCGATCTTCATCCCCGGATAGAGCTTGATCGGGAGGGTCGAGACGTTCGCGAGTTCGAGGGTGACGTGGCCGGAGAATCCTGGGTCGATGAATCCGGCGGTCGCGTGGGTAAGCAGTCCGAGCCGGCCCAACGAGGACTTGCCCTCGACGCGGGCGGCCACGTCGTCGGGAAGAGTGACCCGCTCGTAGGTGGATCCGAGGACGAACTCGCTCGGATGCAGGATGAACGCGTCGCCGGTCTCTGCGACCACCTCGTGGGTGAGGTCGGACTGATCTTCCGCCGGATCGATGATGGCGTAACGGTGGTTGTCGAAGACGCGGAAGAACTTGTCGAGCCGCATGTCGATGCTCGACGGCTGGATCATCTCGGCGTCGAACGGCTCGAGGATGATGCGGTTCCGATCGATCTCGTCGAGGATGTCGCCATCGGAGAGCAGCATCCGGACACCGTAGCGGTCACGACGCTGCGTGGGCGCCCGTCGCCGTTGGGCGGCCACCGCCGCACCGGTCTCCGTCCGGGATCGGCATTCATCCCTGCCGAACTCGACGCCACAGCTACGCTCAGCCGCCGGTGCGGCGAGTGGGCGACGGGAGAACGCGTGAAGCGTGTCAGGGTGATCGGTGTCATCGCGACGGCAGTGCTGCTGGCCGGCGTCGCGGCCTGTTCGGGCAGTCCGACCGGCAATGCGAAGGCGTCCAACAGCCCGTCCCCGACGGTCACGCTCCCGGTCGTTACGCCGTCTCCGACGGCGAGCAGCACCGACGGCGGGGTCGGCGAAGCCGAGTCGGCGAAGTTCACCCAGTCGACCGTGATCGGCGGCCTCACCAATCCGTTCGAGATCACCCTCGGTCCCGACGGCTGGCTCTGGACGACCGAGCGTGACGGGAAGATCGATCGCATCGACCCGAAGACCGGCCGGGTCGACCTGCTCGTCACCGCGACCGATCTGTTCACGCTCGACGGTGCCGGCGGGATGCTCGGGCTGGCGCTGCACCCGGATCTGCTGAAGGGTAAGACGAATCAGTACGTCTACACGGCCTATAGCTACGACCCGAACGGCAGGAAGAAGTCGCTCGCGATGAAGATCGTGCGGTTCACCTACGACAAGGCGTCGGACAAGCTCACCTCACCGAAGGTGCTGATCCAAGGCATGCCCGCCACCGGCGACCATCAGGCCGGACGGATGAAGATCGGGCCGGACGGCAAGCTGTACTACACGATCGGCGATCAGGGGCACCTGCAGTTCGCCCACACCTGCGAGGCGAACAACGCGCAACTCATCCCGACAGCGGCGCAGGTGAAGGCGAAGAACTGGTTCGCCTACCAGGGCAAGAGCCTGCGGATCAACCTCGACGGCTCCATCCCGTCGGACAACCCCGTGATTCATGGCGTGCGCAGCCACATCTTCAGCTACGGGCACCGCAATCCACAGGGGCTCGTGTTCGGTCCGAACGGGAAGCTCTACTCGAGCGAGCAGGGTCCCAAGACTGACGACGAGATCAATCTCCTGCAGGCCGGACACAACTACGGCTGGCCGAATGTCGCGGGCTTCCGAGACGACAAGGCCTACGTGTACGCGAACTGGCCGGCGTGGAAAGGTTGTACCCCGGCAAAGTTCAGTGACCTGAAGATTCCGGCCGGGGTACCGACGACGCCTGAGACCGCGTTCACGGATCCGATGTTCACGCCGCCACTGGCGACGTTCCGCACGGTCGCCACCGGATACAACTTTGCGAATCCGCTGTGCAAGACGAACTACTTCGTCTGCTGGCCGACGATCGCCGCGTCCAGCCTCGACCTCTATACCTCAGATGCCATCCCTGGTTGGAAGAACTCGTTCCTGATGACGACGCTGAAGGACGGCACGGTGTTCCGCGTCCCGCTCGCGGCCGACGGGAAGTCGCTCGGCAAGCCGGTCGAGCTGTTCCGCAAGGTGGACCGGTACCGCGACACCGCGATCAGCACGGACGGGAAGACGATCTACGTCGCCGTCGACAATGGCGGTGCCGTCGCGAATCTCGACGGATCACCCGGCCAGGACATGGACGACCCGGGCGCGATTCTTGCTTTCACCTACAAGGGATAGTTCAGCCATGAGCGGATTGACGATGGGCGTGTACGAGGCGGTGCTCGGTCCGGTCGAGTTCGCGAAGCTGGCGGCGCCGGTGCGCGAGGTGTTCGGAGCGACCGCGCGCTGGACCGGCCGTGGCCTCTTCGACGAGGTCGGGGCGGCGAACCCGCTCGTCCGGCTGGCGTTGACGCCGATGGTCGCCGACCGCGCACTACCGGGTGGCTACGGTCGGGACGTGCCGTTCGAGGTGAGCAGCACGCTGGTCAGCGGGCCGGACGAGCGGCTGCGGCAGCGGACGGTGCGCACGTTCAGCGTCGAGGGGACCGCGCGCTCGAGTGTGTCGGTGACGGTGGCCGAGCGGGCTGGGGCCGACGGAGCATGGGTGGCGACGGACTACCTGGGCGAGCACGAATTGGTCTCGACGGCGGTCGAGGTGACGGTCGAACACGGAGCACTGAAGTTGACGTCGTCGGCGGCTCGGTTCCGGCTTGGGGGACGGTCGGTGCCGATGGCCGGCCCGCTCGGCGCGCAGGCCGTGACCACGCATCGATGGGACGAGGCGCGCAAGCAGCACCACATCGACGTCGAGGTGCGGCATCCGCTGCTGGGCGACGTGCTCGCCTACCGTGGATACTTCGACGTCGAGCTCAGCCCGGCAGGGTAGGTCGGGCGGGCCGCCTGGATTCGGTAGCATTGCGGCCGCGCGGACGTAGTTCAATGGCAGAACATGAGCTTCCCAAGCTCACAATGCGGGTTCGATCCCCGTCGTCCGCTCCACACAAAGCCGCAGGTCAGCACGCCTGTCAGTCGGCCGAGTTGCCGGTATGACCGGCCTCCGGGCCACACACGGGCCACTACCCGCGAGAGTTGTCTTCCTCAGCCGGCCTGGCAGTGGCTCGCCTCGGCAACCTGAAGTGGCCGTCCAGGTGGTCCGCGATCGCCCGATCCGCCGTCCTGCTCGCATGCTGGTAGATCAGCGCCGCGCTCATCGAGTCGTGACCCATCCGCGCCATCAGATCCCGCGTCGACACCAAACTCCCAGCTGCGAGCACGTTGCCCGTGTGCCGGAGATCGTGAAAGTGCAGCCCAGGCGCGCCGGCCCGGGCGACGATCTCCGTCCATCCGACCATCGGGTTGAAATTTCCCCGCCGGATCGGGCGACCAGTCGGCGTCGTGAAGACGAGCGCGGACTCCGCAGTGCCGACCCACTCACCTAGATGAGCCTCGAGCATCGCTACGAGCGAGTCCGGCAGGGCAAGCGTCCGGATTCCCGCTCGTGACTTCGGCGGACCCGACACCAGCCCCTCGCCGCGCACCTCGGAGAACGCCCTCTGCACCGTCACAGTGCGCGCGACGAGGTCGACGTCCTGACGCTGCAATGCCGTCACTTCGCCGAACCGCAAGCTTGCGAACGCCGCAAGCATGATCATCGACCGCAATCGCTCGGGCACCCCGTCCGCAATCGCGAGCACCTGGTCGACGGACACCACCGGCCGCTCAGCAGCCGACTCCCGGTCCGCACCCTGCACGCGGCAGGGATTCCGCAGCAGTAGCTGGTCCTCGTCGACCGCCGTCGACAACGCACCCCGCATCAGCCGATACGCCTTCGCCACCTGCGACTGGGACACCCCACCGTTGAGAAGCACCATCCGCCACTCGCGAATCAGGGCAGTGTCCAGCCGGCCCAACATCACCCCGCCCAGGTGCGGACCGATGTACCGCTTCAACAACCAGCGATAGAGGTCCCTCGTCGTCGAACGCAACGCGGGCCGTTCCTCAATCCACCGACCGATGTAATCACCAAGCCGGATCTTGCCCGGGAGGGATCGATCCACTCCCCGCGGTCCAACGCGCCCTCCACGAACCGCAGGTACCGCTCGCCATCGCGCTTCGTCGGAAACGTCTTGCCAACCGATCGCAGACGACCATCTGGACCGCGGTAACGAACCTGCCACCGCCCCGATGGCCGAAGCCGAACATTCCCGAACCGACGCCGCGACTCTGGCATCTCAGCCCACACGCCTCAGGTCTCGCCACACGTCCTCCGGCCGAATCGCCTCGACGCGAGCCGACGCCATATACAACTCAACGTCTCTCCTCGACAGCCGAACACAACGACCCAGCCGACTGAACGCGACCCGCCGCTCCTGAACGAGACGGCGAACATGACGCTCGCTGACTGACATCAGCTGCGCCGCCTCCGAGACCGTCATCAGCTCCAACGGCTCCGTCATCCGAACCACCCTCCCCCGCCGATCGTCTGTAGTAGGAGCCGTCCTCCCGATTAGTGAGGGTGTGTCGGCCTCGGCCGGTCAGCGTCAAGGCCGCCTCCGGCGTCACTTCGTGATTCCACTTCGTTCCAGCCCTGACCCCGACCGACCGAGCCAACAAGCAGCAAGGATCGGGAGGACGCCCAGGAACTGAGCACCGCGAGACATTCAGGCTGCCAGCCGACGAGCAGCAGCCTTCGCCAGCCGATGCTCGCGAGCCCGCGCAGCTGTATCCGCAGCGAGGGCAGCGTCACCGTTGCTCAGCCAGCCCATGCCAACGAACCGCCACGACCCGACCACCAACGTCGTGTCCTCGCCGACCTGGTCGACGTCGCCATCCTCGTACCGCCGGGCCGCATCCTCAGTCGGACGTTCTCGCTTGAAGTCGCGGCGTGCTGCGCGGAGGGAGGTCAGAGTGATCGAGAACGCGCGGGACGCAGTGCCGAACCGGCCACGGAAGCCAAGCGCATCTGCCCACCGCCCAAGCCGGCCATAGGGAGCGACCCGGTCAGCGTCGACACCGTCGCTAGGTTCGCGAGTGGCTGCTCGACCGAGCTGGTCCACGGTGCGGCGGATCCGACGCAGATGCGCCTGCCCACCCGAGCCAGGTTCAACCGCGGTGGCTTTGGTCGCGTACTTGGCGATGTAGGCAGCGACCGTCTCCGGATGCAGGTCACCATCAGCGGGGTCGTCCCGTTCGGCCAGCTCGTGCACGATCCGCGCGTCAACCTGTGACCCGAACCGCAACTCCAGCGCCGGCAATCGCGGACCATTGGCCGGCGACACGAAGCCAACCGCGGCCGCAGCTGATTGCACGAGATCGCACAGCTCGTCCGCGGAGACGTCGACGCGCGGGAGCGGCCAACGGTCGTCATCACAGGGCGGGCCGTCGAGCCGGATCAGCGCGTGAAAGTGGACGACGCCGCGGCGTTGGTATTCGGCGACCTTCGCGAATTGCACCCGCACGAAGTCGCGAGCCCCCTTCTCGGACAGCCCAAGGTGCTGGGCGACGTGCCGACGCAGCGTGATGGTGAACCGGCGCCACAGCTCGGGCGCCCACCACTGCCAGATCACATGGCTGGTGTAGTCGTAGCAGTCCGGGCACAGCGGCTGCCCAACCTCAGCGTCAGTGTCGGCATGCATGCGCATGCACCAGGTCGGTCGACCGTGCGGGCACAGTGTCTTCGCTGAGCGTGGGCGACAGCGGCGAGGTGATCGGCCTGGCTTGCTGAAGCCGTGCACGGCGCCGAACGATGGCGCGGTCAGCGTCGCGAACACCAGCGGGTGCTCACGAATGTCCTCAGGGACGCCCTTGCCGCCGACCATCCCCGCGGACAGTTGATGCCATAGGTCTCCGGCGTATTCGGTCGAGCAGGACGGGCACACATCAGCACGACGGTTACCGCACCGCACATAAGTGACTCGGTCCGGCTCGGCCGCCGACTCGTAAGCGCCGACGACCTCACCCGTAGCCGTATCGACCGTCGTGCAGGACCCAACGAGGCGCACCGGATGCGAACAGCCACCGGTCCCGGTCACTTGAGTGGCCCACCGGGCGAAGTCGGGCCGATTGATCCGCGCAAACACCTCACGACCAGCAGCTGGCGACAGCTCGATATCCCCGTCCGCGTTGGCGATCGGCGCACTGACCAGTGAGGTGGTCATGCTGCGGACCTGCGTCGAGAGCCGATGTCCGCTGCCCGGTCGAGCAGCTCGTCCACCACAGTTAGTGGATCAGCACCCCGCCAGATCTGTCCTCGCGCCTGGCTACGCTGCACTGCTTGGACGCCGCCCCAGATCCCCTCTTCGACGTTTACGATCGCCGCGGCCAGGCACGATGCACGGACCGGGCAGGAAGCGCAGATCCCCAACACCGCCCGCGAGGTAGTGCCGCCCTTCTCGGGGAACCACAACTCCGGATCGACCGACACGCACGCCGCGTCCACCGTCCAGCCCGGCTCGATCACTCCTTCGAGTTTCCGAGCGGCCACCGCTGGGAGCAGGACCCGTTCGCCGTCCTCGCTCGCCTCGATGGTCCAGCCGGTGCTCATGCTGCGTCCGCCGTCCGGGTCGCCCGCGAAGCGCGCGGCTTGTCCTGGGACGGCTCCGGAATCGTGATCGAGAGCCGTGCCACGGCCGGGAAACGCTTCGCTGCAAGGCGGATGTCGGCGTCGGTCACATGTCCCAGCCGGAACCGGATCGGCTGTCCACCGGAGTCGGGAACCATCCACCCGACACCAGGCAGTGTGGCGGGGATCAACTCACATGCCGCCCCGACGTGCCGGGCATGGGATCCGACGACCATGTCGGTCTCGCCGCTGTCGCGCAGGCGCAGGCCGAGGGTCTGAGTGAACAGCCCGCGCATCGGGATGACTTCCTTGCGCGGGTCCTGCAGACACGCCACCACCATGTAACCCACCGCACGACCCTGGGACAGCAGCAGTGACAACGCGGCAGCGGCACGGTTCTTCAGGTCGCGCTCGGTCAGATAGGCGGTGATCGCAGCGAGCTCGTCGACCAGGACCACCACCAACGGATCCACCACCGATGCCGCATGCGTACGGGTGTGTCCCGCCAGCCGTCCAGCGCGGGCTGCCATCGCGGTCGCGGCTTCCTCGAGCACGACCACCGCCTGCGCAGGCGTCGTCGCGCAGCGGGTCAGGCACGGGCGGGCCATGCCCAGTTCCATGCCGCCCTTCAAGTCGATCCCATGCACCTGCACCACACCCGCACGAATCGCCGGACCTAGGCCGATCAGCAAGCCGTGCACCGCGGATGCCTTCCCCGCACCGGTCGCACCCGCCACCAGGGTGTGCACACCGAGCCGGATCGAGAACGGGCCAACGTCCTCGGTCCGCCCCAACACGACTCCGGTCGTCGACACAGGGGCATCGAGTTCGGGCACTTCTGTGGTGAACGGGACGGTGAGCGCGTCGCCGTAGGCGAGCCAGATCTGCACCCGCGTCCGTGACTCATCTGTGCGCTGCTCGACGCGGCTCGCACCCGCCGCCACCCGCACCGCTTCGGCTGCTGTCTCCCACACAGCCAGGTCATGCCCGGCCAGCATCTGCGGCGACAAACACAGCCGACCATCGACCCATCGAGCTTGGACCTGCGGCACGACTTGGACAGCGGGTCCCCCGCGGCGCTTGGCCGCCACCGTGAACGTCAACCCCGCGCGGTGACACACCAACGGCCACGACCGCTGCACTTGAGCTCGAATCAGCCGCCGCCGATACGGCCCCGCCAGCCGCACCTCGAACGAGGTCGGGTCGACGTGCCACCAGCAGCGCAGAGCCACCAGCACCACGGCTAGGCCCACAAGGCCGGCCCGAACCGCGTGTCCGTAGCCCAGCGCAACCGCCACGACCGCGACCCCGATACCGGCGACTACCAGGCCGCGATGGCGATGCAGCAGCCGGAACGGCAGCGTTAGCCAGAACCACGCCTCACGACCGCAGCCGGCGACGGCTGATCCGAGAGACATCTCAGGCCGCCGTCGCGGGCTTCCGCGCACCGAGCCCGATCAGCGCGGCCTGACCATCACCCAGTGGAGACAGACGCTCCGCGGTCACCGTCGCCCTGACCGCGCCGTAGTCACCGCCAACGAACCTCATCGACGCCGACCCATCCAGCCGGACCGCCGCCCCGGCCTCGAGCCCGGTGACCTGGGAATCCGGCACCTGCACCGTCGCATCGCCGATGAGCCCCAGCGATTCACCCACCAGCAACGCAGCGAACGCCGACAACGGGCGACCCTCGCCGTCCATCGCGCGACCCGTCACCTGCCGCGCATCACCTGTCCCCGTGTACGAGGCCCGCTCCCGCGGATCGGACAACACCAGCGCCACCACACCCGCCGGGACCTTCAACGTCACACCAGCCATTGACTTACTCCCCTACTCGACAGAGTGCATGTCGTCATGCACTTGTGCATCACACTATTCACTGATGCATCGTCTGGTCAAGGGATACCGCCTGGCGTGTCGACTTACATGGCTTCCGGACAACGGGCGGCCAAGACTCGCGAGCACGACCTGCGCTTGCGAACCTTCACACTGGTGGAATGGAATTCGAGGAACCGCTGACGAAGCAGCCGCAGAGCTTCGAGTGACCGCCGACCTCGAAGCACTCCAGGCTGGGGTCATCCGGATGGCGGAAGTTGAGTGCACGGGCCACATCAAGGCCTTCGTCGACGCGCGGATCGACGTGGCCGCACGACGGATTGACGTGCGCTGGAAGGGCAGTCCGCCTGCCAGCATCATCAACCTGCTGGAAGCGACCCCGCCTTGGGTGCGCGTGAGGGTGCGCCGGCTCGAATGGACACCGCGTGAGCTTGAGGCAGGCAGTGACATCTGGTGGAGCGAGTCGCAACCGCAGGAGCTCGCAGCGCAGATCAACGAGATTGTTCCGACGATCCGCACGCTCCAGCGCGGCGGCGCCGGTCTCCTCCTGGGCTACAACTCCGAGTCAGAAGACGCCATCGAGGATGCACGTATTTCGGCGGCGCTCACGGCCATCGTCGGGATTCCGGTGTGGGCCCGACGGACCGAGGAGGAAGACGACCCCATGCTCGCTCGCTCCGAACGCTGACGGCCCCTGCACGGAAGGGCTACGGCGCGCCCACATGGGATTTGGAGGCGACTCCGAAGCTGAGCGCGCATGCGCCGAGGAAAGCCGCCGCGAGGGCGAACGGTGTGGTCAGGTCGCCTAGGTCTGCGACTGCCCCTCCGAGCAGCGCACCGATCGCCGCCGAGCCGATTCCGACCACGCGCGTTCCGGCGGTAACCCGGCCGAGTAGTTGGTCAGGCGTGAGCGTTTGCCGAGCAGTTCCTCCAGCGATACTCACGGTCGTGGAGGCGATACCGACAATGACGAGTGCGGTCCCAGTCGTGGCGACGTGGGGAAAGGCGAACAGAGTCCCCCACGACACTGCCTGTACCAGTAGCGCTGCGGCGTAGATCGGCAGTGCCGACCACCTGCGGCTGACGATCGGTCCCAGCCAGCCCCCGAAGACGCCTCCGATCGCTAGGGCTGCCAGGAGGATGCCGAAGGCGACGTCGTGAAGCCCGAGAGTCCGAGTGACGTAGAGGACGAGCGTCGCGTAGGCGATGTTGTATCCAAGGTTGTAGGCGCTCATACCCAAAGCGAGTGCCCGCAGTTGCCTGTGGCCGAACAGGTAGCGCACACCCTCGGCGACGTCCGTTCGAATCGAGGTCGTCGGACCAGCGCCACCTGGGCGTGGTCTCAACGCTGTGACGCCGGTGAGCAACACGGCTGAGACGACGAACGTGAGCGCGTTTAGCCCGAACGGGAGCCAGGCGAGCAACACGAACAGAGCCGCGCCGACCGGGGGGCCGACGAGCGACCTACCGAAGACATCGAGAGACCACAGCCAGCCGTTGGCGCGGGTCAGTGTGCGCCGATCCTCACGCCCAACAAGGGCTGGGATCGCCGCCTGAGCTGCAGGGTCGAAGAAGCACCCGGCCGCGGCAATCAAGAAGACGCCGACGATCAGTAGCCCTATCGACGCCGCCCCGCTCGCCACCAGTACGGCCAGCACCGCCACTGTCAGGGCGCGCGTCAGATCGGCGATCACCATGGTCGAACGTCGTGGCCAGCGGTCGACCATGGCGCCAGCAGGCAGTCCGATGAGCAGCGACGCGGCGTAAGAGGCTGCGGTCACCGAGGCGACGGCGAGCGGGTTCGACGTCAACGACGCAGCTAGCAGCGGTGCGGCGGCCGCCACTACACCTTGCCCTGCCAGCGAGACGCCCGTGGACGCCAACAGTCGGCCGAGCCCCGCCGAACGGGTCACCCGGATCGACTGCTGGTCGTCCACGGTCTCGCTCACGACGTCGCGCGGAGGTGTCCAGGATCGAATTCGCCGTCGATGACGCCGGCCCGGAACGCGGCCCACTCATGTTCGGTGAACTCCAGGATTGGCCCACGACCGTTCGCCTTCGTGTCGCGGACACCGATCGTGGCCCCGACGATGGCGACCTCGACGCAGGCGCCGCTGTCGCTGTGCACACTCTTACGCCAGGCGGCGCTACTCCAGTCGATGCTCATTCCGATCTCCCTCTGTTGGGTCACGCCGCTAGGGTGCGGCGCAACTCGGATAGGAACTTCCGACTCGCGGTCGGCGACAGTGCCTCCCGCTGAAGCCGATCAAACAACGCGGAGTGCGTCTCCACGTCGCTGGGGTCCGACAGGTACGTGTCGGCGGTCTGGCCCTCGCAGAAGACCACTGGCGGGCTGTCGGGCGCGTAGTACTCATAGATGATGAACGGCGCCACCGACAGCACGGTCGCTCCTGGGCCAACGCGCAGGATCCGGATGTCGATCGCGGGTCGCTTCGAAGCTGCTACCAGGTGGTCGATCTGGTCGACCATGACAGAGCGACCGCCCGGCCAGCGCAGTAGCGACCGCTCGTCAACCACGAACCGACAATCAGGTCCCCCCTCGCTGCCCACCAGGGTCTGCCGGCGACGTCGACGCTCGACCAGGTCGTCAGGGTCACCGAAGCCACCCGCCACCGCGACGGCACGGGTGTACGCCGGTGCCTGCAGAAGTCCGGGCACCACCAGTGCGTGGTACTGCCTGAGTCCAGCCAGTCGCGACTCGACCGAGGCGACCTCGGCCTGTCTGCGCGGGGGGCCTCCGGCGCGCACCACCCAGGCGCCGGGAACGCCGCTCGCCCTGGCGGCCATCGACAGCAACTCAGCTCGGACGTCGTCAGGAACATCGAAGACGCTGACCAGCTCCGCGACCTCGGTCAGTGTCGCGCCGAACCGGGCAGTCTCGAGACGCGACACCTTCGACTGCGACCAGCCCAGCTGCGCAGCGACCGCCGACCCGCTCAACGCCGCGCGTTCGCGCAGGCCGCGCAGCTCCACGCCAAGCTGCTGTTTGAGCGCCTCCACACCCCGGAGGCTACATGCACCGATGCATAGACCGACAGTCCGGCGCGAATCTGGTGAGACTTGTCCTTACTGGTTCAAGCGCCGCGCTTCGCGCGGCGGCGCGGCCTCTCGCTCCGGTCCGTCCTCGCTTCGCTGCGGGCGGCCTCCGCTTCGGCCACGCTCTCGTCGATGCATGGACGCGCGTAGGCCGGACCAGACCCAGGGCGCATCACATAGCCCACCTTCACCGGGCATTAACGCGGGCGGGGCATGCGACGAAATCGAACGCGCTTACGTGCCCTGACCTGCCGCTTTCCCGTAGGAGGGTCCTCATACGACCGCGGGAGTTGCGGAGGATCGGTCCCATTCGCTTCGCAGAAGCACGGACACGGCCAGCGGAGCGCCGTGCTCTCCTTCGAACTCTTGGTTCCACAGTTGGCCCGCGTACTGCATGCCGATGCGTCCCATCACGGCACGCGACCGCACATTGGGACGGTCCGTGCACGACACCACGGCCTGCACGCCGAGAACATCGAACGCGAACGCCAGCCCCGCGCGGCCGATCTCAGAGGCGTAACCGCGGCCCCAGAACTGGGGACATAGCGCCCACCCGATCTCAACCCAGTTCGCATGTGCCACGAACGGACGGCGACTTTCGTGCGCGATCCGCACCCACGGCTGAACCGGAAGGAAGGCGTAGATCCGACCCCAGTCCGCGTCGACCGGCGTGCGCGAGCATCCGCCGCGACCGACAACCTCGCCGGTGTCGCGCTCGTACGCGATCCACTTGCTGACGCCGTGAAGGCGCCACGACTCGGCCATGCCCTTCGCCCGCTGCTGTGCTTCCTGCCGGCTCGGCTTGTCGTTGTCGTACCAGTACGACACCTCGTCATGGTTATGGACAAGCCACAGATCACCAGCGTTGGCCGGGCCGACCGGTTCCAGTCGCAGGCGCGGCGTGAACCGGGAATTACCGGCGGCCAGCGAGTTCTCCATGCGACACAGCGTTTCACGAGGGTTGCCGGTCCGGCATCTGAAATATGCAGCGGGCAGATGCGCCACCTCAGTGACCCTCGGCAACCCGCGGAATTTCAGATCCTCGGGCCAGTGCTCCCTAACCCTTGCCCGCATGCGGTTCGCCAAATGCGACCCGGCAATTGTTCGTCGCTCTAGGGCAAAGCGTCTCTGAGCAAGGTCGCAAGCCCAGGGTGAGCCAGCTTGAGCGTCGCCGTCTCTTGAAAACTCATCCAGGCGATGGCGTCGTGTTCGGCCAGTTCCAGGTTGGTCGGCTCACCCTCCCAGTCGTCGATGACCCACGCCGCCATGCGGAAGGTCGGGCTACGGAAGTTGGCGTCCGGAGGCCCGCTAACGGTGGCAACGACGCCGAGTTCTTCGGCGAGCTCACGACGAAGCGCATTGTCCGGTGTCTCGCCATCTTCGATGTGGCCGCCTGGAAGGTCCCAGCAGTCCGGATACCAGCGCCGAGTGGGCGCGCGGTGGACCAGCAAACCACGGCCGCCGCGGCGCAGCAGCCCGGTCACGATTGCAGCTACACCCTCTTCGTCGACCATGGGCTACATCGTTACAGCCCTGTCTGACATCGGCGGCCCTCCAGCCGCCCGCGCAGGGATGGCTGACCGGGCACCCGTGGTCGTCTTCGCGTGCTGCTCACCAGCTCGCCGCGACGTCTGGCTAGACAGCTCGGCTGGTCAGTCTCAGTGGGCAACATTCGCGACGCTCATGCTCAATCAGTTCAGGACTGTCCTGGTTGTCGCGTCGGCACGGCTGCCGGGTGCTCCTCGCTGACGTCAGTCGCTGCGGCCGGTCTGTGTACAGACGCAGACCTTGTTGCCCTGGGGGTCGGCCAGCACGACGCAACATGGCTTCTCATCCTCCGATACCAGGGTTCCGCCAGCGACAAGCGCGGCCTCGATACGACGATCGGCGATGTCTGGTGGCACTCGCAGGTCTAGGTGGAACCTCTGCGTTGGCTCGGCGTGCGGTTCGCAGTGCTGAAACCACAGTGTCGCGAGGTTGCCGTCGGCATCGACCAAGTCGTCGGCGAAGCGCGGGTGTTGACGCAGGCCCAGCACTGCTCGCCAGAACGGCTTGATCTCCTCGACGTTCCACGTGTCGAGACCTATTTCCAGCCGAGAAACCGCCAACGGTTCGGCGCTGACGCCCATCGACGCGGCGAGCAGCGAGATCCGCCGAGCGAGTTCTACATCGCGCGTGGTTTTGGCCCATACGTCGTGACTCATCAGTCTGATGTTGAGGTGGCTATATCGGAGGTCGATGTCCGGATGATGGTTCAGTTCTTCGGCAACCTTGCCGATTTCGGACACCAGCTTCAGCCCTGTCGGAAAGTCACCGGTGTTGAAACGCGTCTCGAGGGTTTCGTGGATCGACCGCCAGTCGGGGAGGTCCATCGTCGAGATCTGGTCGCCACTGAGCCGGTCCAGTGGGCGGGAGGTATCAGTCATCAGGCCACCCTGCCACGAGATCTGTCGACCTGTCGGCGGCACCGTCGTACGGGAGGCACGCACGACCATCGCCGTGGGGAGCACGCAAGCGCGGTTGGTCGTGTGCCCCAACCGATTTGCTTCGGTGCTCCGCACGACGATCCCGTACCGGGCCGGCCGCGGCTAGGTCGCCGCCGGCCCGATCGCCCAAATCGTGCCGCTCGCACTGCGGCAGTTCAAGGTCGCTCGCGAGACTGACATGCTCAGCGCCCGACCCCTGCCCGCCGCCGGTGGGCGAGTGGCAGGCTAATGCGGGTGGATGCCGTCGACGACGCCTTCGCCGCCGTGCCGCGCAAGGGCTTCCTGCCGCGGCGCGAGCGCCGTCGGGCTTCCTACGACGGGCCGCTGCCGATTGGTCACGGCCAGACGAACTCCCAGCCCCGCACCGTGGCAGCCATGCTGCGGCTGCTCGAGGTCCGTCCCGGACATCGGGTGCTCGACGTGGGCGCTGGCTCCGGCTGGAGCACCGGGCTGCTCGCCCATCTCACCGGTCCTGACGGGCTCGTCGTCGGGACCGAGATCGTCCCGGAGTTGGTCGACGTCGCTCGCGCGAACCTGGCCGGTTCCTCCGAGGGCGGCCGGCTCTGGGCCCGAATCGAGACGGCCGACCCGGACGCGGTCGGCTGGCCGGCCGAGGCACCGTACGACCGGGTGCTGGTCTCGGCCCAGGCACGCAAGTTGCCGATGGTCCTCATCGACCAGCTCAAGGTCGGCGGCCAGATGGTGCTGCCGGTCAACAGCACCATGCTGCTGGTGCGCCGCAGCTCTGAAAGCCTGGAGATCACTGAGCACGGGCAGTATCGCTTCGTCCCCCTACTCTGATCGGTCCTGCTCGGTCGAGGACCCGTATCTGACCGTCCCGGTACGGGATCCCTCACCGGGCCGGGTAGGCAGCCAGCTTGCACTTGCAGCGCATCTGCTGCATCCGCGACGTGCCGGCTATCGCTCATGACGGTGATCTGGGACCGCTTCGGTCTCATCTGATTGAGGGGCGGTGCCGCAGACTCGTGGCTCAACCCGATCAGCAGCTGCACCCGCGACCCCGCATATGCACCGACCGCGAAGCTCAGGTTCGGTTCGGTGAACGTCAGCCAACCGACGGCGACGTACTCGTCCACAGTCGCCATGTCGAGGTCACTGACGTCTGTCGCGACGGAGATGGCACCGTCGGCGACCTTCCGTAGCCACCCCACCAGCTCGGTGGCCTCCCACGTCAGCATCGACGGGCGGCGGAAAGACCAGGGCGTGCCGGTCATCGTGCAGACATCGCCGGTGATGAAAAGCCAGTTGGCGTCGCTCGAGTCAGGATCACGCGGCTCACGGCCAGCGTCGAGGTCTGGAAATTGGTATCCGGCGACATGGAGGTCGAGTGAAGTGCCGCCATCGCCAAGATGCACCGCGCCAGTATGCAACTGGGACTCACTTCCTTCACGTGCGGTGGCCCCACCACACAGCACAGGCAGGCATGCTCGACCGCCCACGCTGGCGGATAGCCGTGAACGTTCCTCGATGCCGCAACTGGTTGTCCAGACCGAGAGCTGAGGGAGCGTCCCACTCAGCCAATTCGACTACGGGCAGCTACTGGTGGCGTCGGTGGAGTGTCCCGAGAGGTAGTTCCTCCGCCCGCCTGCCGGGCACGTGTGCTGACGTCGTGCAAGGCGTCGTCGACGACACTGTGGATCAGTTCCGGGGTGGCGCCGAGGGTGAGCGCCTGGCTGACCGCAGCGGTGAGGATGGACGTCAGGTGCGTGGTCGTGTCGGTAGCAGCGTCGGCCGGGATATGTTGCGTGACGCGGGTACCGGCGCCGCGGCGGGAGTGGATGAGACCGGCGGATTCGAGCTCGCGATAAGTGCGGGCGACGGTGCCGACCGCGAGGCCGAGGTCGCCGGCCAGTTGCCGTAGCGGCGGAAGGCGCGTGCCCGGCGTTAAGACCCGCGTGCCGATAAGAACGGTGAACTGGCGGCGGAGTTGCTCGTACGGAGGCGTGGGGTCGTCCATTGAGACGCTGAGGTCAGCGTCCATCAGACGTGAACGGACACCCGCGTAAGGGCGCGGGTAGGCACGATCAGAGTGACCAGGCACCAACACACGAGAACGAGACTGCCGATGGCCAGGGCGAGGGATGCCCAGCCGGCGATCCGCCACAACAGCGGGGCTATCGACATCCCGACGAGAGCGCCCATCGCGGTGATGGAGAAGCCGACGAGAGGAACACCGACGGTGACACCCCAGTCCGCGGTGACCGCCTCAGCGGAGCGGCGCCGAGCGGCGGTGTCCACGGTCAAGTCGGTCGCAGCGGCCCGGCGGGCAATGGTGGCGAGGACTACAGCGGTGAGGATGCCGGCGACGAGCAACGCGACCGCCGTCGGGATGGTGTAGTAAGAACCAGGCCAGGGACCTGCCGATGCGCCACGAACCCGGTCCGGGGTCTCGTAGGTGAGGGCGCCTCCGGGTCGGTTCTGGTCGTCAGAGGATCCGGCCGCGGTGGTCGCCGTCATCAGCGCGACCAGGACCAGGGTGGCCGCGGTGACCGCGCCAGTCAGGACGCGCGGGACATACCGCCGGATCGAGCGTGGTCGTGCGCTCGCGTAACGCTGAGTGTCGTGGCGAGATCGCACGAGGACTTCCCCGGCGAGCACACCGGCAAGGACACCGAGACCGAACGTGACAGCGGCGAGCAACGGCCCGCGGCCGAGGTCGCCACCGCGATCGTCGCAGCGGCCAGAACGACAGCGAACCTGGCTGGTCGCCGTAGGCGCCGACGGCGACGTAGGCGGTGGTGCCGGGCAGGATGCCCAGGATCGTCGCGAGGAGGTAGCTCGGGGCCCGGACGGCGGTGAGTCCGCTGAGGTAGTTCAGGGCGTTGAACGGCACGATCGGGACTAGCCGCGCCGCGAGCACGGCCCAGAATCCGCGGCGTGCCAGGTACCGGTCGAGCGTCTGCAGCCGTGCCCCGGTGAAGTGCTGCACGACGTCGCGGCCCAGGGCCCGGCCGAGGTAGAACGCGGCTATCGCGCCGAGCGTCGCGCCGAGCACGACGATCGGGAGACCACGGGCAAGTCCGAACACGGCACCGGCCGCGAGGGTGAAGACCGTCGCAGGCAGCGGCAGCAGGCTGAGCACGGCGTACACGAGCGCGAAGCCGAGCCCCCCGAACAGGCCCGTGCCGGCATATTCGCGCCGCAGGTCGGCGACATTCGGCACGTCGACGAACACGGCCAGTAGTACCGCAGCGACCATGAGAATGGCCAGGCCGGCGAGCCGATAGCGCACATCGGGACGCATCACAGACCTACCATCGTGCGACACCCGCGCCGACACGGCGCGACGCTGCCGGGCTCAGATCGCACATCGGTACGGCTGCGGCATGCTGCCGTCGGCCAGCCGGGCGGCGAAGAATCGTTCGGTGACCAGTTGCTTGCCGAGGCGCAACGGCGCGGGCCCGGAGATCAGCAACATGTCCGGGCTGGTTTCGGCGTCCGCGCCGGCAGGGTGCCAGTGCAGCCCGTCGCCAGTGACCGTGAGCTCAGGGGTGGTGTCGTCCTCGCCAATGTCCATCCCGTCGGCCGAGAATCCTCTTCGCAGCATGGGCCGCACCGCGAACGCGTCGCCCTTCACACCGAGATCGGCGAGCAGGTCGGCAACCTCCCCGATCTCAGCAGTGTTCTGCGGTGTCTCGGTGAGCGCGACCCGCACCGGCAGCCCGAGCTGAAGTGCGGTCGCGATGCCATCCATCGTCCGCTGCCACGAGCCGCGGCCGCGGTGCACGTCGTGCGTCGCGGGCCGCGCCCCGTCCAGGGACGTCTGGATCACAAGCTTGGGATGGCCCGCAAGGCTGCGCAGGCGGTCGAGGCGGCCGCCGCGCAGCAGCATCGCGTTGGTCAGCAAGACGGTCGGCAGCCGGTCGACGGCGTAGCTGAGCATTCCCGGGAGATCGGGATGCAGCATCGGCTCCCCGCCGGTCAGGTAGAGCTCGGCGAAACCTTCCGCGACGGCCTCGTCGACCCGACTCCGGAACTGCTCGAGCGACAGGCTGCGGGCCCGCGCCGTCGGCGAGGAGGCGACCGCGCAGTAGTCACAGGCGAGATTGCAGTGGAAGTTGGTGTAGATCCACAAGCGGGCCGGGAAGAACGGTGACCCGAACAGCGAGATCACCGGCAGCTCGCCGTCCGCCGCGGTCGCCGGAGTGGAACCCCACCCGTCGTCGGCCGGGGTGAAGCCGTCGGGCAGCGAACTCCGGTAGAGGTGGTAGCGCCCCCTCGAGCGCTCTCTCGGCGGCAGGATCTCCAGACAGGTGGTCCACCAGCCGGTCTGGATCGTCTCCACGAACGGCTGCGGCAACCCGGCCGCGGTCATCGAGGCGGCCTGGGCCTGCCAGTCGTAATCCAGCGCGACGAGCTCAGCGCGAGCGTTCCCGTCCTGGACGTCGAGGATGGCGTACCACACGTTGCGAGTGCCGTCGTTGGCCGGCTTGCCCAGCACCCCGACGTTGACGGCGAGGGTGTCGCCGATGCGCCGCTGCCACGGCAGCCCGCTGTGCGTGCACAGCACGACGTCCGCGCCGCTGAGCGCCACGCGCGCGTGATGTTCTGCCTCGGGCAGCGACTCCCACCAGAAGTCGTTCAGCGCCACGGTTGAGCCGTGCACCAGGTGCAGCTCGCAGCCCTCGATCCTCAGCCGTCGCTCGGTGGCCAGGGTGCCCATCCAGGCCGTGAACTCTGCGCTGGTGTGCGCGCGAGTGTGGTCATAGATCAGTTGCGCATACTCGTTATCCCGGGCGTCGCGATACCCGCAGCCGCAGTCCGCGTCGCCGCGGGCCAGGGCGACGTCGTAGTTGCCGGCGATGCACTCGATCTGACCGTCGAGCAGCAACGGCCATAACGCGTCCATCTCGGCGCCGAACCCGCCCAGGTCGCCGAGGCAGAACAGCCGTTCACACCCGCGGGCCCGGGCATCGGTGATGAACGCCGCCAACGCGTAGGGATTGGCGTACGGGCCGCCGCACACCGCTATGCGCATCCTTCACCTCCCTGGGCGGGCGATGCCGTCGCCACTGTCGCAGACGTCGCTGTGCTCACAGCAGCACCGGGGGCGTGTGCAGCGGTGCGACATCTTCAAGGGAGCGCCGCGACGGATCGCGGCCGCCATTGATCGCGGCCACCGCGACCGCGACCGCGCCGATCACCCAGAATCCGGCCACGAGCAGGTAGGACGCGGTGGCGCCGAGATGGGCGGCGATGCTGGGCAGTGCCAGCGTGCCGACGATCGCCCCGATGCGGCCAACTGCGACCGATGCCCCGACCCCGACCCCCCGCAGGTGTGTCGGGAACAGCTCGGTGAACGTCGGGTAGGCCGAGGTCCAGGCAGCGGTGCCCACACCGTTGGCGACGACGAAGGCCAGCGTCACCCACACGGCACTGCCGCTCTGGGTGGCCACCGCGAGCACGGCCACGGCGATCGCGGACAGCATGTAGCACGCCCCGACGGTGCGCCGGTGCCCGACGCGATCGAACAGGCTTGCCATGATCAGCCCCCCGGCCAGCCCGCCGACGTTGCCGATGATGTAGAAGACCGGGATACCCGCTTGCGAGATGTTGATCTGCGGGAGCACGACCACCGACATGAGCGCGAACAGCCCGTAATAGCCGAACGCTTCGGCAAGATCGAGTAGCGACCCCAACGCGAGCCGCCCGGGGTAGTGGCGCATCAGCTCGGCGAGTGCGGACCTCGTCGTTGGGATGACCATTTCGCCACGGTCGGGTTCGCTGCTGAGGACCGACGGTATCTGCGCGCCTTCCAACGCTTGAATGATCTGCTCAGCCTCGCCGGTACGGCCTTGGGAAACGAGCCAGCGAGGTGACTCCGGGATGCGGCGTCGAAAGAACAGCACGACCATTGCGACAAGGCCGCCGAGCACGAACATGTAGCGCCAGGACACCGCGCTGGACAGGGCCAGCGTGTCGAGCGCGAAGAAGGCCAGCAGCCCAGCCAGGATGGCGCCCAGCGGCCAGAAGTTCATGACGAGCGCGTTCGCCTTGCCGCGCACGCGGGCAGGCATGAACTCGGCGATCGCCGCGTTGATGATCGCGTACTCGGCACCGACCCCGAGCGCGGCGAGAAACCGGAACCCGTACACGAAGCCCAGGTTCGGGCTCAGGCCGGTCAGTACCGTGAAGCCTGCGTACCAGAGCAGTGTCGCCACGAACAGGCGCCGGCGCCCGTACCGGTCGGCCAGACGACCGCCCACGACCGCGCCGAACAGGATCCCGCCGAGCCACACCGCGAGCACCGCGTCGCGCTCGAACACGCTCGCGCCGAAGTGGTCACCCAACGGTCCGACCGCGCTGCTGAACATCTGCACTTCGAAGGAGTCGAACAGCCATCCGGCGCCGAGTGCGATCAGGATGGTGGTGTGCAGACGCTGCCAGGGCGCGCCGTCTAGCCGGGCACCGATACCGGTATCAGTCGCCATGGGGCTTCTCCCTAGTCACGTGGTGGGGGGTTTGATCCGGGGCCGGCCGGGCAACGCAGGTAGGGCAACGCCTGGTCCGGCCTGGTAGCGGAGCTGGATCCGCTCGGGGGACACGCCGGCGAGAAAAAGCAGCTTCAGGTACTGCATGAACGCGATCATCCGCACTGTCCCGTGTTGGGTCAGGCGGCGTGATGCCGCGGTGCTGGTCGCCGGGAGGACGACCAGCCGTCCTGCCCGGTGCAGCCGTCGGGAGAACTCGAAGTCCTCCATCAGGGGCAGCGGGGCGAATCCGCCAAGACGCTCGAACGTCCCGCGGCGAACGAACATGGCTTGGTCGCCGAAGACGTGGTGCAGATGCCGGGCTCGCAGCGTGGACATGCGGGCGAGGTAGTCCAGAGACGGTGTGCGCCGATCGAAGCGCAGGCTGAGCCCGCCACCGACGATGCCGGGGTCGGTCAGCGCCTCGCGGATCTGCTGCAATGCGCGCGGCGCGATGACGGTGTCGGCGTGCACGAACCAGAGCACGTCCCCTCGAGTGTTAGCTGCCCCATCATTCATCTGCCGGGCCCGACCGGGGGCGGTTGTGACCACCCGCGCCTGGGCAGACGCTAGCTCGGGTGTGGCGTCGCTGCTGCCGCCGTCGACGACGATCAGTTCGCAGTCGGGGAAGTCTCTGCGGAGCCGCTGCAGCGCTTCGCTGATGATCGGGGCCTCATTCAACGCCGGGACGATGATCGACACACTCAGGTCGCTGCCCGGTTGCCGGGGCGATCGCCGAGTGCCGTCAGCGCTCGCCCTAGTGGGCCGCGGCGACGCCCTCATGCGAGCCAGCATAACTGCTCGAATGCTGAGGTGAGGATGGCGTGGATTGCCGGTGGCAGCCCGGCCTCAGCTACGAGCGCCTGTGCGTCCTCGGGTGTGTCCAGGTCCCGCGTCGGCAGGAACGCCACGTCCAAACCTGCCAGGCGTGCCGGGGCGGCACTGGATGCCAGCAGCTGGGACCCACCCCACAGCGCTGGGTCGATGTCGAACACGGCGGGCGTGGGGCGGGGCACTGCGATGAGGTAGTAGCCACCGTCCAAAGCCGGCCCGAAGACCACGTCGTGTCCAGCCGCGAGCACCCCGGTCGCCTCGATGATCGTGTCCGACGTCAACAACGGCACGTCGGTGCCGATCAGCACGATCGGGCCGGGTCGGGTTGCTGCCGCGTGTGCCACCGCGGCGCACATCCGGGCCCCGAGGTCGCTGCCCTGCTGGGTAAAGGCGGTGGCGTCCGCTCCCACCAGCTGGGCGACTTCCGCGACAGCGTCGGGCGGTTCGATCGCGACAAACAGTGATCTCGCCCTCACCGGCAACGCTGTGGCCGCGATGTGCACGGTGTGCGCGCGCGGCGCCTGTTGCAGTTGCGCGTACCCAGCCGCGCCGAGCAGAGGTAGCAGCCGGGTCTTCGTCGCGCCCGGGCGTGCGGCGCGCGTCATCACCACCACGGTCGTTGGCGGCCTCATGAGTCGAACCGGTAGTTGGTGCCGACCGGGGGCGGGGCGGCCTGCACCCGACTCAGGGTGGCGTTCACGATGCGGGTGAATACATCAGTGCTGGCGTGCATCCGCTCGATGAGCGCTGAGACCGGTTGCGGCACGTCGCGCACGCCGTTGGCGTGATCGGTGAGGTAGCCCAGCAACAGGATCGGGATATCGGCCTCGCCGGCCAGGACGATTTCCGGTCCCGCCGTTTGGCTCACCGCCGTCACGCCGTTGCCGGCGAGCGCCGCGATCTCGCTGCGGCTGTTGAACCGCGGCCCGTCGACGTGGCCGTAGCAGCCGTGCTCGGTCACCGCCATGTCGAGTTCGCGGGCCGCCTCAATGGCATGGGCACGTAGAGGTTCGCAGAAGGGTAGGTCGAATATCCAGTGTCCCCGCCTGGACGCGCCGGGCGTGTCGTGCCAGCTGCACAGTGAGCCGTCCGGTAGCCGGTTGGACGGGAAGTACAGGTCGTCGAAGATGACAAGAGAACCCAGCTCGGCGGCCGGGTCCAGTGCGCCGCAGACGGTCACGCTGATCACGAAATCGACGCCGCGGTCGATGAGCGCAGTGAGGTTGGCGCGGTGCTGGATCTGGTTGGACACGCGTGCGTGGCCCAAGCCGTGGCGTGCCAGATGGACGATGTCGACAGCGCCCACGGTTCCTTCGGTGAGTTCCACGTCGCCGAAACGAGTCGACACGGTGCTGGCGCTCGCGGCGCCCAGTGACGGCCAGTCATAGGACCCGGAGCCGGTGATGATGCCGGCGCGCATCAGCGCTGCGCTCGCGACCGGATCGTGGGCCGTAACGGCGGCGCCTGGCGCGGCGCGAGGTTCTCGATCGGATCGAGCACGCTGTGCTGAACGCGGGCCGGGACGAGGTGCCCGGTCTCGGGGTGCGCCATCGTGTAGGCGGCGCCGGCCTGCAGGAGCCGGGCCATCACTCTTCGGTCACCGAGATGACGTCCCAGAACGCCACATGGTTCTTGATCTTCCTGGCGAGCGGGGAGGGATGCCGGTAGGTCCAGGCGGCGTTGCGCCGGCGCACGTCGTTCACGCCCACGGTGTAGTAGCTGGCGATCCCCTTCCACGGGCACAGCGACTTCATCCGGGTTCGGGTGAAGTGCTCTTCGCGGATCGAGTACGGGGGGAAGTAGCGGTTGCCTTCGATGAGCACCGTCTGGTCGCTGCGGGCGATCACCGTGTCGTTGAGTGTGGCTATGTAGGTGCTCACGGCTGTCCTTCGTTGTCGGGATCGACTTCGGTTCGGGTGCGGCAGCCGGCCAAGTAGCCAAGGCTGGCCACCACGAACGGCGTCGCGTAGTTGACGGCGACCCGCAGCCAGGTCACCCAGCTGCTGTGCCCCTCGGCGATGACCGATCCCTGGTTGGCTACGGACAGGATCGTGCCGACGGCCAGGGCTGCTCGTCCGCCCACCCGCACGGTGGCGCCGTGCATCAATAGCGCGAGCGCCTGCCGATAGGTGGACCACGACGGTCGGCGCATGGGTCCGCGGCGCGACGGTGAGTGCCGCTTCATCACTGTCACCGGTCCCGCCGCTCTCACAGAATCCCACCGGTCTGCCACGCTGCCCACGGCACGTTTCAGTCGCCGTAGCCGTCTAGGCGGTGTTGCGAGCTGCGTCGTCACGTGTACGCAGTGACCAGGTCGGAGACCTGCTGGTAGCCCGACCGGAGGAGGAAGGTGTTCAGTCGGCCGTAGGACTTCGATCCGAGGATGTAGAAATTCGGTTCCGGGTTGCGCAGGACGTCGAAGCCGACGGCCGGCTGCACCAGGCAGTCACCTGATTGCGCGCCTAGCAGGACCGCTGACAGCGCGATGGGCGCCGCGGTGGCGTAGCACTCGTGGACTTGAAGCTGCCGGTACAGCGATGCATCGCCGGTGTAGCCGGTGAGGCCGATGACATGGTCGGCTTGGAGGTAGGTGATCGGACCGGTCGAGGTCGCGATCCCGACACGGACCTGGCCGTCCTGTTGCTCAAGCGATGCCACGTGCGTCGCGGTACGCACCGTCACGCGGTCGTTGTCGCCGCGAGCCAGCGCGTGCGAGGTCTCCACGAGACGTTGCCGACCGGGCAAGGAGTCATTCTCGACCTGCCCCCAGTCCGGATGTTCGGCGCGGACGATCCACTCGACACGAGTGTCGGGGAGGGCGCTGAGATCCCGGGCGGCGGTCTGGGCTGACTTGCCGGCGCCGACGAGCACGACGAGACCCTTCCAGCGACGCGGGTCCCTGGTATCCGGCAGGGTGCGCACGATGGTCGTGCAGCGTTCGCCGAGGGCGGGGATTCCTCCGTCGCCGAGCGTGTTGGCAACGCTGTAGGTGCCGGTGCAGTCGAGCACCATGTCAGCGGAGCCGGCTGCTTCTCCGTCGGCGGTGTCAATCATCAGGCGAAAGGGTCGAGACGCCCGCGTCGCGGCACCGATTTCTTCGTGCTTCAGCAGGCCCGCTCGCGCTACCGCGACGACGCGCGCCCGAAGGATGAGCCGACTGCGGATCTCCGGCAGCGCGCCCAGCGGCTCGATGAGGTCGGCGATCAGCTCCGCCCCGGACGGCGCAGTCTCCCCGTCGGGAACGAACCGGCCGGCGCCCTCGAGATGCCGGCGCATCCGCGGGGAGACACTCAGGCGCCAAGGGGTGAACATCGAGGCGTGCTGCCACGTACGCACATGTGCGCCCGGCCGGTCGCCGGCTTCGTAGATGCTGTAGCTCCACCCCGCGTCGGCGCAGGCCAGCGCCGCGTCCAAACCGATGGGTCCGGCGCCGAGAATCGCCACGTGGCCGGGAGAAACGCCTGTGCCTGGTGCGGATGCCCGGCCGCCCGAAATGCTGATGTCCGCAGTCACGGCTGGATCACCGGTAGCAGGATCCGCAGTGTCTTGTTCTCGGCCGGATCCAGGACGGAATGTTGCACGCAAGCGGGAATGAGTTCACCGGTTTCGGGATGTGCCATGTGATAAATGCAGGCCTCAAGCCGTTCCTGCGCGGCCCGGACCCGGGTGTCGACGCTGGCCTCACCGCGGCGCATCAGCTCCCAGGCAGGACCCACTGCGTCGGCGTCGATGAAGCTGTGCATCACGATGGTCAGCGGCCGGATCTCGCGGCGGCGGGCGCAGCCGATCACCCGGTTGAGGCCCCCGGCGCGCCGAACCATGCGGCTCAGCCATCGGACGCCCACCGCGGCCAGGGCCGGTCGGCGGATCAGCAGCCGGGCAAGCTTGACGGCAAACAATGCCGGCGCCGTCCCTCCGATGTTGGCGCCGACGAAGTGCTGGTAGTAGAGATCGCGGACCTGGAGGTCCGCGGGTTCGGCATCATCGAGCAGCGCAACCCATCGTTGACCAAAGCAGACGCCGATGGCGGTGCGATTGCAGCGGTCGTCGCCGTACCGCATGACGCGCCACGGCAGCCGCGCGCCGATCCCGGCCTCGACCTGAGCCCACACCTCGTCCGAGCTAAAGGACCGATAGTCCGCACGCCAGCGTCGACTGTCACCCATGTAGGCCGCGGGCTGGAAAGACAGCATGGAGAACCCGGCCGATCGACATGCCCGGACGGTGTCCGGGATTTGGTCGAGGTTGTCCGGGGTGACGGTCATGTTGTGTGCGAGGAACGAGGCCACGCCGTGCTCAGATCGCAAACGGCCGAACATGGCGCAGAAATCGCGGCGGCCCTGATCGAGGTCCCGCTCCGTGCGCGGCCGTGGGACACTCCGGCGTCCGCGCATGGTGATGTCGAAGTGCGCCGCGAAGGATACCTTGGCCAGCCGCGGGCGACGCTGCGCGTCAAGGACGATGCGTTCGAGGTAGCCGTAGTCGAAGTCGCCGTTTGTGAAACTCATCGGTACCCGCCCGAAGCGTTCCATCACCTGCAGCGCTGCGGCGTGATCGTCAGCGTCGAGCAGGCTGACTTCACCGCCGATCAACTGTGCATGCGCGTGGGGACCGCGCGTCGAGCGCAGCAGCCCCATCTGCTGCTCGACCGCCGCCTTGGTGTGACCGCCATCGACGCGTACGTGGTTCGCATCGCTCGAGTGGTAGCAGGGACTGCAGGTGAAATTGCAGCGAGGGAACACGCCGTGCGTGCCCTCGCAACCGATGAACGCCTTACCGATGACCTGCTCAGGCACCCGGGCCCGCTCAGGCAACCCGGCCCAGCGACGATCCAGCGCCACCCGCGCTTCCGCGTCGACCATCGAGGTGGCAGCGTCAACTCGCCGAACGACGCGGCCCACTGCCGCCAGGGTCAGCCGTGCTGATCGGAAGACGCGCGCGGTTCGATCCTTCCCGGTCGCGGAGCTGCCTCGTCGTCCTGAGGAGCTGGTGCCTGTCGGAGTCACAAGTCGGAAACCCGGTAGGCGGCCCGAATTCATCCCGTCGCCCACTGCCATCTCCCACCAACGGATAAGTCTGTCGTCCGGAGCGGACGACAGACGGTCACGATCATCGCCTACTCGGTGCTCGTCGTCGTGGTGATCATGGTCGCCGCGGTGCTCACGCGGCTGCACGCCCAGCGGTAGGGGGTTTCCTCTCGCGACGCGGAACCCCGGTGGTGGCACTCGTCGTTCCCTCAGGGATCGATGCCTCGACCGGCCACACACCCGGGGAGCCACATTCGCGCGACCACCACGGTGGCCCTCGCACTTCCCAAGACCGGCCTCCACGTAGACGCGGTCGGCGAACTCTGGGTGGCCGACATCGGCATCCCGCGGGACGTGTTCAAACGCGCCGGGGTCGAGTGCCCACCGGCGGGACTTTTTTCACAGGGATGCACCGTGCGTGTGACATGCACCGGGAAGGATGCACCTCCCGAGTGAGTGCCGCCCGAACGACGGCGTTGTTCGGGCGGCACCAGTCCGTGACTCGAGCGTGGAACCCGACAGTCAAAGCGCCGGCGCGGCCGGAAGGTCGAGATCAGTCTCCACGAAGTGGTTGAAGTAGTTCGTGAGCAGGTTCAGCGTGACGTGCGCAGATAGCTCGGTGAGCTGCTCGTCGGTCCATCCCGCGTCGAGGGCAGCCTGCCAGGAGGCGTCCTCGACGGAACCGATGTTGGTGGTGTACTGGCGGGCGAGGGTGAGCAGGGCATCGAGCTTGGCATCGAACTCCGCGCCGCCTCGCCGGATGGCGATCATCTCGTCGTTGGTGAGGCCCGCGGCCTTACCCCCTCCGGTGTGGGCTGCCTGGCAGTAGTGGCAGTCGTCGGCGTTACCCACGGCCAGTGCGATCGCTTCTCGGGTGCGTGCATCGAAGGAGCCGTAGTCGGTGAGGACCTGCTGGATGGCGATGTAGCTCTGGAGCACTACCGGCGAGTGGGCCATCCCGCCGTGGATGTTGATGACCTTGCCGAACTTTGCCTCGAGCACCTTCAGCTCGTCGCGGCTCTGCTCGGGGGCACTCTGAGTGGTGTGGACGGGAATCCGGGCCATGGGTGGCTCTCCTCTGGTGTGTGGTTGCGGTGCTGACGTAGGTAGAAGCAATTGATGTCCCGCCTACGTCCCGGAGTGTCACTTCGACGACACTGTTGACCAATCGCTTTCGAAGAAACGTGCTGGAGAACCATGCGCAAGCGTCAGGAGCAATTGGCATCCTTCCGGGACGCCCTCTGGGTCTCACGGTGTGTGGGACATGCGGAGACGACGCCGCTACGGCTCGAGGACGTCGAAGGCCTTGCTCGCTTCATCGAAGTACGAAGCCTGGCCGCGGGGGAGCCGCTGCAGCGCGCGGGGGGAGGTGCCAGCGGCGGTGTGCATTGTCCGTGAGGGCTGCCTGGAGATCTCGGTGCACGGGTCTGGTGGGTCAAGTCCTCTGGCGTGGTGTATCTCGGGTGATCCTTCGTTTTGTTGTTCAGGCGGTGATGGCGTGGGTGGTCGGGTCGTTGGTTGTCTCCTCGCTGGTGGTGTCGATGGTGTGGGCGCGGGTGAGGATGTCGAGTCCGAGGTAGCGGCGGCCTTCGGCCCATTCGTCGTGTTGTTCGGCCAGGACGGCGCCGACGAGTCGGATGATCGAGTCGCGGTCGGGGAAGATGCCGACGACGTCGGTGCGGCGGCGGATCTCGCGGTTGAGGCGTTCGTTGGGGTTGTTGGACCAGATCTGGCGCCAGATCTCTCTGGGGAATGCGGTGAACGCGAGGATGTCGGCGCGGGCGGTCTCGAGGTGCTCAGCGACGGCGGGGAGTTTCTCGTGCAGGGCGTCGACGACGCGGTCGAACTGGGCGTGCACCGCGTCGGCATCGGGCTGGTCATAGATCGAGTGCAGGAGCGCTTTGACCCAGCCCCACGAGGTTTTCGGGGTGATCGACATCAGGTTCGCTGCGTAGTGCGTCCGGCATCGTTGCCATGCGCAACCGGCCAGGGTCGCAGCGATCGCGGCGACGAGCCCGGCGTGGGCGTCGCTGGTGACGAGTTTGACCCCGGTCAGGCCGCGGGCGACGAGGTCGCGGAAGAACGCCAGCCAGCCGGCGCCGTCCTCGCTGGTGGTGACGTGCAGGCCGAGGATCTCCCGGTGCCCATCGCGGTTGACGCCGGTGGCCACCAGCGCGTGGACACCCACGACCCGGCCACCCTCGCGGACCTTGAGCACCAGCGCGTCGGCCGCAACGAACGTGAACGGCCCTGCGTCCTCCAGGCGGCGGGTGCGGAACTCCTCGACGTGGGCGTCGAGGTCTCTGGCCATCACCGAGACCTGCGACTTCGACAGCGTGGTGATGCCCAGGCTCTGGACCAGCTTGTCCATCCGGCGGGTGGACACCCCGAGCAGATAGCAGGTCGCCACCACCGAGGTGAGCGCCCGCTCGGCGCGTTTACGGCGTTCGAGGAGCCACTCCGGGAAGTACGTGCTCTGCCGCAGCTTGGGAACGGCCAGGTCCAAGGTGCCGGCGCGGGTGTCGAACTCCCTGGCCCGGTACCCGTTGCGACGGTTGACCCGGTCCGGACTGATCGTGGCGTAGGCGGCACCACCACAGACCGAGTCGGCCTCGGCCGACATCAACGTGTTCACGAACGTGGTGAGCAGCTCACGCAGCAGATCCGGCGAGGCCTGAGCCAACTGCTCCTCGAGCAGGCGGGCAGGGTCGATACTGGGATTGACGGTCATCGTGGTGTCCTTCTTCGAGTCGGTTTTCGCAGATCACTCGAAGGATCACCCGATGGCCGTCGCCCACATCAGCGCGATACGCTCACCGGGGATCCGTACACCACTCTGCTGGACTCCACTCTGGTGGGCGAGGGGTCATCCAGACGTTGCGAGCAGGTGACATCGACGGTGACATCCAGATCCTGCTCGGCATGCCGATGCCGTACGAAACACGGGCGAACACCGAGACCACTTGTCTCATACTGAGCCGCAGCCACTTCGAAGAGCTCCTCGCCGCCCACCCCCAGATGTGGCGGCGGTGGCTGACAAGCGTGTCCCAGCGTCTGGCGCGGTCTCACTCCCGGCTGACGAGCCTGCTCGGGCAGCCACTCGAGATCCAGGTCGCTCACCTGCTGTTGGAGGAACGCGTGGACGACGTGGTGTCCTTGCCCCAGACCACCGTGGCCGCGCTGCTCGGAGTTCGCCGTCCTTCCGTGAACCGGGTGCTCCGCAAGTTCGCTCGCGGAGGCCTGGGCGAGATCGGCTACCGCAGGGTGCAGATCCTCGACGCCGCGGCGCTCGCCGAGCTCACCACGGAGCACTAGCCAGCGGGTTGTGGTCTGGGGCCGCGCCCGGGAGGGGCGCAGGTCGGTCTGGCGTCCTCAGATCCCGAGCTCGATGGCCTTGCGGGTGAGCTCGACGAGCTGGTGCAGGCAGTGCTCACGCAGCGGTTCGGGGAAGTCGGCGGCGAGCCGGTTGAACACGACTCGGCCTTGTTTGCGGGTCTGGACGAGGCCGGCGGTGCGTAGCAGCCGCAGCGCGTAGGAGACCTGGTCCTCGTTGACGTCCAGGGCGAGGGCGAGGTCGCCGACGCAGAGCTCTTCGGAGACGTCGAGGGCGTAGAGGATCCGGAGCCGGACCGGGTCAGCCATGAGCGAGAGCAGGCTGGTGAGCCGGGCGATGTCATCGGCGGCGGGTACCCGGCTGCGGGCGTGCTCGACGCGTTCGACGTCCACCGGATGCAGATGGCTCTGCATAGCCGCCGCCTCGGCGGACTCCTGCGCGGTCACGAGGTGCTCTGGGCGGTGTTGTAGCGGTCGGGGTCAGCGACGAACGTGTCCCGGCAACCGGCGGAGCAGAACCAGTAGCGGTGGCCGCCATGATCGGCATGCCCGGCCGCATGCTCCGGGTCAACGGTCATGCCGCACACCGGGTCTGTGACCTCGGCACCCAGGCTGTCGCGCGCCGCTGCCCCGTGCTCATGCCTGGCCTCACCCTGGGAGCCGCTGGCCGCGGCGTAGACCTCGGGGCCCTGACAAAGCCGGGACACGCCAGTACTGCCAGATGATGTGGGTTCGGCGAGCGTGAACAGCCCAGGTGGAGGATCACACGGGCACCACCTCGGCCAAGTTCCGCAAGCCAGCTGCGACAGCGGAGTGCGGCCACCGGGACCAACCCGGCGGCCGACACCAGATTCGGATCATCGAACCCCGCTGAAACAGCATGGGGCCTGTGGGAGAGTTGCATCTACGAGATGCCCTTCGTGTGGTGGAAAACGGAACCATAAGCAAGTCCCATTTTCCTGCAACACGAGGGCATTCTCGCGTTACGACGCGCTCAACA
>JAABUT010000456.1_pt1 | contig 66722 bp, 79 predicted proteins | sample 5559281 | NCBI WGS metagenome assembly JAABUT01 (sample SAMN10711880, study PRJNA513359) | rock metagenome | isolation source: Antarctica rocks | place: Antarctica: Victoria Land, Ricker Hills nord | collected 2016-01-04 | reverse complement strand
TCCGATAGGCGAAGTGACGGCAACGTCCATGGTCCAAGGGTCGGGTATAAATCAAGGTTGAATGGGTTGGGTTATAAGTGAGAGCGCAGTGAATGAAATGTGACACAGGTGTCAGGATGAGTAATTGACAAGGAAGTCCTGGAACTGCGTTTCCAATTATCCAGATGTGCTAAGTTCGTCCTTCGGTGCAGGCAGCACATGCAAGAAGTGAGTCAGAAAACCAGCCTTGTAGCATGACGCTGTTGGCCAGCACGCGAGAGAAATCAGTACGTGGGACTGGTCGATGAGTTTCCAAGTCCTGAAAAGCATTCGTCTATGTGGAGTGGAGAACAGTTTCCAAGGGAGAAAGGTTGATTCTTCTCCACATCTTTGTACAAGAGTAGTATGGGAAGGAAGAAAGTGAGGCAGTGAGGCAGTAAGGCTCACCGCCAATAAAATAGATAATGTTGGATGGAGGAGAAGCAGCTGGGCGTGGCAGGCAGCTCCTCTAGCAAGGATCAGTGCAGATAAGGCTGATAGGCTCCCACTAAGATAACGACAGGCGCACGACCTTTATGTACTGTAGTAAGGTACCTACAGACTACAGTACATACCTACAGTACTGTAGGTAGCATCTTTGGGGAGGGGATACCTTAATGCTTGTTTATCGATCCAACCTACGCTCTTCTATTCATTTGGATTTGCGACATACAGGACACTTCTGTCCATGGAGCCACCCATCCATTAACCTTGAGTGCTTGACTACCAGCGATCTCCAAGTGACTTCCCATGTTTCTGTTTCCAACCGGCATCGTCCCCAAACGCTTCCCGTGCACGTGAAACCTGAGCCCACAGTTCCATCAATCGTAGAAGATGCCTTGACTTCACAACCTTTCAGGTAATCTCTGCGCTACAAATTCGTGTTTGGTCTCCATGTGAGCCAGCTGGATTGATCTTCCTTATTCTTCGCCTTTTCTCGGTTGGGGCTGCTAGTCACATCGTTGTGACTCCTCTTCCATACGGCCCTTCAGCCAAGAGGACCGTGGTTCGTTGGTCTCTCCCGATCCTAATACCTATTCGGGTGACTTGGATTTTAGAGTCGACTGGGCAAAAGTTGCTGCAACAATAAGTGGGAATACTATGGTGGCTTCAGCATACACCTGAGTTATTAGCTTGAGAACGAAGAGTCAAATCAACTCACTGCATACCTTGACGCTATCCGCTTCAGCTTTGATCTTACCCCAGCTCACCGCTTCGTCAGGTCGAGCTCCGGCATCACTACCATCGAATTCTTGTGCGGTGTTGATGTATACGGCGCTGTCCGCTCCGTTTCGCATCAAGCAAGCATTTGCGATATGGTGCTTGACAAGGCCACCCCCGAGAATAATCATCCCCGCTCTTTTCGCATGTATGGAGATGTCGTTGAGTTTTCGGATATCTCGAGTGATGCTGATATCGAGTACCTTGGGGGAAGACTTAAATGTGTGGAAATAGAGCATGTCGCCAAAGCTACCATCCGTCAATGCTGGACAAAAGATCGGAATATTGTTTTTGTATGCCCAATAGCATACTGATGTTTCGTTGTTGATTTCTTTGCCCAGGCGGTGAATGACTTTACTAGGCGTCCAAACCAATGGTTCCTCGCCATGCTTTGAGCATTCTTGTTCCGCAAGCATCTGGTCCAAAATTGGGACAACCCAATCCTCAAAAGCGCAATAGTTGCTGTTAGGCACGATTAGGTTGCCAATGCGATTCATGCCTTTTTCACGCAAGCCTGCCCCTAATGAAGAAAACGAGCCGAGATATGTCGGTCCTAAGCATTTGATTAGATCCTCTTCAACACCACCAGCCGTAGTGACAATAGCAGACACATGCCCGTGCTGGACGAGGTAGCGTATAGTTTCGCGAAGACCCGAAGATATCAAATTTGACGTGTAGCCCAAAAATATCGTAGTTGTGTTCTGCGTTTCAGGGTCTCTCCATGCCCTCTAGCTCAGTCAGTTTCAAAGTAATAGAGTACCAGAGTTATCTCCAACCATATCATTGACAATCTGAACAGCTTTCGACACTGCACTTGCTTGAAAGCCCATAGTCGCCATTCCGGCAACCAATTCCGAGACGGTAATGTCTTGTTCTCTGAATTTATCAAACTCGATTCCTTTGACCTCTTGCGCCCCATCTGGGACTGGGTCCGAAGGCTTGAGGACGGCATCGGTGGCATGACTCGGTGCTCCGGTATGAGGTCCAACCCCGTTGGTTTCTTGAACCATCTGAGCCGGTCTTATGGCCGCCGACACAACAATCTTACTACGTGGCGTGCACAGCACAGAACAGACTCTAAAACCTTGAACAAGCTAAACGTTGCGCATTGACTGACGTGCTTAAGCAGAATCACACAAGAAAAAGTTGGTCGGGCAATATGGAAACAGTGGGAAAATCTGCCACAACTTTCACAAAGAGTAATTTGAGTCAATGCCTCTGCTTCTCGCTTGGTTACAATCTTTAACGAACCTGAAATAGCCAATGACTCAAATTTAAATCCGCGAAGGTGATGCTTGGTTCAGAGACTGAGACTGTTCACAGAATCTATAGGATATTTGAGAGAGGACTGTCCTGTTGGAAAGGACCCTCCGCACTACCACGATACGCCATTTCCAAAAGAGCCTAGCTTCGAACCATGTGTACCTGACTGACATGGGTCCCCTGTACGTCACCGATTGGTGCTGGCGCCATCATAACTCTAAATCGGTATCCAATGAAACGGTTTTGCTCATGCTCGACGGGAGCCGCTTCGAACAGAACTTGAGCCCTCCTCACACGCTCAATCCACCCACCAAAACAACAAAGTAAAATCCAAACATATCGCAAACGGTCCGACCGTATCGCACGCCTTTGAACCCATTTTTCTTCATTAGCAACTTTGAGGCAGCATCACATACTGATCGTTAGCAACCTGCACCTGAATCTTCGTCTTGCAACACCCCCATAGTTGGATGCTGTTGGTGGTCATCGTTGACTCAAAAGAACAATCCCAAGATAACGCCATTTGAAATTTGCCAGGCTTTGACCACGGTCGCTAAAAAATCTCGTGAAGAATTGCCGCACACACAGGGTTTGACAATGTCCTATGTCTTCACGTATTCCCCCTTCAAGTTTAAATGAATCTCGGTATACGCCGAGAGACCGATCACAGCAAAGATTCGACAGGCACTCCTCAGCACCTTACGGTGGCGGGCCTTTGGCGCCACGAATCTCTGACCCGGGCTATCGACCCTCAGATACTCACGGATACTCGGGACCCGGTCGCGGTCTTCCGCGTGAACCACCAAGAGGCCCAAAGGCCCTGATAGATGGACCAAGGCTAGGTGGGTCATATTCAAGGGGCCGGGGTTTTGGAGGTCGCGGTGACCGGGACTATCGCGACGTCAGAGATGCACCGGGTTCGGGCAGAGGAAGGGAGCGCGACTGGGGCGGAAGAGATACTTTTGAGAACAGAGAGCGACGACCTTCACCAACTGGCCGCAATCGTTCCAGATCACCTGCACTTCGAGACCATAGAGATCCACGAGAATTTTCGTCAAGAGATACTGAACAGAGTCGGATCAGGAGAGGATCGAGAGATGGGCCACTGTCAGCATCGTCTTCGATCTCAGAAATTCAACCGTCCACTTATCGTGGCCGGGGAGGGTATCGCGGACGAGCTAGAGGAGATTGGGATCACAACAGGAGAGGCAGAGGAGGCTTCCATGAGGAGCGAGAAGCCATTCGCCCTAGAAGCCGCTCACACGACCGTACACGGGACTGGAACCGAGAGCGAGATCAGGAAACAACCAGACGCGATGATGACACAAGAAAGGATTGGGACGCTCGAGATCGTGAATCTGATCGTTACGGAAAGGACCAACCTTACCGTCCAGACTCAAGAAATTCTACAAGCACCCAAATAAGCCCTTTGACTCCTCATCCCATCTCGGTGGTGTCGTCTTACCAGATAAATACAGAGCGCTTCGCGCACAATTCTCGGGCCTTTAGCGCAGAATCAGGCCGACGAGTATCGGAAGCGCTTGGGGCTTCAGATCCTCTGCGAGACGTAGAACGACCAGATCCAGCCCTTTCACGCCCTGGCAGGGACCGCCCGGGACCTGGCACTGTATCACCTCCACCGCAAGCACCGCAAGTGCCCGCGTTTGGTTCGATAGCCTATCGGACGCCCTCTAATGATCAAATCTCCACAGCGAGTCGGGACCACAACAGAATTGGGGGTCAGCCATGGTCCGGACCGCAGAATGCAACCAGAGACATGCCTTCTGGATCAAAAGCCGAAGTCTTAAGCAAGGCGCCTACAGGCCCAAAAGCAGGGCTAAAGGTGGAGACGTCGCCAATAGCCGATAGCGCAGCATTAAGTCGTCGAACGTATAATGACGATAGGGCCAATTATGGGAGTGCAAATCTTATGGTTATGAGTCCCACTACTACAGCAGCTCAACCCGAACATGATTCACCTGTACTTCAAACCTCCGGGCAACACCGTGAGGCTCCCGACGTCCATGCTACTATGAGGGCACGACCTAGTCCGGAGTCGCAAACAGCGGGGAACCCGGGCTCTATACAATTGACGCACGCCTTTGGTTATAAGACGGTTGAAGACCGTCAGATTAATGTGAAGTCAAGCCTCAGCTCTGCCACCCCTTTTAAGCCAACAATTCACGAGACTCCAACTCAGGCTTCCCCTGCTGCGAAGATTCCGACGGGACCGAAGGCCGAACGAAGTGCGCCTCCAAGTAGGCAGATAGTCGCTCCTTCAGCCCGAGCATCTCCCCTTAAACCTACCAATGTTCCACCGCGGCAGCCTCGCAATAGCAATTGGAAATGGGTACGGCCAGGCCTTGCTCAACATACACCGCGTGGTCCCTCGATTATGAATACTGTGCCAACGAAGAGAGACTTCGTTAGCGAAGATAGATCGAGAGCGACTCCCACGGACTCTGGCTCACGGTTTTCGGAGGTTCCGGAAGGGCCGCGAGTTAGACTTCACGTAAAAGCTGGCCAAATTGATCGAAAGATCGGACGAACCCCCGAAACGGACCAAGCCATGTCTGATTTGGATGCCCGAGAAGAGCGATCTCGCTACTGTGGCGAGGAGAAAATGGACGTCGATGATGGCTTTCAGCAGCCCAATGCAAACAATCAACCGCCCGAGATAAGAAAGAGCCCTGACTCGGATGATGTTGGCATGGAAGAGGGTGTAATGGAATTGGATGAAGCAGATATATTAGAAGCTGAGCAAAAGTTCGAACAGCAGATACAGGCTCTGGAGTCGAAAAGGCCAGCAACGCCTCGGCGACATCCAATCTTATTGCGACTGTTGGAGGAGTGTGACGCGTTAGCCAGTGCAGCCGAGGATATCGCCAAACAGGCCAATGACACGCCAGAGGAAAATGCAAGCCTTGGTCCTATGCCACTGGGACTCCCTTCGCCGAAACTGGAGGAGCCTGAAAAGTTGCGTTTCGAAGAAGAGTCTCTCTTTCCCATGCTTCCAGCGAAGACTCGTCGCCCAACGCCACCTGTTGAGAATCTTCCGTTCTTAATTTCGGGATTGCCAACCCCTTTCTCAGAACTAGAAGACTTACAGGAACAAATAGACCAACATGAGCTGATCAAAGCTCGTATTGTGGAGGATCTTTTGGATCAACGACAACGCATCAAAACTGAGAACAACTATATCATAGACCAATATGCTGCAGATTACCGACGATGGAGAATAGAGGTTGAAAATACAGAGGCCCAGGACAAATCCAACACTAGCACCATGCTTGAGCCAAACTCGCCAACGCTTGCCACGGTGTCTTCAACAACGTCTGCATCGAACGTCGGAGGCAGACGAGCGGCGAAAAATGCAACCGATTTGGATATCGCGAACGTTATAAAGGAGTCTGCACTGATTGCAGAAAAAGACGAAGAGAGACGTAACCGTGAACGGAACTTACAAGCAAAAGATCTCTTCAATCCCGAAAAAGAAGCCAATGTTCCGGATATGCTCGACCGCTTTGAACGAAAAGCATGCTTGTTCAATGATACGAATCATCTTATTGATAGCGAGCTAGTGCTTGACACCCTTGTATTCATACCGAAACAGGATGACTTTACATCCGAAGAGCATGAAGCGTTCCTCGACAGTTATCTGACCAACCCCAAGAAATGGGGAATTATCGCGGAGGCTCTTCCTGGAAGAGATTATCAAGATTGCGTCCTACATTATTATCATACAAAGGCCGAAGCGTTATATAAAGAGAGAGAAAAGGCTTTTGCAAGGATTGCCAAGAAGGGACGGAAAGGCGGCCGTGGTCTTCAGGGCCGTCCGAAATCGAATGCATTGATGCCTTACGATGGTACTGTCGAGTATGACACTCCTCAAATCCCAGTAACAGACACCGGGCGGCCTAGACGTGCAGCGGCGCCAACTTTTGGAGACGCCACAGATCCTGAGCCATCAACACCCGCAGTAACTCCTGCGCGCCGTAACATCACCGGAAATAAGGGTGATCCCAACGGTGACTCTTCCGAGAGACCGACCAACAAGCGCACCAGGACTGCTCCTGTAAAAGAAAAGGGGGCGAAAAGAGGGAGGGTTCCAATACTTGCTGCTGCTCCAGGCCCTTCCCCGCAAAAGGCGGATAAAGAAATTGCAAGGGGTCAAAGTAAAGAGCCAAAGCTTGAAAGTGAACAGCGAATTGAAGAGATTGAGGGAGCGCAATTACTTGCTGGCCTCCATAGTAGTCAGACGGTGAACTTGCCTGTGGGTCAGCCAGCGTCAAATGAGGCGTGGCTCGGAGTCCAGCCAGCCATTTTGAGTGTGCCAATCCCAAGCCAGAAGCCGCAGCAGCAACAGCCGCAGCCGCAGACGATTCTGGAACAACCGCAGCAACATCAACAATTATCAAGGGGATCCGCCACGACAACCTCAAGCTATTGGTCTGTTCCGGAGCAGACAGACTTCCAGAACCTTATCCACCATTTTGGGACAGATTTCCAGGCAATTGCCAATACTATGAAATCTAAGACACCAACTATGGTATATATATTCCTCTTAAAGTCCGAGGTGGTACAGACGTAGTGCTGATGACTTCTCACTTAGGTCAAAAATTATTACCACCGCGTTATTGAGCGCGATGATACTAAAGTGGTTGAGAAAGCTGCACAGATTGCCGACCAGAAAATTCGAAACGGCGAAGACATGGGTCCTCCACCTATGCCAACTATCATTCCAAAACGGCGCTACGATACCACTCCACAGATAGCCCCTCAACGGCCGTTGGCTCCCAGTGTTGATGGTATGGAGATCGAGGGCGAGTCTCCACGACTTCAACCAACAAAGTCGACCCAATACTCTCCACCGCAGTATAGTCAACCCCCCGCCAAATTCCCCACACTGGCTCAGGCTGAGCCAATATCGTTGCCCACTTCGTCGCAGGCATCCCCTAAAAGTGTTATTACTCCAGCGGCTCGCACACTCGGACAACCTCAACGGACTTCACAGCATTTGCAAGGGCCTCGAGTTGGCTTTTTCGCAGAAGAGCGCTCTAGACCTATCCTTCAAGCTCAGCCGGCAGCGCCGCCGCCGCAGCAGCAGCAGCTTCAGCATCAGCATCAAGTACGACCGCAAGCACAACCAGAAGCGCAGCGCCAGCAACATCAAATCCTTCTGAATCAGCAGGATTTCGAAGACGTGTTGCGAATCCAAAGTCAAGCCCGGCTAAAGGAGGCTCGTCAGTCCCAGCAAGCGACATCGCGGCATCAACTAACGGTGCGTACTCAGCAAATCCAAGAACAACCCACATCGAGTCAGCATCAGCCTTCAACGTCTTCGCCTCAAATTCGCATTGCACCATCACAGCCTGTAGAAGCTGACATTAGACCACGAACTTCGGGTCAGCTTTTGCAGCAAATGCCACAAAAACAGCCTCAACAGTATGAGCCACCACAACAACAGCAGCAGCGGGTCAATTCGCCTTCATTGGTGCGGCGCATAGACACGTATGGCCAACTTCAGAGCCGAACCGCTACTCTACAATCACCAGCAAGCGCAAGATTACCTTTTACGGTCTCCCCTCAAGAAGATTCTACCCGCCCGAGCTCAGTGCCAGCATCTGCAGTATTGCAACAAGCCCCGCGTCCTCCTCCAGCACCCCCGAAGAAGTCAAGTATTATGGATATTTTGAACGCCGAGCCGGCCGAACCTCATCCCCGGAAAAGACTAAGCGGTCAGCGCCCCGCTGCTCCCACACCGCCTCCTCAATCTCCAGCGACCATAACGCAGATGTATCCACAACCAAGTCAGACTTTGCAACAAATCCATAGGCGTGCCACACCTACCGAACCAGCTCATCACCTGCAGCAACACCACCGCCCACCACCGCCCAGCCAGACACCTCAGCAACACCCGCAACATCAGCAGCCACCTCAGCCTCAACCTCGTGAGATTACGAGCAGCTGGGCTACGGCGCCCTCCCGCTCCCTTTTCGAACAACAACGCTCGTCCTTCCAGTCCCAAACCACTAACTCTCCCCAACTCCAAACATCATTCACCCTGCTCTCTTCCCACCCAGCCTTTCAACCCATCCAACGCAACCACACGCCTCCGCCACCGTTCTCTCATTCACGCGCCTCATCGCACACTAGCGTGCCCTCTCAACACCAACAACCCCAACTACAACCGCCTCCACCTCAACAGTCGATACAACCAACTCCTCCCATCAAGCCAAATCCTTACTCCCAGGGACATCCGCCTTACCAATCTCTGCACTCCCAACAAGCCCAACACCATCATCTGCAACCATCACCACGCGAGCCCCAACCTCAACCTCTCCAACAAATGCCGCTGCAGCAACGACCTCCACAAGCCCAACCCCAACCCCAAGCTCAAGAACACAGCCAAGGTTACCACCATCGCCAGCAATTCCACCGCCAAAATGAAGCCATGCGTCAGCATGAACTGCAACAACAGCAGCAGCAGCAGCAGCAGCAACAGCGTCAAAACGACCACCGCATGCAACAAGAACGCATGCAACAGGAGCGGAACTCGCAGCCGGACCGGAACGTCCAGATGGAAGCAATAAGAAGAGAGCGAGAAGAGGCGATGAGGAGGAGAGAAGACGTGCAGAGAGACGAGATGGGGAGGAGGGGCGGCGGCGGCGGCGGTACCTATACGCCGCCGCAGGGGCAGTATGGTGGGATTGGTGGCGGGTATGGGGGGGAGAGGGGGAGGTATGAGGGGAGGTGAGGATGCGGGGGTGGGTAGGTGCAGAGGCGTTTGGAGTGATGCTGGAGGTTTTCCACAAGGCGTTCCGAGGTGCGACGGGAGCAAGCAAAGTAGTAGAGGGTGGTTGTGTCTGCAAAGGCGCGCCTAAAGGCATCGACTTTTTACCGAGAGTGTGAGAAACAACTGTCAAAAACGAGTCTGCGATTATTACATTAACTTTCTTTTACAAAGAAGCCAAAATGATGAAATACTGCAAACGCCATCACGAAGTCACGACCTTTTTCATCTCCATTCATTCCCCCTTTCTTCATCCTTTCTTTCCTTTCTTCTTCGAATTCGAGCATTCTTCCCTTGTACCTACCTACCTACTACCTACCTACCTACCTACTTAGCATTGCGCTTGTGTGGATGTATCTGTGTGTGGATGTGTCTGTGTGAATGTCTATGTGTAAGTATATATAAACAGCCACAGCAAACGAGCCAAAAACACCTAGCTATACGTGCACACACACACACACATAATAAACACAGAGCACACCACGAATCCCCATAGCAAAAAAACCTTGAGGGTCTTCTTCATTTGCTGCGTGCGTGCGTGTGTGTGTGTGCGTTCTAGCATCCCCCTGGTTGGAAGGAAGAAAGAAAGAAAAAACACACACGCTAGGATTATACAGTACATAGATCCCTCCTCACCCTTTTTTTATTTTAATTTTATAGTTAGGGGCGGAGGAGAGAGATCTCTCTTCATTTTAGTTTACATAGATGTTACGGGGCTGCGGTAGTCCCTCCCCACCACATCGCAACAAAACCCCAAAACTCTGTTCCCATTTTTTCTTCTCTTCCTTTCGGTTTTCGGGTTTTCGGGGTAGGAAAAATGTTGTTGTGTCCGGTTCGGAAGTGAGAGTGGCGATATACCCCGTCTCTCGGCTGGTTGGTCACTTCTCGTTGCTCGGACGCTATAGTTTCTGCGTTTTCGGGACTGTTGGTGTGGGGGACGGAGAATTAGATGGCGCGATGGGATGGGAGTGTTGTTGAGGGATGGGAGGTAGGAGATGCGGAGACGGGAGAATGGGAGGACCGAGAAGGGGGGTGCCCAGGGCTTGGCCCTAGCAGCTGGATCGAAAGAGCAAATAGCGTTATGAAGCAAAGATCGAGTATCACAAACGACCCAAGCCCCCCAATAAAACCTGCTATCTCCCCCTCACCGCACCTTCCCCATTAGTTCGACTCCTTCTCTCACAACCCCCACCAAACCCCCAGTCTGCACCACCTCGCCTCCCCCTCCCGCCAGCCTCCACTCCACCTCCGCCAGACCCTGCAGCCAACACACCCTCGTCTGGGCCGGCACCTCCAGCTTCCCCAGCTCCTCCGCCAGCGCGCTGAGTATATCCGCTAGAGCGAGGCCTTGAGAGGATTTGAGGGAGTTAATGGTGGAGAGGCAGGAGGTTATGTCGGGGGTAGAGAGGAGGGTGGAGAGGATGAGGGCGATGGAGGAGGGGAGGGGGGAGGCGATGGTGGTGTAGATTGTTGCGTTGGTGATGGGGTCGCGGATTATGGTTTTGGGGTCTGGGGGCGGTTGGCCCTTGAGGTGGAGGGGGGTGCCTGTTTGGAGAGTTAGTTGCGATATGAAAAGGTGGGGAAAAGGTTGGATTGGGGGAGATCGAGGCGTACTGCTGGCATGACAGGCTTGGAGGACATTCAAAGCTCGCCGCATGTCGCCTTTACTTAGGCGGACAAGACTCTCGACGGCGTCGGGCTCGATTTTAACTTCCTCCTCTTGGATGACGTGGTCCACCAGCACCCTGATATCCTTCTCTTTTAGCGGACTAAATCTAAACCTCGTACACCGGGAGAGCAGAGCAGGACTGAGTTTATGGGTATAGTTTGCGATGATGCAGAAACGCGTGTTGGCGGTATATTTTTCCATTATGCGGCGGAGGGCCATTTGCGCGGTCGAGGTCATGGCGTCGGCTTCGTCGAGGATGATTAGTTTGAAGTGGGCGAGAGAGGCGTGGGAAGAGGAGGTGGGGGCAGCCGTGAAGATTTGTTTCGTGCCTGGGGCGTTCGTAAGCATAGGGTTGGGTAATGGTAGTTGCCATGAGGGATGTGCATACTTGCAAAGGTCTTGATCTGCTCACGGACCACATCAATGCCTCTGTCATCGCTGGCATTGAGCTCCAGCACCATCTGCCGTATATTCTTGATGCCATATATTCGCCGCGCTAGTGCCAGGACTGTGGATGTCTTGCCTGTTCCTGGTGGACCGTAGAGTAGAAGATGAGGTAATCGCTACAAGTATTCAGCTTGGTGCTGACGAACAATACTCCCGAAGACTAACGTTTGTGTCCACGAATCTATTTATGGTGGCTAGGATATCTTGGTGTCCTGACACATCTTCCAATGTATCAGGTCTGTACTTTTCTACCCTGCAATGATCAGACTCGATTTAAGGCAGCCATTGAAGGTGATACCAATCACCAAGGTAAACTGTCTTCTGCCTCTACAGGCAGATTTGCGGCGCTTCTCTTTTGTTTTGCAGTAGTATTGTCGGAGCTGAACAAGACGGACGGCTTGGCAGGGGTGACATCCACGTCCATTTCATCTTCATAGTCTGACATGTTGGATTTCGTACAATGAGATTGTGACTGCAAAGGTGTTTTGAAGTTGGACGTAGAAGTGAAATGCCGCGGTAGTTTGGGAGACGCGGATACTTTGTGTGCAGGTGAGGACGCGTCTGATTTGAGATGGTCTCGACGCCGTTTTAGGCGTTTCTAGCGTCTGAACTGTGAAATCGACCTAACAGTACTAAACGGTAATTTTCAAACCCATTCGAAATGGCTACCCAGAATATGTTGCCCAGAATATGGCCCAGAGTGTTACATATTACAAAAGGAACACCACCTCAGCATGAGGTAGTAAATGATTACCTACCTATGTAATATCTTTATAATTTACCTGAATCAAGGTACTGAACCTAAATTATTGAGATGCACGTCGAAATTGAAATCCCCAAAATACCTAATCAATATCAGTATTATTTCAATCTTCCATTCAGTGCTTCATTCAATGCTCCATCCAATGCTCCATCCAATGTTCCACCAAGTGTTCCATCCATTGTTCCATCCAGTGCTCTATATATACTCCACTCAGTGCTCTATACTTGCTCTACCCAATGTTCTATCTAGTGTTCGACCCAGTGTTCGACCCGGTGCTTCATATATGCTTTCACTCAGTACAATCATATGAGCAAAGAATAGACAAAGATAAAAGAACTGATTTTGATGTTCGATCATGAGATCGCGGGACGGGAAGTCTCGTTACTTGCTATTGCACCAATCGCATTGAAGATTCTTCACATTTTATTCTATTATATATTAGAAGTCCCTAAGGTAGGTAGTGGTCGTACGACATCTGCATCAGACAACAAGGGAAATGCTTCTTCCACTTCGACATCCAACCTGATTCCAACATCACGACGGTCTCGCAACAACACACCCGCCATAAGAGCAATTTGATATTAGTTTTGCCCAATCTATTCTTACTCGGGGTTTTCTATACCAACCTCTCCCGTATTTGCAAGCTACATAGGGGTTTGGAGAAGATGAGTATAGTCCGGGCATAGAAAATGCTCCGCGTCCTTGGGAAGGAGGTTCGCCGCACATTTCCCGGTTGGTCGATCTTTAACCACTTACTCGTATGCACGGGGTTCCCGCGCAAACGGGGTTTCCGCGCACGCTAACTAAAACTATTTATATTAGTGCCATTTTTAGCACGCTAAACCCGATACTATCTGTTGCTAACCTTTCTAGGTTAGAGTGCGCAGAAACCCAGTTTGCGCGGAAACCCCGTGCATACGAGTACGAGCTGGATTGATAAGCTGGATCTGCCTGCTGACCAACCTGCCCAGAACATAGGGCTGTGCGCATGAGCCAAAAGCGCATGGTACGAAGCTGGTCGATTGTTCTGGATTTGCTACTACCTGTCAACCAACATTCATTAGATATGTCCTTAGCTTACTTTATTAAAAAAACAATGATTTCTCATCACAACAGTCCGTTTCCAATATACTAGCAAGACCACCAAGCATCAGAATCAAACATGGCCAACCAACTCAAGCCGATCAAAGTCTGGGGTAAAGGCGGCCCCAACCCGCCCAAGGTCGCCATGATCCTCGAAGAGCTCGGGGTCCCCTACGAAGCCGAATCCGTCCCGATGACAGATATCAAGAAGCCCGAGTACCTCGCCATCAACCCCAACGGCCGGCTCCCATCCATCCACGACCCCAACACCGGCATCACCCTCTGGGAGTCGGGCGCCATCGTCGAGTACCTCATCGAGCGCTACGACACGGAGCGCAAGCTGAGCTTCGAGCCCGGCACAGCAGAGGCCTACCACGCCAAGCAGTGGCTCTTCTTCCAGGCCAGCGGGCAGGGTCCTTACTACGGCCAGTACGGTTGGTTCCGGCTGTTCGCGCCCGAGGAGCTGCCCCTGGCCATCGACCGGTACGTCAAGGAGGTGAACCGCGTCACGGCCGTGCTGGAGGAGCACCTGGGCAAGCAGAAGGACGGCGAGGCGTGGCTCGTGGGGGGCAGGTGCTCGTACGCGGACATTGCCTTCATCTCGTGGCAGATGACCATCGCCAAGGTGACCAAGAAGGAGGAGTACGACGTGGACAACTATCCCCACGTCAAAGCCTGGCTTGCCAGGATGCTGGAGCGGGAGGGTACATGGAAGGGGTATGAGAGCAAGCAGGTGTTGCACTAGAATGTCGCGACTGTCAGGGTGGTATTAGATGTCTGGCTCACTCTATGATCTTGCAAAGGGAGTGAACATGATGCTGCATTCATTGCACCTTGAAAGGGCCTGCGTTGCCACCGGTAGTCTATTCAACTTACGACGGCATAGCCGAGATACGCTTAAAGCTTCTCGCTAGGAGATGCCGTAGCAATGAGACGGGGACGTGGAAAGAGGTTTTCAGCGAGCTTGGAGCGCATCTCTTGGGAGCGCATCTCTTGTTCTTGCGTAACTTAGAAATCTCTAATATTTCCACAGAAATACTTAGATCTGTTGTTAGCCAGTATTATATAGCGCTCGTTTGGTTTGATGTTATAACCGCGGAAGAGTAACCCGTTGATACAGAAAAGCTATTCGAATGGGAGCGGCTCCGATGTGAAGGGCCTGACCGAGCGTTTGGCGTGAAGTAATTTGGACGTGGGATGAAGCGAGCTCTGAAGATGTTGGCTTCGTCGTTCCGATATAGAAACGGTGGAGTGCCTGGAGGCGCGTTCCGACATTGACCGTGTTGCTATACATCGTCTCATCTATCCCTTCGAAAATCGGGGCAATCTGTCACAGTTCTGACATTCCCGTAGCAGATCCCAGCGATCGGCTATAACTCCGTAGACAGGGATCTTGCTCGATGGAGATCGATGGTCTGAAAACGTAAATTGCCCACAGTTTTGCAAGAGCCCAATTAAATGGTTATGCTTTAGCTTCCCCATTTGCAACGGGCACCTACCTCTGTCTGAGCGCTTGAGGCAAAAGCGCCACTTTCTCCTTGAACAATTTCTCTGCCCCTACCCATACAGGCGCTGTGTCCTTCTCCGGTAGCTGGAGGAGACTGGGCAAAAGTGCTTCACTAAACGCTTCGGATGCCTCTCGCGGGAGTAGAGATGGGAGATGATCTGTGGACGTTGCAGAGTCAGCATAAAGATGAAAAATGCACACTAAATTTCTGAAACAAAACTTCGTCTAGAAATTACTGAAATGAGGTCATTGTTGCTCAGAGGTGGGCTTACCTATAGTGATATAGCTAAGGGGTGGGTCCGAGAAGTCCGGCAGGGTGATAGTCGGCTTGTTGAAGTAGGTGGGCTGGTTCGCAAAGGGGATAGGATTGTGAGGATTGGTAGTGTCGCAAGAAACATCACATCTAAACGAAATCTGAGCGTTAGCTGCCTATTCTGACCAAGATGGCGGTAAGAGAGCATGGTCTCTGGGTGATTCGCCGCCAGTCCGTGGCAAGGGGATGAGAGCTGCTCAAATTGTATAGAACGAAAGGTTACCTACACAACACTAAGATTGCGTGTTCCTTGCTTTAAAAAGTCCGTAGAAATGAAAGGAGGAATAGGCTCGCTCAAGTAGATACAATTAATAAAGGCGTCAGCCTCCTTAATTGCGTTATACGGTCCAGGCTGAGCCGTCTCGTCCTAAGTGAATTTCGGGGTCAGCATGGGAGTTTATGCTATTGTGAGCTCCCGAAACAGAGCTTTTTGCTCTTGAACATCATCGAGTAGAGTTAAAGGTGCTCAGGACTCCACTGACCATGTCCCATTTCAAAATCTGTTCTTCCGGGATGCCAGCTTGTCGACAGCACTCGAGAGCCTATGTGATTTTGAAATCAGTATGTTTATCCAGAATAACAAGAGGCTGACTGACCCCTTTTCCACATCTGCCCAACGCTCCGATAACAAGCACGCGCGGTGGTTTCCCTTTGTTCTTTTGCACACCTTTAGAGACCTGCTCCTTAACCTCAGAGTCTAGATCGCTTTGACTCTGATAATGACCCTTGCTAGGTAAAGCTTCCTTGTTACCGTGCTCGAGTTGCCATGCCCAATCCAGGAGAGCCAAAGCCGCACCCGCATAACCCGCATGAAATCCGAAGGCTGCCACTCTGAGAAGATGTAGTGTATTAGCTTTGTCAGATGACATTGTTTGAGAGCAAGCCGGATTGACCCACCGCCTGGCCTTTTCATCGGCGAGGAATTCGAGATCGTAGAGAGTGCCTCCACCACGAGGAAAGCGCCCCAGTACCTCCTTCCAGCCACCTTGGTTTTTCTGGATAGAGATTCAATCATCAGCTACCAGGATCGATAAGCTTGCGAGGAAGTTTACGAACATAGCAATGGCTAAAGGCGACGTGGGTATGCTAATGTTTCGTCAGATATTGGCTTCCATGACTATCCTTTGAAGCTTGCCTTCAGAGGAAAAGGGTCCTTGTCCTCTAACTCTTTTAAGCCAATGATGATGTGGTCTTCTGGTGCGTTTGGCCATGATCCTTCCTCCACTAATGTAGCCCCGACGGAGGCGAACTCCTCATCGTCAAAAATTCGTTCAGGACTGCGCTCAACATTGACCAAGAAACCTTTGTCGAGCAATTTCCGCGTTACTGTTGGTGTGAGAGCGCTGCGGTGCTCAAGTGGCTTGGTTTCGGATCGGAGGTGAAGGGTCACAGGAGCCATCTCAAATTTATGAAATTGTGGACGTGATGAGAAATGATTGAGATGTGGGACTTGATGCCAAGGCGTGGACGTTGGGCTGAATTATGGTGCTTGAATGTTGGTTGCAAATTTTCGTAGTGTATTTTGAATTCGCGCTAGTGTTTCCATGTATGTAATAGAGTGGAGTGTAGGTAGGTCACATGTAAAACTTCACATGGATAAGTGGACAAACCACATACAGAGCACTGAACAGACCTACTAAGAGAAAACGACCGAAGCGACTCGTCGAAACGTGTTATCTAATTCGAGGCACGTGGTTTGAAGTGGACGGTATGAGTACAGGCTTAATTTTGCTTCAGTACACGATGATGCTTAAGAAAAACCTATCAGACCGCCTGGGAATCTTAAAGTCCTTGTTCTTTCATGAAGACGCAACACTGTTTTCCGGGGGTTTTAACAGCATTACTCGTTAAGAAACAAAGAAAGGAACAGCTGGATCAGGGATAAAACGCCGCGAGCTTTGACGCGCGCTGCGCGCTACCCCAAAATGCAGATCATTTTTTTCTCTAAGCCCTATAAGGCATCGTGACAGACAGAGCATCCTCAACCCCAAGCACCACCACATCCCAAATTTTCCCCTCTCAACATGCCCGTACGTCCAGCCCCAACCCTTCTCAGTCCCAATCCTCTAATCCCACCCAGGCCTACCATTCCATATTCCTCCAAGACCAAGACGTCCGCGTAATCGGTAACCCCCCCCCCCCCCAACAACAACAACAATTTCCCCCCCACCTCAACCAGCTAACCCCGCCCCACCAGGCAACTTCGCCCTCCTCCCCCTCCGCACACGCACCCGTGGTCCCGCCTACACGCTCCCCGCCCTCGCCCCCGGAACATCAGACCTGGACATCGACCCCGACAGCGAATCGTACGACCCGCTCGACGAAGTGCTCTCGCTGTTTCGCGCGAATACGTTTTTCCGGAATTTCGAGATCAAGGGGCCGGCGGACCGGTTGCTGATTTATGGGATTTTGTTTGTGAGCGAGTGTTTGGGGAAGATTAAGGGGGGGATGGGGGGGAAGGAGGCGGAGAAGGTATGTGTGTTTTCCGTTTGGAAGGTGTGCTGTTCGCAATGAGTGAGGGTGTGTGTGTGTGTGAGAGAAGGACCCGGGGAGGGAGGTGCTTGCATGGGGGGTGTTTTGCGATGTGGGAGAGAGGGGGCTAATAGGTGCTTTTGTGGGGATGGGTTAGGCATTATTGAATACGGCGCTGGACCAATTTGCGATTCCGGGGGATGCGAGTTTTCCGCTGAATCAGGCGTTTGAGGCGCCGAAGGACAGGCAGGACGCTGAGACACTTCGACAGTATGTTTTTCATAAGCGTCACTTACACGAAGTTCTAGGCTTACGGTGTACAGGTATTTGTCACAGGTGAGGCAGGAGCTGGCAATGAGGTTACTGGCACGAGTGTATGCTGGGGGACCTACGCCTTCAAAGGTAATGGCGGGATTTTCTCGATTGAGTACTGGGACTGGTTGCTGATATCGTTTTAGTGGTGGTTAAGCTTTACTAAGCGGAAATTCATGGGCAAATCTTTATGAGCGAGAGCTTAGATTAGTCCTAATCGTAACCTAGGGGTGTAAAGATATGTGCATCCTTGCTCCAATCGACATGGACTATTCCTAGTCCGCTTGAACTCCAGCGATTGGCTCGGTCCCTGTCTCCGCAGAAGCTTGCCGCTGTGAAGAGGCCCTCGTGCTATCTTCACCTAGCTTTCGCCGCTTGTAATTTCCTCTTGCTTCGACTTTGCCTTCTGCTGGTAGGACTCTCGTAGCCGTAAATAAGTATCCTTCTGCACCTCCTCGACCTGTCATGAGTGGATGTGTCCTACCTGGGAGGACCTGCCAAGGCTTACAGCGTGCCGTTTGAATCGTTGGCGTGAGTAACAACGTAGGATCCACCGGAAAATCTTCCGTTGGTAACGTGTCTGGCTCTGGTGGGTTGGTCACAAACGCCGTCCGTCGCGCTGTCGAGTAGTAATCTGCTAGTTCTGCAAGTGGCTCGATGTGTGGCGAGTAGATGACGACTTGAGCTGCACCTCGGAGGAGAGGAACTGTGTGGTGCAGAACACTGGCAAGATTCATAACTGAGGCGACTATCAAGCCATCAAATCCACCTGCACGAGTTTCGTCTACAATTGACTTGACACGTTCCCACCGTCTGCGCTTCCGATAGTAGTTACCTCTCTTTCCGCTCTTCCAGCTATGGAGCACCTCATCCGAGGCTAAATCTGGTTCCCTGTATGCGTTGTCTTCTGTGGGTGCTAATAGCTGGAGCCACGAGATAGTCTTTAGATGACGTTGCAGTGGATGTGAAGAGACAGGGTTTGCAGAATCAAAACCAAAATATCTTAGCAATGAAAGATTTGGCTGAGCATTTGCATGGATGAGTGTAATCGTGTTCGAGGCTGCGATTGTCGAATATACATGGTTAGCTGCAGAATACGGCGGTGTAGAACAGTGCTGGTTTATAGAATTGCCGTTCGTAGCAGCTTCCACGTCTCCCTTGTCCACGAATACTCTTTTCTCTGTCTCTAGAATTTGTGCCTGGTGGGGATCGAGGACACCCAGTTTCTCACTAAGAGTAGCAACGAGCAAACCCCCAGTTTCATCAATTATCAGCCACCTTCCTTCTCCAGCTTTGCCTGCTGCCTGGTCCATATCTTGTATCTGATGTGGTAATGCACAATGTACATTCGACCAACTTCCGATTAATGCCAGCATTTCCTCTCTGATCTCCATTATCTTCATCGGTTCCTTCTCCAATAACATCCATCTCGCCAAGAGGGGTACATCCAGAGGTAGTACATTAAACCTCCTCATATACTTTTTTGTCTTCCTCAGCGTATACTTGGCGAGTGCGAACGCAGTCTTCTGGTCCAGGGCCGAGTGCGACTTGAGTATTTTTGCGATTAGGTCTTTTCCAGAGCCCGCTCCTTCGAACTTTAGAAGCTCTATTTCCTCCATAGTCATGCGTTGGGTGCCAGCATCATCAACAATCTCACGATTCGTCCGTATTATCACTTCGCCGCCTTCGCCAACTACTTCGTATTCTACTCCATTCTTTCCACTACTTGTCTCTCCCTCACTTGTCCTCGGTGGTGTGGTTGTCGCTTCATCACCAATATTTGCGTACAGTTCTGCTGCAGTGACTACCCGTAAGCCTGAGCCTGTCGCGACTTCATCTTTATCGAGGATCTCATAGGTGAGGTGGTAAGGACGACCAATGAGATGGTTGGCTTGGAAGCTGCCATACTTGCCAAGGGATATTGTGCTTCGTAGATTATCAGCCAGTGAACGCGAGGTTGAAGGGGAAGGATGAGACTGCTCACTCATGCTACATGACATACGTGTTTGGCACGACCTCAAGGACTAAGAGTGTATCCGATGGTAGTCGTACCGCAACGTAAACGTTAGGTCTCACAGCGTCTGGGAGCATCTCCGGAATTTGCGAACAACAACTGGGCGAAGAGAAAGAAGCAAACCTGGTTCTTTCTGATCCAAATTCCAATGATACGTTACTAGCGGCTCGGCGGGTAGCTTATCGATTATATCTATTCTAGCCCGCCGTTGCGGACGTTGTGAGGACGCGAATCTACTTACATCTCTTCTTCCACCTCCGAACTTGATCTATTAACACTCATTGCAGTGCTGGGGTACCTGCATAAGCACTGGCTCCCTGCTGTGATCGTTGAAACGCCCTAATGCTCTCGACTTCTGCCTGCCGCCACTGCTTATTGCACCGCCTCTTCCAAATGTAAGGTCAAACGTAGGTCTAAGCGTTGAACAGGCGGTACTGGTGTTTAATCGCCTCTTTCTTCCTCACTCAACAATGACAATTGAGGCTTATCCTAACAATTCATATTCTCATTCTACAACCACAAGTCCTTGAGGAGGCGCTCATTCTGGGACTGAGTCGTCCGCCTACCTTTCCAATGGTCAAACGGAAGCCGGTCAATGCTGGCGTGCACCGGACCTCTAGTGGTCTACCATATCCGGTAACTCCAATCTCACCGAAAGAAGTAATAGTAGAAGCTCCGTTGCTTCCTCCGGGTCCCGAAAGGTCCCGAAATCCAAACCCAAGGCTACCGTCGCAGGCTACCACATCTGACATGGCAAATTCAACGAGCGCCTGGGCAAACGATGATACATTCCGGGGGGGAATAAGCCGTGAGCTGCCGCCTGCGTTGAGGGTGGGAGAAGGAAGGCAGCTGATTGATGGTGCTCATGGACAAGGTGTTCTGCCGCCCTCTTCGCAATATGGGCCAATGGACGATACGCCGAGATCCTCGTTCGAGAGCCATACGTCTGCGCGGCTGCTTGCAAACAAAGAGCAAGTTAGTAAGTCAAACCAGAACATACTCGGTTCTACTGTTCAACACCATAATCCAAACAACCCATATACTCGCCAGAGGACTACCGATGGTGTACAGCCACAAGGAAGCAGTGCAGATATTTGGGCCGATATCGCAGGAAGCTCGTCACCGCGCCCTCTCGAAGCAAATTACTCCAGTAGGTTGAGTTAGCAGCAACAGACAAACAGCAAGCATTTGAGACTAATCAAAAACTTAGATCAAACATTGGGCATTGAAGCTTCTGATTTATCCGGCGGACTCTCCGAAAGGTCGCCATTTGCTGAACCCTGGGTCGGCTTGAATTCGTCCCCTGCACAAGATCTTGTCGCACCAAGTCTAGTTTCCCAGTCTAGCACAACTGAACCAATGTCTCGTAATGTTGTAGGCAACCCATTTCCTACAGATGGATCAGAAAGCTATCACGCTGGTGAGCTCTATACCGGTGCTCGAGTATCAAATGGTGCAGTCCATGAAGTGCCTAAAGCACAAGAACCAGATATACAATCATTAGACGGAGCAGCAAATATTACATCCCAAGATCCTAGTGATGCAGGTAAGAGGCTTCCGACGGTCCCTTATAACGATGAAGACCAAGGACCAAATTTACCATCACGAACACCCCAAGAAGTCGCAGATACCCTTCCACCAACGCCTCCACGGCCTGAAGTGATGGATTTCAGTGCTCAGCCAGAACCTTTACCGCTTGGCCAGACAAGTCCAGGCAAGGGTGGCAACCAACTGTCCGAAGCAGTAAAGCAGCAGAACAAGGCCAAAAAGCAGAGAAGCGAGACATATCAGATTAGACTCGTGAACTGGTACGATGCTTCATGTTCTACCAATCCTCGGCGGTCACCAATAATGGTTCAAAATGCAAATGGTCCCTGTCCGCTACTCGCTCTAGTAAATGCCCTTGTACTGTCAACCCCGGCAGACGTTGACACGGCTCTCGTAGAGACTCTCCGAGTTCGTGAGCAAGTTAGCTTAGGACTACTACTCGACGCTGTTATTGATGAGCTTATGTCTGGTCGGATGGGGGACACAGCGCAGGACCTTCCTGATGTTAGCGATCTTTATGCGTTTCTTGTCACGCTCCATACTGGCATGAATGTGAATCCACGCTTTGTCACCTCGGAGGCAGGCATGCCCAACTTGATGGACGCTCCAGCTTCTGAATCGCCAATCACACCGCCCGAACTCCGAAGACCAGGGGGGTTTGAAGATACCAGAGAGATGAGACTATATAGTACGTTCGCTATACCACTAATTCATGGATGGCTACCGCCCAGAAATCATGCGGCATTTGCAGCATTACAACGCTCGGCGAGGACATACGAAGATGCCCAAAACCTCATGTTCATGGAGGAAGAATTGGAGGAAAAGCTTCAACGTCAAGGACTCGACCAGCAGGAGCAACTTTTGCTGGAAGATATCGCCAGCGTCAAGTACTTCTTATCATCCTCTGCTACACAGCTCACAGGGTATGGTCTGGATACTATGATGGATGCTCTTCCACCAGGGTCAATTACTATACTTTTTCGGAATGATCATTTCAGTACTCTGTATAAACATCCCAAGTCTAGTCAGCTTTTCACTCTTGTTACTGACATGGGATATGCTGGACATGATGAAGTGGTTTGGGAGAGTCTAGTCGATATCAGTGGGGAAGGCTGCGAGTTTTTCAGTGGAGATTTCCGATCCGTAGGGCACAATACAGGAAAGCAATCCTCGCAGTCGAATGATGTTGCAATTTCGAATGATGCTGGTTGGACAATGGTATCACGGAATACCAATAATAGATCGCATCAGTCGTTGCCTTCGAATGGAACACAACCGCGGAATCTAGCAGATCCTTCAACCAATTTCCCGCAACTATCTTCGTTATCTCTGAGCGAAGCCAACGGACCGCCCAAGTCTCCGAATACCGAGCAAGAAGACCATGATCTTGCCTTAGCTTTACAACTCCAAGAAGAAGAAGAGGATCGTGAGCGCCGTGATGCTGCAGCTCGCCGCCGGGAAGACGAACTTTCCCAAGCCTACCTAGAGTCACAGGGGCCATCAGCCCGGCGCGGGCCGGTTTGCGCATCAGAAGTCCGTCCTGTCGTCCCTCCACGAGAATCTAGGGCCGCGAAGCAGCCTAACGCCGGTGAAGATACGCCGCCGCCAACTTATGAGCAGGCAGCGAAAATCCCTGCCTACCATCCTCCTGAAGATGAGCCCCTGGCAGTTCCTGGAAGAAATAGCAGCTTAGCAAGGCCTCAAGGAACACGGCCAAGGCAGTCCAGTGCCTACAGCCAGAGTTCTACTACGTTTTTAGGATCGCCTTCGACACACAATACAAATTTTGTGGGGTCATCACCAATACGTGGTAACCATGGCAGGAGGAGTAGTGCTAGAGGGGGCCTATCGGGCGGATTTGAAGGAGCTCCTGGACCGTCCCAGCGAAGGAATGGATACCAAGGGGCAGGAGTAGTCGCAGAGGATGAAGATCGGAAGGATTGCATTATCATGTAGGCGACTGAATTCTATTAGAAGCAGTGACTTTAAGGACGGCTAGGAATAAACTGGTATATGGCAGTGGCGCATAGATAATGATGGTTGGTAGCACTTGGAATTTTGATACCTCAGCCTGTAGCAGCAATTTTTTTCCCCTCCTTCATTTTAAGGTGCTTATACAGTCAAAGGCTATGAAGTACAGCAATACCATCTATCTACGTACATGCACATAGAGTAGTATTTGACGATGTATGTAGTGTGAAAAAGCTCTCTGCGCGAAACAGGCCCTAGAGCTTAAAAATCACATTGTTGTTTATTCTAGTAGTCGTTGCAACCTGAATTCACTTTCCATACTCAGTCAGATGAGCTCAAGGAAATTCTGCTGCAAGCAGTCGAGTCAAATCCTAGATAATCGCTGCAAGAGTACCAACTTTAGAAAATCTCACGTGATTCGTCGACCAGTCTTACCAACTGTATGAAAGCTTGGCGACATCACAATACTCAAACTTCCCTCACCATATCCTCCTCATCAACTCACTCGAAAAGCCACAACTTTAACTGTCTACTCACAGGTACAGAGTGAATCTGACCTGTAGCAGGGAAGTTTCGTTGCCATTGAAAGTTCTCACTCAACCTCCCAGTATGCAGCTACGTGGTAGAGTAGCTCTCTCAGCATGGCTCTTTCTTTTCAAGGAAGATCTCTCCGAGATTCAGGTGAATATGTTTTCTGGCTCACTTCAGACCAGCGACCTGGATCTCCTGAAGAAGACTCCTACGACCATAGAGCCATCATACCTATCTCGGTCGATGCTTCACCCTGAATGCGCCTTCCAGTCACGTGGACCATCTGTTTCCAATCTAACCCGTATCCGGGTTAGGGCATAGAGTATTAGCGAGGATATCCCTTAGCGGGTTTTCCGACAGGTCATAACAATCGAACCGCCTTGCCATCTTCCAACCTACCTACGTTATCATTAACACGAAAAAACTTCAACATTTTGCCATTTCTTGTCACCACCTCGGCCCAGTCTCACGAGTATTCAGTTGTAGTCGCGTATCCGCGAAGATTACCATCAACCGAGCAAATCTCAACAAAACAACAATGGCTGGAGGTAAAGGCAAATCTACAGGTGGAAAGGCTGGTCCGAAGGAGGTAGCAGGCAAGAGCCAGAAATCACACAGCGCGAAAGCTGGCCTACAGGTCAGTATTCTCCGCTTGGATGGTTGGTATGGCATCAAATGCGCCATCGATCGCAACCTGCTGCACCGAACTCGCGTCATGAATGGGAAACGGAATTCGGGCTCCACGACCGACAAACGCGTCTGCAATGCTCGCAAGTCTTTTGATATATCTTTGAGCTCTAAACATTGTTTCGACCTTTCTTCAGGCGCGATCCTTGCACACCAACCTCGACCTCGATCGCAGCCTAATTTTCCTGGGTCAAAGCTGACACTTCCTGAACCTCTAGTTTCCTTGCGGACGTGTCAAGCGTTTCCTGAAGAACAACACGCAGAACAAGATGCGCGTCGGCGTCAAGGGTTAGTACTCAGTCCCGTATTCCACCCTGTCACAACTTCGCTTTCCAACCTACCCCTCCTTTACCACCCATCGTCCCGGATTTTCCCAGAATTTAGCTAACCATCCCACCAGCCGCCGTCTATGTCACCGCCGTTCTCGAATATCTCACTGCCGAAGTTCTCGAACTTGCCGGCAACGCGGCCAAAGATCTAAAAGTCAAGCGCATCACGCCTCGTCATTTACAACTCGCTATCCGCGGTGATGAGGAACTGGACACACTAATCCGCGCCACGATCGCGTTCGGAGGGGTGCTGCCGCATATCAATCGCGCATTGCTGCTCAAGGTCGAACAGAAGAAGAAGGGGAAGGGTGAGGCATAAGGGGTGCGAAGAGGTGTTTAAGATGGAAGAGAAAGCGGCGGTGTTGTATTGGTATTTCAGCAAGGGAGTGGCTAGGGAACAATGCGACTCTAACAAATATTTGGCTCGTCAAATTAACAGCTCAGCCTGTCTTGGTCAGGAAAATCAATTTGGAGCTCTCTCATTATGTCGCCGATTGCTAGATTGCTAGATTACTCCAAGAGGCGCTAGCATTGTGCGGCTTTCTAAGTACTCAAAGTGACGGCCGTGGACCTAAAGCAAAGCAAGAGCCTAGCTAGCGACTGTAATCATAGAAAGTCAACTGTTTTTATATTCACTCAATTGCAACCTTGTCCAACATCGAAACTTCCCAGTCATCAATCATCATGCACTCATTCGCATATGGAAACATTCCGTTTTACGCCAAAATCCGGGCGCTTTCCAGTCAGACCCTCGATCTTTGTATCTATTGGTGTGGGTGTGGGTGTGGGTGTGGGTGTGGGTGTGTGTGGGTGAAACATGCGCGAAAGAAGCAGTAGAGAGTAACAGTGAAGGGAGTGAGTGAACAGCAAAGCAAAGCCAAAAAACAAAATAAAACACGAAGAGTATAAAAGATTTTTTGTTGTGTACAAAGAGCGAACCATTTCCCATTCAGCTCGATTTTGAGGAGTGCAAAAACCTTCAATCCCCCCCCCCCCCCTTTCAATTCGTCTAAATCTCAATCCCTCGCGTCTCCACCCTCCCCGCTCACTCTCATGCTCCGCTCCCAAACCCAACCAACACCCCCTTCAAACCTCTCCCTTCTCCACCAACACTGATTCCTCATTTTCATAAATCCAGATTTCCCTCTCCCATCTAACCCCCGCTTCCCCTTTCCAACCCCTCCCCCTCCCCCACCCCAATACCGTAGTCATGCTACCCTCCCCCATCTCCACCCCCTCCCCAATCCCCCCCAAAAAACCCCCCAGCTCTCCATCCCCCGTTTCCGCCATCTAACCAAAAAAAATGCGATCCTTGTATCCCCCCGGTTCCCCCGCACGTTTTGGGACTTTTGGGAAAAGGGGGGGTGGGGTTGAGTTATGTGGTAGCTGGGGATAGAGATATGGGGGGGTATGGGGTATGGGGTATGGGGTATGGGGTATGGGTGGGATTAGACGAGGTGGAGAGATGCGAGCTGTGTGAGGTTTTGGAGAGAGAGAGGGAGAGGGGGAGAGAGAGAGAGAGTTGTAGATGAAAAGGGAGTAAAAAAGAATTTGGATATACTTGGGATAAGAACTAGGGTTGGGAAGCTAACGAGGTCGCGAGATGAGTCCGTCTGCTCCCGTCTTTCGTGCAGATGGAAGCAGGGCCTATTTGCGATGTTGAGGTGTCTGTGTTTGAAAGGGATGAAGCGTGATCGGTAAAGTGATGCAGTAGGATTCAAGCGCGCTGCGAAACTTGCGTTTGTAGTTTGGTTTTGTGTTCCATATCGTAGGCGAGATGGTACAGCAAGATTCATGTGGTTATACTCAAGTCATTACCTAATCTTCGTTACGGTTCTAGAGGGTGTTTTGGGTAGAAGGTAGGAGGTGTAGATGCAGGAAAAGGGATGTGTACCAGTAGCCTGCTACCTGCATGATTTTTGCAACCGGGGGAACGAGTTGATGTTTGGGGAGATGGGGACGGGACTGGTGTCAGTTTCAAAATGGGGTGATAACGACAAAGGAAGGCTTGCAGTAGAGCGATGTGGTCTTGGTTATTCTGGAACGCGCACCGGTAAACACACACTCAAAGATCAATCTGGTATTAAATTCATATAGGGGTTAAGAGAACAAGGTAGAGAATCAAAAAGGTGGTACTGGTAATTACATGGGATTTGTCTGCGTGCGTATTATTAGTTGAAGACTGTGTATGAGATCCCGTAAATTCATCGCGACAAAGGCCCATCCACTTGCTACTTTCTGCACGCAAGAACGGTTGGTGCTTCCGGTCTCCCGGTCCAAGACTCGAAAGTTTTGCATCCCTATAGTACTCGGGTGGATGAACAGGTGATATAGCGTACAATGTCTCGGTCCTGGATAATAATCCTGTCGTCAAGCGTAAACTGTATTGAGTCGTAAGCAGGAGGGCGTTCGGTGCATGTGTTTCTTGAACTACCAAACAGTATACGCGTAAATTTGCCTGGAGAATTGCGGTCGAACATGATAAAGCCGTGGGAAATATGCGGTAAGAAATCGGTATGGTGAACAAAAAGTCTGACAAAATTTCGGAAAGATCTGGAAGTCGGAACAACGCATCGATTCGAGTCCGGCATGAATGGGTTGCCCCGTATAGTTGATTTTCTACTTCGTATCGTCATCCGTTCATAAGTCGTGTTCGGGATAACCTAAAAAGCCTCCGACGCACCACCGTCTCCTACTCGACGATGATTTCCACACTCGATGATGCCCTCAACTCGTCACTCCCGCGGCCTTGGTGCCCACCTTGTCGTCCTCTAGAGAAGCCGGTGCCACGCTCAGCTCCAGGCCCACGGGGTTGTCGCATAGGTAAGTTCTGGCCTCTCTCTCTGGATTGATCATCATAATTCATGCTGAACGATCTATTGCTGCCAATCGGTGCGGTGGTTGGTTGCTGGTGATCTTGATCCCAGGAAAACATCCCACGGAGTCGACGTGGACTACCGCCATTCGGACCTAGGTTGCTTCCAATAGACATTCCACCAAGGCCATTAACAAGGAGACCTTCGTCAAGATGTTGACCAAGCGACTGGCCCGAAGCTGTAGGTGTCAAGGTCGGGGTCATAGAAGCGGCGCTACCAGGTCCGTAATCTTGGAATCTGGCCATATTTGACTGGAGATTCGGAGGAAAGCTGGCCGAGGATGGCACAGGCGACGGTGAATAAGATCGAAGATCCGCAAATGACTTGGCTGGGCGGAGATTTTGCTGGACGCCAAAGAGTCCTGGGGAATCAGGGATGCCCAGAAACCCCGAGGATTGTTGACCACGGAGAGTATTGTACGCCCCTGAGTCGGAGTTCCTGGCATCGTTGAAATCGATAGTTGCCGCTCGGTTGAGCCCTCTTCTTGAAGAATCTCCTCCATGTAGCGCAGATACCTGCGGGATAGGGGGACTTATGTTGTTGCCCTGAGACGCCCGGTATACATGAACTTGTCGTTGCTCTCCACTCCCACGCGAAACGTGAGCCAGCTGCATGTGATGCGCTAATGTATGTACAATACGCCTTTGGATCGGAGATAGATTGGGAGGGAATATCAAAGCTTCTCGGGAGTGATCGTCTTTGAAGAGGAGAAGCTGGGAATAGTATTCCAAGGTCTGGGGATCGTTAAGATCTACGTCTTGACAAAATTAGGTTAGCTCAATTTGACAGTCTCGACCATGCTTCCCTTACCTGGCTTCTCATTCCTGGACGATATTGGTGATGGCGACGCTGCTGGAACATGTGAGGACATCGAAGACATTGAGGGTTGATTATGCAGCTGAGAGTTGGCTATTGGCCTGTGCTGTTCCTCAAGTTGCCCACGTCGCTCTCTCTTCTCCCGTTCTATACGTTCCCTCTCTTGCAGTGGCAGCATCTTCTTGTATTCGACCCTTAATTTGCGGCCTTGTAGCTCGAAATGATTCAGGTTGTCAATGACAGTGGCGGTCTCATCCGCCGAGGTGAAATTTGCGAATGCAAGTCCACGAAATACACCGTTGTCAAAATGGTAATTGAAAGCGTACGGCAGCGGGAGGTGCATTTGAGTCATCAAATCCACAAGTTGTTCCTTCTTCACTGCGAATGGTATATTCTTGATGACAATTGCAGTTGGTATAAGCTCCTCGTCAGGATCCGTCGTATATTGTTCGGAGCGTAGCTGGGAACCCCCAAGTGGAGAGGGGCCGATTCCACCATAAGGATTCACGGAAGGTAGCTGCTGCTGATCAAGCCATGTCTAGTGAGCCTACAATTAGCAAGTATTTCCGACATGTCTTCAGATCACATGTCGCTGGATGGGCTTACAGTCGGGAGGGCACTCCGTCCCCGAGAGGTTGACTTCATCCTTCCGGTGGCGCCAAAGTTGGAAAAGTTGTTCCCACCACCGAACGCACTGGGGTTCCAGGTCTGAGCACCTGGCATCTCATAGCCATATCCTCCGCCCTGCATAGTCGCATTCATCCGATCGAACCTATTACCATCGTATCGAAGTGTATGATCCTCAGCGGGATACATGTTGTTTGGCATCTGTCCATACGCGTCGAACTGCCGTGAGGGCTGTCTATGGAGGGTTTGCTGTTGATGTCGGTGAGCGCCTGGAGAGCGCGAGGAAGGTTGGTCGTAGTACATGTCGTGATGATGAAGATGGCTGTTCATGTCGCCTTTTGGTTGCTAAGCCGGTCGCAGTATGTATGGTATACTTAAAACTGCTCTAGGAGTTCCCTGGCTGGCCTGGAAACAATGACCAAAGATCAATTCAACGGGCAATATTGCAGAGCTGCAGTTCGAATACTCTCAAGTAATAAGTCGTAGGCACTAGACTCTAGCGTAGAATATACAGTTCGCGGTGAACTTGCTGACTTTTGGTGACGATCTATGCCGGTCAGTCGTTTTGGTCGTTTCGTTGGTCGTCGTGTCGTTTCAGCCGTGGGAGTCGTTGGATTTACAAAGATTGTGTGAAGCTCATAAGATCTTATGATATGGCGACTTGGTGGTAGATCTATTTGGTAGATGTTCGAAATCCGCCAATAGAGTGGGACTTGAGCTGCAGCTTCATAAAGTGCGAGCTTGTGACACAGGCACTATTAGTTGAGGGCCAGGTAAATAGATGTCAAAAACCAGTCGTCCCAAGGTTGGCAGTTTTGCGCTTCAGGACGGAGTACAAAGTGCAGAATACAGGAGGAAACAGTCTTGATCGGACTGCGACGTGCGAAATGTGCTGTAGGAAGGAGGTGAGCAACGAAGGGAGAGCTTCGAGTCTGAGGTTAAATTCGCACGAGGCGCACTAAAGAGATTTAGCGTCTCGGTAACAGCGCTGCCTGTGTACCTATCACAAAATTAAAAATTCTGGTGGAAAATTGGAAAGAAAGGGGATATCCGGATTGACTGGGAATAATCACGGCTTGTATTTATTCAAAGATCCATGAGGGCCATTTGCTTTGGATTTCATAGATACGCATTGCGACGTATTAGTCTCGGAAGATCTCGTACTTGCATCTGATCTCTATAAAGTTTCGAATCACTGCTCACTCGACCATACAGATCCTAAAACCTGCGTCTTCCTGGCTTGATTGGAGCGCCGCTGTACACTAAAGAGGTACCTAAGTCCCTTCTCACACACGACGTGGGGAGATAAGTGGTGGATCAAGTTTCGCGAATTTTGAGAATAAAAATGTTCATGACTTCCTAACTGGCGCAGATGCCAAATAACGGGAGCTGCCATTAGGGGCCGAAGTGGACGATGGTATGATGATACCCTTGGATATGACTAACGGCAGGAACCCCCTTTTACTGCTAGATGCTGCTAATTTGTTCTGGAAAGAAAGCCGATTTGCAGCAGGTCTGGTGTATGTACTCTGTAGATGTTGAAGGCAAAGCTATCAACTGGATCGCCGTTTGTATATCTCCTCCGTTTCCGCTGGGAGTACCCTCGTTGTTGTGGCGACTTGCAGGCGATTGCAAGGGGGAAGCTTCGCCGTGGCCGTCATGCTCTTATTGCGCTGCTGCAACCCCCTCCTTTTGACAGGCTTGATGCATAGGAGCGATGGAAACGGAAAGACCTTGCCGCTGCACTCACTTGCAGTATTCCATATGCAGATGTCATTATGGCAGTAATGCAGACTACCTCAGGTGATGAGCCAAAGCCAAGAAACCCTCGAGACCAAGGACCGTCACCGTGCGCAGCGGGGACGATGGATATCAACTTATCAACTCGTCCAAGTGTTGGACGTTGTTCCTAGCGTGCGCCAACAACAACGTTCTTTGAATTTGACTGGCTAGGAGTCTGTGAATCCCGAACCCACAGAACCCAATGCAGAGGTCCACGCATGAAGCCGCCTCCAAGCTTGAGGATCGACGGGTCGATTTCAGTCATGTGATCCTCGGGGTCTCACTCAACTCAATCCACTTTTCCGATTGGAGCAAATCCTTAAAACCTCCTGCTGTAGATTGGGGGTGGGTTTGTAGTAGATTAGGGTTAGGGTCATGAATCCACTCGCAATTGATGGTCTGTAGATTGGATATTCAGCGAATGGGCTAGGAACCCGAGCTCTTGCGGTCTGGCTTTTGAAAGAGTTGTATTGCTCGTGAAAACGTGAAGTGACTGTTCTTTAGAATGCACAACTTCGGCTCGGTAGATCTTTCCCTTTAATTACATAAGCCGGTTGTTCAAGCAACCTAACTTCATGTCTGCGAGACCAGTACCAAGGGTTCTTCCATCCCAACGGCGTATCAAAGTGCTGTGGAACTCATTCTAGGCCGCATTGGGGGCCACTGTGACCTTGTTTTTGGCCCGTTATGAGTTCTCTTTACAATCTTGAGCCACAGCCGACGGCCAAAGTCCTCCTGGAAACCACATCTGGCGACATACTCCTTGAACTGTTTGCAAAGCAGACGCCTCTTGCGTCGCGCAATTTTCTTCAGCTATGCCTCGATGGTTACTACACCGGCACAATCTTCCATCGTCTCGTTCCAGGTTTCATCATTCAAGGGGGAGACCCAACAGGGACGGGCGAAGGCGGTGAGGCTATCTACGATGGAGGATTATTTGAAGACGAGGTTCACAGTCGATTGAAGTTCAATAGAAGAGGTCTGCTGGGGATGGCCAACTCTGGGCGCAAGGATGATAATGGGAGTCAATTCTTCTTGACGTTGGGGGCGACCCCCGAATTGCAGGGGAAGAATACCATGTTCGGAAGAGTAGATGGCGAAACGATTTACAATCTTATGAAGATGGGCGAGGCGGACTTGATGGATGGGGAGGGAAATGAGAGACCTTTGTATCCAACAAAGATCAATGGGGTGGAGATTTTGGTAAATCCATTTGAGGATATGCTGAGAAGGGAGAAGAAAGGGAAGGTTGGTGGCGGAGCGATGGAAAAGAAGGGCGAGAAGAAGAGGGTGAAGAAGAATGCAGGAAAGCAGTTGTTAAGCTTTGGGGCAGATGAAGGAGTGGATGCGGATGGCGCATCTTCAATCAAAAAGCAAAAGCTTAATCCTAAGCTGGTCACAGAGAAGGGTGGCTCTGACAATACGAAGGAGAGTAATGGTGGCCCTACAACGGACGCAAAACCCATTTCTTCTATGAAAGCTATTCGAAGGAAGACTTCTAGATCTAGATCTCCTCCTTTGATCACAAGACCGGATCCTAATACCCAGCTTCCGTTGCCTATTGACGAAGAACCATCTCGTGCTGCCTCAAGCTCTCCGGAACCAGCAGATGTCCGGAAAGTCTCCACTCTACTTGACCGCACAAATGCGCAGATTGCAGATCTAAAGGCTTCCATGAAGCGCAACATCCATATGCCAGCCGCGGAGCCTCGCAAGACGTCAGCGCTGGAGCAGATGATTCCGGCAAATTCCGTACGCGGGCGTAAAAGGAAATTTGGTGGTAAAGGAGACGCGTTGAAGGACGCACAAGCTCTGGATATTTTGGCTGCATTCCGCGCAAAGCTTGAGAAAGCCCCACCAGAGGCAGAACCATCCGCGACGCTTCCACAGGAGCTCCGTGAAGAGCAAGTGACCGACAATGGCGCTCGCATTGATGAAGCAGCAGAAGACGAAGAGGCTGCACTCTGTGACCTTCATTTCATTGCAAATTGCCAATCTTGTCAGTCCTGGGACAAGCAATTGACAGGCGATGCAGAAGCAGAAAATGAAGAAGACAAAGGCTGGATGTCGCATGCTCTCAGTTTCAACAAGGACCGCCTTGGAAAGGACCTGAACTGGAAGAAAAAGAACGAAGAAGACCTTGTGGTGATTGATCCGCGAGAAAAGACGAAAGAACTTGTTGAAGAGCAAAGAGCAAAGAGACAGGCAAAGGGCAAGGTGGTGAGCAGTAAGGCTTGGGATAAGGACCGAGATAGGGGGCGTCTGCCAGATCGAAGAGTAGGAGAATGAAAATAGTCAACAATGTATAGATGGAATCCTTCTGTTTTGTAGACAATAATCTGGATTTATTATTGAACCTTTGTAGAGAGCTTGAATTCATGTCAGGAATTATATATATTATTGACTAAAGTGAGTTGCAGATTTATGGTCTCGGTATTCCGCCCAATCAAAAGACTCCTGACGGTTAAGGTTTTCTTACAACACAGTAGCCTGATATCATCGCCGGAGCCTTCTGTGAACATAAGAACAGCTCTCTGGTCATTGATCTGAATATCTCTCTTGTTCCTAGATACCTATCATCTCCTTTCATGCTCTGCGACGCTGTAAATCAGAGTCTGCTTGTCTTATCACTTTTCCTTCGTCTTGTGAAGCAGTTGACGCCTGCCTCCTGCAGCTTTCCGAACTATCGCCTTGGGCACAGATAATAGCTCTTTCAAGTATTCTCGGTCTAAAGAAACTTGTCTGGAACAATAGCTTAGGTCAGAACACCCAGCATCACCTATTATTGACGACCGTAATTCTTTTCAATCACGGACGACTTTCCGTCCATAAGACCCTCCACTACCATCTTTTACGAACAGACCCTACTCTTTGCTACCGAATTCGCGAAGCAAGGAATTAGACTAAACAACTTCAAATCTACGTCGGTTTCTGACTGCCTGTGGAAGCGCGTATTGGACACAACTTGAAGAAAGCCGGTAGACTCGGCTTTGCCGGCGACTTCTCAGAGGTGCTACTTTACTACTCAAGACCTGGTCGCTATTGCCGGAAGCGAAGGAACAAGTACTGCAGCTTGAATGGGGCTAGCAGGCTCCCGGAAACGAGCAGCACCAGGAGCATCACCAATTGTCCAGCATCAGCAGCGATCGGGCGTCGAACACAACGGTGCGATGGCTGCGACGATGCAAGATCAGTACATGTCATGGGACCAGCAGCCTGTATCAAGTTCAGCCTCTACCTACCCTGATCACATAGGCAGCTACTCTTCGAATCTCTACAATGGTGGCACTCAGCATCACGCAGCGCCTGTTCCAGGATCAAACCAACTTACACGAAGGGGGTTAGGCCAACAGCTAGTTCCGAGAGCAAATCACAACAACGCTGGGAATGATACGTGGCCGTTGGCCGCAGATGAAGGCATAAAACAGGCGAACGAGGATGCATGGATGAATAATGGGGATGATCTTGAGCAAAGGGCAATGATCGCCAAGAGGGAAACGCAAGCAAAGCGGAAGCAGATTCCCCCTTTTGTGCAAAAATTGAGCAGGTAAGTTTCCCGAATTTTACACCCTAATTCAAGCTGACCCATACTACATCTAGTTTCCTCGATGAATCCAGAAATACAGATTTGATACGATGGTCCGATAGTGGTGACTCCTTCATCGTTGTCGATGAGGACGAATTTGCGAAGACGTTGATCCCAGAATTGTTCAAACATAATAATTACGCTTCCTTTGTTCGGCAGCTCAATATGTATGGCTTCCATAAGAAGGTTGGGTTATCCGATAACTCAATGCGAGCGAGTGAGAGGAAGAATAAAAGCCCCAGCGAATATTCCAATCCGTTTTTCAAGCGCGGACGGCCCAGTTTACTTTGGCTAATACAAAAGCCAAAGAATCCATTAGGTAAAGGGCCCGGCAAAGGCGGGACGAGGGTTAAACAAGAAGATGGAAATCTAGATGATGATGGTGAGGAAGGATTTGACCGGGAGAATTCAGCGCCGCCAAACCACGCTCCCATAGAGAATGGAACGAACATGCGAAACGGTCGCCAGCCTCTCCTGATAGGCGATGGAGCTACAGGACTACCACAACAAGACTTTACAGGCCTGCAGCAAGAATTACAAGAAGTACGACATCAACAAGACATCATTAAGAGCATGCTGGCTCAAGTACGAAGAGATCACGAGCAGCTATACGGACAAGCTGCAGCATTTCAAAACTTGCATGATAGGCACGAGAGTTCGATCAATGCGATCTTGACATTCCTTGCCACGGTCTATAACAGAAGTCTAGAGGGCCAAGGTGGGCAGAATTTTACGAGCATGTTCTCCGGTGCAATACCGCAGGATTCCAAGGGTCAAGGGAATGTGGTGGATGTGGGAGATGGAGACTATGGAGATCAGAAAACGAGCAACGCCAACGGTCAAGCCCAGCGACCCTTCCGAAGACAACCTTTACTTATCAAGGGCGCCCCGCTGCAGACCTCAGAGACACAGACTGGGAGAGCATCAACGATTTCGCCCGCCGCCTCCGCTGAAAGTCCTGGGCAGCTACCGCAAACCCGGGTCTCAGCCATGCAAGGCCAAGTGCCACCCTACAACATGCGCAACGAAGCAGCTGGGCACTCTCCCGGTTTTCATGAAATTTTCGACCAGACACCTTCGGCACGTGCATCGGAAAGCCCACAGCTCAAAGCAGATAATGAACAAGAGGGTCAAATACCAGAGGCTGACATCATGTCGATGATCAATTCTACCAACGCGAACAATACCAATTTTCCAGGCATTAGGATGGATTTCCCTCAGGCACTTTCCCATCTTGAAAACGCTGACGGCAAGACACCCTTGACGCACAACCAGCGCAACAACGTTCTTCAGCTCATGGCAAACGGAAGTGCCAATACGGCCCAAAACGGCAACAATAACGCATTAACATTCCCTAGCCCCCCTGCTGTACCCGACCTAGCAAATTACAACGCCACGAAAGAAAGATTAGAACAAATCCACAACTCCATCCAAGCCCAAACCGAACGGGTAAACGAACTCCACGGCCTCCTCGCACCCCTAAGCCCCAGCGGCTCCATCCCAGGCGTCACAGACGCGCAAAACTTCAACGGCCCCGGCGCATCCGACCTCCTCGACCTCGACCAAATCTTCAACAGCAACGACTACTTCAACGAGTCCCTCAATAGCGCCGATCTCGACTTCGGCACCACCAACGATAGCGAAATCCCGGATTTCACCTTTGACACTTCGGCCGCAGCCCAGGGTGATGACGGTGGGTTGCAGGATTTCGACGCAGCAGATGGCGAGGATGGGGGTGGAAGCGATATTGTGCATACAACGGATGGTAGTGAGGTGGCAAGTCCGGCGGATATGGTTGTGGAGGAGGGCGAAAGTGAGGGCGGGAGGGAGGGGAAGAGGAGGAGGAGGGGGTGATGGAGTTTTGTAAAGGGAGTTGATCCAGGAGGTGATACCCACTGGGCGTTTGAGGGAACCACGTTTACACGATCTCATTGATTGAACGAACCGCGACGAAGTAAAAAAGGACATGGGCCATATTTGATGGTAGGCGGTTGGGTTTGTGATACCACTGTGCGCACATAGCAAGGCTTTTTTCTATTGTTCATTTTTCCGAGGTATGTAGATGGCGTAAGGTAGGTAGAACGGGTCCTGCCTCCCTCCCTTACCATGAATAGATCAATGACGCCACTCCATTTCCAGCCATTTAACCTACGCTTTTCTATTGCAGAGTTTGGCGGATATCTTGTTTCTTGCTCGGTGAATATGTATGTGTGAGTTGAGATTGCAGATGTTGTGTGTGTGTGCTAGGGGTGGGGGTTTTGATCTTGTTCTTTGCCTTTTTTTTTATCGTGGGGGAAGCCGGGGGGTGGGAAGGTGGGGGCGAAGGCGTAAGGTGGATGGGGTTGTGGTTTTTGCTAGAACGAGAAAATGAGGGAATCGTTGGATTATGGAAAGGAATGTATGCATGCCTTGAAAAGGATCCATGGCGTAAAACGACTATGGCTTCAAGACTGTAGTCGTTTGTGGATTCTAAGAGTCGATCGGGATGTTTCTGATGCTGGTGCTGGGTGTTGTGTTGTTCGGGTGCGTACATGGCCGGTGAGATTTTTGGCAGGATGATGGGAATAGTTGGGGTGCTGGGAAGAATGGTGAGGTGGTGTTGGGGAGGCTGGATGTTGGGACTTCTGTTGTGGGTGGGTGATGGCGATGGGGAGGTTTGGGATATGAGGGGAGCTGTTTGAGGAGTGAGAGACTCGAGTGATGGAATTGGTTACTGAAGAAGATGGGTGTTTTGCTGGATAATGATTGAAGGTACTGTACAAGAAGGATCTTCTGGCCGAACAGAGTCAGTCATCTGGCGAGTGTGCTTTGTTTGTTTAAGTGATAGTGGGCAAGGGCTACCAAAGCGCGCCCTAATGGATAGGGATTTGGAAGTGCATCATTGCGAAAAGTCTCTTCGTAGGGGTAGAGTGTCTGGTGTGGGATTCAGAAAGGCCTCGGTAGCTGATGTATCGAACCATATAAGGTCTGCACGCCTTCCAACCACGTGATAATTCGGCCCTTGGTCGGTCCTGGTCTTTCGTTTCGAGTACTCCAAGCCGTCTGCCACCTTTGGCTCATGTTCAACCAAATGGAATTGGAGTGCGGTGAGCCATGGGACCGGGAATTCAGACCGCAAATGAAGTGGAGACTGATGGAATCAGTAGCGGTCTAGATCCTAACCCTAAGCTTAAATAGATTGGCGAATCCCGGCGGCACTTGCGGCTCTGCTTTGCTTACATAACGGATCACCTGAAATTCGGAACAAAGTGCGAATTCAAAGTCCTGGATTAGCTCCATGGATAAGGTGAGCTTGCCCCTGTCGCCCGTGCTTGAATTCAAGCATGATCTCGCATGCATCGATGCGTCCAGAGCGTCAACAGTGCATGCCAACGGTGCATGATCCGTAAATGGTGGAGTGTCAGTCTTTGGAAGCGAACCATTCGATTTTCACCAGAGTCTCTCGGTCACAGGCTCACAGCTCTCTAGCCTGATGAGTACCGACATCGGGCTGGATTAGGCTGGAGTATGGCCGGGCAAACCATTTCACCACCTTTTTACCAATTGTTCCTTTTTCCAGAAGATAACATCGATTGCGTCGCAATTTAGTGATGATGCGGTGAGCTCGAAATTCGACGTCGAGCTTCTATATTGCTGCCTAGGATCCAGGAGTTGAAATGGAGCGAGCATAGCAGCGTGAAGAGAGGCCAGCCTCTTCTTGGGTAGCTGCTGGAACGAATGGGACACGTGTTTGGAAGGAGACCTCACAGCAAACACCCGAAGCAGCATCCTACCGCTTCGTACACCAACAAGGCTGTGATTGTTGGAGGTATTTTTGGCAGGCGCACCATACTCGATGTCTGGCACAGAAGGGTTCGAGGCACGGATCAGGAGTTCGCATCCTGCGTTTCAACCCAATGGAATGTAACAGCTGCAAGCGACTTGAATGGACGAGAGCAGGAGACAAACATTGACAGCGGAAGGCGTAAAGGATAGTCAGGTAGTACTTTCGGTGAACTGCTTCGTTAGTAGCGTTGGCTGGTGCATCATGAGACTGACACGTCGTCGTCGCATGAGAAAGATGGGGGGGGGTTCAGATAGAAAGCGACGGTGATTCCATTGTTAAAAGCGCTATTCTGACTCTCTCCCTTAGAGTTTTCGGGGTACATGATCGACTAAGGTAAAGCAGGCCGCTAGGATCTCCAACGGCAGCTTTCTATTGGTCCAATTAAGCTTATCTCTATCAAAAAACATTTCCCTTTTTGCACAAGAGGAAATAAACACCAAAGAGAGTCCGGTTCCCTTCCTTTTCAACTCCACAAACTGCACAACATCATTCCGCCCTCTCTAGCCTCTCTCCTACTGTAGTAGTTTTCGCTGAACCTAGAGTACCTACCCTAAGGTACCTTAGACTGGGATTTCCCACAAGGTGCAGTCACCATCCAATTTGCCACGGTGGGGTTTTACCTTTTTGTCGGTGCTTTTTTGTTTCCGGCTTTCCCCTTCACCATCCTATATTCTCCCCACACCCATTCATCTTTCCCTTCTTAGATTCTTCACACGCACAAGACAGAACGTTCAAGCTCACACCCTAAGGCAATTAGATAAACAAAATCGAAATCATTACTACTGCGACTGTCCCTCTTCTGCCTAGTAACTTTCCAACGGCCTCCATCCGTAGGATGGGTTTCGTGGAGGAAATCTATGGACCACAAATAAAGGAAGATCAAGTCACCACTGTCTACGAGTACGAAAATACGCCAGAGAACCGGTCATGGGCCGGTGCTCTGCCCGTGAAACAGGGTCTTTACGACCCTGAGTTGGAGAAGGATGCATGCGGTGTCGGCTTTGCTGCGTCAGTAATGCAACATGGTTTCGCAGTGACTGCTGAAGCTGACTTCTCGACAGCCATATCAAGGGCGTCGCAAGCCACAAAATCATCAGCGATGGTAAGGTCTCTCAGCCCCCATGGGTGTGTTGTTGTTCACTGACTGATTCCCTCTCGGTGCAGCACGAAATCTACTTTGTAACATGACCCATCGTGGGGCGGTGGGCTCAGATGCGAGAGACGGAGACGGCGCGGGTGTGATGACGTCGATTCCGCATCGGTTCTTCATTAAAAACTTCGAACGAGAGAGCGGGTACACGCTTCCCCCACAGGGTCAGTACGCTGCAGGGAACCTCTTCTTCAAACCTGACACCGAGATTCTTAAGGAGTCTACGACAACGTTTGAGGAAATCGCAGAGTCGCTAGGTCTGAGGGTCTTGGGATGGAGAGAAGTGCCAAGGGACTCCAGCTTGCTTGGGCCGGCGGCCTTGTCGCGAGAGCCATTGATCCTTCAGCCGTTCGTGGTTCTTAAATCATGCTACGGCGATGGAAATGAGCCAAAGATCACCGACAACGAACACTTCGACGAAAAGCAATTCGAGCGCCAGCTTTATGTTCTACGGAAGCGCGCCACCCACACCATCGGTCTACACAACTGGTTCTATCTCTGTTCGCTCAGTAACAAGAACATGGTGTACAAGGGCCAGTTGTCGCCTGTTCAGGTATACCAATACTATCATGATCTGGTGTCGGTGGACTACGAGGGTCATTTTGCATTGGTGCATTCGCGATTCTCCACAAACACATTCCCTAGCTGGGACCGTGCTCAGCCACTTCGGTGGGCGGCTCACAATGGTAGGCCATCAACTCTCTCCCAAACACGATTTAGCAGCTAATCTGGATTAGGTGAGATCAACACTCTTCGAGGGAACAAAAACTGGATGCGCGCCCGAGAGGGTGTCATGCAATCAGACTTCTTCAAGGACGAGCTCGATCTGCTATACCCGATTGTGGAAGACGGCGGCTCTGACTCTGCTGCTTTCGATAATGTCCTCGAACTTCTGACTATTAATGGCGTGCTTTCACTACCTGAGGCAATAATGCTCATGGTACCAGAAGCATGGCAAGACAACGCGGCAATGGACCCTGCGAAGGCGGCATTTTACGAATGGGCGGCATGTCTGATGGAACCTTGGGATGGGCCGGCGCTTTTCACGTTTGCAGATGGTAGATACTGTGGAGCTAACCTGGACAGAAATGGCCTGCGTCCTTGCAGGTACTATGTAACGGACGACGATCGTATCGTTTGTGCGTCTGAAGTGGGCACTATTAGCATTGAGCCAGAGAAAATTGTTCAGAAAGGCCGATTGCAGCCTGGCAAGATGCTTTTGGTTGATACGCTAGCTGGTCGCATCGTAGATGATGCAGAGCTGAAGCATAGTGTGTCCTGCCGTCAAGATTTTAGATCATGGCTGCAGAAAGAGCTTTTGACATTGCCTGCGTTGCTTGAACAGTTGGAGGAGCGCGGTACTGACCTTTCGTACAAGCTGAATGACCTTGTTTTGCAGCAAGACCCCATGCTGAAAGCCTTTGGATACTCCTTTGAGCAGGTGAGTTTGCTCCTGGGACCTATGGCGGCGGACTCGAAGGAGGCTCTAGGCTCCATGGGTAACGATGCCCCTCTTGCATGTCTTGCTCAGCAGCCTCGTCTTTTGTATGAATACTTCCGTCAGCTCTTCGCTCAGGTCACCAACCCTCCTATTGACCCAATACGAGAGGCCATTGTGATGTCGCTTGAATGTTACGTGGGCCCTCAGGGAAACCTGCTCGAGATGGGTTCATCCCAATGCCATCGTCTCTTGTTGCCTTCACCCATCTTGACAATCGAGGACTTCAATGCGCTTAGGAACATTACCACCCTCCATCACGATTGGACCGTCAAGATCATTGACATCACCTTCCCGAAAATGGAGGGTATCGATGGCTACATGAACGCTCTTGACCGCATCTGTGAAGAGATCACTGAAGGCATCGAGAACAGTGACAGGGTGCTCATCTTGTCTGATCGGGCGACCTGTGCCGACCGACTCCCGGTGTCTGCGCTCCTTGTAACAGGAATGGTGCACCATCATATGGTGCGAAACAAGTGGCGATCCCAAGCTGCGCTTGTTGTCGAGACCGCCGAGGCTCGTGAAGTCCATCATATGTGTGTTCTACTAGGCTATGGTGTGGATGCTATCTGCCCATATCTGGCTATGGAATGCATTCTCAAGATGAACCGAGAGAAACTCATCAGAAAGCAGCTGTCGAACGAAAAGGTTATCCAGAATTACAAATACTCTTGCGATGGAGGTATACTGAAGGTCATGAGCAAGATGGGGATTTCAACGCTCCAGAGTTACAAGGGAGCTCAGATCTTCGAGGCTCTTGGGGTGGACGATAGTGTTGTCGACCGCTGCTTTACGGGGACTGCCACTCGGATAAAGGGTATCACTTTCGAGCTCATCGCTCAGGACGCCTTTGCATTCCACGAGAAAGGTTTCCCAAGCCGAGAAGTCGTAAGTATTCCCGGCCTTGCAGAATCTGGGGAATATCACTGGAGAGACGGGGGCGAAGCGCATATCAACGATCCGGTGAGTATCGCCAACATCCAAGATGCTGTTCGGACCAAAAACGATAAGTCATACGAAGCATACTCCTTGTCAGCGTACGAGCAGATCAAGAACTGTACACTTCGTGGAATGCTTGACTTCAATTCCGATGAGAGGACTCCTGTTCCAATCGACCAGGTTGAGCCATGGACCGAAATTGTGCGTCGATTTGTCACTGGTGCCATGTCGTACGGTTCCATCTCTATGGAGTCTCACTCCACCTTGGCTGTTGCCATGAACAGACTGGGAGGCAAATCAAACACTGGCGAAGGTGGTGAAGATCCCGAGCGAAGCTTGAAAATGGAAAATGGGGATACGATGAGATCTGCTATCAAGCAGGTTGCTTCTGGACGATTTGGTGTTACTTCCAACTACCTGGCGGACTCTGACGAGTTGCAAATCAAGATGGCACAAGGCGCCAAGCCAGGGGAAGGTGGTGAGCTTCCAGGACACAAGGTTTCCGGACCCATTGCCCGCACGAGGCACTCCACACCAGGTGTTGGCCTCATTTCACCTCCACCGCATCACGACATCTACTCCATTGAAGACCTGAAGCAGCTGATCTACGATCTGAAGTGTTCGAACCCTCGAGCACGTGTATCAGTGAAGCTCGTTTCCGAAACCGGTGTTGGTATCGTTGCATCAGGTGTCGCCAAGGCGAAGGCCGATCATATCCTTATTTCCGGACACGATGGTGGAACTGGTGCTTCTCGATGGACCGGTATCAAGTATGCCGGTCTACCATGGGAGCTCGGTCTTGCCGAGACCCACCAAACACTAGTGCTCAATGATCTGAGAGGACGTATCATTGTGCAAACTGATGGTCAATTACGAACTGGTCGCGATGTGGCTGTTGCCTGTCTGCTTGGTGCTGAGGAATGGGGCTTTGCCACCACTCCTCTGATCGCAATGGGCTGTATTATGATGAGAAAATGTCATGTGCGCGGCCCCTAACCCCCCAACACCTGATATAAGAAGAAGCTAATTCGTGTAATAGCTGGTTGGTCTACACATTTTTTCCGTTGCCCATATCACTTTCTATCGTCCACATCTTTTCCAGCTGTCTACACCTCTATCTAAGCCTCAAATTTCCGCCGTTGTCCAGTCTTTCTTTTACTATCTAGTTGGATATATTCTCCTATCGTTCGATTTCTCTCCACAGAATTCCAGAAATTTGATTTTTCATCCATTTACTCAAATCGCCGGCTCGGTCATTAAACTTGTAGTCGGATTCATCACGTCTTCTATGTTTTCATTTCAGATTCTGTCCTGTCGAAGCACCTTTCCACTCTCTGTTTCAAAGTCACAGGAGTATACTAACTTCCGCATTTCATTAGAACACCTGCCCAGTCGGCATTGCTTCCCAGGATCCTGAACTGCGCAAGAAATTCCAAGGAACGCCCGAACACGTCATCAACTTCTTCTATTATATCTCCAATGAGCTTCGCGCAATCATGGCCAAGCTTGGCTTCCGTACCATCAACGAGATGGTGGGTCATTCCGAGGCACTGCGTATGCGGGAAGATCTTCGAACACCAAAGACCGAGAACCTCGACCTCGGCCTCATACTCACACCCGCACATCACCTACGTCCTGGAGTCGCTACTTATAACGTTCGAAAGCAAGACCATCGATTACACGTCAGACTCGACAATAAACTCATCGCTGAGTCCGAGCTGGCCCTTGAGAAAGGGTTGCCTTGCCGCATTGAATGTGATATCGTCAATACTGACCGAGCACTTGGCGCAACGCTCTCCTATCAAATCAGTAGAAGATTCGGCGAAGCAGGTCTGCCACAGGACACCATTCACGCTAATATCAAAGGTTCAGCCGGTCAGTCGTTCGGTGCTTTCTTAGCACCTGGTGTTACCCTCGAGCTTGAGGGCGATTCGAACGACTACGTCGGCAAAGGTCTTTCAGGTGGACGCCTTATCATCTATCCACCGCGATCTGCTGTATTCAAGGCTGAAGAGAACGTCCTGATTGGAAACGTTTGCTTGTACGGCGCCACAGCTGGAACTTGCTACTTCAGAGGTATGGCTGCCGAGCGATTTGCGGTGCGCAATTCCGGCGCAACTGCAGTCGTCGAAGGTGTCGGTGACCATGGCTGCGAGTACATGACTGGTGGGCGAATCCTTGTTCTTGGTGGTACTGGACGTAACTTTGCTGCTGGTATGTCTGGTGGTATCGCTTATGTCCTCGACATGAACCAGGACTTCACCTCTAAGGTCAATATGGAGATGGTGGAGATTTCTGGTCTCGAGGATCCCACTGAGATTGCCTTTGTCCGAGGTTTGATCGAAGATCACCATCACTACACTGGGTCAGAGCTGGCTGCTCGCGTACTCTTGGACTTCAACCGGGCCTTACCGAGATTTATCAAGGTCTTACCCACAGACTACAAGCGCGTCATGGCCGAAGAAGCCGCCAAGGCTGAGGCCGCGAAGAAGGCCGAGTATCCTCTTCCTCTTTTGCCAGGTAACCCCGTGCGGCAAGCCCACGAAGAGGCAAAGAAAGCCGAACACGATAAAGAGGCACACCAGAAGAAGAAGGATATGCTCGACATTGAAGAGAGTGTTAGTGATGCCAAAGCCGAGAAGAAGAGATCTGCACTAGTCCTTGACAAAACCAAAGGCTTCATGAAGTACCAGCGCCGTAGTGAAAAGTACAGAAAGCCAGAGACAAGAACCCGAGACTGGAAAGAGCTGTCATCCCGCCTCAACGAGGATGAACTCAAGTACCAAGCAGCTCGCTGCATGGACTGTGGCGTTCCGTTCTGCCAGTCTGATACCGGATGTCCCATCTCCAACATCATACCGAAATGGAATGAACTAGTTTTCCAGAACCAATGGGAGGATGCGCTCAACCGTCTGCTCATGACCAACAACTTCCCGGAGTTTACAGGACGTGTGTGCCCTGCGCCCTGCGAGGGTGCTTGTGTGCTCGGAATCAATGAGGATCCTGTTGGGATCAAGTCGATCGAATGCGCCATCATTGACCGCGGCTTCGATATGGGCTGGATGGTACCAAAGCCACCGCCACACCGTACAGGTAAGACCGTTGCCATCATTGGCTCCGGTCCTTCGGGACTTGCCTGTGCAGATCAGTTGAACAAAGCTGGCCATACGATTACAGTCTATGAGCGTTCTGATCGTGTTGGTGGTCTTTTGATGTACGGCATTCCGAACATGAAGCTTGACAAGACAATCGTCCAACGCCGGGTTGATTTCATGGCCGAAGAAGGCATCAAATTCGCGACAAGTACTTCTGTTGGACCAGATGAGAATGTCAGCCTCGAGTCACTTCGTCAAGAATACGATGCTGTGGTCATTGCTACCGGAGCTACTGTAGCTCGGGACTTGAAGATTCCTAACCGAGAGCTAGATGGTATTCATTTTGCCATGCAATTCTTGCACCGCAACACGAAGTCGCTGCTTGACTCTGAACTAGCGGATGGCGAATACATCTCTGCCAAGGGTAAGGACGTGATTGTCATTGGTGGAGGTGACACTGGTAATGATTGCATCGGTACTTCTGTCCGCCACGGGGCCAAGTCTGTTACGAACTTTGAGCTTCTCCCACAGCCACCGCCAGAGCGTGCTCGTGACAACCCATGGCCGCAATGGCCTCGTATCTACCGCGTCGACTACGGCCACACCGAGGTGAAGACTCACATGGGCAAGGATCCGCGCGAGTACTGTGTCATGTCCAAGGAGTTTGTCGGCGACGATGACGGACATGTCACTGGCATCAACATTCACCGAGTTGAATGGACGAAGAGCGTGTCTGGTGGATGGGATATGAAGCAAGTTGAGGGAAGCGAGCAATTCTTTCCGGCTGACTTGGTCTTGCTCTCTATGGGTTTCTTGGGTCCGGATGATCGATTGCTGGGGACGGATGTCGAGAAGGATGCCCGGAAGAATATCAAGACGCCTCCTGGGCATTACAATACGAATCTGTCCGGTGTCTTTGCTGCCGGTGACTGCCGTCGTGGACAGTCGCTCATCGTTTGGTAAGACCCTCCCTGATCTTATCACACTCTGCTTGTATACTAACAGTTGCTAGGGGTATCAACGAAGGCCGCTCAGCAGCCCGCGATGTCGACGTCTTCCTCATGGGAGTCGGCACCCAACTCCCCAGGACCGGTGGCATTGTCCAGCGAGTTCCCTACGAGATCGTCGGCCACCCCGAGCGCATGCGGCAGCAGGCTGTTCCGGCCGCCTGAACCCGCAACGGCAATCTCTACGGTAGTCTTACGGCAATCTAACATGATTTCAAGATCAGGTAAATATGCAAACACGGAACAAATGGGCATGACGGAAAATTCTCTGTACGATGCGGAATGAGATAAGAGAAAAGTCTGAAGGCAAACAACGAGACATACGGCAACATCCCTCTTTGACGTGCGCTCGCTTTAGTGGGCTTTTCTGGGCGTAAGATTCGATGGTATCAGCAATATCCCGACATAATATTTTCTTCTCGCATCCGTTTGACTGGCGGCATTAGTCAAGCGGTAGATTCTGATCTTTGGGGTGTTCTATTAGTCTTCCTGCGGTTTTGATGATTTCTCTGGGGCCCCCGAGCTTGTATAGGTCTAGGTGCATCCGTTTTTATCAAATAAATCTACAGTATATCCAACCAGCCCCCTCCCTCACCTAAGCTATTTCGCTTCCTTACACGAGGTGCATTTTTTTTATTCGTATCATCTACTCTGAACCTCTTCAAGGGATAGATGGCATTGAAAGCGTGACCAACGAGGGAATGTTGTGAACTGAGCTTTCAACCGACCCACCTAGGTATTCAGCGTCCTCGCTTTTTTTTTAAAACCCCCTTGCAAGTTTTACGCCTCCTACCAACAACCCATGATTCTATTTCACAACCACCCAACATCGCGCCCCTTTTTCCCCTCCTCCAACCATTTCGTCCTCTCATCTCATCTCATCTCACAACCTCTCCTCGTACACAATCATTTTTTAAACTAATACTATTTCCTACTACCACCACCACCACCCCTTCACCCACACCATCTCTCACTCACACCACCCAACCCATACAAAACCCATACAAACACCCATCCCCTCCCCCCTTCTCCTCTTTCCCAAACTGTAATATCTATCTACTAAATCTGCTAATTCACCATCTCTACCATCTACCATCTACGACCCTATAAACAACGCCATGCCTTTCCAAAAAAAAAACTCATCTACGTAGATTATTAGTGTGGTGAGTATGGGATGTTTTTTAATGCTTTTTAAATAAACGTTTGTGTTGAAGATGGTGATAGTGCGGGAAGAGGGGGATGGGGTGATGGGATGGGGCGGGATGGGGCGGGGCGGGGAAATCGGAATCGGAATCGGAAGGTGGTTGGGGTGGAAAAGGGGGTAATAGAAGAAGATGAGGAGAGGTTTTTGGGCAGAAGGGGGATGAATAGTTCAAAAGGAAGTTGGTTGAATATGCGTAGTTGGGTAAGGTACAGTAGGGTTGCAATATTCAGCTTTAAGAAAAAATATAAGATTTGATTTGATTTGATTTGATTTGATTTATTTCATACATCCTTGTGACATCGATATTGAATCGACCCATGGGGGACACTATGCTATGTGTATCGAACGGACAAAACTCTCTGGGGGAGAAAACCGCTCGCCGGCTACACAGCGGCTGCACGCCGTCGAAACAATAACGCTGAGACTATGTACTCAGTAATGAACCTATAGCTTCTATCCAGCGCGTGACGCTCGAGTAAACTCTTACTGCGTGCCTGTGCTGTTTCTTTGCAATGCATCGTTCTTGTTCTGCTCTTCATTGACGATATTCTATACAACGATGTTTCGATCTTCGATCGCGAAGACCATGATTCTTTGCACCCGTGATGCTCGTGATTGTAATGCCGAAACTGTGTTCTTTGCTCGATGATTGTCATTCATCGAGCAAGAAAATATGCGTGAAAGAGAGATACATACGATGAGAAGATAGAGTGTGATTGTATCAAATAATTCTATTCTGCTCTTGTCTTGTGTCACGTAGACGTTGATAGTTCGTGATATAGATGTGCGATCGCAGTCGTTCGATGCTTAGCTCTGATCGATAGTAGAGAATGCGTTCTGATCGTTCTTCTGCGCTTTCGATCGTTCACGTAGATAGATGCATGATCTGTCGCTATAAGTACAGAAGTTGAGCTCGTCGAGCCTCTTCAGTATATCAGCGCAGTCGACGAGTCACTACTTCTTCGACCACATGTAGTCATGAACTCGAGACTCAACACCTGAATCGGCTATTCTACCCAGTATCTTTTCATCACCTTACCGTTCGCGACGTCGATGTGAGTGAAGATGTTTCAGTGTATCAGCGCAGTCGATGGATCACTACTCCTTCGACCACTTGTAGTCGCGATTCTCCAGGCTCACATCTGGGTCGACTTCACTACTAGTAGTATACCTCTCCATCTCTTACTGACATCGACTTGTCATTAATCTTCTTCGTAGGTTGGTTGTGGCTGTTAGGGGAGGTGCTGTCGCGTGGCGACGTGGATGAAAACTCTGCACGGCAGCTTTCACAACCACACAACGTCCTAACATCATTCGAACTGCGTCGGATTGAGATCTCTAGGCTCTTTTGACTTCTATTCGGACGCAGAATAGAATCAAAAGGTTCGTAGCCGGCACCACGTACAGGTGGATCTCGTCGCCGGCCGAAAAAATATAAGAAAAATATTAATAAAAAAGCTGGATGTTTTTTACTGTGCAAATGTCATGCGAGATGAATGTTGTTGCTTGTTTGTATCCTTTTTTTGTTAGGGGGGAATGAGAGCTAGAGGCGAGAGAGGGCGGGAGGATGAAGGCGGCGATGTCGGAGGGGTGGTTTGTGGCTTGGGCGTTGCCGAGGACGGAGCCGTAGGAGTGGCCGACGTAGATTACGCTGTTGAAGGTTCGACCTGTCTTTTGTATAAGTAGTAGTAGTACATTGAAAATATCAGCAAAGTAGGGGCTCACCTGGCACTGCTGTGCCTGCTTTCAGCATTGTCACAAGTTTGTGATTGATGGCTTCTTCGAGGTTGACTGGCTCTTGCAAGATGGGATCCGGGAGCGGCCTGGTGTCACCCACGCCAATCCGGTCAATCACAAATGTCGGGTAACCTTGACTGGAGGCATACGCGATTGTCGAGTACATACCACCGTTGTAGCCGGTAGGGTAGCCCAAGCCAGACCAGTTGAGTTTGTTCTCGGTGACACCGGACACGAAATATTGAACGACATCACTGCGGCTCGCAATCTTGACTGGGCTCGCAGAAGCGCGCAACAATGGTCCCAGTATATGTTGTTGGAACGAGCGGGTAGACGGTGTTGGCATCACCAAGGACAGTTTGAACGAGGGCAGAGATGGCTCCAGGGTCGCTGTAGTTGAGGCCGACGGGGATAGGAAAGACCTCATTGGAGGCTGTGGCCGTAAGGGGTTTGCTCAGGGTAGTACATACAGGATTGGCGTAACACAAATGGTTGAAGAGGAGACTAAGGAGTTGAACAACGATGATACTAAAGGACGTCCCGGGAAGACGAGAGAAATACATGTTATCCTCGCGCAGCTGAGAGAGACTGATATCAAGACTTGATATTGCAATAAGTTTTAATTGGATCGAAAGGCAACTGGATAAGATCTTTGGGTGATGGACCAAAGGTCTTGTATGCTCCAGTCGGCCCCCAATACTGCGTCATTGCAGAGGAGGCCGTAAAAATAGTGAAGCTGAAGGACTGACACCAAAAGGAATCGAACTCCACTTGTTCAACTGCGCGTTGCTGATCTTGGAGCGGATTTTCCGAGTCCCTGACACCACTCACCCCCGGAACAAGCCAATAAGCAACTAGATCTTCAACAAAGACGAAATATGATACGTGGAGAATGTCTTTCCGGGTAGAGCACCGGCATCGGTATGATGGCGTTGCGGTTTGCTATGCTGGATTAGGTTGATTGGCGATTTTAAGTGTCAGAAGATGAGAAGAGCCGAAATAGTTCAAAAGATGAAAAGACAGTTAGACTGGAACGAATGCAGGATGTAGACAGGGGTCACATCTTAAGTGGCGAGTGCTAGGCATTTGGATCAACCATACGTGTTACCAGGTCGCCAGATGGTTGGGACCACATTAAAAACTAGGAGAGAAAAGAGAATCAGGGCTAGGCTGTCTATCATTGGAACCACGTATCGGTAGCGGCGGCGTGATGCTTGGGGAATATTAAACAAACCAAGATATATCGTAGCCCGTTCAGTGGCCAGGCATTCCACTTGGCGGCTCTTTGCTCGCACACAGCTGAATCGTGAAGTGAAGTCCTAATGCGGATGAACCAGGTAGCGGACGAAGCTTACTTATTCATTAGGAGTATACAATCTATACCTGTAGGTAAGTGCTTGATTGAACGCTCCTTGCCAAGTTCGTAGGCACGCCGGTATATTTGCCATATCAAAGACTTGACATTATTCACACTTGGGGTTCATACAAGCCATGCCAAGCAAAGATGCCAGCCTCGTTGCAGATGGGTACGACGTGCCGTTCCGTACGGTTTGTTCATAACATATTAGTGTGACAGCTGATGGTAGGCAGCGATGCTCGTTAGGGTCGGAAAACCAAGTCCCATATGAGACGCAGTTGGTCAGGGGTCCTCCCGCACCTAATATGGTTGGATCAAGAGCCCGAAGATAAACAACACAACAATAGATTTCCTGCATAGACAAGGATGGGAATCTTTAGATCTGTATCCCACATGGTCCTCTTAGAATTAAAAGCCTAGCCGAAAGGTTTGATCGACCCTCCGATCCAGGTAACAATGGTCGGACCCATATCTCTTCCTCTTCCTGATATGGAAGAAAGAAGTAAAATTCCCCTTGTGAGATAGTGGCGTTCGCGATTCGTCTACAATAAGCAAATAACATTATCTCTGAGATGGTAGCGTCAGTGCAGTCAACCTAATCCAATCTCCATGGGACGAGAAGAGTATGGCTGTCGGCAGGCGATCTTGACAGTCCCGTTGTAGGTAGACCGGTTTGCGTAGTTGCGGCCGTTGGTTAACCATGGGCTGATCTGCACAATAAGTAAGGTGCAGCTAGAAACGGGGAGCTGGTCAGGAACAACCGGGCTGCTGTATATCCCCGTAGGCGCGGTTCCACTGCATTGCGAATAAACATCACGATCTTTAGGATTTGAAGCCGAACAAGGTGGTGATGATGTGGCAAGAAGTTTCGGTTCTGGAGGGTGATTATCTCTCAGCATATGATGCATTAGAGTGCCTTTCTTTGCGGTTTTCCGACTGGGCCATCAGACTGGTTTGGTTTGTCGATCAGCTGTTCTGCTACCTCAGCCCTTTAATCGAAATTTATGGTGCAAATGAGTCATATGCCCAACTGGTGTCTAGGTCACCTAAAGTACGGGATAGTGCTTTGCGTCCACCGGTCCCAACCATGGGCCTGCAGAGACATTGAAGTGGTGCTACGCCACGAACCTGGGCGGACATCTGTAATTTGTGAGGGATAGGACTGGAGCCAGCGGCGGAGGAGCGCCATGCTCGTCTCAAGAGAACAAGGCGTGCACACTGTGCCAACGATGAACTGATCTGTTGTTTCGGTGGCTTCAGCCCCAGCAACTAGGTAGGTAGTTGATCTGGCCGGTGTCTTCGTACTGCACCAAAAGACCGAGTTCACAAATATACTTTGACTCGGGAATCAATACGATTATATTCATCTCTATTAGCATCAAATATTGTGCCGAGTCATGCTTTGAACATGTCGGATGCAAAGCGTTACCATAAGTCCGAGTCCATCAAGGTTTCGTTCGTACTTTTCTTAATGCAGCAGTGGAAGGCGTCCATCCGGAGGGCCACACGATGAGTATTCCGTACTGTGTACGTACGTACCTTACTTAGCACACAGAATTCGTGACCGGTATGTGAGTCAACCCAACGGGTACAGTATCGACAAGCCAATTTAAGCGAGTTCGAATCGACGTCAAAGTGACGTGTTTTTGTGTTCGGTGTTTGGCCCCCCCTCCAAGGCTGAAAACCACAGAATACTACTACGGAGTAAGTGAACGCTTGAGTCGCTGGTGATGAATTACCGTAGTGAGGTTATGGACTGGAGTGACTTCATGTCAGTTCTAGCATCTTCAGCTTCAGGAATGTTGTAGTGACTGCGAAGTGATTGGACAGAAGACGGCTGTGGAAGCTCATGGATGCCTGTCGAAAACGCTAGAAACTTCCTGAAAAATTCATAGCCTGCTACTTAAAACCCGCACAACACAGAATTCCAGAAAACTCCTCTCTTCTTCCTACAATTACTCACTCGCACTGACATCTACGTTTCTCTTTACGAAGTTACGATCGACCAAGTTCTACTGCATAAAGAACAACTGAATCACACCCTACATCCCCCCACATATCGAAACATGGCACCAGCCATTGGAATCGATTTGGGTACCACCTACTCCTGCGTAGGAATCTACCGCGATGATCGTATTGAAATCAGTATGTTGGCTACTGATGATCAGTTACTGTATACACAGGTGCTAACAGTTTCCAGTTGCAAATGACCAGGGCAACCGAACTACGCCGTCGTTCGTTGCTTTTACCGATACCGAGCGTCTGATCGGTGACTCGGCCAAGAACCAAGTCGCCATGAACCCTGTGAACACGGTCTTCGATGCAAAGCGTCTAATTGGGCGGAAGTTTGCGGATGCGGAAGTGCAAGCCGACATGAAGCACTTTCCCTTCAAGATTGTCGACAAGGGCGGCAAGCCAGTCATCCAGGTCGAGTTCAAGGGCGAGCAGAAATCCTTCACCCCAGAAGAGATCTCGTCAATGGTCTTGACCAAGATGAGAGAGACCGCCGAATCATACCTTGGCGGCACTGTCAACAACGCTGTCGTCACCGTTCCAGCCTACTTCAACGACTCCCAGCGTCAAGCGACCAAGGATGCCGGTCTTATCGCTGGTCTAAACGTCCTGCGTATCATCAACGAGCCGACTGCGGCTGCCATCGCCTATGGTCTGGACAAGAAGTCCGAGGGTGAGCGTAACGTCCTCATTTTCGACTTGGGAGGTGGTACCTTTGATGTCTCACTCCTGACCATTGAGGAGGGTATCTTTGAAGTCAAATCTACCGCCGGTGACACCCACTTGGGAGGTGAAGATTTCGACAACCGTTTGGTCAACCACTTCGTTACTGAATTCAAGCGCAAGCACAAGAAGGATCTATCAACCAACGCACGTGCTCTCCGACGTCTACGTACTGCCTGCGAGCGGGCCAAGCGTACTCTCTCATCATCAGCTCAGACCTCAATCGAAATCGACTCTCTCTACGAAGGCATCGATTTTTACACCTCCATCACTCGTGCTCGTTTCGAGGAGCTATGTCAAGATCTCTTCCGCTCTACCATGGAGCCTGTCGAGCGTGTCCTCCGAGACGCGAAGATCGACAAGTCCAGTGTTCACGAAATTGTTCTGGTCGGTGGCTCAACCCGTATTCCCAAGATTCAGAAGCTTGTTTCCGACTTCTTCAACGGCAAGGAGCCCAACAAGTCCATCAACCCTGATGAGGCTGTGGCCTACGGCGCTGCCGTTCAGGCTGCCATCCTTTCTGGTGACACATCATCAAAAACGACCGACCAAATCCTACTACTCGACGTCGCTCCATTGTCAATTGGTATCGAGACTGCTGGCGGTGTCATGACTCCTCTCATCAAGCGAAACACTACCATTCCCACCAAGAAATCCGAGGTTTTCTCTACCTTCTCCGACAACCAGCCAGGTGTATTGATCCAAGTCTTTGAGGGTGAGCGTGCCCGCACCAAGGACAACAACCTGCTCGGCAAATTCGAACTTTCCGGCATTCCTCCGGCGCCTCGTGGCGTTCCCCAGATTGAGGTTACCTTTGATGTTGACGCCAACGGTATCATTAACGTTTCTGCCCTCGAAAAAGGTACTGGAAAGACCAACAAGATCGTCATTACCAACGACAAGGGACGTCTATCCAAGGAGGAGATTGAGCGTATGTTGTCCGAGGCCGAGAAGTACAAGGAGGAGGACGAGGCGGAGTCTGCCCGTATCTCAGCCAAGAACGCTCTAGAGTCATATGCCTACTCACTACGAAACACACTTTCGGATCCCAAGGTCGAAGAGAAGCTCGATGCTGGCGACAAGGAGAAACTTAAGGCTGAGATCGACAAGACTGTCGCTTGGCTCGACGACAACCAGACCGCGACTGTGGAGGAGTATGAAGGCCAACAGAAGCAGCTAGAGGTAAGGACAAACTTGACCCCATCCAATAGGTTTTCTCGTACTAACTTGCGAAAATAGTCTGTTGCAAACCCTGTGATGGTCAAGATGTACGGTGGTGGTGAAGGCGGTATGCCAGGAGGTATGGGCGGTATGCCAGGCGGAGGCATGCCCGGAGGAGGCTTTCCCGGCGCGGGTGGCGCACCTGGCGGAGCCGGACACGATGACGGACCAACTGTGGAGGAGGTTGACTAGATGCCTTGCTTCGAGGTGTGGCTTCCTGTTTGTTCTCCGGCGCTAGGGATTAAAAGAGCGACTTGCATGCATGAAGGATACGATGTAGACTAGGCCTCATATTCGAAAGGCTTGCTAATGGAATTAGAAAATTTCTATCAGCTTCAAAGATTGTTCCCAAGCATCTATTTGAGTATATATGTGACAAGATCATCGCGGAATATTCGCAAGATACAGCTCCATGCTTGACCTTGGCACAAAAACGATTCCACTTGCTCCTAAGTAAAAGACGGTCCTGAAATATGTTGCGTGCGCTATCGGCCCATGCTCGGCCCAAGCATGAGAACCCTCACAGCTCATGTTTGATTTAGAGATGAAAAAACCCATCGACAGAACACCTTACGCCCTATCGGCTCGTGCTTGGCCTTAACAACAACTCTCCCTCGAGCATTTCAGTGACATACTCTTTTCACATATCCATAACTAACAGCCAATGCCAATGCCAATGCCCCCATCAGCAAAAAGCATCCAGTCTGCCCCATAAACACACAAAACTCTTCGCTCCCGCAGCTTATGTAGCGGGTGTCGATTACTTGCACAACAAAGCCCATACATAGATCTTTCCTGGACCTTTTTTGCCGGGTTTTTATGTTTTGCCCGTCATCGTCTCTGCTGGAAGGGGCTGTTTTGTCACGCGGGGGGGTTGGATGAAGGGTTTGTTGGTTGTTGGTTGCTAGGCTTTGGGTTTCGATATTTTGCTACAAAGCCATCTGTGTATCTGCGCGATGTTTTCGGGCGGTGAACTCTTTCCTCGTGTTTGATGACATAATTGGCTTTTTGTTGGGATTGTATTTTGGGAAAAATTGTGTCGTTGGAAGCGTTTAGCGAAGCACTGGGATCGAGAAAGCTTTGGCAAAAGAAGGCTTTTGTGTCGAAGCGATCATCGATGAAGGTGGGGGTTTTTTTTCTTAACGATGTGCTTATGGGGGTGAAAAAGACGCAGAAATTAGGTGAGATCATTAGTGTCGATGAGATTCGAGGATGCTGAGACGCTTTGAGTTGCTTGGGGTCGAGATGTCTGTGCTTGTTAACATGTAGTGTAGTGGTGGAGTTGTGCCTAGAAATTGAGAGGTTAAGGTGGGAACTTGGGATGTGGAAGACAGTTTCGAAATTATATATAGATAATAGAGAAGGTATTGGTTGACAACAGGGATGGGTAACCTGATGTGAAAGCAGGGTTACTATGCACTGACATGATGGAAGAATTGACAACCTGGCGTTTGGATGCTTGGGAATAAAATCAATCGCAATCTCCCATGGCAACAAGCTGTTCTTTTCATGGAGGTTTGGACCCATCGAGATGGCCCGCATGACTCGCCGGTGCAGTTTTGGTGGTATTATGCTATCAAAACTTGCAAGAGAAGAACGGGGAAGAGAATCGTAGATATTGAAAAAGGACATTTGTGCAGATGCGTTACTTCATACCTTCCATTTGGTTGCACAGAGACCCATAAATGCCTTGTTCTGGGTTTGGTCTCAAGACTCATTTATGGGGTCGTGTGAGCTAATGAACGGCTGGGAGACTGCAAGGAGACTTTGCGAGGATATACCTTGAGTTTTTGGTATAGCCCCTTCTCTTTGATCCTATCGGGACTCGGACACGCTCTTCATACCCGGTACTTGAGATCTTTTTGCCATTGTAATGCGTTTGAGCTGAGTGAATTTTTGGAGCAGTGAGAGGAGGATTGATGAGATTACCATAACCCTCCCTTGACTCCTCGGTCCGATGCTGTGCGTTTAAACTTACGAGAATAGAGCGACGGTCCTTCTAAGCGGCCTACCAATACCTCTCCCCATCATCACCTCCCCTCCCCCTCCTCCCTCTCTCTCCACCTCCTCTCCACCTCCTCCGCCTTCACCATATCCCCCTCAAACGCCCCCTCCACCCTCCTCTCCCTCTGCCTCCAAATATCTTCACTACTAGGCCCAACCCTGTATTTAGTCTCCCTCTGCCGATAATGCTCCCTAACCCTCCTTTCCCTCTCCTCCTCACCCATATAGCCCCTATTCGTGCGCATGCAAAACCAGAACTGCGACCATTGCTCGCTACAGCTACGCATGCCGCCATAGCGGTAGAGGTTGTTGAATTGGCCGCCCAAAGATTGGCAGTAGAAGGCGGTGTCGAAGGCGGCGCGGCAGGAGATGGAGGAAGGGTAGAGGTGGGTCGGGGTCAGGAGGGTGGAGTCGGCGGAGAGTGAGGAAGCGTTTTGTGAGGGGGGTTGGGTATTTGGTGAGGAGGCGGGTGGGGAGGCTTCGGGTTGGAGTGATTCGAGAAAGGCGCGGAGTTCGGCGTCGGCGATTTCATCGCGTGTGGGAGTTGGGCGGGCGTCCGCTATATCTGGGGTTGAGGGCGGAGGTTCAGAGAGGGGAGGTTGGGATAGGTGCGAGGCTTTCTCGGCAGCTTGGGGGCTAGGAGAAGAACTTGATAGCCATCCCATCGCTGGCTCCAGTGTAAAGACGCGGAATATTAAATGTAGGGGTTCGGCGAAGCGCGTTGAGCAGGGATTTGACGTCACCGGCGCGCGGGAATTTCATGGCATTTGTTGACAAGCTCAAACGAAACTTTGTTTGCAGATATCATAATGGTGGACTTGATGGGTAGATCTGATGCAGGCCAGCTCGCTACCTAGTTGGACTAATGGAACTACAATATTGCCGCGGGCCATGAGAAGAAGAGAGCGTTTCTAATGTTAGGGCTCCCTAGAGTATTTGGCGGGCCAGCAGCCTTCTCGCTCAGCAACGGCGCGGAGAAACGACTCCTTTGTATAGCAAGCGGTCATCGTGGCAGAAAAGCTGTGAGCAGAGGCAGAATTAACAGTAGACGCCATAAGACCACAGAAGCCGGAGACGAGAAGTCGGGTCACATTAACGCTGGACCAAATGAGGGCATCTTGTTTCTTGACAGTTGGCACTCCTCCTCCGCTCATAGTCGTGCAAGCGATGCCTAATATGCAATATAGATGTATTTCCCCTCAAGCTCAACTGGCTTTTACGCTTCCGCTTTTGGAACGCCGACAAAACCATTCCACCACTTCTCAACCGCGTCCAGAGTCCAAACGCACCAGCTCCAACCTTAATAACAATTCCCGAACGAGCGTTGCCAAAGACATTACCCATAAAGCAGAAAGAAATATTGCCGCGATTGAAAGAGGGTGGAGCCTTTGTCAAATTCTCTCATGACCCCCAAATAAAGGCTTCGGAAATTGAAAAGACTTTGCAACGTTATCTAAAAGAAAACCCTGTGAAGCCATGGTTCAATCCCCTTCGACGTGTTCGGGCATTTTTGGTGCATGGAAAGCCTTGGGTCGAGGACCTCAGTCGCTTTCCCAGCTCCAGACTGAAGGTTCAGTTCCTACCTTCGGAACCGGGGCAGCAAGCGGCAGATCTCTCTCAGGAAACGCTGTACACGTTATTTCGTAAGTATGGAAAATTGGCGGACATCACGCCGCAGCCAGCCGACTCAAAAGATCCTTTCAAGTACGCATATCTCAACTTTGTGAGGGTCAGACACGCCGTGATGGCAAAGAATTGCATGCATGGCTACACCGTCCCACCTGCTCAGGGTGGGGGATCAGCGGGGACGGTCTTGAAGCTGGGATATGAGCAGAAGATCAAAGGACATTGGATCCGGGACTGGCTAGTCAATCACCCAAGAATTGTATTGCCCCTGTTTGCTGTGTTGGCTGCTACGTTTACAGTGGCAGTATTCGATCCGTAGGACAAATTCCCCGTGCGTTCACAAGCTTCTACTAATCCGCTTTACAGTATCCGGACATTCTTCATCAAAGCTCATGTCGAGCACTCCTTCCACATCACGGACAACAAAGCCTACAAATGGATCAAGTCACAGGTAACACGAGCAAATAAGATTCTGTCGTTCCGGAACCACAGACAGGAGGATGCTGGCCTGAGAGCTATCTGGGAAGACCGCAAAGACGACATTGAGCAAATCAAGACTTGGCTTATGGAGACTGCGGAGACTTTTATCGTTGTGCAGGGTCCTCGAGGCTCTGGTAAAAAGGAACTTGTTCTAGATCAAGCATTGAAAGACCGGAAGCACAAACTTGTAATTGATTGCAAGCCAATACAAGAGGCGAGAGGCGACAGTGCTACGATCGGTAAAGCTGCCCTCGAAGTTGGATATAGACCTGTATTCTCTTGGATGAACAACATCAGCAGCTTGCTAGACCTTGCAGCTCAAGGTACGATTGGAACCAAGACAGGATTCTCAGAGACTTTGGACTCTCAGCTAGCCAAGATCTGGCAAAACACAACGACTGCACTCAAGCAGATAGCTCTAGAAGGACGGAACAAGCACGACAAAGACGCAGATCTGGGTGACGACGAATATCTAGAGGCCCATCCTGAGCGTCGTCCTGTCGTTGTCATTGATAATTTTCTACATAAGAGCCAAGAAAGCAGTATCGTATATGACAAAATTGCCGAATGGGCTGCTGGCCTTGCTACTTCCAATATTGCTCATGTCATCTTTCTAACCAACGATGTCTCCTTCTCGAAGTCTCTTAGCAAAGCTCTCCCCAACCGCGTATTTCGCCAGATTGCCCTAGGCGACTGCTCGCCCGAGGTTGCAAAACGCTTCGTAATCACCCACCTCGACGCCGACGCCGAAGAAGACTCCAACGGTGACGTAAAAGCTGCCAAACCTTCACAAACCCGCACCGATCTCGGCGAGCTCGACGGATGCATCTCCACCCTCGGTGGCCGTCTCACCGACCTCGAATTCCTCGCCCGCCGCATCAAAACCGGCGAGACGCCCAAGAAAGCAGTACAGCAAATAATCGAGCAATCCGCGTCCGAAATCCTGAAAATGTACATCCTCGACATCCCACCGACCCGCCCATGGTCCCCCGAGCAAGCCTGGTTGCTCGTCAAATTCCTTGCTAAAACCGACAGCCTGCGCTATAACGAGCTGCTTCTCTCCGACACCTACAAGTCCGGCGGCGAAAACGTCCTCCAAGCCCTCGAACAAGCCGAGCTTATCTCCATCGTCAGCAGCAACGGCAGACCCAAGAGCATCAAGCCGGGCAAACCGGTCTATACCGCTGCGTTCAAGCTGCTCACCGAAGACCGCGCCTTGCTCGCGAAACTAGATCTCGCCATCTTAGCCGAGCTGATTACGATTGAGACCAAAGGCATTGAAAAATATGAAGCGGAACTTAGCCTCTTGGGCGGCCTGCCCGGGCAGCCGAAGATGGTAAGGGGAAGGGTGCAGTGGTTGCTGGAGAAGCTGTTTGCCGGGCAGGAGAAGGTGAAGGAGTATGAGCGGGAGAGCGGGATATTGAAGGGCGTGTTGAGGAGGGAGTTTTGAAGTTCGGCGTTGATGTTTGTAAATATGCTGCGAGGCGATGATGATACCACTCTGGGCAGGGATTTGGATTATGGTATTTCTCAATTTCTCAGGGGTTGGGGGATTAGGGCGATGCGATGTTCTCTGTAATATATCCAACAACGCGTATACAAATTTCGCACTGTTCTAGAAACCAGGAACCATGCATGGAATATCTCTCGAGCGACACTATATATATGTCAAACACGTAGTCAGTTTGAACAGACAGGCCCACAGATGTTCCCGCAATATCTACATATCGAAAGAATCGCTGGCTCTTTCCTTTCGTACTGTACGTACTGTAGGGCTTGAACCCCGAACCCCCCCCTCCAAAAAAGCCTCCGCACACCTCACCTCCTCTGCTCTCACAAAAAGGACTTCTGACTCCCAACACTCAAAGTATCCAACCATCAACCATCAAGAAACTCATGTGCCACACCCGCAGTATACAGTATACAGTATATATCTTATTTCTCGGCTGTTTTGTGCTGTGATGAGTATGTAAAACCCCCCCCCACCCCACCCTGCTTGCTTGCTTGCTTGCTTGCTTGCTTACTGTACCTTACTCTACATACCCACAACTCTCGACTTTTTCTAGCTTTGAACTACGTATAAGCTGTGTGTGAGAAATGCGCGAGTATTACTACAATCAATTATTTGAAGTTTGAAAGCGGAAAGAGGATGATGAGCGAGCTTGTTATGCATGGGAGAGTGGGTTTTTTGTTCGTTTTGGACAACCTTGCTGGTTCAGTAATCTGTGTCCGGGGGCTTTTTTTTTGGTTAATAATGATTAGTGGGGATTTTTCTGAAAGGGGTTTGGAGGCGGCTGTGATTGTTAATCTTTTGTGGCTTTTGGTGTGTCAGCGGCTGCAGGATTTGGCGTGGTATGTGTATAAAAGAGAGAAAGAGAGGGGATGATGGGTTTCGTATAGCCTTGAAGGTCTTCCCTTATTATTATTAAAAAGTAATCTCTCCTCTTTTCTCACACAAATACGGGCTTGTTCCCTCCCATCATTCAAGCAGCAGCACCACCCCTCAAGCCCAACAATGTCCCCCCCCCTCCGCGCCGACGTCTTCCTCGCCCCTTCCATTCCCGCCATCCCCCCCTTCCCTATCCCCCACGCCATTCCCCCCCTCTGGACCCCTACAGCCGCCACCCTCATCTCCTCCGCCCACGAAGCCATCCTCGTCGACCCCCTCTTCACCACCACGCAAGCCACCGCCTTCGCGACTGGATCGACGCCTTGTTCCCCGACAAATGCCTCACCTACATCTACATCACCCACGGCCACGGCGACCACTTCTTCGGGCTCTCGACGCTGCGGCAGCGCTTCCCCGACGCCACGGCCGTCGCGACCGAGGGCGTGCTCAAGCACATGGAGCAGCAGATCTCGCCCGCTGGGCAGGCGGTATGGGAGACGTTGTTTCCCGGCGGGCAGATCGTGTTTCCGGCATCCCCGCCTGCGGAGGCGCTGCCCGCGCACGATCTGACGCTCGAGCTTGAGGGACATAAGCTGCATGCTGTGCCGGCGGGGCACTCGGATACGGACGACTCATCGTTCCTGTGGGTGCCGGATCTTAAGCTCGCTGTCGCGGGGGATATTGTATACAATAATGCGTACTCGTTTCTGGCTGAGACGCTGACCGCGCCGTTGCGGGAGCAGTGGATTGACGCCATCCAAAAGGTTAGATCCTTCAGGCCCGAGACTGTGATTGTGGGCCACAAGACGCCAAGCGCGGTCGATGGGGCGTGGAATCTGGATGCCACCGAACGGTATATTGAGATGTGGGGGCGCTTGGTTGGAGAGGCCAAGGACGCAGAGGATATGTTCGATCGGGTTAGGAGGGAGGATCCTGATAGAACGGGGGAGTTTGTGCTGTGGTGGAGTTGTTTGCAGCAGTTCCCGCGTGAGGGCAACGCCACTGCGAAAGCTTGATCATGTCAATTGTGCTTTGAATGCTTTAACATCCTTGCATATAGATTTGATCCTCTTTAATAGAATGTCATACGTTTGAAACGTATTAAGATACGAGGATGTGAAGAACCACTCCATAAACTCATCTCAAACCCAAATGGATCATCGATGACTGAGCCAGGCCTCGACGTGAAGGAGGCCGATCATCGTATTTCTGTTTAGTGATCACTCTTAATCCTCCGTCCTCCCATCAATAGACTATAATTCACACAACTGTTTGCCATTGATCAGTAACCACACCCTAGAGAAACAACAGGGAGGGTGGCCCGGATAGTCGTAATTGGTGGGCTAGCCGATTTGAAGGGCTATGAACTATTGGGTATTCTTGTTGTTGCTGTCGTAGGTCTTTTCGTGGACCTTCATACATTTTGATCGAATTTGACTTCAATAGTAGCTTGTCTCGTTGCTGTCATTGTTTTTATGAGGACGTGAGCGGTATTAAGGAGGATGGACAAAATTGATAGCGAGGTAGTTGGGTAGCTATTAAACGCATGGCTGGTGGTCTTCACCGATCGAAACTTTGATCTATGGGGAAATGGATGAGGGGGTTTCATTCAGGGGTGAGATACAACCACTGCAAAAAGTGATTAGTTATCAAGAATAGGTTCGGGTCCTATTGACGTTGGTCGCAATGTTGCAATGTTAGCTTCCCTTTTTATGTGGCAGCGTCAATATGCTTATAAAGCGTGTTCAGTAATCAAGAACAGTTTCGATTGGTAGTGGCGCTGGTGCAACGGTTCAGTGGAGCTTTCCTCTTTCTTCCACCGTCGCTTGCAACATATCCGTTGTAGGTCACGCAATTATCTTACTAATAAAATTCTCAGGAATTTGGTCTGCTTCTGCTTGGCGGAGATAATTCATCTCAACTTAACGAGTGTAGGCGTATGATTCTGGTTCATTCAAGCGTCCTCATGTATTATCCCGACACCAAGTCGTGTGGCGGAATCGCGTCCCCACTCAATCAGCATGACATCCAGCATACACAATAGCTTGTTGTCGAACTTTTCTTGATCAAGATACGTGGGATGCGGCTGAAGTGTTGTCTGTCTGATGCCTCTGGATCTCGACAGAAGTATGAACTCGAGGCACCGAGTCTCCATGAGATGCTCCGCGACCCACACCTGGTTCATCATGATAGATCCTACCTAGTCTTCGTTACCATTAGACGTAGCCAGGATGACACCGGTTCTCCATTTCCTGCCATGTTCGCCAAGTGAGGCAATCTCTCCTGTCACAAAAAAGACTGCCAAGGTTGTCCAGCAAACTAGATATTCTGGATATTCCCAGTCTTCTCCGTTCACGCTAATTTCGCGTCTAGACTTCACTGCCAATATGAAATCCTTAGGCGGTAAGTTCTGCGGTGATACTTCTTGGTGGTCTTTTTCGGTGAGTTCAAATTCCATCGCAGGGGGCATGTTGTTCATCGGAATAACAACACCCATTTGATTGACGATGAACCAGCTAATCTCTCGCCGAAGTCCTGTAACATCAAAATACGAACCATATTCCACTTTGCTACGCCAACCGGCCCACGTCCAGCTTGGGAACAGCAAATTTTTGAACTCAATTTTGGTGAGAGGTAGAGATAAGTTCCTTCGCTTATGAGGACCTCTCAGTGTCCACAACAGAGCTTTATCCAAATATGTTTCAAGCACACCGTACCAGAAGTCGGTTCTCATAGTACGTTTCAGGACGTTCTGGATTGCGTTGAAAGCATTCATAACATCTGAAGGACAAGACAATTCGCGCCCGGTATAATCTATAACGAAACATTGGTAGTCATGAATAGCCTCTGTTCGGTCCTCATATGCTGTCTGGTTCAGATGGAGCGACTCAAATTCGGATCTGCGTGTATCTGAAGAGTGTAGTGCCCCCATATTCCACAGATTTGTCGCCGGAGTAATGTACGCAGAAGGCAGGCTTCCCTCGCCCACCCCATCCTTGTAGAAAACATTGCAGAAACATTGGAAGTAGACTTGGGTACTGTACGGAAGGAGGTAATAGAGGGGCTAATTTCCAGTATGCCCCGCAGGTGTGCAGCTGTAATCAAAGCGGTGGGCTGGCATACCAAATATTGATTGGGGAATTGTAACTCATATGCTATCAAATAGTTGAGTTCCCTAGCTTGATTTGGGGGTTCCATGGTCGCATGCATATTGGGGGGGTGATTTCGCGATTTCGTAGCTGAAGGCTTAATGCGGTGTACTGTATCAGTGAAATATAGCAGTCACCTGGACAACAGGTTCTCTTGATACGTCCAAGCACGGTAGTCCCACCGAGAGGACACAGTAGCAACTTGGATTGCGTTGAGTGGCACCGCGAGATGCAGGCCTTGAACCAGCTCAGTATCCTGACAGGTGTTCCCACTATTTTCGTGGTAACGAGGAAGACCGCTACATGCTTCACTTGTAACAGAAGGAGCCGCTATAAGTGTCAGGATTGCTGCCCCATAGATTCTGTCCATCTGAGCGATTTGAATACGCTTATGACCCATGCTGTCTTGAATGATGCAGAGAGCATCGACCCAAAGATAGCTTTCTCCAAGATTGACAGTGCAGTGAACAGTATCTTGAACCATTGTTTTCACAATATCGTCCATGCTCTTGATCACAACGGCGTAACCAAGACCGGGGTAATTGGATGTCCACTCTTGGTGCTTTATACACTGCATCCTGCGTTAGGAGCTGGGTGTCGCCCATGTGGTCTTCAATGGAGCAGAGGCACCTTCGCTGACCTGTGACGTAATACCTATCCGGTATGTCGTTTCTGTCTTTGTTTCAGAAGGACTGTTGCAGGCGTAGACATATCTAATTTCAAAGAACTGCCATTGGTACCAGCTAAGCCCCTTTCATTGGTGCAGCTGTTCGTTCATTGACAAAAATATTGTGAGAAATCAATAGAGGTGCATGTGTCGCAAAGCTTCTGACTGTGCTTCGCCTCCATGATTTGTTAAGAGATCGGACAATCTGTATGTCAGGCTTCAAGCGCACAGTGGGAAGATTGTCATTTCCACAACTCGATTCCAGATATTGATCTCAACCCCAGGGAAGTCGGGGCATATTCCGCAGATCCCTTGATAGCCTTATCAAAGACTGGAAACATTCATTGACTCTTGCAGTCCGAAATCATGGGCTTTTCTTCTGAAGTTCTTCAGGCACTGTAGAGGGGACCGTTCTTGCGGTCAGCGCAGTCGGCCTCGAAATATCCCATGATGCGAGTGGATGGTTTTGCATGGACGAACTTTGCATTGAGCAGTTTTGGATTGACGATTTTCCATTCTCGTTTGAGACTGGTAAGGCAAGCTATTCGAATCAGTGAAATTCTTACGGTGGGTTCTAAGCTACAGTTTTTCTCCCGCCAGATCTCAACTCAATATAAACTGTTGAGGTAGAGAAGGGCCAGCTTGAAGGCATGGAAAGTGGTACAAGGTTGCCACCGATTACCAATAGACCTCGGCAGCTAGGCGGGGAACAGGGGTATAAATAGGTCCCCCCTCCTGTTTCTCCCTTGAGATTCAGCCAGAAACTCGCTTTCGCTTTTGCTGCTCACTCTGCTACCCACTCTGCCACCTACTTACTACCTACACTTTACTACCCACTGCTACCCACTGCTATCCACCGCCGCCATCACTGCCATGGATGGCCGCTGCTACTCGCCGCAAGGTTAGCCCCTCTGCAAAGGCTCGCGCCAATGCCGCCGCCGCCAGGAGACGTAATCCCCGCCTCCGCTACGCCTCCCCCCTCCCCCCTCCCCCGCCCCCGCTCCCCGACCTCTGGTTCCCAGAGGGGAGCCGACCCAGAGCAAGCCGAAGAGACCCCAGCAGCCCTCATCCTGCGGCAGAGGATCAAAGCCGCTCGTCAAGCAAATATAGAACGGGAGCTGAAACTGGAACTTCAAAGGATAGAAGCTCAGAGTGCGACGCTGGCAGCGTTGGGAAGCGATCCAGCGTCAGGAGGCATTGTCAGCCAAACATCAGACATCATCCTCGCAGGCTCTGATCCCCGCATTCATGCAATGATAGCACGCTATCCCTTTATTGATATCATTCAACTCGTCAATATCTTCAAAAATGAATTTCGAGCCGTCAATATCTTCAAGCTGATCAACGACCATATATCAAATTCAGTCAGCAAACAAGGTCTTCGCATAACACGCTTGGGCGAGCTTCGGGCACATGACGATGACGCCACTCAGCAGAATCTCAAAGGCATGGTTCCCTTTCTACGTTGCTTGAAAGTGTATAATCAATGTCTCATCGAAGCGATCAATGAGCAATTGAAGATTTCTCTGCAAGCAAGCTTAGCTTGATACGTTGACTATCTGCAGAAGCTTCATCTGCACTACATCTTCGAGTCTGTACCGACCTTTCACTTTCACTTCCATGAAATCCGCATTGTAAAAGAAGTCAATGACTCTGACGGGCGATACAATGCTGAAGTTGAACTGACCGGCCGAGCACTGGTAAAGAAAACCCCTGTTACCACTCCCCAGGCGGGGAATCAGGGTTAGGGAACCAGGAAGCAGTCCTATGGCCCCAGACCCGACGGGGGAAGCACATGACCCTCAGTCTGCAACAGGTTCAACGACGGCAACGGCATCTATCCTAGTTGCACATATCAGCATATCTGCAGCGGATGTGATGAAACCCACGCTGCTATCAATTGCAAAACATCAAATTCAAACAGTCAGCCAGTCGGAAAGAAATGACTCTGGGTTCTGGCCTCACTGATATCAATCTCAGAATTCTTCCCATATCAGTTCATGAAG
>JAABUT010000454.1_pt1 | contig 67043 bp, 51 predicted proteins | sample 5559281 | NCBI WGS metagenome assembly JAABUT01 (sample SAMN10711880, study PRJNA513359) | rock metagenome | isolation source: Antarctica rocks | place: Antarctica: Victoria Land, Ricker Hills nord | collected 2016-01-04 | reverse complement strand
ATACTATCAAATAGTTAGTTCAAATATTGAAGTTCCCCAGCTGAATTTGATGGTTCAATGGTTGATGCAGGTGGGGTGGTGATTTGGTTGGGGAGCGCACGCGAAGACTTAGTGCGGGGTACTGTAGGTCCAGCTAAGATCTCACAACTCCGGGTCGTACGAGGTTATGTTGCATATAACGGAGCACGCTTCAGCAGCATCACAGGGTTGGTGAAAGCGCATGGTGGCGTTGAATCACCATACGAGCGCTTCGATTACCTACTTTACGGTTCTCCACCTTTATCAATTGAGATGATAATACAAGAAAGCAACGACGAGACTCAGCTGGAGTTGGCGTATCTGATCAGATACATTGACGCCAAAAACAGGAGCTGCAACGTATGGCTAGATCTTGGCTATCTACTCAAAAATTTAGTGCGCATAACAAAAATAATTTCGTGTGCTGGCAATTGTAAGCCGCTATACAAAGTCCCCTTCGTCTGGGACAACAGGATCATCAACCAGTTTCGAAAAATCAATACTGAAGCTGTCGATATTGCTCAACGGACAATTCAAGATATCAAAGATACGGATAACATCTGGATACTGATAACCGAGGCGCAACCACTGTTTCTTTTTACAAAGGATCCGATGCTGTTATATCTTTTACTCGGAAACTCCAATATTCGAGCGTCTCTACATCCATTCACCAAATGCCTCAGCTGTATAACCGTATTTGGGTATTGGTATGGAATCCTACAATTCCACAAGGAGCCGGGATACCAAAAGCTGGCACACACAGCTAAGGTGACTTTGATAACACCAAATAACAGGACATCGACATTCAAGTGGGAATTACGAGGTTCCGAAGCCCAGTAGGTAATCTTGCTCTGTTCCGTCACAAGGATGATAACAGTTATCCGTCTCGACGATCGATCACCCATAACAGCAGTCATTGTACGAACCAGCAGGCACGAAAGCTCCTTTACTACCACCAAGAAATGGCCTCCCACTCAGTGCTTCCTTATGCTCCTTTGGTGATATAACACATCCGAATGGTCAGGAAATTCCCTTCAAAGCAGATGGTAGTCAGGACCAGTCCGCTAAAGGCAATGACTATGGAAAGAAGGTTCTGGACTACTCTTCAGCTAGTCAATATTCGCAACTCCTGTTCCACTTGTGGCCTCATGAAGGTGGTTGCCAGCATTTACTGATGTAAACCTGAAGGAAACCGAAGGTCTCACCTAGAACGCTCTATTCTTACCAAGTCCCAACAATCATTAAGTAACACATTCGATACTATGGGCCATGGCTCGAAAACCAAGTGCTAGTAGCTTCCTTTACGTTGCATACGATGCCGTCATTTCCCGGCAACGCTCGACTACTCTATCAAAAATCATCTACCAGCCAGCTCCCCCAAAAACCTCACCACCTTCTTACTCCCAAGCAAACCATCCTCCACCGGCGTTTCTGCAGCCATCCGGCGATCATCAATTCTTCTTCTTCCTCCAACCCTACATGTCCTAAGAGTACGGAAATCCAGATAGAGAAAGGTACAGGAGGCTAGCTTGCAGGATAGTTTGACCGGAGGGGGTGGGTTTGGAGCGAAAGTCTTAGACAGCTGACAAGTTTTCTGACTCGGTATCTTACAAGTCGCTCGTCGCTGGTCGCTGGTCGCTGGTCGCTTTCACCCCTGCCTTTCTCTCTAATGTCGAACACCTTTACGGACCATTCAGTCTCTCATCCCCAACAAGACTCTTTCCAACCCCTCCCTTCAACTACCCACTCCCCACCCTTTCCCCCGCACAAACCCGACCTCTCCACCGGCCCCCTTCACTCCACCTGAAAACATTAAAACTCCGTCCACTCTCGTTCTCAAATTTCCACGTTATGGAAAACGACGAACGCACTTGTCAACAAGAACCACGCAAACGACGTTATAAAAATCAACGCGCTAAATGATATGATGCTCGAAACGCAGATTCGCACACATTCGATCCCTTCCCTCCCCACCATCCATCCGCTCTCTTCCCCCTTCCCCACCCCTCTCCACCTCAAGCAAGTACACATCACATTCACATGTCCCATCTCCACAAGCCCAACTACACCCCACTCATACATAGCCTTGGCACACGGCGGCTTCTACTTGTACTAAGTAAGTCAACCACAGTGCTGTTGTTTGAAACTAGGAAAGAACATGCCAATGGGTGAGTGAGTATCTATGACTCTTGTGGACAATTGGGAAATTCGGAATTATTGAATATTGAAATATTAAAAGTATTGGACTCGAGAATCAAAAATTCGACAATCGCGGATCGGTTACATGTATGTAGGAGATGTTGGTTGTTACCATTGATATATCTATTTTGCAGATACGGGTTTTTCGCTTTGAATAACTGAATATTTGTTAGAAGAGGTCTTGTTAGGTTTCTGTGCATCGGATTAACTTGTTTGTTAAAATGCGATTTTCGATTTTCGATTTTACTTTTTTCACGCTTCGATATGTCAACACTTCAACATTCAGTTTTATATGTTGATACTGTTTCTTCACTTCGATTTACACATAGTGTGTTCAATATGAACCATCGCGATAATGTATACAGCTTAACGAGAACAGAATGCTGTGAACGCTTTTAGTGTAACGTGACAATACGATAGATTGCTTTGAAATGTTTGTTTTTGATTCTTCATTTATCCTTCATGATGAACAGCGCGACGATATACCTTGAAGACTCGTAAGCTGTCCTACGTACCTCCTCTTATCTTCGATCGATATAATATCGCGTTACCCTCTCCCTCGGAATCTCCTCGCTTCTTGGCCTTCTCATCCTACCACCTTGCGCAGTAGCTCTCAGTGTCGTCGGGTCCCCTTGCGGCCGTCGCGGCGATGCGCTGGTGGTGTACTCTAGGCCGTAGGAAGTAATGGCGGGTAGACCGGGCGCTTCGTGGATGCGGACGGTGGGTTTGCGGGTGGGTGGGGTTTTTGGGCGCGGAGGGGGGTTAGCGGTGGTAGGGCGGGGGGAGGGGGGGTTTGGCCGTGGAGAGGATGGTTCCTTGCTTGAGCTGGGCTGTAGGGAGGGAGATTTATTTGTAGGCGGGTTTGGGGGCGCTTTGGACCATCGCGCTAGGAGAATGTCGATGTCGTGTTCGGCTTCCTTTTGGCTGGGGATTCTGGGTCCAGCATCCTGGTCCTCGAATTTTCTTATTTTTTCTTTCGACGGCTGGCCTCTAGCGAAGTATTCGATCAAATCTTCATCTGCATGACCTGCGTCCAGTTTTCTGTTTTCCTTGCGCTCCTTGAGGCGGGGGTCGAGGAGATCGGCGGAGAAACGGGGGGAGCGGCGCATGTTGACGAGGAGGCAGCGGTTGCCGGCTGTGAGGTCTTGGTTGGCGCTTATACGGGTTCTGGATAGTTCATTAGTTCAGCTTTTGGTGCAGTGGCTGTGAGATGTGCACCGGCTGGAAATTTCAGGCGGCGCAGCCTTCAACGTTAGCGTAGCCAAATATCTCGCCGGCTCCCTTCCTCCAGAGCTCCCACTGAGCTGCACCGGCACTTCAATCAACTGCCCTTCCAGACTTCCAGCAGTGAGCTCTGCACTGCTAGTGCCCGGCGTCTTCGAAGCCCCACTTCCCAACATCTCAATCTGACTAACAAACAGAAACATGAACTGCAACTTCTGCAACTTCTCTTGCTTCTTACTGACTCCCCGCTTCCCCTTCACCGCCCATTCCACCCTCTTTAGCCACTCTCCCCGATCTACTCCCCTCTCCCTCCCGACAATGCCCTCGATATCGTCAAAAACGCCTTTGCACTGGTCGCACAGATTCTTGGCGCTCGCAAGGAACTTCTCGGAATAACCGGTAGGGTTCACTTCGAGGTTGTGGGCGAGGTCCGTGAGAAGCGTTGAGGTGATTTGGACGTCGGAGGCGACTTCGGCCATGGCGGCCGAGGCCGATCGGATGTCTTTGCCAAGGTCGAGGAGGAGGGTGGTGAGGTTTGTACCGGTTTGGGCCAGGGTGAGAGCGCCGACGGTTATGGAGAATGGGTCCATGGTGTAGCAGTTATAGGTCGATTACTTTGTTTGATGCCATGTACTGCGAACGATTTTAGAAAGATGATATTCAGAAAACAACGTGCCTGCTTGGAAGGTTATGAACGCAATGCGATTTTACAGCCTCTTTAAGATATCTCAAGCAGGGGCCTTGTAAAAGCTTATAACCATAGATCATGCACAGAAGGACCACGAGGACTGTTCAGACGCATGGGTCGAGACGACCTTGACAGAAAAGCAGAATGTAACAGGAAATCCTGGGGAAAATTCACTACACAACGGAGAACAAATGACTCAAGTTTTAATTGTGACCTGGAAATATGTGCTTGAGTTTTTCTATTACAACGTTGCATGGCTGAGGTACAGTTGAAATTAGGCATCGACGAGGCTGCAGTACTGCAGGCCCTACTAAAATTCAGCTCCCAATTGGGAACGAGGTGAACGCCGCCCTATCGTCGCGCGAACGACGTGGATTGTCTCGTTGACTGTGTAGCTACTCGTCGCAGCAAGATGTTCACTTATACACATATTTTAATGAAGTGGCTTGCCATGGAATGATGTGTATTATATCCTCATGCATGTGCGAGTGCTGAGATACCCTGATCTGCTCTTTTCTCGAGCTGCCTTACTTTGGCCCCCACTCCACATCACCACCACATATAAGTAACCTATAGGCTACTTCTTTCTCCTCTTGCGCCGTTGTTCTTCTACCAAGTGAGTTGTGTGGAATAGTGGTTCCTTTTTTCTTCTACGGGAATTTCAGCATGCTTGTTCATAAATTTCTTCTCGACTCGAGCCCAGAGACGGCTTCTCAAGACACATCCCCTCTCTACAGTCGACTTCCATATGAACTACGGTCTATCATCTTCGAATACGCTCTCATAACATGCGATGAAAGCACTGAACCTGGAAACAAAAGCCATGTTTCAATTAACCTCCTGCTCACTTGTCGACCGGTCTACCTCGAGACATGTCTTCTCCCGGTAAAGCTCAATAAGCTGGTTAATTGGTGTTACCATCAGTCCCAAGATGACGCCTTTGGGTTGCTAAGCCGTTTGTTCAAAATGTGCCCTGAACAACGAGCAGCCGTGCAATCCATGCATCTCTTTACGCAACAATCGTGGCTCGAGACCGGATGGTTGGACCTGGTCAAGTGGCCTACTGTTAACCCTCAAACCATTCGCTTGACTCTACGGTACAGCGACTGGCGGTCCTGGGAGGACTATATCTATTTGTGCCTTGACCCCAAGCAGGCGGGGAGGCCTGTAGAATCCGCCGTAAAAAAGTCAGCCGAGAACCCCTTCGAAGACGGCTCGTGGGGTCAAGCTTTCACCCATCTACATGGTTTACGAACGTTTTACCTCGAACTCGAAACCTTATTCGCCAAGAAGGAAGAGCTGGATAGAATCGTAGCGCGTGCGCCGACTTGGCAATTCATTCTCGGCGACGGCAACGTCTTGCTCCTCGATGACAAGGGAACCTTGAGAAAAGAATGGGTTGCTCCACCGCGACGCGATATGCAGCAGACCAGTACACCACATCCAGGTAAGCAAAGAATCCAACCTCACTATCTCCTAAGCATACTATCCTCCACATCTTCGCCCAGTCCTAACTTACTGCGCCTTTTCTAAAGCCCATCAAACCCCCGGTCACTCAATGTACAACGCCGGATGGTACTTTGGTGAAGGGTACGGGGATAGAGGTTACAGACCTGGAGCATTAGCTTCCCCCTTTGGACCACCATGGCCAGGAGCGTCAGTTCCGCCCATTCCATACGGAATGTCGACTGAAGGTATGCTCCACCTCCACCGAAACCACCACCGGAGCCCTTACCACGGATGGAGCAGCCCACCTAGCGTTGATGGAGTCCCGTGGCCAGGCCATCACGACAGATGGGGTTATCCCAATGGTTCGCAAGACCCGCCGGCGTTTTCATCTGGCATATCCTGGGGAGGCCCGCCAATGGCTTATGGAGCGCCGCCGATGGGTTTCGGACTGCCCCCAATGGGCTCCCAAGGCCCCCGAATGGGCTTCCAAGGCCCTCGAATGGGCTTCCAATACCCCCGAACGGGCTTCCAAGGCCCCCGAATGAGCTACCAAGGCCCTCCAACGGCCGACAGAGCTCCACTCGGACCCCGCTACCTCCTCCCCTCAAATGTAAGCGTTGTCCCAAACGTGAAATTGAGATACTACAGCGTCACCTTGAAATGGAACGCTCGTCCCCAAAGCGACGGCCATAAAAATGGGAGTTGAAAGTGAGGGTTATGAGTGTGATAGACAAGGAAGGGGGAAGTGCTTTTCAGAGTTTGTGGATGGATGGAGTCGTTGATCAGGTTCTCGTTGTACGAGCATGGGATATGTATAGCGATTCAGCATCCCTCACTCCTCACGCGCGGCCCCACCTGCTCGCTGCCTCTTATCTCCCGCCTTCCAAATCAGCCCATAACGCCAAAAAACTCATATGACCCTTTATTACACCAACCACCAAAACCCCCAGCTAACCACAGCCAAACGACACGGTGCCACCCTCACCATTCACACACACTCTAAACCGCGCGAAAAATAGGTCTCATCATTGGACCGAAAACTCCCTTCAACGAAGATTCTCACTGATTGGTTCGAGTGATCCTTTAGCGTTGGGAGGGTTTTGTTCATGGACGGTGCGGATGGAAAAATAAAAGGGGCGTTTGCGTTTTACAATGACTCGCTGCTGGAATACCTTGCTCTCGATGCTCGGATGTTATACATGGTTTTGGAAATCCGAACTATCGTCTCCTGATCTCGCTCTTGATGTCTTTGTTGCAACCCTTGATCATCAGCGGTGAGCCTTCGGATCAGGTTGAAATGAACTTTTTATTTGCTTTCATGAAATCGATATCAAAAACTTCACCTTTGCTGTTTATGACAAGAACATCGACGGGGTTAGCTTCCGCTGAGTGGAAAGATGTACGGAACGGGGACACGATGGTTTCATGTTAGGAGATAACTGACGAAAATTAGAGGAGAGATCACGTAGGATTATATTCATGGTCCATGCTTCATGAACGAGAACGCACCAATGGATGAAGACCCCCCATTCCTGTGGATTGATCCATCGATGGGGCTTTCGTCGCTGGCATAGTCTATCTCCGTGGAGGAACGATATCCACGGCCCCCTTTTCACGCTCACACGATCCGCACCGTCTTCCTACCCCACTTCTCTGTCGCACTCGCCACCTTACTGGACGACATCGCTGCAATGCCTATCCGTCTATACTCATCCAAGTTTCTCCCCGTCCGTTCTAAGATAAGGGTATCCACATGCCCTTCCTCCCTCGCTGGTATCTGGTCACTAGAGATGTGCAAGAATCCAATATTTTCTCGGTTACGTTCGTGCTCGAGCACTGTGGCGGGACTGGCAACGTCGAATTTGCAGAACATTTCGCCATTATTTCCGGGCGGAAGATCTTCGAGCATGAGAGTGGTGTCCTCGGGCTTGCTTACCTGCCATGCTTGAGCGTCTCGCCAGGGACCGCGTAGGGTGAGCAAGCCATCGCTTACTTGACTGAAGTTGGAGGATTTATGTTTTGCTACGGCGGTGGTTGTGGTCATCGTTGTTGGTGGGGCAAGCCATTTCGGATGTGGGGAAGACGTTTCTTCTGAAGGGGTGTCGCGATCTCGGACTTGATGATCCTTTTCCCTAGTCGGTGTTCGCTCTTTGCTCCACGAATGCGTCTCAACATTCAGTACTTCAGCATGACAGGTGCGGGCCAAGCCTCCGATCCTAAGAAAGATGAATTTCATAGGAGCTTCAATGGATGCCCAGCTCCAGGAAGGAGCTCGGTAAGTAGCTGGGTACTTTGCCGTCAATCGATCTCTTGTCTCCCAGAAAAGTCCACGCAGTAAGTCGTTAGTAAACAATCCCGCTTGATAGGTGTCGTCCAGTTGTACTTGAAACCAAGACGCTAAGCCGGAGAATGCTGGTAGTCTGTCTTCTGGCTTCGTTAGTTTGCGTGATGTGTAATTCTCAATGATAGCGTAATAGCGCATGTACATTGTCTCACGAGCCTCACCGGCTTTGTCCGGAGCCGTGAGAGTTTGAAGAAGGAATAGATAGCTTTTGTAAATGAACTGGTCGTCACGGCCCAAGCGCATTGAACGAGTGGTATTGACCGGGGTCAGGTTGCTCTCTGCTGTGCACAGTACCCGACACTCCCACAGCATCTCTTGCTCGCAATAGTGAAGCGTTCGGCGCGCCAGCAAATTTTCTTGCAGTACCCATGCTCTTTCATTCAACCTGCTACCCCAGATCAAGCCCGTGTCCCAGTTGCTAACAACTGGCCTTATGAAAAAGTTACCACTAACTCCCCATCTAGAGCTTTGAAAGGTACATTAATGGAGACAAATTCCGGGTGTCTGGGTTTGAGTATCCGTTGAGAGCAGTTTTCAGAAGCGTCTGCGGCGATGCTGAGCATAGCGTTTCTGTAGATGTTGCCCATCTTTGAGAGCTCACGCTCTTTGTCTTCTGGGCTGTCTTGGATGATGCATAAGGAGTCAATCCAAAGGTGCCGTAATTTGAGCTTCTTCGTGATGGTAACAGCATCCTGGAACAGGAGTGGCAAGGTGTCCATGGGTATTGCTCGTTTCATCTCTTCATAGTTCGAGACGGTGGTCATGAGAGGAAAATGCCCGCTCCAGCAATGACTCAATGTCACCCAGGGAAACGGCGCCTCATCCGAAGAATGTAATGTTAGGAACGGCTCACAGGGGCCATCCGCCGGACCTAAATCGATCGTACGGATGGGAAATTGATCATCTTCATTTCTCTTATAGTGCGCAGGAGTTGCCACTGAGGCAAAATCGGCACGGCATAGCGAATGATTCCTCAAACATTCCTCCAAGAACCCCTTTGCAACTGAGAAGCATTTCTCAGAGGCAGGGTTGGTGAATCTTGGCCGGCCACTGATCAAGTTAACACCTGGTTGACCAGCTTCAGTGTCTGCTCGCCTGTTTTAGCACTTAATTACGAATAGGAGGATCAAACAGACCTCTCTCGATATAGATCCCTAATACTGCAACGGGGGAAACGATCTCTTCCGTAAGCCAATACACACAAAAATCCGAACAGCCTCCCTTTCGAGCATCAGAGTAGTCATATTCTGGCCCCTTAAGTTTCGTACCATGAGCGGTTGGGCCCCCAATACTGCAGTATAGTTGCTCACCAAAGAGACTCTCGCGGCCACTAAAAGTTTCTGAATCTCTCTCAAAGGTATCCAGAATAAGCTGACAGAGCTCGCATCCTTGCTTGGCAGACTGCATTAGCTCATGAAAGTTGGAGTAGTGTTTACAGCCAAAAGGTTCTGTTTGAGAACGTGGGGACTTGAAAGTCACTCCCACATCCAACTCATCCATATCTAGGGCAAGACAAGTAGAACAGAGCATTTTCGTAACGGTGCATAGCAAAAGAACAATCTAGGCACTTAAGGACCCGAATCAAACACATTAGTTGAGATGGCCTGGAAAAGGTGGGAAACCGCAAGCATGCGCAGACGCGCTCATGGCGGATTGAAAATGAAAAAGCACAGACACGCGCTGAGTCCTTACTAAAATATTTGGAAGGTTGAATAGTCATCACCCTCTTTACTGGATAAATGCTCAAAAGGATGAGCGAAAAGCATTCGTCACAGGCCCAGTCGCGACCGCCAAAAGCGGTAAGCCCAATTGGCATGGTTCTCTTCTATCCAAGTCAGGGATCTCCAACTACAGAAAGCAGTTTCATATGCTTTTATTTAAGGAGGTTTATGGCGTGAGCACACCAGAGCAAGCAGTATTTTTTTCATATATGGAAGCCACGCTGCCCCCATTCTCGTACCTAGAAACCGTGCAGCTAAATCCAGCCATGCTAATATGCCACCCACCACTCCAAACACGCCTTGCCACTTTACAATCATGAGGTTTAATACCCGGTTTCCAGCCTCCCACCGACTCCACCCACATCATCTCTCCTCATGGTCTTGCACGCCCCCTCCATCCTCCCCGTCATGATGCAGTGTAACACTGTTGAACTCCTCGAAAGGATCCGCCAGCTCCCCGGCAGGCGTCGCCAGTCCACTGTCCAACGGTACGCCTGTCGCTGCACCGAGGCCCTTTGGCGTACCCAGCAACCCACTTCCATTGCCCATATCCAAGCTACCCATGCTTTCCTTCACGTTACGGAAATTTACCGTGTCGATGGCGCGCCCTTGATGGGGTATCATAGGTGGCTTCATGTGCCGTAGAAGGGCCCATTGCGTAGATCGAAAGAATGGGTGGGTTTTGACGTCGGAGGCGCCTGCGCGGGAGCCAATGCGGCGAAGCTCGTCTTTGATGAGGAGTTTTCGGATAAGGGATTTGCAGAGACTTCAAAGGCACATTGAATCAGATTTTGGAAAAGGCACGAAGCTATGGAGAGTGGGTAAACGTACTTCGATATCTGTGGGGCACCAGAATGTTCGGGGAAGGGTACGTCGTCGCGGAGAATGTTGGCGAACGTAGTGTTTCGGTTCTTGCCCTTGAAAGGTGTGGTTCCGAAGAGCATTTCGTAAACAAGGATTCCCAAAGTCCACCAGTCCACTGCACTGGTATGGCCGCAACCTTTGATGACTTCTGGGGCAATGTACTCCTCTGTGCCAACGAAGGAGTTTGTACGGAAATTGGCAATGCAGGATTTGGTATCAATAGTGGGTAAGGAGGTAGGGGTCGCACCGTTGCGGCCCACTATCATTGTCGGTGCTCCACCAGGATCTGATTGCTTGGAAAGATCAAAATCTGATAACATTATGTGGCCGGACTGATGTAGGAGGATATCTACTATTGTCAGCATGAAAGCTATAGTCGAAAGTAGCCCTCGACTTGCTTTCTGGCTTTAGATCTCGGTAGATGAAACCCATTAAGTGCAAATACTCCAGCGCTGCCGTCACCTCTGCAGCGTAAAACCTTGCATCATCTTCGGGAATACATTTCCCGGGACGTGTTTGAAGTGCTGAATATGTCAGTGGGGAATAGAAGATTCTGACCGTCTGCCTAACCTCTGAAAAATTCTCCGCCACTGCAATATTCCATACATAGGTAGAGATGATCCTCTGACTGGAAAGAATGATATAGGGTCACTATAAATGGATGGTTGCTAGTAGCTAGGATCTCTTGCTCTGCGAGAGCTCGCTTTATTTTATTTCTCTTGATCATCTCCTTCTTGCTGAGAACTGCAGGCACGTCAGCATCTAAGTAATCAAGACATGTGGCATATCAATTACCTTTCATAGCATACAATCTACTAGACTTTTTCTCGCGTACCAGGTATACTTTCCCTACATCCCCTTTCCCAATCAATTTGATTTTGTCAAAGCTACCCGGCCCAACCTCAACGTTCCTAACCTTGATTGAATTTGAGCTATATGTCCTCCTGAAAGCTATCGAGTTGCGTATTTTCCCAGGCAAAGGGATCCCGTTGGGTTTAGGTATTGGTAACATATGTCCTTGAATACCGTCCGCTTCAACCATGCTTAGTGTCGAGTCATCAGGATGCTGTGCCAGTGGTTGCTTGCCCATCTCTGCTGTTCCTGGTCTTTTTTCAGACGTAGGACCCTGGAAAAGGCCTTGAGCATTTGGGGCAGAGGCCACGCGTCTCAATTTACGTGCCAACTCTTCTTTGCCCGCCGTCGTAGCTTGATCATTCGCACCACTAACGGCTTGGGCCTTTGTAAGTGGTGTATCCGGAGGTGAAGGCGGTACACTGCCATCATTATGATGTCTTAGTGCAGGAGGTCCCTGGTGTGCAAAGTATGGATTTGCAAATGCTGTGGGTGACATGCCTTCCTCCAGAGGATTCCCTTCACTTGCTACCGTAGTAGATCGGTTTCGAGTAATGCCGCCAAGGAAACGGGACTGCCTGAAAGAAGACTTGTTATCGGACTTCGGTGTAGAAACGCTATCGGTATGTACACTCGGACTGCTTCCTAGACTATTAATCCTGAAGAAATTCTTGAGCCTCTGTGGAAAGTGGTTGGAGCCACTGAACTGCTTGGAGGCCGAGGACAAGCCAGAGAAGTTTCGCTTTTCAGAGGGCAAGGTTGATGAGTTCGATGATCCAAATAGTTGCGTCATGTTGTTACGATCCTTCTCTTGAAGATCTAAGCTGCTAAAGCGAGAAGAGAGGTCGAAAGTACCAGGAGCTTACGATATCCGAGCTCTAGCGTTAAAAGGTTCGTGGAAAGAAAGGCGTAGGAATGCTGATCAAAGCATTGGGGCCGTCATGTCGTCTAAGGAGTACCTTAGATGGCTTTGAAGCTCAGTGAGCTACCTTAGCTAAGGAAAGGTTTCAGGCGGTTTTGCGGCACGCAAGGTGTCGACGTTGCCGTCCTGGATGGTTGGGTTTGGTGATTATGAATTCATCAATCACTAATGAAAAGCGAGCTCTCAGTTGTAAGGTACTCGAGTGCCAAGACTTTCACGAAGAAAGGGTCTCGAGAGGGGTGGGGCTTATTCTACCGTAGGTCGGCTCCAGGCCCGGCGTCAGTCAGTGGCAACGGCCTTGTCTTTCGCGGTAACCATCTTAGGCAAGTGGCAAGTGGCAACTGGAGATTATGATAGATTGTACGGAGGGACGGAGTTAGTCTCTACAATGATCTTTTTTACTTTAGACATCTCAATTAACAAAGGCTAGAGGACCATCATAGTGCTAAGTTGCTCGTTACTACTCCAATTCGAAGTCCGTATGAGTATCGTGAGTAGGCCTTCCAATCAAGACCTGACGAAATAAGCCTACGAATCTGCCATGCCCGCTTCAAAATACACCACAGGGATTTGGTGTTGCATTGCACTCGATTGGACGCGTGCTTGAGATCTTCACGATGGAGGTATTGATTTGGAGAGATGTTGTATACATATCATGTACTTCCCGGCCCGCCCAAAAGTGCAAACCGTCTAACGATACTGGGACCGATCTCATCATACTCGGCTTTCGTGTGGCAGTAGCTCCTGAACTCAGGGGTTTGACCCAGTAGACTGCCTCCAAACCACGGGCCGTGTCTTTGCCGTTTATGTGTTACTACCTGCACTTCCAAGCCTCCACTCTTGGCGCCCCCGCTTCGAGCTTCTGATGCGCGGATTCGGGCATCTACTAGATGCCTGATGTCTCGTTGTAAACGTCGGCCGAAGTCCTTGTAAAGCGTTGAGCCGCCAGAGAGTACAATGTTCTTGTAGAGTCCCCTTCGGACATCGATGGGTGATGACTGAATGACACCATCAACGACCGTCGGCAGCGGCGTTAGAAAGTCCGAGGAGTAGATTTCGGGGTTGAAGAAGATTTCAGGAGCTAAAAAACGTTCATATCCAACATCAACGATTACGGATCTCCCATTTGGTGAAGTGACTGTGTGCTTCATAAACCGATCGGGTTCCCTATCGAATCTGGAAAACTCTTTAACCATATCTGGGCACACATAGCAGTACTCTTCTTTGACCCGCTCGGCCGTTTTTAAACTGCTGTCTGGCTCCCCTCGATCTCGTAATAGCGATTGGACAAAGTATGTAATGTCTCGACCTGCAATAGGAATGCTTTTGATAGAGCTGCCGATAACGTAGCCTTCAGCGACTGGTATGACGTGGGTCACACCATCCCCAGAGTCTATGACTGTACCAGTTAGAGAGCGATCTGATACTTTTGAAGATGTCCACGAGGCTGCTAGCGCAAGAACAGCTTGTACGGCGATGTAGAGTCCAGCGCAGTTGAAGGATTCGAACATTATTTCAGCGGTATTTTCGCGGTTTTCTGGAGGGTTTAATGGCTGTGCGTGAGGTTAGTCAGGTATCTTCCGTAGTATATTTTCAGTACACACGGGTTCAGTGAGAAGAAAATAGTGATCCTCGGGTTCGACTCTGAGGTACTTGAAAATAGAATTTGACCAAAATCGCTCCATATGATCCTGAAACGGTCAGTACTACTCGATCGAGGCCAGATGCCTAGTTTTTAGAAGCTCACCCAGTTCTCAACCTGCCCATGCCGCACAGGGTAATGTATGCCGTATCCTATTCCACCATCAGTTCTAATAGCCTCTTCGACTCCAGAATGACCTTCTACCCGGTCCGCTTGCAGCAGCCAGCGCCTCGTCCCCAATGAAAAAGTCTAGATCCTCGGTCCCTCTTTTTGCGGATAAAGAACCTCCAGATCCTGCACCTCCTGTAAGATATGAGGGTTTATTTGCAATAGCTGGCCTCCCAGATCCAGATCCACCACTACCTCCAACCCCTCCTTTCGTTGCTATTGCTGTGGGGAAGACGAACGAAGGGGAGTCGTTGCCCGCAAAACCTGTTCATCGTCAAATGGGAAGTTTAATAGTCGCAAACACGGTGGCATTATTGTACCTAGCTTTGAGAACCCTGTACCGCTATTCGAAATTAGCTGAGGACGAGTCTACATCGGCCCGGAGCCGGTGGAGGTAGACGGTCAAACATACTTGTCCATGACAACGGCAGGGGTTTGGTTGGCCATGACCGCAAACCAGTGAGCAGTACAGAAGTGTAAGCCACAGAGTATCCCACGATTTCTGGTCCGGAAAATAAGGGTCAAGAAGCCATGGCCGTTACAGTTCCAACAATTCCTAAATTGTGGGATGTCTTCGGTGATTCGGCTATATTAATACACGCGCGTCTATTTTGAGCGTCACGTCACGGCGGATTGTTTCTCCCTCGAGCCTCCACAGCGCCAAAGACTTCAATAATATTCACCAAGTGATAAGCTCAATCCTTGTTCTATTCTCTCAATCAACAGCTCGTGTCTGTTCCTCCATCATGAGCGTTAGAACTTCCCTGTACCTTGAATGCCTCGATGCAGCTGTAATGACTGATCCATACAGTTCGTTCCCCTAAATCCGCGGCCCATGCTGCAATCGCTCGTCAATGAGGAAGTTATTATACGCTTGAAATGGGGCCAGACGGAGTACAAAGGACGGCTAATAAGCGTCGACTCATACATGAACATTCAGCTTTCAAATACGGAGGAATTCATTGATGGCAAGAGCACGGGAAGTCTGGGGCAGGTACTAATACGGTCAGTATTGTGTAATTTCTGAAATACATAAATGTACTGGGGCATTAGAAATTATGCTAATAGGATTGGGTTGGGTATAGATGTAATAATGTACTATGGATATCGGGTGCGAAGGGCGCGAAGCAGGAGGATAGTAAGATGGATGGGTGATAAGTTGGCAACAGGCATGGGAACAGCGATAGCCAAAACCACGCGCCGCGAACTGTCCATGACGTTAGAGCTGCCTACTCAGTCCAAGAATTGCCTTGAGAAGGTTGACATCGTGGGTCATCAAATCAAAAGTCATAGCGGATTCACTTTCTGGACGTATATCTCAGATACGCACTTGAAGAACTTCGGGATACCAAACCTGAAATGAAGGGCAAGCAACCGCTTGCTCATTCAACTTCTTCTATCCTTGGTCGAGATGCTTTTGATACTTCTGGATTCACTGATAAACCTGCGAGTTTTTCTCCATGGAGGTTGGTCCTTGGGGTCAAATCCACTGTGGATCGAGGCACGCCAAATATTGCCTTTGACTGCCACGTCTCGAGGCCCTCGATCACTAGTCCAACGTGCTTACGGACCAGATCGTCGGAATCTGTTGCCCCTATATATTGTAACACCGAGATCACTTCCACAAGATTCTCACCCGCAAATCCAAAGCCCAGTATGCGGCCTCCTTCGTCTGCTGCATCCAGTGCTTTCACTAAGCTCATGATGACCAGAACCGCCGCCCTTCTCAGAATCGCCTTCTCGGTGGTAATTTCAAGTTTCAGTATGGCAAGTACTAGGTCTACTGCCGTAGAAACGGTTGAAGAGCCTATTCCCGCAACGTTCGTCTCTATAGCCACTCCAAGTATTGAAAGTGCAGATGTTCTAATCCTCACGTCTTCTTCCCCTTGACTTCCTTCCCAGCCTTCCACAACTTTTTCTAGTCTTTGACTTATCTCATCTTCAAACTCATCTCCAATTTTCGGTACTTCACCCCCCCATGCCTCTTCAGCCTCTTTTCTAGCTTGTTCTTCTCGTTGTGATTTAGTGGCTCTAGCCTTCATTTGTTTGACCCTCCGACCTCTTCTGCCCGCCACAGTGACCATTGCTTCACTGACCAGCTTAGCTGGTTGGCCGACTGAGTTCTCACCCAAACTTTCAACAGTCTTTAGTAACGTCTCTCCGACCCTGAGCCTTAGATCTAAATTGCTATGTTCTGAGGTGTCTACGTAATTCTCGACTAGCATTTTAATTACCGTCCTTGGATGTTTGGATGCCAGCAAGCTTAGGGCCTGGATAGCTGACAAGTGGATGAATTCGTCTTCGTCTTGAAGGAGAGAAATTAATAAGATAGTGGTCGACGAGATATCAAGAACAGGTGACGATTTCTTCAAAAGATCTGTAAGCAATGAAAGGCCCTGGGCCCGGACGGGTGGTAAATAGTCGACCAAGTAAGTAAGCGCAAGACTGTGGGACTTTCGATCAGATTCGTAGTGGTCTAATGGTGTTGGTGCCTTATCGTGAATCGCTGAAGGACTTAGTTTCTGGAGATCCAACAGAGCCACAATATTTGAAGCGGCAAGGATTAGAGAGGTGGGAAGGATCCGGGATGTTGCCAAGTAGCTTAGATTGATCCGGAAATCAATGAGATCAACGGTATTAGCGGTACGAGAAATATCTGATGAGGAGAGGATTGCAGATATTAAATTGAGCGCAATAGATATAATCTCTATCGGATCCTCTTCAGTAGTAAGAGAGCGGTCGTCTTCTCCAGGACTACGCCTCGTCCCAGGTTCAAAGATATTGCTCAGCCCAGCAATTGAAGGTTTCGAGGCTTCCGAAGATTTGAGCTGAGTCCCTCCATGCCCGGCAACAAATGCAGCGAGCAGTTGATTTACAAATTCTATAATCTTATTCGGATTTGCTGCTAGCGTGTCTTTGTATTCTTCAAGTATCTTTTGCGTTATCTTGGCATAAACTACTAGCGTTAAAGGATCTCCGATATCATGTTCACCACATTCGAGGTTGCTCCCCTTCGGACTTCTCTGGTTACCAAGCAGCCAGTGCTTGCTGGCGTGCAGAAAAACAGCGTTGATGCTGTCGTTGTCCAGCACTCGTGCTCTCAGCAATCGCATTAATTCATCGATACGATTATCAATACTCCGTACCATTGCAACAAGGTTGGTTCTTTTGTCGAAAGGCTCTAAGCGCTCTCGTAACTCGATACCTCCCATGGGCCCAGGTCCGTACGTCCACAAATCTCCTCCGCTCCATCGTAAGTGGTCGATCAAGCCTATGAATTGATCTACACCGGCAGCGGTCTTGAAGTAGACGCAGAATAACTCGTATATCTGCTCAGCCCAGCTTAATCTACTGGTTTCTTTTGAGAAACACCAAAGACCCCACATTGCGAGTAATGGAGGAGTGATAATTCTTTTAGTCAGGCCTGGATTTGGATGCAGTAGCACCAGGGAAGATAATCGGTCCAGCGCCCGTTTGAGAAAAGTTTCAGACACAATCGTCTTGTTGTGGCCACCGTTACCAATGCTTTCCAACTCCTTTGATAGCTCAATATCGGCTGATTTTGGGTTGATAGCTTCGAGGATCGGCTGAGCGAAGACCTCCCATCCAATTGTACCAGGCGAACCATGCTTTCGTCGTCCAAGGATACCATTACCAACAATGTAAGCTGCTGCTCGTTTCATCTCAATGTCTTTACTGTCGAGTAGATGTAAAAGTTGAGGCCCCAGAGACGAAAAATAGGCATCTGCAGTCAAAGAGCTTGGGACTGCTACCAACAGCTTCGAGACCTGGTTCAAGATTTCTACTGATAACGTCACGCTAGACATATCATCTTTAGGGCCGGCTCTCTGCTCTTCTGGGTCATGCTGTATCTGGAGTGCTGTACTAGCTATGAAGTTGATGGTCTGCTGCACGCCATTGTGACGTAATGGCAGAAGAGACAGAAAGATGGATAGATGTACCCGAAACCATAGAGGAGTAGCTGGCGTGATTAGGGAAGTCAAGATTGGAAAAAGAGTGGAAGCTGGCACCCTGTTTAAGTCGATTAGCGCTTGGGAATGGGCCTATACGTGAATTCAAACCGTCGGCATTGCTAACGACGGCCTCAAATGGAAGGTGATACATACGCATCGAGCAAACTCTTCAATCTTGCAGCATGACTAGAGCTGGAGTCTTCGTGCGCATATGATGGATTGTAAGCCAGTTCACCTAGGCCAGCAACGAGGTCTACCAATGTCCTTTCTCGGAGCGCTGACCTTAAGCCTACCACCTTACTTTCTGCAATTTGATTCAAATTCTCGGTAATCTTGATGAGCAGCTCCTTATCCTTCGCTCCTTGGCTCTCCTCTGCAGACGATGTCCTAGTCACAATGCCACCCTGTAAGACTGATCTGACTCGTCGTTCGATGGGAATACCAACACCTAGCGAGAGAGAAGGGTAGATACCCTCCAAAGAGACCAGGTCTAAAAGTCCATCGATGACCCTACGACATTTCAAGTCTTGAAGTACGTCCAATGACATCGAAGCAACAGATTCCTGGGACAGTGCATGATGTATTTTCGAGAGAATCGAGAGAGCCTTGCTAACAACTCTTTGTCTTGCGCCAACTTGCTCGTCATTGGTTTGCTCTTCACCTTGATCCAAGATATCCACAATGGATTTTCCCTTCGCTTTGATGATAGAGTCTGATATTTGATTAGTAGAGTTGGTGATAAACCCTTTCCTGGAAGACTACCTCGTTGCAGTACAGGAGCCAGAAACGTGGCCGCAACAGTAAGCTCGTCACCAGCAATCATGATGGTTTACGCCCATATGATGTGAACCTTGGATGTATGCTCAAAATGTTGGGGTGGAGTAAGCAGGATAAAATACCAATTCAGCCCTGGAAGGCTGGGATTGCAAACACGCCACTAACACCTATAAAATGATTTATCGTCGAAGACCTGTTATTACTGTGACAGCATAAGTGAACATGAAGTGGGACCCCAGTCATATGCCTCGGTCAGTGGATCGAATACATGATAGAGCAAGCGAGCACGTGCAACCGCGTTTTTGGCAAGATCGCGCTAGCAGCCAAGGCGCGTCAAGAGCTACTCGTTGAACCAGCCTCCGTACCTTTCCCATCACCATCACGCCTGAATCTTCAGCAGCAAGCGCTTTCTTTGATCTCTTCAATGTTCTGGGCTCCTCATCCTGACCTGACTGTCGGCCATGTTTGTCCTCACCAGCAATCGCATCGGAACCAGGGCCATGTCTTCACGAACAGTGCACCTCCCTATCGGTCTCTTCCTCCTCCATATTTCTCGCTCTTGACCGAGCTTTACACAATACAAGCAGTGCACCCTCCCCACAGTCTCCCGAAAACCATCTCCAAGCCTTGCGCAAGGAATGTCTAAACGCCCCCCTCTACTCACCTGCCCGTCTGGTACAGTTGCCAAACTTCGAGCCTCATAGCATGGTCTTATATGGATTATGGTGCATTGTGCTTGGTGGGCTGCAGACTTCAAATCTGTACCAGGGTGACCTGGGGAGGATGTTTTTCGGAACTTAACCCTAAGTACTCGTTGGTTCGCGGTCCCTATGGGCCGCAGTTTCGCGGTTATAGCTGTCAAACCTCTTACTAGCTCTGGATGAATCTGACCGCTTCGGTCATGTTAAAGTGACCTGCAGCGGCCAGAAGGAGTCAAAGGAGAGATGACGTCCAGAGTCCTTCGGACAGTGATCTGGGGGTATTGCGCGCCGTCACTCAATTGGGGACGGGCTTTCAATACTTTCTACTGGACCAAATGCTCTGGTCTTGTATGGGATGTTTTGCTGATGCTTGCGTGGTTTGAGACCCTGGGAGACATCAGGTGGAACATGTCAGGCACCTCATCACGAGGGTTGTCTTTGGGATCTTCGTAAGTCTGTTGCCACCTCGCCTAGATGTTCGCGCTTCTTTGGGAGCGTTGTATTCTTTGCGAAACCTTTATCGAATATGCCAGTTGGTGTTGAGTACCATTGTCGTTCGCTTTTCAGCACTGCCTGCCACTCGCCAGCTTGGACTTGTTCCAGCCCACCTGCGCTTATCTTGACGGTTGAAGTGTCTACAAGCCGTCTTATTGCTTTTAGTCATATTGCCTACATAAGGGTTGCGAGTCAAATATATTTCAAGCTAGGTATCAAAACCTATGCTACAGCAGAGATCCACTCGCCAGAAAGGTGCATCTCCGAAATTCGTTCATTGCTCCCAAGGCATGACGATAAGGCTTTGTACTGCGAGGTCTACTGCTCACAAAGGAAATATGTGTGTCTTTCAACCGAGCTCTTGGTTCTTACGACCTTACCGTACAGACCTTGCAGAGCTCATGGCAGGTCGTCACGCTTCGGGTAGCTCCGATACGTTAAGAAAGCCGGCAAAGTGGGATCAGGTTTGAAAAGGCGAATGCAGGCAACGAAAAGTCACGGAACATGGATACACACTCTTCACCTACGTTACAAGCATGCGTGGGTTCAGCAAGGGGTCAACGGTTTACACTTAGCAAGGCATCAAGGTGAAGTATCCTCAGATGAAGACGTCCCGCACATGTCCCCTACACCAGCGAGTCTCTCGCATTCTCGTTCCCCTATGTCCACTCCACCCTCCTACCACATCGTCCACCACCACGACGACGCTCGCTCGCAAAACCTACTACCGCGGCACCAGCCACAGGTGTAGTTGCCTCTGTGCATATCTCGACCAGACGCGTCAATTACCTCCTCGTGTGTTCATCACACGAGTTCGACGGTGAGCGCCGACATTTCGTCTTGCCTAGCCTTTACCGGCTGCGTTTGACTCTTTTCCTTCCTCTTTCGGGGAAGATGGAAGCGGTTTTTGAGGATGTTCCTTTGTCCGTTTAGCAAATGCCCTCTTGGCATCCTTTCGAGGTGCTGGGAGAGGAATCAAAGACTAGTCTCTGAGGGTACTGCAACACAAACGGAGAGATCTCCCCATGCTCACACGAGCGCTAGGGTTTGGGAGGGAGAGACTTGATGGTGGTGCCCGGAGTGCTAGGTACGGACGTCTTGGGGAAGTGCGATCGGCGAGGCTGCTGGTTGGCGGGATGACTGTCTTGATAGAGGTAACGCATCAACTATCGAGGCAAAAGACGGCTGATTGCATAGCAAGTGTGATATTGCAGACTCCCAGTCCAACCCAGCATCACCACATTCACACTCACACCGGAACCGCAGAAAACTAAACCTCCCCTCCATCTAGCAAGCTCCATCGATCTTACAGTCACCTCTTCAAAGAAGCCAGTCTAGCCACAATCCCTCGCTTCCCCCATCACCACTCAAACCCAGCATTTTGCGCACTCGCATACCTAAAGCGCGATTACTCCTATGGCGTGGCAGAGTACCGGACCGCGGACGCCGGGGCAGGACCTCTCTAGAGTGAGGATCAAAGCTTAGCGCTTGTCTGCCCCCCGAAAGTGCCCTTTGCTCTTCCTTCGCCCAAGGACCGATCCGCCGTCGACGGTCCAACAGTGCCGATTTGCTCAAGTGCAAGTGGCGGGCTGTAGCTGCGGTTGCTGGTGATGATGGCGGCTTTCTACGAAGGTGCTCGGAAAATGCTGGGAGGAAGCAGAGGTTCGGGAAGAAGCGGCAAATGTGCAAGTTGGGAATGCAGGTGTTGCACGGTGCAGGGCTGGCGTCTTGGGGCGGGGAAGTAGCGGTGGGATGGTCGGCCGCCGCTGTCCTCTCTCGCTGGATCTTCCTCTCGTGGGGGGTGAAGGGAGTGGGGATGGCGGCGGTGAGGGGGTTTTTTTTTTATAAGTGTTCCTTTAGTGCGGTGGTGGGGGAAGATGGAGTAGGCTAACTACGCGATAGGATGTTGGAGGTGAGGGAGCAGGCGGTGCAGGGGGGAACATGGGGGGAGGGGCGTGGACGGTGTGTTGGTTTGATGCTGGATTGATGCTCGCTTGATGCTCGCTTGATGCTGAGGAGGTGGGAGTTAGTGGTTGTGATGATTCGTGGCACTTTTTCTAAACGGTAACCCGCTCCTATCCCAAATCTTCTACAGTACCACCAATCTTAATTCCCGCCACAGCCCAAACCTCAGACCTCACCCAAACATCCAAATCAGATCGCCAACAAAATACCCCTCTCCATCTTTATCCCTCACAAAAGCCTTGTGACCACTACGACCTGGATTAGTGATCACGACAGACATGGCACGATGGACTGGCCGTTCTTAATGTCCTAAATATTTTTGGTTGGTTTGTGTATAGCTCATAGGTAGCATATCTACTCGTCTACAGATGAAAATAGCAGGAAAGATAGCAGGAAAAAGGTCTGTAAAGCAATGGGTATCTACTATCCCTCCAAAAACACCTTCTATCCCATCCCATCCCATCTCAGCCCACCAAACCCTCTCCCCCGCAAGACTGCCCTACTTCCTCACCACCCTCAACAGCGGCTCGATCCTCGCTCTCTTACTTAGACCCACTCGATACCTCACCTTCCCACTCTGCAGCGGACTGTGCTTATCCGGTCCCTTTTGCTGAGACACATTCGACGGTTTATGTGGGGTTTCAGGCTGCTGCGGGTGTTTGGTTGATGGTGTTGGTGGAGGAGAGGGATTGTCGGTTGTGGTGGTTGTGGGGACAGGGGTGGTGTTGGCTTGGGTTTCGGATAGGGGGTTGGGGTGGGATGATTTGTTGAGCAACGGGGGTGGATCCTCGTCATCGTCGTTGTCAATAACGGGAGGGTCTTCGAGGGTGGGTTTCTTGCGTTTACGAGGGCTTTTGGTTGAGGGGGTTTTTGAGGGTTCTGGCGGCTCTACATTGTCGTCATTATCTGAGGGAATATCTTCTAGGGATTTGGCGGGTTTCTTCTTGGGCCTTCCTCTTTGCTTTTTGGCTACGGGGGTCTTAGCCGCAGATACGACTCCGTGATCGCCTTGGTTTTCTTGAAGATCCTTTCCGAGATCTTCATCCGGCTCTTCTTCATGCTCGTCTGCAAAGAGCTGCTCCTCAGAAATCTCTTCCGGGGACCCGGTGGCTTTCTTAAGTGGTCGGCCTCTTTGCTTCTTTGGCGCAGAGGGTTTCGGGGCTTCTGATATTGCTTTCGCTAGAGGGTCTTCAGTCATCTCTGCGTCCGGCTCTTCGTCTTCGTGGTCAATTACGGGCCGTTCTTCGGAGAATGTTTCCCGGGGTTCGGTAGACTTTTTGTGTGGTCGACCTCTTTGCTTCTTTGATGCAGGCAGGTTAGCTGTCTGGATGACTTCGTGGCCACCTTGAGCTTTGGGATCTGCCCATGGCAATTCAGTGTTGGCAAGGTTCGCGGAATCAGGTGTTGTCTTCATTTCCAGGTCAACGTGTTTGATCGACTTCGGGACGCTGAAGAGCGGCGTAACCTCTTCCTCATCCTCCTCTTCATATTTTGGGGTAGCCTTTGCAAGCGCAGTCGTTTTCCTGCGCTTAGACTTTTTGGATTTTACCAAGGCTTCGGGTCGCTTCGAGAAGTCCACCGGTATGATAAGATCATCAGCTTCTCCATGTCCGGACCGCGATCGGCTTGGCCGAGGCTGATATCGCTCCTTCGGAAACCCAATCTCGATTTCCTCGGAGCCAAGTTCATCAGTGTGCTGTTTGCCCTCCAGCTCTCGCTTCTTGTAAGATTTCGACGATCGTGTTCTCGCGCTGCCCATTGCGGGTATTGAAGCAGAAAGCGAAAGCTCGTCATGGCCGCCCCCTTGCTCTTCCGCGTCAAGGAGCCTGGAAGCCGCGAGGTCCATGTTGCCTCCGCACTCTTCCAACGCGGTTGCTATCGCCACCCTATCAGTGGTAAATGGTAGGGAATGGACCAGACTATCGATTCTTGAAGCAAAAATAGGAAGCCCTTCCCTCCGAATCGCGTCCTCTTGAAGTTTCTGGTGCTGCTCCGCTGATGATAGTACACCAGAGACGTCCTCGGTACGGGTACGCTTGCTTGGGGGCAAAGAGTCGCTGTTCTCCAGCTCTGCATGCTTCTCAAATCTTGGACTCGATACATCTACCTGGGCGCTTGAACCGTTCTTAGATTTAGCACTGCTTTGACTAGAATCGAGTGGTTTCTCGGCGTCACTTCGGGATTTAAAGGATACTGTCGGAGTAGGCATACGGTCGTTTGAAGCAGAGAACCTAGATGACCCAGCGTCCTCTATTTGTGTCAGCTTTGGGGGGATATCAAATGGAACCGTAGATGCCGTGCTGGACTCCGGACGTTGGGTGTGAGTTTCTACAAAAGGCTTCAACGTCGGAGGAAGCATTGAGCTGCGTAGTGATGCAGCCGGACTGGTCTCGTTCTGACGGCTCTCGGTTGAAAGATGCAGATTCGTGTTGTCCGCATTTTTGGGAAGCTCCGCTTTGTAATAGCTCAACTTCTCACATTGAGCAGTATCCCGCGTGCACTTCTTGCTTTCCACGTTGCCCTGAGGCTCCTCAGTATCCCTTGATCCTATAACAGACCCCGAACTTCTACTACAATAGATATCTTGTCCTCCATCGCTAGAACCTCGGAATTCAGAGATATCTCGAGAAGCCTTTGACCCATACGTCTTCAAGGCCTTCGTTTCTTTTCGCTCGGATCCAGTTATAGTAGCTCTCCTGAACTTAGTTTTAGATACCGAAGGCGAGACCGACGGTTGCTGACTCGACCGTCTTTTGGACTTCGTCGAAGACAAAGCGCCTGCTGGTGTTGGTGCGAGAAGGCTATTATGGGCATCTTGGATCTCGCGGTTCAGCAGCTCTGCGTAATGTCAGCTTTCGATCCCGAGCAGCCTTTAAATAGACGAATGGGTCTTGCCTGTAGAACCCGTACTGGGCTGTCCAGATTGCTCCAGAACCCTCGACGGAGGCGAGCTCGGAAGGTCGACAATGGTGCTCAGACTCACTTCGGACGTTCCCGGCGCTGACGGTGGAGGTGGAGGTGGGCTACCTTCTACATTGTCCTCGTCGTCCGAGTCTTGAATTATATTTCTTCCTGCCATAATTCATTGCTGCTGTGGCGCGAAGAGATGCATGCCTCAGGCGACGCGAAGGTCACTTTACGCGAATTCGGTTTAGCGCTATCAGGCATCACGGCATACACTGGAGCTTGAGTGATGCACAAGTGACATCTATGTATATTATACAGTCTACAAGCATAGACTCTTGAGTACTATCTCTAAATCTGGGTAATTGGCGTCAAAAGGCCTTTCATTCTGTTGTCTGCACCGACATCACACCCCTCCCAAAGAACTCACTAATAGTACTAAACTTATCTCGACTCCGCTGTAATGCATCTTGAAACATGTCATGCCGATCCGCAGACTCTTCCTGGGCTTTCCTAAAAGCTCGAATATTATTATTCGGTCCCGAGCATTTGGGGCACTCCGCATCTTCACCGTTAACCTGGTTGAGGCAACGTTGATGAAAGGAGTGCTTGCATAGGAAGTGCACTTTGGGCAGGTCCAAACTACCGCCGCATGCCGAACATCGACTTGTCTGGAAGACCGCGGGTTTAGAGCCTAGGTCTTCCATCTCTTTTCGCTTAGACTCGGTTTCCATGCGATAGCTCTCAATCAGTCGACGATTCTAAACAATATAAGTAGGGTTTTTACAGTAAATCAAGTGCTACCTACGTTTGATATTTCTTTTCGTTCCCTTTCGATCGTATTGCTAAGGTACTTCTTGACCATGCCCATGGTAGCCACTGCATTTGTGCTCAGCGTTTGTATCACTTGCAGTGGCGCCATCAAGCCATCTTCATCAATCTTCTTCAGTACAGCATCCAACTCATCGCCAGCCTCTTCTAGAATTTTGGGACTTGAGGTAAAGTATGCTAGTGCGGCTGGGTAAAGTTGTGGCTCGTCCGGCCCGTACTTTCTCAAAGCTTTGATCGTACCAGCGGTGTCATTGGCTGACGTGTAGGATCGAAAAATGTCAAAACGCAGTCCTTGTTGCTCTCGGACCAATATTGTGCCATCTCGGAAATTTGATAAGTGAGAGAGCAACAATACATTGGAGGTATCGATGGGGATCTGGGGTTCGTCAGTCAAACTATATATATCAGATATTGCAGCGCTCACATCTTTCCTGTCTATTAGCATTTTGGCTTTCGCTTCCCACTCGTCCTTCTCGACGCCTCTCTTAGTATTAGCAGTCTCAAGATAAATCTCAAACAGCGTGGTGTAGAGATCAATCTTGTCTGCTTCTTCAATGTTTGGCTCCTTCAAGCAGGCTTCGAGAAACGTTATGAAATTACTGGGATGGTCTACAAAAGACGAGAAAGCTGTCCGTGGCTTTGGTAGATTGTACTCCCGCGGCGGCTGCGCCATTCCTGCTGCAGCTGCATCTGACTCTGAGAGAGGAATCTGCTGATTCACCGGTGTTGCAGGTGGTAGCGCTATTGTAGCCTGCCTGTAAGGTAGAGGAATGAACGAGGCCAAGTTCTGTACGGCATTGACGGCGCCACCTTGGGTGACGGGCGGAGCAGGGTTTACGGCTTCCTTTCTAGGCCGGTACTCGCCTGTGTAATAATCGATGAAGATTTGAGTGGCGTCTTTTGGGCAATGTTCCAGAAGAACTCGAGCGTACTTCATCAAGTTCGGATATGCCATTTCAGGCTCAAGACGCCAGATATAGGCCAGGGCGTCCTCGTAGTTCTTCGAATCCTCGATCAAGATGTCGATCACTAACTCATGCTCTCCGTGTTTCTTAGCCAGGAAAACAGCTTGATCGTAATAACTACCTTGTCGGCACATGCTAATTGCAGTGTCCAAATCGAAGTTCGTGCCGGATTTGATGAAGATTTCGAGCTTGTCGGTATTCTTTAACTTTGCATAACAGTTTAACAGCAATGTAGTATGGTCGATAGTAGCGTTGTCGTGCTCGTGTAATTCTTCAAGATACTCTATAAGATTATTAATACGTTGCGAGTCAAGAAACTATGCCGCTACAATTAGTTACAACTCAATCAGATCACAGAGAACGTACCTTGCGTATCACTTGGGATGGCTCTGTGTTATCGATGGCCTTGAGATACTGTTGCATCGCTGTGTCGTAATCACCCTTTTTGTACAAGAAGTCTCCGTATTTGCGTAAAATTACGTTTCGCTGGGCGGCATTGACTCCAGCTTTCTGCGCGAAATTAATGGCCATGACATAGAGATCGCGTTGATAGAGGATCTCGAGCTTTTGCTGCAAAGGTTTCTCATGGTAACGGAAAAGCTGAGGAATCAGCCCTGATATTCATATTTATATTTTACAAGACTTACTTTGCCGCTTAAGGTGAGCAGGAATAAATCACCCCATTCAACAAACAAGGCCTTGACCTGGGTGATCATCGTCTCTGTATGAGCAACAAATTTCAAGTCCGTATCTAGGAGGGCGAAGGTAGATGTATTGAACATTTCATCGGCCCTGGTCCCACCGAACCTTCGTGTCGTGGATAGCTTCGTTGGAGTCACTGCTTTTGGAGGAGAAACGAGAGCAATATAATCACCAAAAACGCTCACAAGTTGCTTTGGCCCTTCGTATGCATATGTTGGGCCCCGACCATTGAGGCCATAGTAATATATTGCATCGTCCCGGACAACAACAATATCCCCACTTGCTTTGTTGACAGTCATGCATCCAACGCCGCAGCCTGTATCTTCCAAGGCTTTTGCTGGCTGTCCCTGACCCCTCCCAGTGATCGTCAACGTGAGGATCCGACCAGTAGTGGCGAGGTAAAGAGTAGTTGAAGCACCTTCTCGAAATTCGACACCTGTGATGGGTTCTTCAGATTCAAAGACTGTCCGTTGCTTGGCACCTCGGTCATTGATCAGGTCTCCTCTGATGACAGTGACAGATCCATTGGCAAAGCCCACAGCGAGTTGTGACAAGTTCTCCAGCGCTGCAAAGGCGGAAATCTGACCCCGCAGTCAGCCTCATTTAGCCCTTGATTCTCTTAATGTATGCCTACAGGAAATTGCTTCCGTCCATTATGTATGCTCAAGGTCGACAAGCACTTTGGCGACCCAGTTTTCTTCTCCGTCTTGTCTAGAGCCCATACCTTCAGTACAGGCTCGTTCAGTAGATCCTCAGATATTGTAACCAGTAATGATGTCCCTTCAACCTGCTTTATATGCGTAATCGAACCGGTTTCGTGTGCCTGGAAAGACCTGATAACCTTGAAAGCTTGGGAAAGAATCCGAACCTGGCCATCGTTACTGCCAAGAAACAGATTATCCGAACCGGTGGAGACGGAGCTGAAGTCGTTACTCTTGCGATGTCAGCGTCTGTGGGAATACACATATTAAGATAAGCAACTAACATCGAACAAGGAGGAGCTTTCGCTGTTGTCTGGTGGCTTCACTTCAACGACGTCGAAGAAGTTGAACGTTTTCCACTACCAGCTTGCTTCAGCGAATGATTCGACCTGAGGACCAGCCAGAACCCACCGACGTCAGCGCCATGAAGTGAGAAGACGATACCTATCGTTCATCGATCTTTTCTCAACTCCACCCTTACTCCGTAGCTCATAAACTATCTAAGTAGGAATAGCCGTGCTAGTCATCTACAAGCGAGGATGTAGGGCTGTAGGGCTGCCGCCTATGGCTCTGACAGACCACATTTCTCCACTTCAATTTCAAATTCTTTGTTGATTTGATCAACGCATGCTCAGATCTATCTTCTTTGTGTTTATGATAGATTCAAGAGGCCTTCACTGGCATTGCCTGCCGTATCCCAATACCCTTCTCTAGGTCAACTCGGCACGTCTTAGATCAGTTTCTGTTCCAATGTCATTCGATGGGATATTTACAATCATTATCGACTCAATGGAAAACCCACTGCTTTCCATCATCAGCTGCGAGTAAAGCGACAGCTTCAGCAAGTACTGCTGCTAAACACCGATTGACCTAATGTCACTAAGTTCGTCACCGTGTATTACTATGGAGTCCATCCCAACAATTCTAAAACGGACGAATATTCCTATCAATGGATGCTGAGTGCTACTGAGTGCAGAAGAACTGGAAAGGAAGAAGTACCATCCTATGATCGTCCAACAGTACAGGGGAAAAGCCGAACACAAATAAAGCTCCGTATTATGCTCTATAACGTGACCTAAAGACGGCAAGGGCCAGAGGTGACAAGTCTAGAAGTACTAGGACTAGTGAAGACCGAAAAGATCCATTCCTTACGGTACAGTACTGTAGGCACCTCGAAAGCTCCGAGTTCTGACTGAGGAGCGACAAGACCTTGCAATCCGGCCAAAAGGTGTATCAGTAGTGTGTCAGCAATACGATGGCATCCATGTCCAATAGGCTTCACTGGTGACTGGGGAAGTTTTCCACCCATAGAAGGTAATTGTGGCGCGTTTGGGGCAATCCTGATAGGGCGGTCTGGCTTCTCCCCGTTGAGGTATTATGCACGCCACTTCGGGTTCTATTGGAACACCCAGTCCTTGAGATGTGGATTTGGGGGTACCAGTGGCTTGAGGTACCTAGTGTCTCTCCCTGTCCACGAGTAACCACATTTACTACTACAGTACCTTACACAGTAGTCATGTTATCCCTTATTGCTATAGCATAAAAAAAGAGGGATTTCGTTCTCATTGCAGCTTTCCCGATTGCCATGAAGAAGGATTACCTAGCATAAACGAGATATGAGGAAATTAGAGATAAACATCATGAACTTCCGCGCCAGTAAAGCGCTTGTGGAAAACTATTGAGCCGCCAATAAGTTGGTGATCTCGCCCCGACCATGGGTCCACCAAGGAGGCGAGCTGAAGGCAGGGAAGGCGAAGAGACGGGAAGTACTGTACAGATCCGGACCACCTCGTATTCTGCTCGTAAATTTTCTACGGAATAGCGCTGAAGTATCCGTACAACGAGGTAAGACAAGGAGGCTTCTGGTATGCCATGTAAGATGATACAGTATCCTTTGGTTGCAGGGGAACTCCTTATAACGGAACTCTCTTTATTACGGACAGAAGCTGAAGATTTCACCTTTTTGGTATGGGAATTCCCCTACCTCTGTTTATTACTTTGTAACGGACGGATTTCCGGAGTATTGCCGTTATAAACCGAGGCAAAACCCTCATACAATACTGTATTGAACTAACGGCAGGGGATATTTCTGGGTAAGCTTTTCCTGTTTTGGTACTGATTCTGTATGAATCCTTACTTTTATGTCGATCTGATGTAACAGAACTCTGGTTTTAACGGAACTGTCTGGCTGATTTGCCACCTCCGCACAGACGACTATACTTGGAGGCGCCACAACGAGGTAGACCGGTACTTCAGTAGAGAAGAACTTGAGCCGGCGAGGCGGCCTACACAGTACGAGAACATCGAGGCAAGAATTAGATAGCTAGACTGCCACGACAGGCTCCGGCCCGCACAACTTCCAAGTACAGTACAGTACCGTATCTCGTCGTATCAAAAGCGCCCCCATGGCAGCTTGGGTGAAGCCCTCGCGTACAAGCGTCCAATCAAGGGAGGTGATACTACAGCCCAGAGCCATTGACTTATAGTATTATTATAATTAGCGGGGTCTCACCGTCTGAGTGGTTGCGCTTCGGCCTTCAGCCTACAGTAGGTAGGTAGGTAGGTAGGTAGGTAGGTACGACCGTACGAGTATGACCTACCAGGGTTGAAGAGGGGCCTAAGGTACGTCTCTTAGCCGCGAAGCCGGCCCACGGATTAGTGGTTACAAACAGTGCGGTAAAAAGAACACTCCGTATCGAGTGACTCTTGATAGTTGCACCCTCGTCAATAATAATGCTAGCAGTTGACGAATTGTTCATAGATCCGATTCGAAAGATTCATGAAGAGGGTCCTCCTCGCTTACGGTTGATTTAAACTATTAAGCTTCTTCCCCACAATGCCGACAATGCGTAAGAAATGTCGTTCAAAAAGTCAATAAAATGGACTCGGCGTGTGTCGGCTTGATAAGTGACTGGTCAAACCAAGAATGGCCCCCCTGCACAGAGTCATTGGTCGCATGCAGCCTTGGGGACTCGATTTTGACATTGACCTACCTTAACGGGTTGGTGACCGCGCTACTGAGGCAAGTGCCGTTAGCCCTTTCACTGAAATTTACCGACATTTGCCATAGCGGTACCTTAGCACTTGGTTCCCCACAGAACTACCTAGTACTTTACTACTCTGTCTCTGTACGAGGTACACAGTAGACGTACCACCACGCGGATTGCAGTAATCGATCGATGGATCCCACCGCACCCGACCCTTGGCATGCGTGGCATGTGTGGCATGTGTGGTACCAGGAACAACATCTTTTTTAAAAGATGGCGGTTGGGCAAGCTCCCAGACACTAGTTCTATGGACTTTTCGAGTCTCGACTCTGGCCTTGGCCCAACCTGGCCTTCCTTGGTCTCAATGACTGTCCGAATGCGGCTCGAAGTTCTCCTTGGACTGAGCCTATCTGCCATGGCTTGACTAGGTACACTCTTCTGCTGAAGTGGGTAAAGTGGGTGCTGGCCATGCAGAGAAGGCGCTCTGCATTGACCTGCATCTGGGTACCTGGTTTTTCCTATGATAAAGGTAAAAAGAATGCCACCGACCTTCGTTTCTTTCGTTGAATTTTACCCTCCACCAGGGCTTTTACTGCGGGGTTTACTCTCTCCAAGTGTTGCCGACAAACGGCGACGACGACGACATACCTCACCATGTTACACAGTCTTTACAAAATTGCCGCTATAGCGGTGGCCCTTGCCCCGCAAGTGGCTGCCGTGGCACCAACAGACAGTTATACCGATGCAGATCTAGGACAGTCAGGTTATCTCTCCAACCACAACATGGACCCTGCTGTCGTTGACAGCTCTGCCTTTGGCCAATTATGGACAGTCCCGTTCAACGCGAAAGAGCAGGTGAGCAACTCTGATTTCCTCCGTGAAGCTCGAGTACTGACCAGTGAGCTGAGTGGTAGTTCTACGCGAAACCCCTCGTGTACTCCCCGAATGCTGGAGGCAACCAGATTCTATTTCTGGCTTCTTCCCAAAATTGGATCCGCACCTTAAATGCCAAGACCGGCGCTCCTATGAATGCCCGACAAGTCCATACACCATTTTTGCAGTCTGACATCGGATGTACTGATGTTCCTGGCACGATTGGAATAATTGGGACCCCAGTTATCGACCCGGCCACAGACATTGCATACTTCTTCGCCAAGACTTATATCGCCAATTACAGGACAGCGGGAGCTACTGGAACATACAATGGGGTTTACTATTTTCACGGCGTCAATGTTAATACGCTGGTCGACATGTTTCCACCTGTCCTCATCGATGGTTCGCAGAGTGACAATGCCCCGGCGAAATATTTCCTTGGAGGTACAGTTTTGCAACGACCGGTAGGCTGATTAATCAAATCGATAGAGAAACCGAGGACTGACCATGGTATAGTCTCTCCTTCAAATTGGTTCTGTCGTCTACGGGGGGTTTGGCGGCCAGTGTGATTTGTTCAACTTCACCGGGGTCGTAGTAGGCGTTGATGTCAACTTGCAAAAGGTGGTAACAAATTTCGCTACCGAATCTGGACCTCTGGTACCTCAAACCAATGTTTGGAATCAAAACGGCGGCGGTGGCGAGGGCGGCATTTGGCAGTCGGGCTTTGGTCTATCATCAGATGGGCAACGTCTTTTCTTCGCTTCCGGAAATGGCCAAGGTCATCAGAACGGTGGCACCCCTGCTTCTGGCAGCAGTCCATTGCAAACGCTGGGCGAAGCCGCCGTAAGCGATTATCCACGTATTACATGATGCCCATGAGTGCTAACGCCATCGAAAGGTGAATCTTGCTGTCGGCCCTGGCGGTGTGCTCTCGCTTACCGATTACTTCCAACCCTACGACTACCAGAATCTTGATGGCGGCGATCAAGACTTCGGGTCTGGGGGTGTTGCGTTACTTGATCCCACCGTCTTCAAGGGCACTGGAGTGTCCAAAATGGCCATTACAGCAGGTAAGAATGGTAAAATCTACATAATGAATGCCAACAACTTGGGCGGTTACAAGCTCGGACCCGGTCAAACGGATGGAATTATTCAGACTATAGTCACAACCAAGGCCGTCTTCGGTGGCGTAGGTTCATATCCATTGGAAGGAGGCTACTTTTACGTCACCCCGGTTGGATATCCTACCTATGTCTACAAGCTTGGATTCGATGGTTCCGGGGTGCCTGTGTTCTCCCTGGCCGGCCAGACGACCGAGAATTCGGCAGGACGCGTTGGTGTTGGCATTCCTACGGTTACATCCTATCAAAACAAGGTAGGTACTGGTATACTGTGGATGTGCGATCCTGACGCAGGGCTTCGGGCTTGGTACGCAGTGCCCGGTTCCGATAACAAACTGAAGACCATCAATCTGCCTCAAGTCAGCGGATTGAATAAATTTCAACGTCCCGCCTTTGGCGACTCAAGACTGTACGTCACGGATTCCCAGGGAACATTGTACTGTCTTGGGTCCCCAGTCAATCTGCCGCTCAACTGTACCTCTCCAGTCAGCTTTGGCCAGGTTGCGCTCGGATCACAGAGTACCCAAACCGTCTCGTGCAAAACCAATATTGCAATTACTCAAATCACTAGTGTCACGGTTGGCGATCTGCATTTCAAAGTCAATCCTGCAGATCTTCCGCAAGGTGCAATTGCGCAAGGAACGACATTCACTTTCCCTGTGACCTGGGATTTAACCGGAACCACTTCTTCAAATACAGCGAATGCTTCTTACGGCAATGTCTCACCCGGGGTCAAATCGACCGCGTTAACATTGACCACGACGAATTCTGTTGCAGGATACTCTACCAAATTCCCCATTAGTTTAACAGGTACAGAGGTCTCCAACAAGCCATTCCTGGTTATATCTCCCATCACGGTGGATTACGGAGGAGTTGTGCTCCTTAGCAACCAAACTGTACCTTCTATTTCTCAACCGTTTGTCATCGCCAATGCCGGACAAAGCCCACTTACGATAAATGGCTACGCCTATACTACTGACGCCCTCACTGGTACCACGATCAACTATACTAATGTGACATTTTCCAACAGTAGCGGTGAAGTTCTCGGCGATGGTTTCAGTTCCACCAACCTTCCGGCTGTTGGCACGCAGTTAGTCGGTGGAAGCCAAGTCTCTGTGGACTCATCCTTTTTGCCGTCTCATGGCGTTGGTTCTTATCAATCTTTCTTTACGACCTGGACGACAGGTGGAAAGGCTTCTATTATCCTCGAGGGCTCTGCCTCCACAGCTCCGGTTGCAAATTTTTCAATAAGCACTGCCGAAGGTGGTTGGCTGCCTGGAGGTAACCTCATTATGGATTTCGGCAGCGTTGCACCTGGCTCTAGCTCCTCGAGGAAGATTCGTATCTGCAACAGTGGTGGCTCCGTGCTACATATATCAAAGAGCAAGCCGCCAAACGGTGTTTTTCGGCCTGAAGATCCCACTGCGTTGCATGAATCCCAGAGCATAGCAGTCAACGACTGCGCATACGCCACAGTGTTGTTTATTACAAACGCAGAAGAAGTAAACATCCCCGACCAAACGTTTACCAACACTTGGACGTTGAATACAGACGATCTTAGCTTTGGCGTTCACGAAGTACAGATCATAGGCGTTGTGGTGGACCGCAAGGTAGGCCCGATAAACTCTACTGGCCAACCGGTATACACGTACCTCGGATGTTATCACGAAGTTCAACCAAGTGGCCGTCTCCTTCCTTCTCCGCAGTATGCCGATGCCAACAACGACAATGGAAGATGTCAGACAAGCTGCAAGGGTGGGAACTTTGTCTTCTCAGGAACAGAATACGCTCGCGAGTGTTATTGTGGAAATACGCCACCCCCATCTCAGTACCTTGACGCAGCTGACATTCAATGTAATTATGCCTGTACTGGCGACGCATCGCAGGCTTGTGGTGGTTCAAACGTAAATGGTGGCGGCTATATTAGCATCTACTATGATGCAACTCGGTATACCCCTGGCTCCAATGCTAGTACTGGTGGCGGTGGCAGTAATCCTGGTGCGCCGGTGACTGTGCAGCAAGCTGGGAACTACAACTACATCGGTTGCTATTCAGAAGCCACAACCGGTCGAGCACTATCAGACAAAGCCCCTGCAGCTCCTACAGCAGGCGGTACTATTGAAAGCTGTCAGTCAGCTTGTCAAGGTTATACCTACTTTGGTATGGAATACTCTAATGAATGTTACTGCGGAAACACCATCAACGCTGGTTCCGTAGCTCAGACTAGCACTACTCCTGCCACAAACGGCTGCTCGATGCTCTGTGGAGGCAACACCACGGAGTATTGTGGGGGACCCAATAGACTTAACATGTACGCAATTAACGGGACTCTACCCCTACCGACTACCTCAACGAGTACGACCAGTATTCCCTCTGGAACCGGTAATTCTACGATGACATCTGCAACTCCAACGCCAACATCTACCGGTCCTATCACCGTCCAAACCCTGATCGGATGGACTTATCTCGGCTGCTACAGTGAAGCTATCAACAGTAGAGCTCTCACAGGGCTTGACAACCCTGCTGCTGCAGTTCCGGTGACAGTAGAGTCTTGCTCGGCTGCCTGTTCCCAGTACGTTTACTTTGGTGTGGAGTATTCTGGCGAATGTTACTGCGGAAACACCATCAATGCAGGCTCAAACCTTGTCGGCGGCACCACACCTGGTGTGACAGGGTGCTCCATGATTTGCAAAGGCAATGCCACGGAGTACTGTGGTGGAGGGAACCGTCTCAACATGTACGAAGTAGCGGCTAGTTCCTCGAGTAGCAGCTCAAGCATAGGCACCTCGACTATCAGCTCAAGCTTAGGCACCTCGACTATCAGCACTTCTACTATCGGCAACCTTACTACCTCTGCCTCGACATCAGGAACCGCTTCCTCTAGCTTGACATCAGCGAATTCTACCTCTAGCTCGACATCTGGAACCGTTTCATCCACCTTGACATCAGGAACTGCTTCCTCCTTGACATCAGCGACCTCTAGCTCGATATCGGGAACCTCGAACTCGACATCGGCGAGTTCTACTTCTAGCTCGACATCAGGAACCGCTACCTCTACATTAGCGAGTCCTTCCTCTACATCCGCATCTGCGACTCCGACAACAACAAGCCCAACCAGCACTACTGCCACCTCCACCACCTCCTCCACGACCTTCGTTCCAACCCCTGGCCAAACCATAAACTCTTGGGCCTACCTCGGCTGTGCTAACGAGACCGCTCCCCGCGCCCTCTCCAGCGCAAGCTTCACGAACAGTACCGGTATGACAGTCGAAGCCTGCCAGTCTTTCTGCAGCAGCCCAAAAAACAACTATGGCCTTGCCGGCGTCGAGTACGGCCAAGAATGCTTTTGCGGTAACGGATTGCAGAATTATGCCGCCGTTGGCCAAACAGGCTGTGATATGGCCTGCAAGGGTAATACCTCCGAGATCTGCGGTGGCAGCTCTCGTCTATCTGTATACAACCTTACCACTTACGTACCGCCAACTACCGTCAAGCAAGTTGGCAGCTACGTCTTCCAAGGTTGCTACAAAGAAGCCACAACCGGCCGCGCTCTTTCGGGCGCCTCGTACATCAACGCCACCGCCATGACCGTCGAATCCTGCGTCAACTACTGCCAGGCCGCCGGCGCCAATTACGCTGGTGTCGAATACTCCAAGGAGTGTTTCTGCGGCTCGAGCATCGCTTCCACGGCCACTGCGGCAGCAAGCAATAGCAGCTGCAACATGCTGTGTGCAGGAAACAGCAAGGAATTCTGTGGTGCTGGGTCGTTGTTGGATATCTATCTCAACACACCCGGCTCAGTCAATGCGGCTGGCACGCCCGCGACCATGAATACTGCCAATCCGGCAATCGTGGCTGCGAATACCACGAGTCCCAAGTCGAAGCGAGTGTGGTTTGGAATCGATCTGGAGGCTCTCAAGAGCTGAAGCTTAAACTTTGATGGTTGATGAATGGATCAAATTTGTTAATATCTAATGGTGATTAGGGGTTGTTTTTTTTTTGGGTTTGGGTTAGCGAGGCGCCCTTTTGGGGAGAACAAATGGAATCCGGATACCTTCTCGTGCTTTTGCATAGCACGGCATACATACATATACATTTGTAAATCATAGAGACTCATTAATAGCATATCTAATACCCAGAATTCGCCCATACTCTATCGAGCATTCATAGCATCCATGTTTCCGATTTGAAAAACCCGAAGAAGAAATCCAAACCACTCGAGGAACCCCCAAATACACCCTTCCCTTTTTTTTTTTCGCCCGAAACCCTTGTCTTCCAGCCCTCCGCGTGATATCCAACCTCTCGCCTACCCACCCCGGCAGCCACACCCAACGCCCTGTCATCTCTCGCCCTCTGATGTAGGATGGATGTGGGATATGGGGGCGGCGTGATGGAGCGCGTGGACCGATAGAGAGGAGATGGTGGGTGGATAGAGCGTGGGGTGGCTGAGAGGGAGGTGGAATTTAAAACCGAGTCGAAGGGGTCGTCTGCCCGGGGTGGGTGGGAGTACGGCTATTGATATGGGGCGGAGAAAGGCGATGGGAGGTACGGGGAGCGGGGGGTGGTGAGGTTTGGGGGGCGGGGGATGGGGGGATAGGAAGAGGGAAATAGGGATTCGGTAAAAATCAAAATGCAGCCTGTGGTTACTGTTTATTGGAGATGCAGGCCACGGTCCAAAGGAGGGGATGAGGTATTGTTTCAGGATTGATATCCTCGGTTGAGGCGTATGAGTGTCCGAAACCGCTAATGCTGGGATGGGGTTTTTGCGCGCTTGGAGCAACTATGAATCCCGTATGGAGGAACGTTTTGCCTTATCCAAGCAGTACCTAGGCTTGAGATCTCTTGAAAACTCTCCGCAGATGGGTTCAGGTGATATCTGCTTCTGGTAGAATTCGCGATATCTTTCAAGCTCGAGGGCTGTTTCATGCACCAAGTTCTTTGCTGGTCAAGGTTTGAGTCGGAACATGGTCTCTTCCTGCCTAGGAATAGGGTTGTTCCACGGACATTTTTCCTTTCTACCGTGCGGGTTGGACAGTCTTTCGTTTCATTGTTCGTTGATATCTTATTCGGCCGTCTCTGGCTGGAGATATCTTGCCTCTCGTAGCCGAAAATCACTCTTCACCACCACTAACAATCACCTAGTCCCAATACCAGCAATCGTTGCGTTGATAAGGTAAGGCATATTGTAGCACCGTTCCCCGCACCCGGCACACCAGCACCAGCGACCTCAAAGATATTCTTCGGCCCCACCCTCGCATCACCCGGCAGCTTCCTGACACAAGAATCAATAATATCTTCAGCCACATGCGCAACAAGAGGGAGCGTAAACGTATCCTTCCAGGATCCTCGGCGGCGTGGAGGATAACCTGGCACAGCCCCATATCTTTGGTATCTCGTGGCGTTCTGTCTTGTCGTGGCTGAAGTCCAAAGGGCTGTATTGTTTTCTCCAAAACGAACGCGTTTTACTGCTGCCATGAATTCTTTTAGATCAACCCGGAGGGCGCGCAATTCGGGAATGGAGGCTGGTCAAAATCAAAGACACGCACTGGCTCCCGGTCTGCTTCGAGGCTGAATCGTGGTGGATTCAGCGCTGCGAATGAGAATCGTTGTGTAGTAGAGAATGAGGAGCAAGATGGAATTATGTACGAAGTAAAGCATTGCGTTCAATATGAGCTATTAACAGATTGTAAAAGAATGACTATTGGCAGAACGGAGTATACTCGCGATGTATAGTAATGTCTGCTCGTAAACCCATATCTTGGGGATTTTGATACATGCAACTCTGTCTGCTATATATATGATGCTTAGGTTAACGCTGTGCTATTATCTCGCACAAGAGACCTATATAGGCAAATCTGGTTACCCTTATGTCGCTTCGGCGAGCCGTCCTGGACAACAAAACAGTATCACCACTGAGGTTTGATTTGCTTGCACCGAGACGATCCAAGCAGGGAAACTGCCCTGCTTTAAATCCCTCGGATTGAAAATTGTGGCTCAACGATGGAGTAAAGTTACTTAGAGGAACACTGCTTCACATGATCTGATTATATAGGAATCACCTTAGCATCAGACAGCCCGTACCCTCAGGTTAAAACTTATGCTGTAATACCGAAGAACCAAGCGAGAGTGTTAGCAACACAGCTCCTTCGAACAATCTGTTATGCCTAAGGGGCTTCGATCGTGAGTGGTTACGACCTTATGTCGGAACGAGATGTTCTTAACCGGTCTGGATCATCAATTCTCTAGGACAGATAAGCCTCTTCGGTATGAAATAAGTCATCTCGCCAGGATTCAAACGTGGATAATATATATGATGAGAAATTAGGCAACTCAAACAAGCGACTTCACTAGGTCTTGCAATTTTGGCACCTTTATAGGATTTCTTAAAAAGCTATTGGCGAAATGGACTTTGTTCATGACCTTTCTGTTGAAAATTTGCATCGTACCTTCGGTGTTCAGAGCTGTACAGTATCGATAAATGTCGTCCATTGTGGTGGGAAAGCAGTGGACATCCGGGCCATTGGACGTTATCACTTCGAGGCCAAGGCTTGCGTTACGCTCACCCTGGTCTAGAGCAGTTAGTTATAGCAAAGCAGAGTAAGGCTTCGTAAGGCGTGACAACTCAACTGGTATCTCTTGAATCATAATCCAAATTTACGAAGACCTTGGTCAGGATGCCTCTTCAGCGATGTTGCAATCATCAGGAAATCCGACTATGATTTCGGTGGACTTCTCAGTCTTTCGATCTCAACTCGAGCTGGTGACAACAATTGCGAGTCCAGCATAAGGACGGCAACTACTTAGCAAACGAGACGTCCATGGACCAAGAGCCAAGATAGAGCGTCTGATGACAGGGCACTTTCATCAACTTGGTCCATTTCATTAAGTAGTAATGAGTATTGAACCTTGAGGTTTCCAAGGTATGCGAATGCAGTCGAAGTCGCCTTGATGGGATTGGACAAAACAATCCAACTTCAAAAGGAGGCGTGGAGGATCACAACTTGGCACGATACGTAAGACGATCCAACAGTATTTAGGAGAGAATTCCTTTCCCTGAACGATCGATCCCTTAGACCCTTGACCATAAGGCAGGTTGCCAGTCTGAAGAGGCGGGAACGCCACTATCCACGTTTTGGCCGCTGTACAAGTTGGCGACCCTATCATGAGAATGATGAGATATCGTTCGGCTGACGGACCTTGAGAAACCTGTGCATGAGATTGGTTGCAGCTTCGAAGTCGACATTTCGTGGCCCATGCATGAGATAGAGCACGTTGTTTATCGATTGGTGCTGAGGATTTCCCACCGCTCTTCCAAGTTCCAATGATCTCTCTGACTTTCACCCGGGGCCCTCGCCGCCTGGTTGATGTTCCACAGGAGCTATCGAGAAAGCATAGCTGAAGTATATGAAGTAATAAAAGATTTATGAGGTGTGACAAGCCATGGAAGGAAGCAAAGTTGACAGCTTTGACGGGGCCCTGGCTGGACGGTCGGAGCGTTCCGCCGGATCTCAGCAAAAGCCGTTGGGTCTTGAGATATCAAAGCGTTATTGGCTGGAGACAAGCATTGCCAAGCCTTCCGCCAGGAATCCTGGTCGCATCTGCACTAGAATCATCATTTGTGGTTGCAGAAAGTGTTGAGATGATAAAATTATAAAGGCCTGTAGCAAAGCAGCATCGAAGAACGTGGTCGTCGCACGGGTCGCAATCACTTCTGTTAGACTGTTTCAAACACTGAACATGAAAGCCAAAGAGGCGGTCAAGTCAAGCGTAACCCGAACGAAAGATATATTGCTAAACCATCGACTGCCAGAGAGAGAGCCCTATCGCTATCGGCACTGCTGTTGATTGTATGGAGAATCATTGCACATATGCCCCTCGGCCTCCCTCCCAACCGTAATATCTAATCCCACAAAAGTCCCTCATAAGTCCGTCCACCAATGTCACCCACATGTCAAACCCCTTCTATGTTGCAGAAAATACCTCACCTGTTCTCTCGGTGAGGTCTTCGGAGCGTCTATTTGAAAACGATTATGCATCCACCACACCCCAAGCGCGGCCCCCAGAGATAACACCCAATGCGTCTGCTCGACGCTCAAGGGCAGAAATACCATTGCGATCATTCACAGAGTCTACTGTGTACAGTCATTGGGTGCCCCAGGTCCCAGAGGTTGCTCTGTTTACGACACACGATGACTTCTCCACGACTTCCCAAGATCTGCTCACAACCCGAAACGGCAACTGCAACACTCCTTCCTCTCAACATGATGAGACTAATTGTCAGAGACTACCACAGCGTCTCTGCTCACGAGCATCATCACCCACCTTATCGTTACGGCAACCCGAACCTCCGCCTTTGACGCCACCATTCAGGGCGTCCCCAACCAGCTCTAATTCAGAGCCGAGCTTCACCCACGTAAGGCAGTCCTATGCCAACACCCAGGACGGTTTACCTAGTTCAACCCCGGCAGCAAGTCTGAAATTGATCAGATCCTCCCCTAGCCCGGTCAGACCACAACCCACCAAGCCACCCACTTCGCTGTCGCAATATCAACGGACAAGATCATACGGGACACTGAGTTCTACAACTATGGCGGAAACGCTGGGAAGAGATACCGGAGATACTTCAGGTACTTCCTACAGTACGGAGAAACCTACAGGGGCAAGGGAAGAAGCATTTTCCGAGAAGAGGAATCGGAGCTCGAGCCGCAATGGCAATGGTCATGTTGAGAAGCGCATTGAGGCGACAATGGCCAATGCGGAGCCCGCATCGACCGCTAGAAGTCGAAAGTCAAGCCATATTTTAGGGTTATTCAAAGAAAACACCGCTTCGCAGGAGCAAAAGAAAAGCCAGGAGAAAGCTCGGACAAGCTCAGGGCTAGTCAAACAAGACACAATACGCGAAGATCAGTCCGAGAAAAAAGAAGCCGTCAGGTCTGGAGGACGCCCGATGATTGCTACATCGACGGTCGGGTCCTCAGCAAAGAACGAAGCACTAATTGAAAGTGACGAGTCCCCGACCAAGGACAACGAGAGCCTAAAACAACAACCTCAATTGATTGAAGATACAAACCAACGTCAGTTTGACCGAAGACCATTCGAAGGCCCAGCAGCATCAAAGCCTCTCGGCGATATCTCGAACACGTTACAAGAACACGAGGCGTCCTTTAAAGAGGACACTGCGAACAGGAGTAAAAGCATGTCTCACCGTTTTGATGACACGTCTGAAGGTGGTCTCCCTATTCGGCTCCTCGAAGAGATCAGAAACTATCACAATTTGACCGCCCCATTCAATCACAAATTCAAGGCAAGGGCTCCCAGTTCTGGATTGGAAATTGAGGATTTAAATACAACACCCAAAAACGGGGAAACTCCCATAGACAAGCTACAGGATACTGCTGCTGACGTGGAGGAGGAGGAAGATGAGTCTGATAAAGAACAGATATCGTCCGCTCTTTACTATCCCCACCAAGCTCCTTCCCCAGACGCACTCCAAGATGTCAGTATAGATAGCCTCGATGAGCTTGACGACTGCCAACACGGAATAGAACCACTTCAGTCAGGAGAAACATCTGTAACAACATTCGACAATGACGCGCCTTCAGAAGACGTTGACATTGCATTGCAGTCTAGACATCAAAGCCGATATTTACACGGGGATCTTCAAAAGGCACGAATGCCGTTGGAAGATCGCTATGTCAGTACACTTGAAAGTGGCACGTCGTCCGCTTCCGGATCAGAGTACGACTCACTAGACGAGACTACACGGTCAATGAATGGCGACGACTCCAGTGCCACAGATGATGCAGAGACGACTCCTAAGGCTACTCCTAAAGCACTGTCCCCATTCCTACGATCGAGATCGCGAAGGAATCATCGAGCTCCGGCTGCACCTCTCGGAGCGGTCGAGTTGAAGCCCTACAATCATCAAGTAGGCGGACACACTACCGTCTTTCGTTTTTCGAAAAGAGCCGTATGTAAGCAACTGAGCAATAGAGAGAACGAGTTTTACGAAGTAGTCGAACGTCGACATCCTGAGTTACTTCGCTTCTTGCCTAGGTAAGACGCACCGTCTCTTTAGCCCTCTCGCTCGAAGTCTTGAAGCTGAAAGATAACGAAGCTACAAATCCCAACCCAGTCGAGCCTCAAAGTATTTGCTAATAAGATATCATGGTTCTCTTTTAGGTACATCGGTGTGCTCAACGTCACGTATCGCAAGGCACTCAAGCGTAAAAAAACTATTGTAGAAGTCGATGTCGATCCGAAGGCAAGCACTGCTGACTCGTCAGCTGGTGTCGACAGCCGCGGGCTGAAGCGTAGCTCTATCGCTGAAAACGCTAACCCGAGGCCTTATGAAGATACTAAGCACCAAGCTTGTAGCGAGCAGCATCGGGTTGTAAGTCATTCCTTGCAAAGCGGTCCAGTCCCCCAAGTCATTCTCGCCAACAACCGTCACATCATTCCGGACAACTTGTTCCGATTTTCATCGTACAGCGTTGCTTCAAGTCCCATAGCTTCTGCGAACGGCATTGGTGCAGACCGAGATCATAGTAATCAAGCGCCAGCCCATGCCAATCCTAGCACAATCGCAGAAGCACACAGCATTCATGGCTTAGACATTAGGCCCACTCTACAGAAGCATAATGTTAGCTGGGGCGCGACGAGGGTAAACACAAAGCTGAAGGATCAAGTAATTCGAGAAGTCTTTGCGCCCCCAACTATATACCACCGTATTCGCCACGGACGAGGTCACAATGCCCTTTCGCGAGTGAACGAAGGAGATGAGCATCGAAACTCTGCTTTGGACAAACCACCTTTCTTGCGTCAGCGCAAAAGCGATGATCTTTCCATGGATTCGAAGGCTACGCAAGATGCAGATCTGTCAATAAAGCCAAGATCCTCGCGAAGAGAGGCGCCACAGTCATTCCCTCACAGACAACAAGAGCCTCCGAAAGCTTATAATCTACTCCATGAACCTGATTCGGAAAAGGTTGAAAAGATGCGGACGACTGGATCCGAATCTATTCAAATATCTATCCCAAGTGTGCGGCGCCTTAGGCGACGTCACTCTGGGAGCGGATTACGGAGCTCTCAAACCAACGTGGACAGCGATAAGCGAAGCAACTTGGAATACTTTGAGGAAGAGGGCTATGGCGGCGATCATGAGGACGAGATATTCCCAATGGAGGTGGATTCCGTAGAGCCAGCAGAGGCTCGAAGAGCACCGATGGGGGCAAGCGGTCCTCTGCTAAGCATGCAAAAGCCACGGTTCCAGTCTGAGCAGGAAGAGTCACAAGAGGGCATAAGCTCGAAGGAAAGGCTTGGATCTGTTTCTTCCGCAACAGCGCCGAATTCAACAGCGAGCATTCTGCCGACCCACGACTTTATCACCGGACCTATGAACCCAAAGCAAGCCCAAACTCTTCCTGATGAAAGGGTGCAATACTTCCTGCTATTAGAAGATCTCACAGCTGGCATGATCAAGCCATGTGTGCTCGATCTAAAGATGGGTACCCGGCAGTATGGGCTTGATGCTGATGAAAAGAAGAAGAAGTCCCAGCGGAAGAAGTGCAAATTGACCACTTCGCAGCAACTCGGCGTTCGTCTTTGCGGAATGCAGGTATGGAATGTTAAGGAGCAGTCCTATCTTTTCGAAGACAAGTACTTTGGACGAGATCTGAAAGCTGGTAGGGAGTTTCAGGATGCTCTTACACGCTTTCTTTACGATGGTGTGTCTTACAAGAGTGTTCTCCGTCATATTCCAGTCATTCTAGAGAAAATAGCCAAACTCGAGAACATCATACGCAACCTACCGGGATATCGTTTCTATGCGAGTAGCCTTCTAATGTTATACGATAGCGGCCAGAGCCCTGAGGGGACTGAAACGATGACATCACCATCGAACCCAAATCAAAGGCAGGTGGAAAAAGCGAAGCGCGAAAAGCGTGCAAAAGCAACAATCGACCTAAAGATCGTTGATTTCGCTAACTGTGTTACCGCCGAGGATGAGCTACCCGATTCCGTACCCTGTCCGCCTCATGACCCAAACGGAATCGATAGAGGGTATCTTAGAGGCCTACGCTCGCTGAGGATTTACCTCACGCGAATTTTCAAAGAGATCAGTGCGGATTGCGCTGTCAATGAAGAGGACGTGGTGGAAGGCCAGACCGTATTTGGTTACACAGCAATACCTAGAGGTTGGATCGATGACAGCATCGAGGACGGAGACCTTGGAAATGTGAGTATCTGAAGAGCATGGTCAGAGGCAAGATTTCTCGGAGGGTTTTCAGGCATCTGGCGAACTTGGCCGTGGTCTGCACTATACCCTTATTGCTTGGCTGGTTCACCGCAGTCTTTTGAGGGAACCTATTATGGCAACTTTATGTCGCTCTAGCTGGAGGAATGGTTGATACAGGCCGTATGTGCATTCTTACAGCTCTTATGGTGCAAAGCCTCGAAAGGCCTTCGATTTTCCGCTTCTTCTACCACGAGGATAGGCAAGATAGCGAATTACTTCGGCATTGTGGCACAACAACCACATAATACGAGGTTTATTGTAAATACCAATTCTAGGAATTAATCATGATTTTTCAAATTCCTTCTCTTCACGTGATGCTGAGTCTTGTTGCAGGGGTGATGACCGAACCAAAGTTGTTGATGTGCCTCACCCGATCTCGGGCTCTGCTCGACTTAGGCGTATTAGATAGCCGCCAGCCACTAAACATATGATACATCACACGATGCGCTGTCTAGACACCATCCCATCGTAACCAGAATTCCACGGTGTTGTTCTTTAAATTTGTTGTGTGACAATGAGCCAAGAGCATGCCTTCGAGAAGCCCTAGCCGTAGCGTTAATGGCGGTATCGATAAGCTTGACTTCGACGAGCACAGGAAGCCCGTGTCCACCTGTGCTGGATCCGACGACTCAGGTCCAGAAGGACTTTTGAGAGATGATGAGAGCCTACTGAGCAATGTCGTTGACGGTGTCATCGAACGAGACCGATGGAAAATGCGGCGAGCTGTCGTCAAATATGTCAGCTTCGCGTGTGCAATCCTGAACTGGTGAGGCCTTTTCTCCGAATATCGCAACGGAGGGAACCATATTATAGAGGAGAAGTTTAATGCTTAATATGCTGACACGGCAACTCGCAGTCTCTGCGCGGGCTCAATCACCGCCTACTCCCTCTATGGGCCCCTCTTCCTCTCTCGCCTCCGCTATACCCAGTTGCAAGTCAATGCTGTCTCCATCACAGCCGAACTCGGCATGTACCTCCCGGTCCCAATCTTTGGCTATCTTTGCGACCGCTATAGCCCCAGCCCGCTGTCTCTCCTATCCGCCGTCCTGTTCGGTGCCGGATACCTGCTCGCGGCTTTGACTTATCGACAAGGTCCTCCGAGTGAGGATGGTTGGCCGTTTTGGGTAATGATACTCGCATTTGTAGGTATAGGTATGGGCACTGTTTGCATGTACCTGAGCGCCATAACGACGTGCGCGAAGAACTTTGGCCGAGGGAAACACAAGGGGTTGGCGCTTGCCATACCCATTGCGGCTTTTGGTTTGAGTGGGATGTGGCAAAGCCAGGTTGGGAGCCATCTCTTATATGAGCCTGGTGACGGAGGGAAGAGAGGAAGCGTTGATGTGTTCAAATACTTTTTATTCTTGGCAGGATTACTGTTTGGAGTGGGAATGATAGGGGCAGTGGCATTGAGAGTGGTGAATGAGGAAGACTTGATTGACGAAGCTGTAGAGGAGTTAGAAAGGAGTGGGTTACTAGAAGACAGCTCATTCTTCCAGCACTCGGTCCTGCATGACGGCGGGAATGGTTACGGGACCATCAGGCACTCCCAACCTGATACTTTAGGAGATCATGACCACGATGATGCCCCTTCCACTCTATCGCGCGATGACTCGGAAGATGCACGAAAGAAGACCTGGCTCCTGAATACGGAAACACGCCTCTTTCTCACAGATCATACAATGTGGTTCTTAGCCACGGGGTTTTTCTTGGTCACCGGCCCAGGCGAGGCATTCATAAATAACCTTGGGACTATTATTGATACCTTTTACCCCCCTCCTTCCGCCGTACCATCGTGGAATTCTCCAGCAACGCATGTCTCTATTGTCGCCCTCACCTCCACAATTGCGCGCCTTTTGACAGGCACCATCTCGGATTTGCTCGCTCCGACACCATCTGATGAACATACTCCTCCTAAATCCTTTCAAGTCTCCCGTGTCACGTTTCTATTGGCCAGCACACTTCTTCTCTCGCTCGGACAGGTCCTTCTCGCCTCAGGTCTCATTCAGCGATCTCCCGACAGCTTTCCCCTGATCAGCGCCTTTGTCGGCCTCGGCTACGGTGCAATTTTTTCCCTTACACCCATCATCGTTAGCGTGATATGGGGTGTCGAGAACTTTGGCACAAATTGGGGTATCGTCGCCGTAGTGCCTGCAGGCGGCGCAGCTGTCTGGGGAGCTGTTTATTCTGGAGTCTATCAGATGGGTGCAAGGCAGGAAGCGGCGGTAGAAGACGATGCCCTACTTTGCTATGGCACAAAGTGCTACGCGATTACGTTTTGGGGCATGGCTGTTTGCTCGTGGGTGGCGGTGGCGTTATGGGGTTGGGCTTGGAGAGGGTGGCGGAGGAGGGGGATTGCAGTTTGAAGACGAGGGTTTTCGTCTCTCACGAGGAAAATCAAGCATAGCATATTACATATATCGAGTATATATTGGTCAGCATGGCCGGATGGTTGCATAGCGTTTGGGACGAATGGAGCTGGTTTGCTTGATTTGATGAGTGGTATGGACAGGAGCCTTTCTAAAAGAAGTCACAACCGGATTATATAACAAACAATTGTATACTCTATACTTTACTACTATGCACATTAATCTCAAGTACCTCTTATTCTCACCCAATAGAAGGCATTATCTCTACCTTACCTTAATTAGCAGCTCTCACGTGACAAGCGGTGACCGAGAATTTCGCGTAAAGTGGTTACGCGCGCTACTTCATCGTCATGGCAGCGGCGCCGCTCTAGCCAGGCAACATGCGTTGGAGTAAGTCATGATGGGCGCCTTCAATACTCATGGTACCTTGCTTTATCAGTTTCACAACTCTCACTCCAATGAATTACGCTTGGAGGTAATTGTGCTAGCACAACATTTCGATCATTTCATCTGGAGCTCAAACAGCTCTCGACACTACAACGTCACAGAGGCACTATGCCACCAAAATTCCAACCTCGACCGCCGTCACCATTGCACTATGAACCCCTCCCGCTCTTATCAGAAGAGGTGCTTTGCCCGGGCTCAGACGACGAGGGGACGCTTGAGCAACACAGAGATAAACGACAAAGGGTCGAAGCGCTAGGAACGCAGTACCTGCAAGGTCGAGGGCTGACAATATTGTCGGCCGGCTTAAGGGGACCATTTGAGTATGGATGGGAGAATCCTTGGGCAAGAAAAGGGCCAAGAAGAAGAACAAATAACATCAGACGAATACCTGAGGAGCCTGGAAGAGCTGCGGATACTAGCGAGCAAAGGCCGAATGGAACGAGGCTCCCTGTACCTGTACGTGAAGTTGATAGGAATGCGGTACTCAGGGCTAGAAGTGCGCCGCTGGTGGCTTCTAGGGTGGTGCGAGGCAGGTCAGCGGAATGGGATTCTAAGCGAGAGCGAAGAGAAAAGGGGATTGGCGAACATATGGATAAGTCAGTCACATTGAATCACGGTTACGGCAACGTCGAAGAGCCTACACACAGATATACTTCTTTTAAAAGTGTAAATCAGGATGAACCCACACAAATCGACGATGTTTTACCTTCAAGTCCTAAAACGTGGCTGAAGACAGTCGTCAAAAAACGCTTTCAAAGAACGTCAGAGTCACCATCGTCAACGCCGACACCTATGCCTGGGGTACCCAGAAGCCAGGATCTGGTACCTAGGGAACCTTCCATCCCGGCCCAGCGTCGACCTACAAACACCTATTCGTCGCGGAGTCCTGAAACCTGGGAGCAGCCTGTTCAAAACGCGACTATATCTGGCTTTACTCCCGTCAACAAGCGTAGACCTCCGCAGACTCTGCAGAGCCCTATAGTGGGACCCAACAGTGTAGCTGCTAAGGCACAGAACGTGCACACAAACGCAAAGGATCCCGTTCATGCTTCTAACGGCGTGGTCCGTGAGATCATAATCGCCGAAGCAGATGAACTTACCAAGAAAGGCTACGAGGAAGTCAAACACCTATCTCAGGAAGCTCTTAAGCGGGCAAAAGCAGACGATAATGCTCATGTCGAGGCCAGAAGACTGTCTCAAGAAGGGGCCTTGCGAGCATATCGTATATTAAGTAAAGGTAGCCCTACCGAACCCGATACTAAGGTTACCGGGGCACCACAACAAGGGGTACGAAAGGCTCTTGCAGGCTCGCCTCATGAAGTGCCTCCGTCAACTAGCCTGCCTGGCTTTGAGTACAGACTTGCCAAAAAGACGTCATCATCGTCATCTAGAAAGTCAAGTTCATTTTCTGAGAAGCTCGAGGCAGCAAAGGCAGATTTCGAAGCGAACAGACCCTCGTCATCAAATAGGGCTATCAGCCGCTTCGCTGAGGAAATGGAGGCCGCGAATACTAAGGCTAAAGCTCGAGCTATCAGGCGCCTGAGCTTCACAGCGTCAGGCCGACCTAAGTCTCAAGAATCTCAGAGCTCACGGCAGGGACCAAGCTCGCCGAAATGGCGACATCAGGGATCTCCACTGAGGCCCAAGGAAAGCAGCCATGCAGAGCTCTTGTCAGAAGATGATGCGTACGCAAGTGCTACCTCGAAACTGCCATCAATCAATGGAGACGTGTATAGATCGGAAGCACTTCCAGAAGCTCAGGTGGTGGCGGCGCACCCTGGCGGGTCGAAGGTGCCATCCGGACCGTCAACGAACTTACTAGAGACGGACAAGCAGTCGTTAAAATTCCCTAGTATCGACGAAGGCGACTCCTACATGAACCTATCAACACAGGCTGCCATCGCCAAGGCTCAACGTTCGTTCCAGAATGACGTTCTTTCTCCGTTGGAAGTCTCTCCACAGAAGCACAGGTCGAACTTAGAGGTCAGCCCCACGGCATATAGAACCGCCAACGCGGCCCTTCCTCTTTCTTGGACAAGCGAAACTACGAATGGAAAAGGTATCACGGTCAACGATGACGAGGAACCGATAAGCACACAAGCTATGATTGATGCCATGAGCCCCTTTGCTGTTACCACGGCAAAGAAGAAACCCACCTTAGTGAAACATGCTAGCTTCGCCCGCTCTGCGGTCACCTCTCCAGCTTCACCTACGGCCAACCATTTCCGCCCTTATTCACCCTCTATGTCTACCAGTGTTTCCCCGTCACCGTCACCCATCCGTCATTCATCTCCCCCTCCGCCACCGTCCGTACCGAAATCGCTTTCTAAAGCTACCTCATCTCTAACTTCCTTCTCTATTGCACCTAACGGCACCCTTACAGAAGTCTACCAGCACGACGGTCAACAACAGCGTTTGGACGACGAAGATGCTTGGAATCTAGAAGACGCTCTCGAGGAAGCAGGTAGCTTCCTAGGCACATGGGAAGTCGAGGCTGAAGCACGGAAGGTGGGCAGTGTTGGAAAGAGGGGAAACTCAGGGACGAGTGGGGCGAGGGGGATCCTTTCCTCTGGGAAAGCTAGAGATTGAGGAGAGTTGCACATATTCATTTTGAGCAATGAAAGGTTTCGGTGGAGATTTATGTGGTTAGCTGGTTTTTTGAGAATATATGCTCGATGTACATGATACCCAATGTAGCCTGCGATTACATCTATCTTAGAACATAATTTCGGTTGCGGTTGGATCACACGAGAACAGCAACGTCCTATCTTATGTGATGTGATATGATATTGAATTATGTCAATAATATTCTCCAAGCAATTGTAGCAATGCCAATTGTGGAACACCCATGAAAATGTTAGGGCTTTTCGGAAGCACTAAGCCCGAAGAGGATATGCAGTAAACAAACGTCAGCGCGATCTTTCCGCCCCACGCGTAACAATCGATAGCATTTTCAGTGTTTTAACATTAGGCCGACAACGATTGAACATCACCTGCAGGCTGCACTGGGAGCTATTCCATTCATTCATTTCTTCGTCTATCACTAATTGCATGGTTAATTCAGTATATTAGCCATTAGCAACTAATGCGCAACACCACCACAGGATATCCCCTTCGACGAAGGTGTCCCCAGGATAGCCGGCAAGTATGGAACGATGGATAGACACACTATCAGAGGACTGGCCTTCACAGCCTCCATCCGAGCGTTCTGATTCCATCAAGCGAAGCCCGTCCGCGCTGAGCAGCTCAAGTCCAAACAGCATTGCATCCCAAAGCCGCATACCCCGCTACAAACATCGATCAAATTCTAGTTTTGGGCCAAACGACCCTGCAGTGTCAAGAAGAAGGACTTCTGGGCCCAGAGATAAGGACTTTAAAAATGTGCTCAGCGAAAAGACCTCCTCAAACCTCAATACTTCCCATCAGCGCCCGACCAATGGCCCCTCTAAGCTAGGAAGCACCAATCCAGGCACAAAACCGCAGGGTAAACGACATAGCTCGACAGGATCCATGCCCGCAGATACAGTTCAGCACAGATTCTCGCCGGCTAAAAATCAAAATCTACAAGGTACACCGGAGTGGAAGAGAAGGGTTTTGAAAGGGAATATTGGGCCTGGGGAACAAGCGGACCTATTTGGTCCAATTGGGTTAGAGAACATCTTCAGACCGCCTACCGTCAATTCGAAGGTACTGCCGAAGCAGAGGAAGGGTATGAAGATTGAGGTAGCTTCTGTAGAAGATTACCCATCGAGCCCGCCGCCGTACCCTTCGGCTGTAATTACGGCACCTGTCGCGCGACCTGGAGGTGAAAACAGAAGGCCGTCGACTTCATTGGCACAGATGGAGGTACTGGAAGAGGAGGGTGAGCATTCGCCGAAGCCTACAATCGAAGGAACAGACAAGGGAATGACTGCTCAAGCCTCTGGCTCGACCCGGTCAGGGTCGATCTTGCTACACTCTAGAGTACAGAGTGGTCAATCTGAAGACCGCGATGAGCAGCTCAGCGAGATCTGCACCCGGCATAACACAGTGGATGGACATTTCGATTATGCAGCCGTCGATGGTTCAATGCGACGACTGCACTCGCAAATGGATAAGCTACGCTTAGAACAGCAGAATCTTCCTGGTTCGCGCTCGAGCGACGATGGAATCAGCTACGCTGAGACTGGGGCTCGAGAAGATTCCCTCCTTTCTAGAAGTCAGATTAGTGACTTGACAAGCCAGTCTCTTCCTGATGATCTTTCCATGGGTACAGAGGTTTTTGCTTCAAACGGTGGCTTCATCAACATCCGCAGGGGAGGCTATTCCAACGAGGGCTCTTTCCAGAGACGACCACTCAGCCCGTCATCATTACCTGATTTCGACGACTCCAGGTTAAAGTCTCCTAGCACTCCAGATAGAAGCAAGGGTCGAGGGAGTGAGAAGTCAACCACGTCGAGACAGAGGTCTCGACAAGCGCCGAGGACACCTAAAAAACATGATTTAGGAAACGCAAGCAGTCCTGAGCAACCTAGATCATCCGGTAGCCCGCTTAAGCTATTCGACAAGTACGATACATTCACCAACGATCGACTTGTTCGACGAATGAGTAGGTTCGAAGAAACGCTACAACAAAGTCCGACCAAAGAATCCGATGCAGAACCTGATAACGGTGCTTTCACTCCTCGCCGTGGATCAAGAAAGACTAGATTGTCGCGAGACCATCGGCTTCAAGATGCAGGAAACCCTTCATCTAATACAAAGCGCCGGATCAGTAGCTTTGGACGAGGAGAATTGGATGGCCACCACTTTCCCACTCCTCCAAAGTCCAAGCAGAATCCTCAATGTGGGCCAGATGCCAACAAGGAAAACCGGCCGCAACTATCAGCGCCGCTCATTGGCAGATTTAGGTTTGACCGATCAGAGAATCGTGCGTCAAGTCATGAAGACGTTGCTATCGAGGATCTTTCATCAAGCAATGAGCGAAACACTATGAGACATCAGACTTTGCCCCAAAGACCCTCGCCTGAAAAAGATGCCCATAAACTAGATCATAGGCAAATTGACGATAAGAGACAGGCTCAGGGTCTGCATGAGGCAGATCACAACGCTCAAGGCAAGCGACTGCCTTACTCTCCGGCCAAGGACCCACAGCCGAAGCGCCGGCGAACATTAGGTGTACAAGAGGATAGAGAGAAAGGGGCCCACTTCGTTGATCAAACTACAGTACCCAAAGAACCACTTATGAAATCTACTCTAGGCCGCAAGAGGAAAGATGCTCTGTACGACAGTGGTAGTCAGGCTGCCGATCCTAAAATTCTTGCAATGCGTCAAATACTTCGCCCGAGGACACCAACACCTAGCCAGACCGGGTCCCAAGGAAAGACACATGTAGCAAACTCCGAGAACAAGTACGAATTTAGGATAGAAGTGCAGAGCAACACCCATCAAAATCTGCTTGGTCAAGATCTGCAAGCAAGTATGGACCCTCCAACAAAAGCGCTTGCTGATGAGCTGGCATCCTTCAGTCTCGGCCTAGTCCAAGATACAACGACTGGTGCCCGTAAAGCTTCCGTGACCACAGCAGACTTCTTTAATGAGGCACAGCAGATTATGCAACTCCTCCGAGCGCAAGGGCGTCCACAAAGCCAAATAAGTGCACTTGAACTAGAACCCGATCACAACACCATCCAGGAAGAGTTTAGTCTCCAAGAATCAACAAAAGATGAGTTTTCTAGACCGCCTAGTCGAGAGGGAGGCAGTCTTCGCAGGTTGAGGGAACCACCACAGCTGGACGCAAGAGTCATCAGTCATCTTCGAAAATTTGAGGAGAAGGATGTGGTTGGCGTTGCGCTATCTTCTTCCTTGAAGACACTACAGATCGAGCAGTCAAAGAGCAACTCCAAGTTGCCCAACCGCGATGACCATAAGCAAGATAGTGGCAGCGATTTGGAGCGTGATCCACCGAACATCCGTATTCTTGACCACACAATTCAGGCGCAGAAGCATAAATATTCATCTTCTACTATACTGGACCTTCCGGCTCTTGGTGTAGAAGTTGATGTGCGGTCATACGGCTCTCAGTCAACATCTGGCCCATCGACAGGACGATCTGTGCCCACAGGGTCTTCCCGTGGTTCAGGCAAACGAGCAGTGATTGCTCCTGAGACTGTTTCTCATCTTCTCTCAGATCATGTTGCTGGGATGACATTCGATCACGCAAAGCAGGTCTGGGTCAAGCGTAAAACCTCCAAAGAAGATGCCAGCCAGACGCATAATCGTGCGCCCAGTGAATTTACAGAGGACGACCCCTTTGGTGATGTACCTGACTTGAGTGTGGATGAGCTCGAAGAGTTGGCTAGGACCCAGCAAGCAGTATCGGCAGCGAAATTGGTGCGGTCAGGTTCTCATCGAGTTTCACAGCATGATTACGCGATACAAGGTGTGTCGCTTGAAGAGGTAGCAGAGAGTCTTCAAAATCCGCCAGATTCTAGACCTCGTACAGCGGATGGACAAGTATTAGGCCCAAGAGAGCCGAGTTCAGCGCCGTCCAACTTCACTCGGTTTACATCTAGCGTAGCCGTTGCTGAGACTAGGGCAACTTCTTGGGGTGATGAGGCTTTACAGTACAAGCACGAGGCGATGAATCCAACGACAGGGAATGCAGTACTGGCAGGATCAAAAGATGAGCATGCAGAGGAGGTCGAGCACGAGATTAGCATTCTTGAAGGTCGCGTATCTCGAAGTCCTAAGCGTCCCAGCGGCAAGCAACGCCAAGCGCGTGTGATCACTGTAGCCTTTTCTTCGCCCTTGATAGATCAGATGCAGCCACACAGCGACGGATCAGAATTATGGGAGGGAGAAAGCGAACTCAATCTAGATGACTCGCCGATCCGCTTTGGATCGCAGTTAGATGTTTCTGCTTCAAAGAAGCGAACATCGTCTGTGTATGGAAGGAGGTCAGTTAGCCGTAGTGCTTCACGTCGAGTATCTATCGGGAGCCAGTCATACATTGCTCGCCCAATGTCCCGCCTTGACGAAGAAGACGAGCTTTCCTTCCTTCGGGGCTCTGGTGATGCTCGGAACATGAGCATGGTTGTGTCAACGCCTTTGCAACGCTCGACAGCTTTACAGCCTCCCGGAACAGGCCAACTATCATCAATTGGTTTTCGTCTCAGTCCATTGCCTGATTTCACAGTTCATCAGATTGACAGATCTTTCAACCTCGATCTCGACCATGTGGCTAAGCGTCGGGGTTTGCTGGCGCAACATGAAGTCGAGGGCACGTTCTCGCTGGCCACGCAAAAGCTTGTGAAAAAGCTTACAGATGTTGAACCTTACGAGCCGTATTGGGATTTTATACGCAACATTGATCTTCAAAAAAGGGGTTTGCTCACATTGCACGGGCTTTATGAATACTGTGGACGCATAGAGGAACTCGATGTTTCTGATAACGAACTGGGACAGTTGAACGGCGCTCCACCGAGCCTTAGGAATTTAAGAATTCGTCGAAATTGCTTGTCGAATCTAACTGCTTGGGGTCATTTGCATAATTTGCAGTATCTTGATGTCTCTGGCAATCAGATTCAGAGTCTTAAAGGGTTCTTCAGCCTCGTGCATCTGCGGGAGTTGAAGGCCGATGACAATGAGGTTGAGAGTCTTGACGGTATTTTCGAATTGGATGGATTGATAAGCTTGAGTCTGAGGAGAAATCGCATCGGGACCATCGATTTTGACGGGTCTAATCTGTAAGGTTCTAGACTCGAGATTATGATGCTTGCTAATACGGCTACAGCAAGCGACTGACGGATCTTGATCTACGTGGCAACAAGCTGTCGAGGGTGTCAAATCTGGATCAGCTGCCAGCTATCAAGCATCTCGATACCAGTAAGACCGGAAGATCCTGATTCCACGACTACCGGACGCCAGCTAACTTTTCCAGGCGACAATGAAAACTCAGCGTTCGAACCCTCCTCGAAATGCGTCCCTACCCTCGAAACCGTCAACCTGGCCAATAACGATCTCCATAGCATCTCCGTCACCCGACTGCCGAATCTCCACACCCTAATCCTCGACCGTAACTCCATCCCCCACATCGATGGTCTATCTAGCCACACCAACCTCACAACCTTGTCTTGGCGCGAACAAGCTCTTTCCCCGACTTCCACCCTCGAATACGCCGAATGTAACAACCTCACACATCTCTATCTCTCTTCCAACCACCTTCCTACCTTTCCCCTTCTAAAACCCTTCCTAAACCTCCAGACTCTCGAGCTTGCGTCCGTAGGTCTGCAAGAACTTCCCCAGGACTTTGGCATGCAAGCTCCGAATCTAAGATCTTTAAATTTAAATTACAACGCCCTAAAAGACTTAAGACCGCTGCTGGGAATGCTAAGGCTCCAGAAAGTGTACCTAGCCGGCAATCGCATATCCCGCCTCCGACGCACAGCGGCTGTATTCGAGCGAATTGGCAAGGAATTGGTCGAGGCTGATCTGCGGAGTAACCCGCTCACTGTCGGCTTCTATACCCCCCAACCCCATTCCCGCAACTCCTCCACCTCAGATCAACAACTCGCCCTCCACCCCTCCTCCTACTCCTCTGCCTCTCCCTCCGACGACGATGACCATACCCCCGACCCCGCACCCCAACACCTCCTTCCCCCCCTCTCCAAAGCCGCCGACACCGCCTCAAGAGAACGCCTTGACGAGGACACGAAGCTGCGGAGACGCGTGTATGAGATGTTGGTTGTGTGTGGGTGTAAGCGCCTGAAAGTGTTGGATGGGTTGGAGGTGGATCGTGGGGGTGTGGTGAGGAAGGATGGGGTATGGGAGCGGTTGAGGGAGGTGGGTGTCTTGCGGGTTAGGGGCCAAGAAAGGAATAGGCACGAGGGTGGGGAGGGAGATGAGGACAAAGAGGGATTTTAAGGGGTTGGGATGGTGGGTGGTGGAGTAAGCGTAAGATTAATGACGGGATTATAAACGACACAGGCGTCATGATGATGCCAAAGGCGTTTGACGTATTGTTAGAGTAACGTTCCGGCGGGATGATGGATGGGTTCAGGCGTACACGGGCATTAGAGTATCGCCCTGGCTGCCTGGTATCATACGTGCAGCTCAAAAAGCAAGCTCGATCTTTTCAATTTTTCTTTCTTGAGCGATGAACGGTTAGAATTATTACCGTTGGTGTTAGTATTACTGTAGTAGCTTAGAGAACGGGAATGTGTATCTCGAAAAAACGCGCTTCTGTGATTCTCAACCTTTCCCCCCCCCCCCAGCCGCCCTCTTCTCACACTTCCCCTCTCTCTCTTCAAGGTACTTCCAGGCATGTTCCATACTGTATATCAATCAATCACTAGTCACTACGCATAAACCTCTCCGCTAACTTTTTCTAAACAACCATATAATCATAAACCCCCCATTCCCCCCCCTTCCCCTTCCCCTCCCTCTTCCTTCCTCTTCCTCTCTATTCTCTTCTTCCCATTCGAACCCACTCCCCCCCCATCATTCCTACATATTTAAATATTTAAATATGTGGCTATACTGAAATGATATGGGGAATTTACTAGTGTCCCTCGTATCTTTGAACACATAACTAATTAACTAACTAACTAACTTCTTTTTTGGCTGCTTTCCCGAAATTATTTTTCTATGGGATCGCGTTGTTTTTACTACTTTCTCTCTCCCCCTCTCTCTCTCTGTCCCTCTCTTATCAAAACCGCATCCTGTGCTTCCGTTGATGATCTTATTTTTATCCACGAGTCGAAAGAACGGAAAATGGAGAGGGGAAAGGGGAAAGGGGAAAGGGGAAAGGGGGGATTAAGAAAAAGGTAGTGGGAAGTTGGAAGTTGGAAGTTGGAAGTGGGAAGTGGGAAGTGGGAAGTGGGAAGTATTCATTTGATTGTGTGATTAGTTAAGGCATTTGAGATTTTTTTAGTTTTTTAGTTTTTTTTAGTTTTTTTTAGGGTTTCTGATAGAAGTCGAGGATGGAAGGGGTGGATGGGATGGGATTGATTTTGGGTTTATGGTGGAGAGGAATGGAGGGATGGTTGGTAGCGGGGTAATGATTAGTGAAGGGATGGGAAGGAGGAGGAGGAGGAGGTTGTGATGTGATGTGATGGATGGCGGGGACGGTGGGGGTTGACAAGGATGGATTGGATAAGGGAGGGCTTGCTTTGAGGGGTGGAGAAGGGACGGGAAGGAAGGGAGGAAGGGAGAGGGTGTGGGGTTGTATGTAGAAGTGGAAATGCGGTGAGATTGGCGGAGGATCCTACTCCTCCGTCATCCCGTGTCATTCACACATACACACACACACACACACATCTCAAGCACCAGCATAATGGGCGTCGAATGAACCACATCTTTCAATCCTAACATATCTACATCAATCGACTCCCCTCCTGGTTCCATAACCAAAACGGGCCGCAAAGCCGTCCCTTGAAGCCACGTCGACGGAAAGAATCGCTGGAGTGGTATCTCTTCGAAAAAGAAAAAAAACATAAAAAGGCCGCTCGTGTTATATCGTGAAAAAACCGAATCTATGTGGCGGGGTCGGTAGGTGCAAAAGGGGGTATCGAAACCAAAAACATGCTCGTGTATGTACTTCCAGGGGACCGCGCCTCCCGTGCTCCACTCAAAAACAGTTGAAACTGCCCTTTTTCGTCTTCTTCTTATTCATCGCCTGCATCCTCTCCTCCAACCTCGCAACCCCAGCCTCGGCCTCCTTTCTCGCAATCCTCTCCTCCTCAACCGCCTGCAGCGAATGCCTCGTGCTATTCCTCTCTTTCCGTAGCGCCGCAAGTTCGTCCTCGTACGCCCAGGCCTTCTTCTTCCAGACGTCCATGTCGGATCGGACCTTTTTGCCTTGGTGTTCAAGGTCCACGAGAGCTTCTTCCAGGGTTGCGGTGAGTTGTTTTTCGGCAAATAGGTGTTTTTCTATTGTGCGTATACGCGCTTCTTGCTCTTCGGCGTATTGGTTACTTACGGCTGGTTCGGGAGAGTAGTTGGCATTTGTAGGTGAGGTTGGTAGGGCATTGGCAGCTATACTGGACAGAGTGTTTGGTACGCTAGTGGGAAGTGGGGGAAGCGGGATTGCGGGCGGAGGGGATGGAAGGGAAGCAACAGAAACACTCTTGCGCATGTTGGAGGTGAGGGAATTGGAGCGTTCTTGATGCTGACCATCGATATAGGAGCGAAGAGTATTCTGCGCCGTTGTCAGTGAGTTTTCGTTCATGGTAGCAAGAAATGAGCTGCTTACCTCTGCTGCCTCCAATCGATTGCGGGTATCTTCGAGATCTTCCTCCAGTTTTACCTTAGCCATGCTAGCCTCAAGAAGAGCTTGATCACGACCAGAGCTAAGCACAGAGAGTCTACTTGTAGTAGCGCGCTGATGGTCGTAACTTGTAGAGATTTGCTCTTCGAGCTCTTCAACGAGACGTGTTGCTCGATCTCGCTCACCGCTGACCTGCTCAATGCTTGCGGACAGAGAAGCCACCTTTTGCTCAAGCTCTTGGCTGACGGATTGAGAGATGCGACGTTGCTCTTCTTTGTGGCTACTCAGCTCGAGTTGCTCTTCTAGCTGTTCTTGTTTTTCGGTAACAAGGTCTTTGGCAGCACGAAGCTGGTCAGTCAACTGCTGGAATTGCGCTTGTTGCTTGGCGACAAATGCTGTCTGCTCTTCTAGTTGGGACTTGAGACCATCGATTTCAGTGTTGAGGCGTGTCGACGATTCCTTGCGGTGCATTTCGGCTTCCCGAGTTGCTTCCTCCAACCTTGCTTCCATCTCGGCGGTCTTCGCAGCTGTAAGCGTTGTGCGTACATCTTGAAGTTCTCTTGCTTGTGAGTCGTGTAATGATTTTAGACCATGTTTGTGGAATTCTACCGCAGATTGGTGTTCTTGAACTTGATTTTCAAGCAAAGAGATTCGATCACGATGTGAAACAAGTTGATCTTGCGTCGTACTTTTATAGCGTGCAGCGTCCTCGATTTCTTCACGTGTGGCCGTATGCATCTGTTCAAGCTCGGCGATTCTCTGAACATAAGAGCCAATCGCAGTCTTGTACTCGTCAATATCCTGGCGTAACGTATCCAATGCATTTTCATGGTCCGCTTTGTTAGCGTTGGCCTCGTTCTCTTTGATTCTTGCACCGTGCAATGCTACCAACGACGCTTCTAATTCAGTAATTGTTGCGATGAAATTCTTTTCCGAAGCTTGCATCGTCTGTATGGCCGCCTGGTGTTTCTTTTCCAAGGCTGACATCTCTCCCTGCAGTCTTTCCACTTCACGAGGTTGGCCAAGCTGTTTGTCCTGCTGCTCCAAGGGAGCAGGGGTCTCTGGGAAGAACCCTGGCATAGCTGATCTCGACGTCTCTACGTGCTCGTTCAAAGAGCTCCGGAGAGATTCAATTTCCCCAACCAATTCTTGTTCCCTAGCAGCGTGAGTTTCTTGCAGTGACCGAATATGTTCTTCGTTTTGTTGAAGCTGTGCATGCATAGTTGACACGACTGAGATATCTATTGGCGATGATTTCAAACTCGATCGTTCTCTTGTCAAGCCAGAGATCATGGTTGCCTTGGACTCCATTTCTTTCCTAAGGCTTACCAGTTCAGCTTCGAGAACCTGTACACGTTCGGACCTCTGATGCAGCTCGTGCATAGCTGTATTCAAATTCAGCTCAAAGTTTTGCATAGTGTCCGGCTTGTCCTCAAAATTGTCCGCAGCTATGTTCTTGAGAGACGCTAGCGACCGGTGAGCGCGGTCAATTGTCATGACACTGCCCTTTCGCCTGATTACTGGCGTTGTAGGTGAGCTTGGGGGGTTCATCTTTGCCTTTGTGACCTCTGCCTTTAGTTCCTCAACGATGTCTAGGGTATCGAGATGCAATACCTCCATTTGGGAGTATTTGTCGTTCATGGTCGCCAAGGCCTCGTCTCTCTCCATTAGGGCCATCTTCAATTGGTCTACTTCTCCCGCTAGTGTTTCCTCACCATTCAATGTTTGGTTCATATTCCCACGGAGAAGCTTGTTGAGGTGTGCTTCGCCAGGAGATGGCTCCACCGAGCTCGCTGAGTCCCCATCCAAGGACAATTCCGATGATAGAGAGCGCGAGGATGGCAAGTGTTCCCCGTCCTTGAGCTCGCTCACCCTCGCATCTCCTAAAAAAGATGTCGGCCGAGTAGATGCTGGAGATGTAACATTCGGCAGGTTTGCTGAATGACGGGCTTCGTCAACAGAGTCTTGAAGTTCAGCGAGCGTCCTTAAAGCTTCTTCATACTTGGCCGAAATCATGTCCAGCTCGGTGACAGTAGACTCATGCTCAACGCGGAGATCTACAAGCTCCCGAGTGACTATCTCAAGTTTGTCGGCCACGAATTCGGTCTGGGCAGGACTTTGTTGGGAGGTATTTCCAGGCGTAGCGGTTTTCGACACAGGAACGTTGATTAATTTTGATCCGCCTTTGCCGTCTTCGGTCCAACCTGGTTCCACATCAGACAAGCGCTCCCAGTCTTCGTCATCAGAACCTGGGATAGGAGTTCCTGCCGCCTCTTCGAGAGTAGATTCAGCCAAAGCTCGCTCAGAGCTAATCCCATTCGCGGATCTAATAAAGCCGTTGGTCATAGTCTTGCTCGACTGCTTCGGATCCAAAGGATTGCCGTTCTGAATCACATGGTCGAACTCATACAGCAGGTTGTCGAGCTTCCCAAGACTTCTCTGGCGCTCAACGACATGCTCAAGGCGATCGACTTCGCGCTGCATCAATTCCATGTCTTGATCTGATTCCGCCAGGCGCTCTTCCAGGGTTGAGATGTACTCCTCACAGCTTGCCTCATTTTCACGGATCCTGGCGATTTCTTTTCGAAGTTCGGTTACTACAGTTGAACTTTTTTCCTCGCCAGAGCTGTGGCCATCTAATTTTGACTCCAAATCATGCAAATATCTTTCTGTGCTAGATTCCCGGTCCATCATTTTCTGCAAGCGATTCTGCAGTTGCTGATTTACAGTCTCAACATATGCAAACTTCGATTCCTTCTCCATCAGGCTGCTCTCCGTTGTGGCCAAGGAAGATCTTGTGGCAGATAGAGAACTCTCTAGGCTTTGAATGGTCTTCTCGTATTCGAGCACCACCTGTTCCACGGCTTCTGCAAACGAATTGGATCGTTTTAGTCTCTCAACTGCAGAATCCCCAATGGCTCCGGAAAGAGTCGGCGTTTCCCCGGGCTCATCGTCCCTTGCCTTTGTGATCTCAGATATAAGCTTGGCATGGCGCTGACCAAGTGCGGTATAATTCTCTTGGACGTTCAGAAGATCATTCTGGAGCTCAATCTCCCGTTCATTGTGTCGCTCTACTCTGTCCTGCATTCCGTTGCTCCGCCGGTCTCCTCGCTCGGTGCTCGAAATTTGGTCACGAAGAAAGGAGACCTCTGCCCGCAAGCGATCGATGACAGCTTGCTTATCGCTCTCGTCTGAAACTTGATGAATCTGCGGCTTGCTCTGGATTGCTCTGGCTCTTTGGGCGTACTGCACGGTATTCAAAGTTTCACTGAGATGGAATTCGGCGGTCGTAACACAGGCAATCATGTATGTAATTGCATTGCCACCCAGGGAGTCTTGCAAAAGACGAGTAAGCTTGGAATCTCGGTACGAGACGTGGGATCCGGATTGGCGGGATGAGAGCTGCGATATCACTTTCCCTAAGCTCGCTAGACCTGCGTTGATCGAGATACCTTCTCTTGCCCGATCTCCAGATGCTCCAGTGTTTTTGAGTCGTTCGCTACCAGCCAGATCCACAAAATGTAGCTTGCTGTCAACTGTCACCCAGTTTTCTGCACCCGACAAGGCTTCGATTGGCACCGAAAACCTCTTTTCCTGGGCTGGAGTTGGCGGCGCGGTGTTTTTCCGTTGGATCAGATTTAAACTAAACACGGCGTGTGAACGAGATGATTTTGCATTGATTGCTGTTGCATCCGTCTGACGGATCGAGGACCCAAAATTCAGAGCTCTCAGCAGGTCGTCGGCAGAGTTGATGTCGACTTGGTGCAGCCCAGTCAACAATATCCGGCCCCTGGTGTCTTCGCGAATCGCTACAGTTGTCCGTTCACCTTGAGGCACATGATCAGGGACCAATAGATCTCGTAGCTGCTCGTTGTATATCTATAACTGTAGTTAACATCAGAGTATATACGTCAGAAGTACAAGCATACCTCGACGTATGTAGCCTTCAGTTGCCAATTCTTATCACCGCCAGTCTTTGCCAACGTCGTGAGATTTTGAGCGGCCCCCATGGAATAGCGGGTTGGTGTTCTGAGGCTGGAAGATTCATTCCGTTTCAATGGCGGTGGTCCAGAGAGCTTACTAAAGAGAACTCCAGCTGCTCGGGGAATAACGCCTGGCGAATCTTTGGATTAGCAAGAGATCGCTGATGCCGAATGTGTGTTATGCAGGGTTCGGTAGATTATTCGGCTCTCAGCCACATTACATACCCATGATCCGAGAATCGCCCTGCTCCAAAGGTCCCGAAGTACCCATAGTATAGGATTTTCCTGAGCCAGATTGACCATAGGCAAGTACGGAGACATTATAGCCTTGGACAAAAGCATCAACACTCTCATTGAGGTATTCCCAGATCCCTTCTTGACGCACGTCCTCGCCAAAGACCCTATCAAATAAGAACAACTTCCGGCCCTGAGGTGCATCAATGGCCAAGCTGGTGGGCGAAGTCACCTGGAGCATAGATCGTTGGAACCGCTGCGGAATCAGGTCGAAGCCTGCATCGTTTGACTGGAGCGGTGGGCGCACTCGCACAGCTGGATGAATGATGATTAGTATCCCTAGGGAACCGAAGAGCCAGGTGACCTTGCACCTACCGACTTTAACAGACGTCCTCGAGCCATCCTCGTCGGAAGTCCTGCTCCCTCCGCCCTGTTTACTATTTACGCTCATGCGACTCGTGCTTCTGTGCATTGCGCTCATGGGCCGCCGAGGTACACCCGGTGGTGAAGTCGGAGGTGAGCTCGCCATCGCGCACAAGCCCCTGCTCGCGACAAAACACAGTCGTTATCCCTTCACTGTATCTTCCTGTGTACTCTCCTTCATTGATGGGTTTGCGACAGAAAGGCGACCGCTAGATGACGAATGCCTGGTGCTGTACGGTTGGTCGTTGTTGGAGCGTTTCCTGAACAAGGTATTCTTCGGTGACACCGGTTACACCTGTACTAGGGTTACAGGGCATCCGACTCTTCGATTCCACAGCCGAAGCAGTTGTGACAACTCCCTACGCACGATGTTATTTCAGCTCGAGAGCAAAAGTTGACAGTTGCGCAAAGCGATAGAGGGATGAAGGTCGAATCGGTCGAGTACAGGTTTACAAAGGAGCAAGCGGGATCACGGGAGATGCCGCTTTGGCAGGGAAGTGGTAATTAATTATTGATTGCTTCACCCGAGAGTTTCACATTTCCGTTTCTTCGTTGTATATCATTCAAAAATCCGAATCTTTGGTTTTTGCACTACACTTTATGAGATGGCTAAGCAACCTGCAGGGCACACTCGGATTGCGATATGGATTCGACGATGATTATGGAAGCAGTGCGTTCTTTGGGGGGGGAGGTGGGTTGACAGGCAAGATTCATGATTCATGCAGGCAAGATTCAGAGTTGCACGGGATTCCGATCAGTGATAGGGAAGATTTCCTACTCCGCATGGGGGAGATTAATAGGACGTCAGGTAATCACGGAGATATAATCTTCCCAGCAATCCTCCTTGACGACGAGAAGCCGAGCCAGTCAAGCAACGATACCCGAAGAAGCAAACATGGCAAAGAAATTACCCTCAGCTTGGATCTCGCCAGATTGATGAGTGCCGTTGAACGTGGGCTTGGAAGGCTGAAAACCATAAAAGCCGAGAACACACGTCCCAGGCCAGACTCTCAGTAACCCCACCCCTTTTCCCGCTGGTTCAGTTGATAAGTGACTTTTCTCCGGGTTGTCTTGGTAATAATAATCTGGATCTGGATTGACTTTCGTTTGATCGTTTCTCACTGAAAGTAAATAAAGTAATAAGTGCTCGATTGAGATTCAGGGGAAAGTCAACCGTAGTCGGGGATGCCGGGGGACTTCTTCGACAAGGCTGATCCCAGGCAGTACCGTAACCGCACTCCCGGTAAGATGCGCCCCTGAAGCCATCAGCTGGATCTTGATCAGCGGCAAACCTTGATTCGACTTTCCGGTTGTAAAATAATAATAATCAAAATAATAATAATAATAAAAGCAATCTTGGTGGCAAAAGCCTGCTTTCAAACGAGTCTGCTTCAACTTCATCTCCAGAGTATTCATTTGGGCAATTGACTTCTTCAGCATTTCCCACTTGACAAACGCAACAAAAGCAAAAGCTGTTGGTCTTCGGATTTTTGATGCTAACCAATTACGGAATACTTACTACCAGTCACCAGTCCTCAATGTTATCTCCAATGGAATCAATGATGCAACGGTAGATTCAGATGTATTGGACGCCTCACGATCGATCGAACCGACGCCAACATGTCCAGAGAAGTACACGGCGTAAGGTATGTAGTAGAAACCCCAAGAAACACCAAGAAACACCTACCAGTATTCTATTACTCGCACGTAAAGAGTTCGATACGTAGTACGCTTGAATCCCCAGCAATGACCCATGAAAACGCTGTACATGCTCGTTCGAGTGCCTGGAGGCTGCCGTGACCGCAGAAAGCTTCTATCATATGACTTTTGGGATATTTCACATATACCAACGATGCAACCAAAGCGAGGAACTTCCTCAAGAAGCGGTTCAAGGACTCCACGCACTTGCAACAGGAATACATTTCCAAGTCATCATTCGGAAGAGTTGCCTTCTCCGTTGAGCATACGCTCTACGCGGCATAACAAACACCTTTCGCTGGCAAAAGGTCATGATGGACCAGGTCGATAGAGGTTTAATCGAATTTGAAAAAGTACTAAATACTAAACTTTTGCTGCTATGATTGAATAATAAAGTTGTGCTTTCCGAAAAGCTTCGCTAGGCGGCTTCGAGAGTTTACATTGTATTCAAGGTTGCTGGTGGCCAAGTACGTCAGACGCAAACACCAAAGCACCAAAAGTACGTGGTTGCAGTTGATTTGTTGTTCTTACAATCACAATCGAGTTATCTGTGCATCTAAGAACAAGAGCATTCTATGCTTTGAAAACCTCCTCTTTCTAACGCTCGCTCGGTCACACCACGTCTCGTTCCTATACTACTGATCGTCGTTCTTTAGCCTCAAGTCGTCTGCCCGTGTGTCCCTCAGCTTATTAGTAAGTGGCAGTATGATCATGATCAGCCAATACCAATCTCCACATTAAATTCATTTGTCCAAGTCTTCTTATCGCACAAAAGGTCCGCAGTAAATCCCAAGTCAAGACTATCCTAATATCAAGAAAACAATGCGTCGATTAATCCACTTGATCTCTCTACTCTACCAAAATTCAACACCCCCTCAATGCCCATAACACTCACTCAAAGACAACACCCGCCCAACTTCCCTACCCCATTCCTCCATCCATCCAAACCCCCTTTGACCCCCACCCACTCTCTCTCCTCCACCTCCCCCCCAACTTGCGCCCCTACACTCACATCACTCATACCACAACCCTCACCAACCCCTCGCGCAACCCGGTGGCATCACGCTTAGGACTGAACGATTGCGATTCGTAGTACTCGGAGCGGAATTCAAACAAATCCAACAGAAGCGAACCGTGCAACTTCGAAATAATAAAAAGTGTATCTTCACATCTAACCTCCCACACCCCGTCCCCTCTTCATGGTCACACCTCCCTATCCGTCACCCCCCAACAAAAACCCCTCACAAAAACCGAGCTCG
>JAABUT010000453.1_pt1 | contig 67115 bp, 58 predicted proteins | sample 5559281 | NCBI WGS metagenome assembly JAABUT01 (sample SAMN10711880, study PRJNA513359) | rock metagenome | isolation source: Antarctica rocks | place: Antarctica: Victoria Land, Ricker Hills nord | collected 2016-01-04 | reverse complement strand
ATCAGCTCCAAGATGCTCTCGTTCAACACTGCTCTCCCCTTCACGGAGCAGCAAATGGGAACACAGGCCGCCATATCGAAGATCAGGCCTATTCAACCCAGGGTAGTAGTGAAAACCGCCTCTTAGGGTAGCAGTGGTACCTTCCATCTTCTGGATAAGATCAAAGATTTGGGACTGGGATTGTTGGCGGAGATACTGTTCAAACAGGCCCGCCCATTGCTCTCGTAGATATGAGATTATGAATGGAATGCTCTCGAACGAGGCAATTTGATTGTTTGAAGGTAGCGCGTAAACAGTCTCTATAAACTCGTAAATCCTCACGTCGTCGGCATGGCTATATAGAACGCTCGTATTTCCTTTGTTCTTCCTAAAAGTTTGATACTCCGAATTTACTCCGGTCTCAATGAAAATATAGACTTGTTTGTTCTGCTTGATAGCAGCCTCAAGCTCCATGTTTGATATTGAGCGATCCGCGGCGTCGCGTGACTGAGTGCCGAAACGCCCCCCGATAATGGAGATCAACATGTGAACATTGTTGATCTCGTTATAGCAGTAGCGTTCTAGCGCTTCTTTAGAGTCGTAGGGTATGCTTCCTCTTTCATTTAGAACTGGCTCATACCCCATTTCCCGAATAAATCTTTCGATTTCAGTCCTTGCAAATTTGAGGTCGTAGAACGTGGAGCTGACAAACACCCGTGGCCTAGCCATGCTCAAATCCCGAATCGTTATACATAGTCAGTGTATCTGAAAGATTTACGATTGCCTATCAACCTAGCTAGGTTTGCTAAACTCGAGGTATAGTGCTGCTTTGCTGCGCAGTGGCCAGAGCCACTCACCGCCGCGCCACCCGCCAAACCGTATCATTCCCATCCTCCGAAACCAGCACCGACCCGTCCCGTAGCGCCGTGACTCCCACAGGCCGCCCCCAAACCGCCCCATCATCCCGCACGAAGCCGGTCAGCACATCCTCATACTCCCCCGTCGGCACCCCGTCCCGCATCGGCACCCGCACCACCTTGTAGCCCGTCCGCGTGCCCCGGTTCCAAGACCCGTGCAGCGCCACCAGCGCATCCCCGCGCCATGGGAACATGCCTCCGCTATACAGCGTGATCCCAAGGGGCGCCGAATGCGGCTGGATCAGCACGTCCGGCACCAGAACGTCCCCGGCTAGGTCCGGGCGGCGCCCGGGGCTGCGCGGGTCCTCATGCGTGCCGATATAGTACCAGGGCCAGCCATAGAACCCGCCCGGCCGCACCCGCGTCACGTAGTCGGGCGGCAGGTTGTCGCCCAGGCCGTCCCGCTCGTTCACGGCGCACATCACCGTCCCGTTCGGCTGCACCGCCAGCCCGACGCAGTTGCGCAGCCCGTTCGCGAAGTGCCCGGCCGGATGCCCTTGCGGATCAAACAGCAACACGTCGGCCCGGTCCTGCTCGTCACCCCAAGCGGCGCCACGCCCCGACGCAGCCTCCAGGGCCGCCAGCCGCGGCGCAGGCAGGGCAGGGGGCGCATTGGCGTTGCTGCCGCTTCCCACCGACACATACATCCGCGCCCCGTCCGGCGAGAACGTGACGTCCCGCGTCGAATGCCCGCCCTCCGGCAGCGTGGGCACCACGACCTCCGCCGGCCCGGACGCCCGCAGGTCGCCGGGCCGGTAGGGGTAACGCACGACGCGTCCGGTTTCACCGACATAGACGTAGCGCGGCGCAGGACCCGGCGGCCAGAATGCGATGCCGAACGGCCCGTCCAGCCCCGACGCGAACACCTCGCTCGCTGCTGGCGCCTTCTCGTCAGCCGCCGGACGCAGCACCCGGATGCGGCCGCCGCCGGTCTCGGCGACGAACACGTCCCCGTTCGGCGCCGTCCGCAAGATGCGCGGGCCGGACAGCCCGGCAGCGAACACCGCAACCTCTGTCCCAGCAGGCCCCCGAGGCACCGCCCCAGCCGGGCGCGCGGCCACGGACGGGCTGTTGCTGCGGGACCGCGTTTCGTATGGCGCGCCCAGGTCCGCCGGGCGGATCAGCCGCGTCACCCCGGGAGCATCGTTCCGCCAATCGCCGAAGGCGCCCGGCCCGGTGCGGACCGGCTCCGCACGGGCTGCCGCCAGGACCACCGTCCCAAGGAGTAGAAATGCTGACACCGGGATGCCCCGCATGGCTTGCCGCTCCATCTCGCATAGCCGCATTGAGCGCGGCCGGTCGCCATGCGACATCTGGCGCGGCATGGGGCCGGGGTAAGCCGCACCGGAACGCCCTCACGCAGATACGAACGGAAGGAGCGCGGCGTGGACACCGGGAACAGCACTGCCGCTCCCAAGCCGTCCGTTCCCCCCGTGCGGAGCACCCGTCCCGGCTTCACACCTGAACCGCTGCCCGCCGTGCCCGCCCAGTCTGCCATGTCCAGCCAGCCCGCCATGCCCGGCACTGCCTTTGACCTGGCCCCACCCCGCCGCGAGGCACTGTTCCAGGCCATCTCGGGCGCGTTCGACGCGGAGTTCTACCTTGACAGGAACCCCGACGTCCCAGCGGCAGGCGTGGACCCGTTGCCGCACTGCGCCGTCACCGGCGCCTTTGAGGGCCGGGACCCCAACCGCTGGTTCGACAGCCGGGCCTACATCCTGGCTAACCCGGACGTGGGCGCGATGGCGCTCAACCCGCTCTGGCACTACCTGGTCCAGGGCCGGGCGCCACGCCGTGTTCATGCCGCCGGGCAAGCCGCACAGCAGCAAGGCCAGCGGCGTCGGCGACATCATGCTGCAGCGCCATGCCGGCGGCAGCATCGCGCCGCTGGAGATCCAGGCCTGGTGTCTCCGCGAGCTGGCCCGGCACTCTGCCCTGGCGCCGGTGCCTGAGGGCTGGTGACACTACGGCCACTTCGCCGACGGAACCCCGGTCACCCCGGCAATCCGGCAGCTCTACAGCATGCGCTGGGACCTGAAGGCGGCGTTCGAGGACCCATTCCTGGCTGGCGACGGAAGCTTCCCCGCCTGGCTACGGGCGCACGAGCCGGAGCTTCTCACAGCTACTCCACCCGCCACTGCCGCTTCTTGAACACGTCCAGCCTCTCGCGCACTGGCCGGGCGGCAGGGGGCAGGGCCAGCCAAAGCTGCAAACGCTGCAGGACCTCCCGCGTGACCAGCGCAAGGTCGAGGGCCATCGCCTCGACAACTGGCAGGTAGCCCAGCCCTTCCAGCTCGCCCGATCCCTCCAGCGTTCCGGACACATGGGACGCATCCACCACCAGGAAGCGGGCGTTGAAGCGGATCGGCAGGGACGGCGGGGTGATGGCCCGGCACAGGTAGTCCACGCCGTCCAGCCGCGGCGGCGTCCCCAGGGTCAGCCCAGTCTCCTCCTGCAGTTCGCGCGCTGCGGCGGCGACTAGGGCGCGGGCCAGGCGAGGCCGTGCGCCGCGGGCCAGCATGGCCAGCACATCCTGACGCGGCTCGGTGGCGGCAGGCAAGGCGGCGTCGCCCGGGTCCACGGCGCCGCCGGGGAACACCAGGCGGTTCGGCATGAAGCGGTGCCCGGCGCCGCGCATCCCCATCAGCACCTCGGTCCCGCCGGGGCCGTCGCGCACGACCAGCAGGCTGGCGGCATGGCGGGCGAAGACGGGGCGGGCAGAGGCAGGGCGGGTGGGGGTGGCCGGCGGGGCTGGATGCTGCTGCATGATGCCGCAGCGTTGCCCGTGTGCAGCCGGGGCGCAACCCGTCCCGGCTACCGGCGCCCAGGAGACGCAGCCTCGGATGCGCACTCCGCCTTTCTGCGCCCCACCGCATCCGCCGAGGCACTTGGCCGGTATCTCTCATGCCGGACCAGGGACGGCCATCCCGCCGTCCAGGGGATCACGGACCTATAGGAGGAACGCACATGAACAAGCACATCCGGGCGGCCGTCATTGCCCAGGCGCTCATTGCTGGACCGCTGCTGCTGGGTTTCGCCGCGCCCGCCCACGCACAGGTCATGGTCGGCGGCGCGCCGATGTACGCCAACAAGGACATCATAGACAACGCCGTGAACTCGAAGGACCACACCACCCTGGTCGCCGCCGTGAAAGCCGCCGGGTTGGTCGAGACGCTGAAGGGTCCCGGCCCGTTCACGGTGTTCGCCCCCGTGAACGCCGCCTTTGCCGCCCTGCCCGCCGGCACGGTGGACACGCTGCTGAAGCCTGAGAACAAGCCCATGCTGACCAAGGTGCTGACCCTGCATGTCGTGCCCGGCAAGGTGGATGCGGCGGCGCTGATGGGAATGATCAAGGCCGGCGGCGGCAAGGCGATGCTCAAGACCGTGGAGGGCGAGAGCCTGACCGCCACCGCCCCCGGCGGCGTCGTCACCATCACCGACGCCAAGGGCGGCATGGCCCACGTGACGACGCCCGACGTGATCCAGAGCAACGGCGTGATCCACGTCGTGGACCGCGTGCTGCTGCCCAAGTAGCGCCACCGATGCGCCGGACCGTAGCGCCCGGTCCGGCGCACCTTGCCGACCCAAGCCGACAACGGAAGCTCCCTGGGATGGATGCGATGCCGCCCCCCTCCGACGACGAGGCCACAATGGCGCTCGCGCGTCGCGCCCAGGCCGGCACCGACCTGGAAGGCGTCCCCGCATGAGCGGCATCGGCGGCCAGGATGCTGATCCCGTGGACGACCCCGATCTCGACGCCGCCGAGTACGTGCTGGGCGTCCTGCGGCCGGACCAGGCCCGCGCGGTCGAGGCGCTGGCGCTTGCCGACCCGGCCTTTGCCGCCGGCATATCGGCGTGGGAGGCCAGGCTCGGACCCCTCGCAGACATGGTGCCGCCCGTGGCGCCGCCGCGGCAGCTATGGCGCCGCCTCGCCTTGGCCACGGGGATCGAGAGCGTGCAAAGCCGCCGCAGCCACATGCCTGCAGGACGGATCTGGGCCAGCCTGCGGCTGTGGCGCGGCCTGACCTTCACGGCAACCCTGGCAGCCGCCGGGCTCGCCGCCGTGCTGCTGCGTCCGCCGCCCGCGGCGGTCCCGGGCCTGCTGGCGGCGCTTTCTCCAATCGGGACACCCGGCGCGACCTTCCTCGTCCGCGTTGACGCCGATGGCAACGCAGTCATCGTCGCCCCCGTGCCCCCGCCGGCCACCCCGGGCCGGGCACTGGAACTGTGGGCGCTCGCCCCGGGGGCCGCGGCGCCGGTCAGCCTGGGAGTGCTGCCCGAAGCCGGGCCTGCCCACCTGCGTGCCCCGGCTCGGCCCGGCATCCAACTTCTCGTCAGCCAAGAGCCGTCCGGCGGGTCCCCCACCGGCCAGCCGACCGGTCCAGTCGTTTATTCAGGAATCATCACCGCCGGAGGATGATCCAGATACCAAGGCAACCTTGACGAACCCACCCGTCTTCCTCATTTGAGGTCAATCAGGACCATTCAGGTCCGCTTACGGGTTCGATCATGTTGCGCTTGTCGAAACTAGCTGATTACGCCGTTGTCGTGCTGGTCCGGCTGTCCCATGACGCTCCGTGCCAAACCAGCCCCGGCATCGCTGCCGCTATTGGAATCCCTGAGCCGACGGTGGCGAAGGTGCTCAAGGCGCTAGCCACGTCCGGTCTTGTCATCAGCCAGCGCGGTGCCCGCGGCGGCTATCGCTTGGCGCAGCCGTTGTCGCATGTGTCCGTTGCCGCGGTCGTGACCGCCATAGACGGTCCCATCGCGCTAACGGCCTGCGTCGAAGGGTCCAGCGTCGGCTGCGACGCCGAATGCACGTGCCCCGTCCGTGGTCGCTGGGACCTGGTCAACATCGCCATCCGCGAGGCCTTGTCCGCGATCACCCTCGCCGACATGGCCGCTGTCACGCCCCGCGCCCGCGCCGTTTCGGCGCCCGCCCTGTCCATCTCTCCTGCCGAATAGGTCCATACCGATGCCAGCAGTCACCGAAACCCTCGATACCGTCGAGTCCATCACGCAGTCCGGCTACAAGTGGGGCTTCGAGACCGACATCGAGATGGAGATCGCCCCGAAGGGTCTGACCACCGACACCATCCGCATGATCTCCGCCAAGAAGGAGGAGCCGGAGTGGCTGCTGGAATGGCGCCTGAACGCCTTCGCTGCCTGGCAGGCGATGGAGGAGCCGAGCTGGGCCAAGGTCGGCTACCCCAAGATAGACTTCCAGGACATCCACTACTACGCCGCCCCCAAGCGCCCGGCGCCGAAGTCGCTGGCCGACGTGGACCCTGAGCTTCTCCGCATGTACGAGAAGCTGGGCATTCCGTTGAAGGAGCGCGCTATCCTGGCAGGCGTCGAGGGTGCGGGTGAGGGTGCCGCCAACCCCGCTAACGGCAACCCGAACATCGCCGTGGACGCCGTGTTCGACAGCGTGTCTGTCGCCACCACCTTCCGCGACACGCTCGCGAAGTCCGGCGTGATCTTCTGCCCGATCAGCGAGGCCGTGCGCGAGCATCCCGAACTCGTCCGCAAGTATCTCGGCACTGTCGTTCCGGTGTCGGACAACTACTACGCCGCGCTGAACTGCGCCGTGTTTACCGATGGCAGCTTCGTTTACATCCCCAAGGGCGTGCGCTGCCCGATGGAGTTGTCAACGTACTTCCGCATCAATGCCAAGAACACCGGGCAATTCGAGCGGACGCTAATCATCGCCGACGAGGGTGCCTACGTCAGCTACCTCGAAGGCTGCACCGCGCCGCAACGGGACGAAAACCAGCTGCATGCCGCCGTGGTCGAGCTGGTCGCGATGGACGATGCGCAGATCAAGTACAGCACGGTGCAGAACTGGTTCCCTGGGGACGCCGAGGGCAAGGGCGGCATCTATAACTTTGTCACCAAGCGCGCGGCGTGCCGTGGCGCCCGCAGCAAGGTGAGCTGGACCCAGGTCGAGACCGGCTCGGCCATTACCTGGAAATATCCGTCCTGCATCCTGCAGGGTGAGGGCAGCGTCGGTGAGTTCTACTCGGTCGCCGTAACCAACAACCGCCAGCAGGCGGACACCGGCACCAAGATGATCCATATCGGCAAGAACACGCGCAGCACCATCGTATCCAAGGGCATTAGTGCTGGCCGGTCGGACAACACCTACCGTGGGCTCGTTCGCATCCTGCCGCGGGCATCCGGCGCACGTAACTTCACCCAGTGCGACAGCCTGCTGATCGGCGACCAGTGCGGGGCGCATACCGTGCCCTACATCGAAAGCCGCAATCCCACCGCCAAGGTCGAGCACGAGGCAACCACCTCCAAGATCGCCGAGGACCAGCTCTTCTACTGCCGCAGCCGCGGCCTGTCGGAGGAGGATGCGGTGGGCTTGATCGTCAATGGCTTCTGCAAGGACGTCTTAAAGGAGCTGCCCATGGAATTCGCGGTCGAGGCGCAGAAGCTGCTCGCCGTGTCGCTTGAGGGGTCTGTCGGCTGATGCTGTCCATCCAAAACCTGGCTGCGCGAATCGAGGAGAAGGAGATCCTGCGCGGCATCACCCTGGACGTGCCCGCCGGGCAGGTCCACGCCATCATGGGGCCGAACGGTTCGGGTAAGAGCACGCTCGGCTACGTGCTGTCGGGCCATGAGGGCTACGAGGTCACCGGCGGCACTGCCACCTTCGAGGGACAGGATCTGCTGCAGATGGAGCCGGAGGCGCGTGCCGCCGCCGGCCTGTTCCTGGCATTCCAGGCGCCGATCGAGCTGCCGGGCGTCGGCAACGCCAACTTCCTGCGCACCGCGCTCAACGCGATCCGCCGCGCTCGCGGCGAGGACGAGTTGGATGCGGTCAGCTTCCTGCGCCTGGCCCGGGCCGAGAGCAAGCGGCTCGGCATGCCGGACGACATGCTCAAGCGCAACGTCAACGTCGGCTTCAGCGGCGGCGAGAAGAAGCGCAATGAGGTGCTGCAGATGGCCATCCTACGTCCCAAGCTCGCCATCCTGGACGAGACGGACAGCGGGCTGGACATTGACGCGCTAAAGATCGTGGCGAACGGCGTGAATGCCCTGCGGTCCCCGGAGTTCTCGGCGCTGGTCATCACCCATCACCAGCGCCTGTTGGACTACCTGGTGCCGGACCGCGTCCACGTTCTGTCCGCAGGGCGCATTATCCGCTCCGGCGGGCCTGAGCTGGCCCGCGAGCTTGAGGCAAACGGCTATAGCGAAATCGTCGGCGAGGCGGCTGGCATGAAGGGTGCGGCATGAACCAGTCGCTCCGCAACGGTGCCGACGCGTTCCTACAGCGCTACCACGGCCTGCGCGGGCGGCTGCCGGGCGACATCGCCCTGCGCGACGCCGCCGCCGAGCGCTTCAGCACGGACGGCCTGCCTGGCACCAAAGGCGAGGCCTGGCGCTACACCAGCCTGCGCGGCCTGGCGGAGACAGCGTTTCAGGAGCCGCTGAACGAAGTGTCGTCCAGCCCGGATCTAGGCGAGGGCATCCCGGGTCCACACCTGGTCCTGGTTGACGGCCGTTATCAGCCCGGCCTGTCCGTCCTGCCCGATGGCGTGACGGTGACCAGCTTTGCCGATCAACCGGCGTTCGGCCGCCTGCCGAAGCTCGAGTTGCCGATGGTGGCGCTGAACACTATGCTGGCCGAGGATGGTGTGCAGTTGCATGTGGCCGCCGGGGTGGATGCGGGCACCATTGAGCTGGTGTCCATCGCCGTGGACGTGCATCGGCCCGTCGCGTTCCATCCGCGTCACAGCATCCATCTGGAGCCAGGCGCCAAGCTGACCGTCATTGAGGTCGTGCGTGGCGAGGGCGCCTACCTGCACAACGCCGTCACCGAAGCCGTGGTGGCCGAGGGTGCGTTGCTGGTCCATGTGCGCTTGCAGCAGGAGAGCACCGAGGCCTATCACGTCAACACCACCTTTGCGGAAGTCGGCGCGAAGGGCGTTTACGATGCCTTCGTACTGACGCTCGGCGCGAAGCTGGCGCGGACGGAAATTCATGCGCGGCTGCTGGGGGAGGGCGGGGCCGTACACCTGAACGGTGCCCAGTTGCTCGGTGGGCAACAGCATGGCGACATCACGACGGTCGTCGCCCATGATGCGCCGGGCTGCGCGTCGCGGCAAACCGTCAAGAATGTGCTGTCCGACCACTCGCGCGGCGTGTTCCAGGGACGGATCGAGGTCGCGCGGGTGGCGCAGAAGACCGACGGCTATCAGATGAACCAGGCGCTGCTGCTGTCGCCTTATGCCGAGATCAACTGCAAGCCGCAGTTGGAAATCTACGCCGACGACGTGAAGTGCAGCCACGGCGCGACGGTGGGCGAGCTGGACGCCGACCAGCTTTTCTACCTGCGCAGCCGTGGCATCCCCGAGACGGAGGCCCGCGCCATTCTGGTGCGCTCCTTCCTGTCCGAGGCGATGGACCCGATCCAGCACGAGGGCGCCCGCGCCCTGATGGAACGGGCAATTGAGCAGTGGTGGGAGCGCCGGCCAGCATGAACGCCTTCAGCAAGACGACCTTCGACGTCGAGCGCATCCGCGCCGAGTTCCCGATCCTGAGCCAGCAGGTCCGCGGCAAGCCGCTGGTGTTCCTGGACAGCGCCGCATCGGCTCAGAAGCCCCGCTTCGTCATAGACGCGATGGTCCAGGCAATGGAAACGCAATATGCCAACGTCCACCGCGGCCTGCACTGGATGAGCGAACGGACGACCGACGCCTACGAGTCCACCCGGGACGCCGTGGCCCGGCTTCTGAATGCTCCCAGCCGGGACGAGATCGTCTTTACCAAGAACACGACCGAGGCGATCAACCTGGTCGCTCACAGCTATGGCCGCGGCGTGTTGCAGCCGGGCCAGGCCGTGGTCATCAGCGAGATGGAACACCACGCCAACTTGGTGCCGTGGCAGATGCTGCGGGACGCGCACGGAATCGAGTTGCGCGTGGCGCCGATCACCGACGCCGGCGAACTGGACATGGCCGGGCTGGAGGCGCTGCTGCAGGACCGTAAGGTCGGCCTCGTCTCCATAGTACACATGAGCAACGTACTGGGCACAGTGATCCCGGCCACCCGCGTCGCGGCGCTGGCACACCGATACGGCGCATTGGCGATGTTCGACGGCAGTCAGGCCGTCGTTCACCGGGCGGTGGACGTGCAGGCCATCGGCGCCGACTTCTACACCTTCACGGCGCACAAGCTGTATGGCCCAACCGGTCTCGGCGTGCTCTGGGCGCGGCGCGAGTTGCTGGAGCGTATGCCCCCCTTTATGGGCGGCGGCGACATGATCGCCTCGGTATCGTTCGAGCGCAGCACCTGGGCCGAGGTCCCGCACAAGTTCGAGGCCGGCACCCCGCCCATCATCGAGGCTATAGGCCTGGGTGCCGCCATCGAGTGGGTGGAGCGCATCGGCTTTGACGCCATGCAGGCGCATGAGGCTGCGTTGACCGACCATGCCCTCGTCCGGCTGTCCGAGGTGCCGGGCCTGCGGGTGCTGGGCTCGGCACAGGACCGAGGCGGCGTGTTCAGCTTCACGATGGAGGGCGCGCACGCCCATGACATCGCCACTCTGCTGGATCGCCAGGGTGTCGCCGTGCGTGCCGGCAATCACTGCGCCGAGCCGCTGATGCGGCGCCTGGGCGTGGACAGCAGTGCCCGCGCCAGCACCGGCATCTACACCACCCTGGATGAGATTGACGTGCTGGCCGACACGCTGCACCGGGTTCAGGAGTTCTTCGCCTAGTGTTCGACGATCTGCGGGACTTGTACAGCGCCGAAATTCGCGCCCATGGGCGCTCGCCCAGCCACGGCAAGCGCCCGGCTGAGTTCGACGGCTCTGCTAAGGGCGATAACCCAATGTGCGGCGACCGTGTGCAGGTCTTCGTGCGGCGGGAGGGCGATGCCGTGGCCGAGGCCGGATTCGAGGCGCGCGGCTGCGAGATCACCATCGCCAGCGCAGACCTGATGTGCGAGGCCGTACAGGGCCAGCCGGCGCACCATGTCCGGGTAATGGCTGATCAGGTGGCCGAGATGGCCCGGACGGGCCTGTGCGAAATGTGCGAAGATGCGCTGCAGCGGCTGCGCCCGCTGTCCGCGGTGCACGAGTTCCCGTCGCGCGTGAAGTGCGTGACACTCCCCTGGCACGCCCTTGTGGCGGCGCTGGACGGCGACAAGGAGACGACTAATGAGTGACGCCCCGACTGCTGCCACCGTCAACGTCGGCACCTGGACGCCGGACGGCGAGGTCATGGCCAAGCCGACCGAGGACGCCATCCTCGCTGCGATCGCCACGGTGTATGACCCGGAAATTCCGGTGAACATCTACGAGTTGGGCCTGATCTACGCAGTCGAGATGGACGATGCGAACGGGGTCAAGGTGGAGATGACCCTGACCGCGCCGGGCTGCCCGAGCGCGCAGGAGTTGCCGATTCAGGTGCAGGATGCAGTCATGGCGGTGCCGGGCGTGTCGTCCTGCCATGTGGACACCGTTTGGGACCCGCCGTGGGACCCTAGCCGGATGACTGAAGAGGCCCGCCTCGCGCTTAACATGTTCTGACGAGCCGCCTGTTCCCTCTCCCTCCGGGAGAGGGCTAGGATGATGGAAAGGGACAGTGCTCTCTCCCTCGTTTGCGGCCCGGCTCGGCATAGTCCGGGTTCCGGTCCCGAAGACCCCCTCACCCCGACCCTTTCCCGAAGGGAGAGGGGGAAGGAAGGAGACTAAAGTGGATACTCAGACCGTCACCCGCCCACGCCGCGCGCTGCCGCAGTTGATGACACTGACTGATGCCGCCGCTGCACGCCTGTCGGCCCTATATGCCAAGGGTCAGCAGGGAATGCTGCTCCGCATCAGCGTCAACACCAAGGGCTGCTCCGGCCTGTCGTATGACATGACCTGGGTGCCGGAAGCCGGGCCGGGCGACGAGGTTGTGAAAGACCGCGGCCTGACCGTGCTGGTGGACCGCAAGGCCAGCCTGTTCCTGATCGGCAGCGCCATGGATTACGAAGTCAAGAACCTGACCAGTGGCTTTACTTTTAGTAACCCCAACGAGAAGGGACGTTGCGGCTGCGGCGAAAGTTTCCATGTCTAAAAGCCTGTTCGATTGGGCAACGGCTGAGGTCCAGCGAGGACTTTTCCGTGCCGGGCAGGAAGGGCTGTAGCGTCGATTCCTTCGCATTGAGGCAAGGTTTTGACATAACCGGCGCGGAAAAGCACCGCTGAACCGACCCGATGCCCGCTCAAATAGGCTCTAACGCCTCGCGTCATCATACCGGTCTTGTGCCGGGCGAAACCTGTACGCATCCTATTCCGGTCATAGCCAGGAACCTGCAATGCGTAGGACGGTTCAAGCACTTACCTCCGGCTTGGCCTTTGCCGCCTTTCCGGTCCTGGCCGCACCTGCGCCGGTCCTCGATGCCCTTGCCGTTCCCTACCTCGACGACGCCGGCCGCACCAATTACGAGGCATGGCTGCTGACCAACCTACCACGCGCTTTCGCGGTCGCGCCTGGCGGAAAGACTGGCTGGGTCTCGGGCGGTGGCCATGGAACCCTTGAGGCGATCCGGGAGAAGGCGTTGCAGCAATGCGCTGCAAAGGGTGCTCCCGGCTGCGCCTTATATGCCGAAAACTTGGATGTGGTGTGGCCGGGCCAGCAGTCCCGTGCTGCGCTGCCGCCGGGACCACTGGTAAACACCTGGAACTACGCCCTCGTGCCCGACGCCCGCTTCATTTGGCATGGCCCGGCGGCGGCTCGCGGCGTCATCGTCTGGGCGCATGGCTACGGTGGCCCGGAGGTGGACAACCGCGGCATCCAGCCGCAATCCCTGATCCGCCCATTGAACAACATCGGCTATGATGTGGTCCGCTTCGACCGGGAGCCGATGGCGGACACCCGGGACCGCGCCGCGGACTGGCTACATGACGGGCTGCGGGAGATGCGCCGGCTTGGCTACCGCAGCGTCGTCGCCGCGGGCCAGTCGCGTGGGGCGTGGAACAGCCTGCAGGTGCTGGACACTCCAGGCTTGGCGGACGTGGTGATCGCGGTGTCGCCCGCGGCGCACGGAACCGGCGGCAGCACCAACCTCACGGCCCAGTATGATGACCTGCGGGCTGTCCTGACCGGCGTGCCAGACACCCGGACCCGGGTCGCGTTCGTGCAGTTCAGCGGCGACACGTTCATCGGCGATGCCGACCGCCGGGCCGGGCTGCTGCAAGGCACGGCGCCTCGCCTCGGGGCGTTGCTGCTGATTGACCGGCCCGAGGGCTTCAGCGGCCACAGCGCGGGCGCCACCGCCGCGTTCGGGCAACGCTATGGCGAGTGCCTGATGCACTTCACCCTGGACCCGTCACCGCCGCGGTCCTGCCCGGGGCAGCCGGTCAGCCCAGAACGAACCGCGCAATCCCCTCCACAAAGCCTGCAGCCAACGGCAGGTCCGGATCGGCATAGGCCGCCAGGTTAGCCGCCCGGCCCCCGGCCGGCGCCTTCAAAACGTGGTTCATGGCCGGCACAAGCAACAGCCCGGCGCCGGGCCGGGAGGCCGCAAGCAGCCGGGCGTCCGACATCTGTATCTGCAGATCCGCCGCACCCTGAACGACCAGCACGGGACACCGCACCGGCGCCAACTCCGCAGCCGGGTCGCGCAGCAGCCAGGACATGAGGTAAGGCTGCACGCTGGGGCGGAACAGCCCGGCCAGCTCGGGCGGCACCTCCGTGACGGCCTCACCGCGCAGCAGCCGGGCGATGATGCCGCGCGCGGCAGCGACAAGCTCCGGCGGGGTGCCGCCAGCCGCGAGTTGCCGCAGGATGGCCGGCCCAGCAGGCGACCCGGCGCCGGCCACGAGCACCAGCCGGTCCGCTGCTGCCTGCTGCGCCGCCAACGTCGCGATCATCGCGCCCTCGCTATGTCCCAGCAGGCCAACCCGGGCAATGGCGGGATCGCCGCCAAGGGCGCTCATCCAACGGAGCGTGTCGTCCACATAGGTGTCCAGGCGCAGTGATGCTTCATCAGGCGCGGCGGCGTGGCTGGCGCCGACACCGCGTTTGTCCGCCCGCAAGGTGGCGATGCCGCACTCCGCCAAACCTTCGGCCAGCAAGCGCAGGCCATTGTTGATCAGACCGGGCAGGTTGCCGTCGCGATCCACTGGCCCGGACCCGGGCAGGATGACCAGGGCCGGATGCGGTCCAGGGCCGTCCGGCAGCAGCAAAGTGCTGGCGAGCGGGGCTGGATCGGCCGGGACGTGAACAGGGTGGCTACGTCTCAAGGGTGATCTTCATCCCGGCATGGCTGTGGGTGAAGCCGAGGCCGGCATAGAACGCCTGCGCCTCCGTCCGGTCACGGTTCGTGGTCAGTTGCAGCACGGCGCAGCGGGCGGCGCGCGCTTCGGCCATCGCATGGCGCATCATCGCCGCGCCGGTCCCTTGGCCGCGCATAGCGCTGTCCACGCGCACGCCCTCCACTTGGGCGCGGCTTTGGCCCTGTTGGGACACGCCGTGGATGACGTTGAACTGCATGCAGCCGATAACCGCGCCATCCTGCACGGCCAGGATGATCCGCCCGCCCTGGGCCTGCATGGCGCGGAACCCGGCGAGGTAGGATGGCGGCAGCGGCGACACGTCCCGCTCCCGCCCGGCGCCGAAGCGGTCATCGGCCAGCATGTGCACGATCACCGGCAGATCGGCCTCGGTCGCGTCGCGGTAGTCCATCAGCGCCCTTTCGTGAACCCGACCACGCTTTCCACGCGGGCCGACCAGAGGAACTGGTCCACGACTGCGACGGAGACGGCCTGATAGCCCGCTTGCAGCAGCACCCGGCCGTCCCGCGCAAGCGCCGCCGGGTTGCAGCTGACATACACGATAGGGATGCCGCTCGCGGCCAGCGCCGGCATCTGCGCTAGCGCGCCGCCATGCGGCGGGTCCAGCACGACGACGCCGGCGCCCTTCAGCTCCGCCGCCTGCAACGGCTGCCGCGCCAGGTCGCGCTGGGTGACCAGCACGCGCGGGTTTGCAGCCCGGCGCAGCGCCGTATAGGCCGCCAAGTCGCCCTCATACGCCTGCACCCGGGCGCGGGTGGCCAGGGCATGGGTGATGCTGCCGCAGCCGGCAAACAGCTCCAGGATGCGGGCCTTAGCCGCCAGCGGAGGCAGGGCGGCCAGCACGGCGACGACGATGGCGTCCTCGCCCTCACGGGAGACTTGCAGGAAGGCGCCGGGCGGAATGGGAGTGTCCACACCGGAAAAGGCGGTCGTGGCGGGACGCAGTAGGCATGCCGGCTCCGGCTCGCCCTGGCTGCCGCGGGCCAAGCCCGGCGCCCAACTGATGCGCGGCAGGCCGTGCGCGTTGGCCAGCGCCGTCAGCAGCGTCCGGTCGCCCGAGGTCAACTCCGCATCCGTCCGCAGCAGCAGGTCCGGGCCGCTGTCCAGCAGGTTCACGACGGCCGAGCCATCCCGCTTCAACCCTTGCAGCCGCCGCAGCACGGGGCGCATTGCCTGTATCAGCGCGAACAGGGCAGGGTGCAACACCGGGCAGGCTTGCATATCCACGATCTCGCGGGAGCGGCGGCGGTGCAGGCCGATGCGTATGTCCGGACCCTCGCGGCGGATCGCCAGGTCCATCCGGCGGCGCGCGCCCGGCGGAGTCCGGGCGATGCCGATGGGAAGCGCCGGGCCACCCATGCGCCGCAGGGCGTCGGCAACCTGTCCTGCCTTCCAGGCGGCATAGCTGTCATCCCGCCAATGCTGCAGCGTACAGCCGCCGCAGGGGCCGAAATGGGGGCAAGGAGGAGCTACACGGTCCGGCGCCGGTTCCAGCACAGTGCTGTCGCCGGTCCAACCCTCGCCGCGACGGGACAAGGTGCTAGGCTGCACCAGCTCGCCGGGCAGCGTATCCGGGAAAAACAGTGACATGCCGCCCGGCAGCGTGCTGACACCGTCGCCGTCCGCACCCATGCGCTGGATGCGGACAGGCGCGGGCGGATTATCCTCCGAAGGCGGAAAGGCCGGTCTGGGCGCGGCCAAGGATCAGCGCGTGCACGTCATGCGTGCCCTCGTAGGTGTTCACGGCTTCAAGGTTCATCACGTGGCGGATCACATGATACTCGTCGGCTATGCCGTTGCCGCCGTGCATGTCCCGGCTGACCCGGGCGATGTCCAGTGCCTTGCCGCAGTTGTTGCGCTTCATCAAGCTGATCATCTCGGGGGCGGCCTGGCCCTCCTCCATCAGCCGGCCAAGGCGCAGCGCGCCCTGCAGGCCCAGCGTGATCTCGGTCTGCATGTCGGCCAGCTTTTTCTGGATCAACTGCGTCGCGGCTAGCGGCCGGCCGAACATCTGCCGCTCCATCGTGTAGCCGCGCGCCGCATGCCAGCAGAACTCCGCCGCACCCAGCGCGCCCCACGAAATGCCGTAACGCGCGTTGTTCAGACAGGAAAATGGTCCGCGCAGCCCCTTCACATGCGGCAACTCGTTCGCTGCCGGCACGAACACGTCTTGCATCATGATCATGCCGGTGATGGAGGCGCGCAGGGCAAACTTGCCCTCGATCTTCGGCGCCGTCAGCCCGGCCATGCCCTTTTCAAGGATGTAGCCCTTGATGTCGCCGGCATCGTTCTTCGCCCACACCACGAACACGTCCGCGATGGGCGAGTTGGTGATCCAGGTCTTGGACCCGTTCAGCACGAAGCCGCCGTCAACCGTCTTGGCCTTGGTCCTCATGCTGGCCGGGTCGGACCCGGCATCCGGCTCCGTCAGGCCAAAGCAGCCGACGAACTCGCCGGCGCGCAGCTTGGGCAGGAAGCGGTCCTTCTGATCCTCCGAGCCGAACGCCCAGATCGGATACATCACCAGCGACGACTGCACGCTGAACGCGCTGCGGTAGCCGCTGTCCACCCGCTCCACCTCACGGGCAATCAGCCCATAGGCGACATAACCAACGCCAGCACAGCCGTGGCTGTCCAGGGTAGCGCCAAGAAACCCCATCTCACCCATTTCGGTCATGATGGAGCGATCAAACCGCTCGTGCCGGTTCGCCTCCAGCACGCGGGTCATCAGACGGTCCTGGCAATAGGCCTGCGCGGCATCGCGCATTGCCTGCTCGTCTTCCGTGAGCTGTTCGTCCAGCAACAGGGCGTCATCCCACTTGAACGGCCCCATCTTGCGCGCGGTGGCCGGGCGGTCTGCAGTCAGCTTGGCTTCCGCGGCCTCGGGCTGCTGGATGGGTGCGACGACGTTCATAATGTCCCCCTTCGGATTATTCGGCTTCGGCCGCTGCCCCTGCCCGGGCCGTACGCTTGCTGCGGGAGCGTAGCAGCATGAACGCCGGCACGTCGTCCCCGAATCCCAGCACGGAGGGTCCGAGGTCCTCGTCCCGCCGGCGGCCGTCACGCGGGCGGCGCTCATTCCACGGCCGGGTATCCACCGGACGCAACGCTTCCTCACGGCGCGGCTCATCCCGCCGTGGCTCCTCGCGCCTGCGTGCGTCGTCACGGCGCGGTTCGTCCCGGCGGCCTTCGGGCCGGCGCGGTTCACGGCCCTGACGGCGCGGCTCGGACGGGGCAGCTTCTACTGGAGCATCCGGCGCAGAAGCGACGGCTGCCATCGGCTCGGTCGGCAATGCAGCATCCGCAGGCACCTCTGCCTTCTTGGCCCGGCTGCGGCGCGGCTTCGCTTTCGGCACTTCGTCGCCGGACGGCTCAACTGCATCAATCGGCTTCACCACACGGGGTGCCGCCTTCGCGCCACGCCCGCGGCCACGGCGGCGACCGTCGCCCTCGGCGAACTCGATGGCATCCAGGCCCTCGACCTGAATGCGCGGGATCGGGGCGCCGACCAGCTTTTCGATGGCGTCCACAAAGCCCTTGTCATCTGGCGTCGCAAGCGTGAAGGCGTGGCCCGTCATTCCGGCACGCCCGGTGCGGCCGATCCGGTGGACGTAATCCTCCGCGTGGATCGGCACGTCGAAGTTAAACACATGGCTCAATCCGCCGATGTCCAGCCCTCGCGCTGCCACGTCGCTGCACACCAGCAACCGTACCTCGTTCGCCTTGAACCGCGTCAGAGTCGCGAAGCGCTCGGGCTGGCTCATGTCGCCATGCAGCGCGCCGACGCTGAAGCCATGCTGCTTCAGCGACTTGTAGAGGATGTCTACGTCGCGCTTACGGTTGCAGAAGATCAACGCGTTCTGCACGTCCTCGCTGCGGATCAGCCGACGCAGAGCTTCCCGCTTTTCCAGAGCATCAACCACGGTCAGCCCGGCAACGATGGTGCTCGCGACACTCGCAGGCCGGCTGACGGTGATCTCCCTCGGGTTCTGCAGGAACGCATCCGCCAGCCGCCGGATTTCCGGCGCCATCGTGGCGGAGAAGAACAGGGTCTGCCGGGTACGCGGCAGGAAACCAACAATCTTCTCGACATCGGGAATGAACCCCATGTCGAGCATCCGGTCGGCCTCGTCTATGACCAGGATCTTAGTATCGGTCAGCAACAGCCCGCCGCGCTCGAACAAGTCCATCAGCCTGCCCGGCGTCGCGATCAGCACGTCCACGCCCTTCATCAGAGCATCCTTCTGGTCCGACAGGCTTTCACCGCCGATCAGCAGGGCATGGTTCAGCTTGAGATACTTGCCATATTTGACGAAGTTCTCGGCAACTTGCAGCGCCAACTCGCGCGTCGGTTCCAGGATCAGGCTGCGTGGCATCCGGGCGCGGGCGCGGCTGCCGGACAGGATATCAAGCATCGGCAGCACGAACGAGGCAGTCTTGCCGGTGCCGGTCTGGGCGCAGCCCAGCACATCGCGCCCCATCAGCACGGATGGGATCGCCTGCGCCTGGATCGGAGTAGGCGTGCGGTAGCCCATGTCCTCGACAGCGCGAAAAATCTCAGGCGACAGGCCGAGGTCAGCAAAGCCATTCGGCTCTGCGTCGCCCTCCTCATTGTATGCAGCCTCGGCGTCGCTAACACCGTCAGTGCCGGACAATACGGCAACTTCCAGAACATGCTCTTCCGCTGCCGCAGGTTCGTCCTGCACAGTCGCAACCATTTCGAGCGGCGGCGCGCCGGGCTCAACGGCCTCAGGCGCCGGACCAGCGTTCTGATCGTCGGCGTGCACATGTCCGTCCGCGGCGGCGGTCGTGATATCCGTCAAACGTATTTCTCGATATAAGGTGGGTTTGCTCGGCGCCATAGTACAGCACCCGCGCTTCACGGCGCGCAACGTTCGGGATATCGGGAAACAACGGCAATAAGTCAAGGTTGGCGAAGGCTTGGCAGCCCCGTGAATGACCAATATGGCAATAGCAGCACACAGCCTGCAATGACCGGCTGTTCTCTCTTCTTGCCGCACTGGCTCGGCTCTACGACTGCGCCGTGGCTGACCTGGCCCTGGACGATCCGCTGAAGGCGATGGCCGCCCGCACGATGGAAGGCTGGCCCCGGCGGTTTTCGTGGTGACACTCAGCATGGACGCTAAGCAGGCTTGTGCGGTTTGTCACACACATGAGGGTTGGCGGAGCCAGGCCGCGCAAGCCTGCTTAGCTTTCTATATGCGCACTAACCTCTAGAGGTTTGCTTAGCATCCCAACCTTCATCGCCGCCGGCGAGGCCGACGCGTTCACGCCCTCTTCGCCTGCGGCTGAGCTTGCAGCCGGCAGACCGGACGCAGTGTTGCGGACCCGGGCCGGCGCTGGAACCTGCGGCCGCTGGAATAGCCGGAGCAGATCAACGCTATGCTTCTGCAGTAGCTCGGTGCAACCACCTCCGCCGTTGCGGCGTCCTGACAGGGATGAGCAGCTTGCCACCCAGCAGCATCGAGGACTATGCCCTGATCGGGGACTGCGCCACCGCGGCCCTAGTCGGGCGCGATGGAAGCATAGACTGGCTGTGCTGGCCCCGTTTCGACAGCGCCGCCTGCTTCGCCGCCCTCCTGGGCGGGCCGGAGCATGGCCGCTTCCAGCTTGCCCCGGCCGATGCCGTCCGGTCCATTAAACGCAGCTATCGGAACCGCAGCCTGGTGCTGGAAACACTGTTCGAGTGCGAGGGCGGGCAGGTCGCCTTGATTGATTTCATGGTGCCAGAGGCGCCGTGCGGCTCCCTCGTCCGCATCGTGGAGGGAAGGCGCGGCGCTGTGCCGATGCGGCTGGACCTCGCGCTGCGTTTTGACTACGGCATGTCCGTCCCCTGGGTCACGCGGCGGAAAGGCGGAAACGGCTTCGTCGCAATTGCCGGGCCGGAGCTGGTCATGCTGCGGACACCGGTCGAGCTGCATGGGCGGGACCTGCGGACCGTCGCCGAGTTCACCGTGCGGGAAGGGGACCGCGTGCCCTTCGTGCTGATGCACGGCCCGTCGCACCTGCCGCCGCCCATCAGCCTGGACGCCGACGACGCGCTGTATGCGACGGAGGAGTACTGGGCCAACTGGTCCGGACGCTGCACCTATCATGGGCCATGGGCGGAGGTGGTGCTTCGCTCGCTGCTGACGCTGAAGTGCCTGACCTACGCGCCCACCGGCGGCATCGTGGCCGCGCCCACTACGTCTCTTCCGGAGTCGCTGGGCGGGGTGCGGAACTGGGACTACCGTTTCTGCTGGCTGCGCGACGCTACCATCACCCTGTTCGCCTTCATGGCGGCTGGCTACACGGATGAGGCCAAGGCCTGGGCCGACTGGCTGCACCGCAGCATCGCCGGCAGCCCGGACCAGGTGCAGATCATGTATGGCATCGCCGGCGAACGGCGGCTGGAGGAGTCCGAGGTCTCCTGGCTGCCGGGCTATCAGGGCGCCGCCCCGGTGCGGGTCGGCAATGCCGCCGCGAAGCAGTTGCAGTTGGACGTGTATGGCGAGGTGATGGACGCCCTGCACCAGGCCCGCTCGGCCAAGCTGCTGACCAATCCGGAATCCTGGTCCCTGCAGTGCGCGTTGCTGGAGCACCTGGGGGAAATATGGCAGCAGCCGGACGAGGGTCTGTGGGAAACACGCGGCGGCCGCAGGCACTTCACGTTCAGCAAGGTCATGGCCTGGGTCGCCTTCGACCGCGGCATCAAGGACGCCGAGATGCACGGGCTGGAAGCGCCGTTGGACCGCTGGCGGCAGGTACGGGACCAGATCCACGCCACGGTCTGCCGGGACGGCTACGACAAGAAGCTGGGCAGCTTCACCCAAAGCTTCGGCGATACGGCGCTGGACGCGTCGCTGCTGCTGATACCCATCGTCGGCTTCCTGCCGCATGAGGATCCGCGGGTGCAGGGCACCGTGCAGGCCGTTGAGCGCGACCTGCTGGTGGATGGCTTCGTGCTGCGCTACCGGACGGAGGATGGCGGCGACGGGCTGCCGCAGGGTGAAGGCGCCTTCCTGGCGTGCAGCTTCTGGCTGGCGTCAGCCTGGCACATGCAAGGCCGGCATGCCGAGGCGAAGGCTTTGTTCGAGCGCCTACTGGGCTTGTGCAACGACGTGGGACTGCTCAGCGAGGAGTATGATCCCAGTGCTAAGCGTATGAGCGGCAACTTTCCGCAGGCGTTCAGCCATGTCGCGCTGATCACGACGGCGCTGACCCTGGCCGGCGAGGCGCAGGACCGAAAGGAGCCGATGCAGCAAGCGGCGGAGTAGCTACTCCGCCGGTACCGGTTCCGCCCGGATGCGCCGCCGGGTGCGTATGCCGGCCAGACGCTCCAGTGCCAGATAGACCACCGGCGTCGTGTAAAGCGTCAGTAGCTGCGATACGATCAGCCCGCCGCAGATCGCGATCCCCAGGGGCTGCCGGTACTCCGATCCCGTGCCGGTCGCCAGCGCCAGTGGCACCGCGCCCAGCAGCGCGGCCAGGGTCGTCATGATGATCGGACGGAACCGCTCGGCGCAGGCGTCCAGGATGGCCTGACGGGGCGTCAGGCCGCGCTCCCGCTCCGCTTCCAAGGCGAAGTCTATCAGCATGATCGCATTCTTCTTGACGATGCCGATCAGCAGCACGATGCCGATGATTGCCAGGACCCCAAGCTCCGACCCCGTCACCAGGATCGCCAACAGCGCGCCCAGCCCGGCGGGGGGCAGGGTGGACAGGATCGTCAGCGGGTGCAGCAGGCTTTCGTACAGGATGCCGAGCACGATGTAGATCGTGACGATGGCGGCCACCAGCAGGAAGGGCAGGGTGGACAGCGACTTCTGCAAGAACTGCGCGTTGCCGGCGAACTCCGTGCGGACGCTGTCCGGCAGACGCAGGTTGCTCGCGGTCTGCGTCACCAGGTTGATGGCGTCGCCTTGGGTAGTGCCGGGCATCAGGTTGAAGCTGATGCTGCTGGAGGGGAACTGGCCCTGGTGGCGCACCGCCAGCGGCGCCGTACTGCGCTCCATCTTCACGACGCTGGTGATCGGCACCTGGGCGCCGCCGGTGCCTGGCACCCATAGCCGGTCCAGTTGAACCGGGTCCAGCTGTAGCCCAGGCTCGGTTTCCAGCACGACGCGATACTGGTTGCGCTGGGTGTAGATGATCGAGACCTGGCGCTGCGAGTAGGCATTGTTCAGCGCGTTGTCTATCGAGGTGATGCTGACGCCCAGCCGTGCCGTCTTCTCCCGGTCAATGACCACGTCGGCCTGCGGCCCCGGCCGGTCCTGGTCGCTGTTCACATCCGTGATGCCCGGCGCCCGGCGCAGCGCCTCTTCCAGCCGGGTGGTCCAGGTTCGCAGCTCCGCCAGGTCCTGGTCCAGAACGACGAACTGGAACTGGGTGCCGCCGGACCGGCCGCCGGCACGCAGGTCCTGGGAGGAAAACAGGTAGGTCTCGATCCCCGCCATCTGCTGCAGCTTTGGCCGCAGCCGGGCCAGCACGGCCTCGCTGTTGATGCCGCGCTCGCTCAGCGGCTTGAGCGAGATGGTGAGCTGCCCGCGGTTGATGCTGGACCAGCCCGAGGTGATACCGATGGTGCTGCCGACGCTGTCTATCGCCGGGTCCTGCAGCAGCACGTCCACCACGCGCCGCTGCCGTTCTGTCATCGCGGCGAAGCTGATGTCCGGGCTGGCCGTGGTGCTGCCTTGCAGGAGGCCGGTGTCCTGGATCGGCAGGAAACCCTTGGGCACGTAGCGATATAGCTCGACGGTCCCCACGGAAATGCCGGCGGTGAGCAACAGCATCAGCCAGCCCCAGCGCAACGCCCAATCCAGGCTGCCGGTGTAGGCCCGCTGCATCCGGCCCAGCGCCCGGTCCACTGCGCCGTCAACGCGCCCCCAGATGCCGCGCGGTGGCCGGTGCGGCCCCATGAAGCGCCCGCACATCATCGGCGTGAGCGTAAGCGACACCACCGCCGAAACGCCGATGGCGATGGCGATCACCAGCGCGAACTCGTGCAGCAGCTTGCCCAGGATGCCGCCCATGAACAGGATCGGGATGAACACCGCCACCAGCGAAACGCTGATGCTGATGACGGTGAAGCCGATCTGCCGGGCGCCTGCCAGCGCCGCCTGCATCGGCGGCAGCCCGCGCTCCTGATGGCGGAAGATGTTCTCGATCATGACGATGGCGTCGTCCACGACGAAGCCGACCGAAATCGTCAGCGCCATGAACGAGAAGTTGTTAAGCGTGAACCCCAGCAAGTACATCGCCGCCAGCGTCCCAGCGATGCTGAGCGGCACCGTCACCGCCGCCGCCAAGGTCGGCACCAGCCGGCGCATGAACAGCGCCACCACCAGCAGCACCAGCGCGACGCTGATGAGGAACGTGCCTTCCACATCCGCAACGCTCGCGCGTATGGTCAGCGTGCGGTCGGTGATGGTGGTCACCCGTATGCCGGCCGGTATCCACTGCAGCAGTTGCGGCAGGGCGGCCTGCACGCGGTCCACGGTTTCGATGATGTTGGCGCCGGCGGTCTTGGTGATCGTCAGCAGGATCGCGGGATTGGTGCCCTCCCAAGCCGCCAGCTTGGTGTTGGCCACGCCGTCCATCACCTCGGCCACGTCGCCCAGCCGCACCGTCGCGCCGTTCACGCTTTTCAGCACCAGCGAGGCATAGTCCGCCGCCTGGGTGATCTGGCCGTTGAGCTGGATGGTCTCCGCCCGCTGCGGCCCCTGGAAGCCGCCGGTCGCGCCGTTCACGTTGGCGCTGCGTATGGCAGTGTAAACGTCCTGGCTGCTCAGCCCGGTTGCCCGCAGCGCCGCCGGGTTCAGCCGTACGCGCACGGCTGGCTTCTCGGCGCCGTTCACCTGCACCTGGCTCACGCCCTCGATCTGGCTCAGCCGCTGCGCCAGGATGGTGTCGGCGGCGTCGAACATCTGCGCGCGGTTCAGCGTGTCGGAGGTGAGCGACAGCGTCAGGATCGGCGCCTCGGCCGGGTTGAACTTGCGGTAATAGGGCCGGGTCGGCAGGTCGCTGGGCAGGTCGGTATAGGCGGCGTTGATGGCGGCCTGCACGTCATGCGCTGCACCCTCGATGGGCCGGTCTATGTCGAACTGCACAACGATGCTGGCGCTACCGGTGCTGCTGGTGCTGGTGATCTCGGTGACGCCCGGGATCTCACCAAGGCGGCGTTCCAGCGGGGCGGAGATGCTGGCGGCCATCGTCTCCGGGTCGGCACCGGGGCGTCCGGCGAACACCACAATGGTGGGGATGTCCACACTGGGCAGCGGCGCGACCGGCAGGAACTGCACGGCGACCAAGCCCGTCAGCAGCAGGCCGATGGCCAGCAGGAAAGTGGCGACGGGCCGGTGGATGAACGGCGCGGAGATGTTCATCGTGGCGCCATGCCGAAACCGCGAGTTGGAGCCAGTGCTGCGCCACTCCCTCTCCCCCCGGGAGAGGGTCGGGGTGAGGGAAGCAGCAGGAACGGACGCCAACCAGCACTGGAACGGTCGGACCTTAGGGTGGCAACGGTGGTCCGTGCGGCCTTTCCCTCACCCCAACCCTCTCCCGGAGGAAGAGGAAGCAGGACCTCGTGCCCCTGCATCACTCCGCCGCCGCCAGCCGCGGCACCGCGAAGCGCAGCCGCAGCCGCTCGAACGCCAGGTAAATCACCGGCGTCGTGTAGAGCGTCAGCACCTGGCTCAGCAGCAGCCCGCCCACAATCGTCAGGCCCAGCGGATACCGCAGCTCGGACCCGGTGCCGCGCTCCAGCACCAGCGGCAGCGCGCCCAGCAACGCCGCGGCTGTCGTCATCATAATTGGACGGAACCGCAGCAGACAGGCCTCGGTAATAGCGTCCAACGGCGACAGCCCGCGGTCCCGCTCCGCCTCCAACGCGAAGTCTATCATCATGATCGCGTTCTTCTTCACGATCCCCATCAGCAGCACGATCCCGACCAGTGCCACCAGCGATAGGTCCTGCCCGGCCAACAGCAACGCCAGCAGCGCGCCGATGCCGGCCGACGGCAGGGTGGACAGGATGGTGACCGGGTGGATCGTGCTCTCATACAGCACGCCCAGCACGATGTAGATCACGACCACCGCCGCCAGGATCAAATACGGCTCGGACGCCAGGCTGCTCTGAAACTCCGCCGCATCGCCGGAGTAGCTGCCGACGATGGTGGAGGGCAGGCCCATCGTCCGCTCCGCCTCAGCAACCGCCGCGACGGCATGGCTCAGGCTGGCGCCCGGCGCCAGGTTGAAGCTCAGTGTGATCGCCGGGAACTGGCTCTGGTGCGTGATGGCCAGCGGCGCCGTTCCCCGGCTGATCGTCGCGATGGCCGACAACGGCACTTGCGCCCCAAGCAGTCCCGGCACACGCAGCCGCAACAGCGAGTGCGGGTCGGCCTGCCAGTCCTCGTTCGCCTCCAGGATCACGCGATACTGGTTGGATTGGCTGAAGATCGTGCTGATCTGCCGCTGGCCAAAGGCGTCATACAGCGTGTCCTGCACTTCCTGCATGGACACACCCAGGCGCATGGCGGCGTCCCGGTCCACCTCGATCCGGGTGGCAAGACCGTCTGTCTGCTGGTCGCTGGTCACGTCCTGCAAGTCTGCCATCTCAGCCAACCGTCCCTGCAAGCGCGGCGCCCATCGAGCCAGCTCGTCGGCATCCGTGTCCATCAGCGTATACTGGAACTGCGTACGGCTGATCCGGGTGCCGATTTGGATGTCCTGCACCGGCTGCATGAACACCGACATCCCCGGCGTCCCGCTCATCGCACGCTGCAGGCGTGCGATCACGGCCGGCGCCGGGTCGCGCTCCCGCCGGGGCTTGAGGGTGATGGTGATGCGGCCAGTGTTGGGCGTGGCGTTGATCGCGCCGGCGCCAACGAAGGACACTACGCCCGCTACCGCCGGGTCGCGCTGCGCTGCCTCCGCCAAGCCCGTCTGCAGCGCCGCCATGCGCGGGATGGACGCGCTTTGCGCCGCCTCAGTCACCGCGACGATCACGCCGGTGTCCTGCTGCGGCAGGAACCCCTTCGGCGTCACGATATACAGCGCAACAGTGCCGAACAGCGTGCCGACGGCCACCAGCAGCACCAGCCCTTGATGCCGCAGCGCCGTGCGCAGGGTTCGGCGATACAGCCGCGTGGTCAGCAGGAACCCGCGCTCGAACCATCCCGTCAGCCAGTTCGGGCGCTCATCCGCACGCAGGAAGCGGCCGCACATCATGGGCGTGAGGGTCAGCGACACAACCGCCGAGACGATGACCGATGTGCTGAGCACCACCGCGAACTCGTTGAACAGGCGGCCGACCACGCCGGTCATGAACAGCAGCGGGATGAACACCGCGACCAAGCTGATCGTGAGCGACACGATGGTGAAGCCGATCTGCGCCGCGCCCTTGTAGGCAGCAACCAGAGGCTTCTCCCCATCCTCGATGTAGCGGACCACGTTCTCGATCATCACGATGGCGTCGTCCACAACGAAGCCAGTCGCAACCGTGAGCGCCATAAGCGACAGGTTGTCCAGGCTGTAGCCGCACAGCGCCATGATCCCGAACGTGCCGATCAGCGACAGCGGCAGCGCCACCGCCGGGATCATCGTCGCCCGTGCGCTGCGCAAAAACAGGAAGATCACGCCCACCACCAGCACGATGGACAGCACGAGGGTGTATTCCACGTCCGCGACCGAGGCCCGTATGGTCTCGGTCCGGTCAGTCACGACCGTCATCGTAATCCCGGCGGGCATGGAGTTCTGCAGCGCCGGCAGCGCCTCCCTGAGGGAGGCGACGGTGCTGACGATGTTGGCGCCGGGCTGGCGCTGGATGTCCAGCACCACGGCAGGCGTGCCGTTATACCATCCGGCCACCCGGTTGTTCTCGACGCCGCCGATCACGCTGCCCACGTCGGACAGGCGCACCGGAGCATTGTTCTTGTAGGTGATCACCAAGTCCCGGTAGGCGTCCGGCGTCACAAGCTGGTCGTTGGCACCCAGGGCATATGCCTGGCGCGGCCCGTCGAACCCGCCCTTGGCGCCGTTCACGTTGGCTGCGGCGACGGCGGTCCGCACGTCCTCCAACGACAGGCCGTAGGCGGCGACCCGCGCCGGGTCCAGCCGTACGCGGACGGCGGGCCGCAGCCCACCCTGGACCGACACCTTGCCCACCCCGTCAATCTGGCTCAGCTTCGGCTGCAGCAACGTGTCCGCGGCGTCGCTGATGCGGTCCATGGTGATGGTGTCGCTGGTCAGCGCCAGCGATAGGATCGGCGCATCCGCCGGGTTCACCTTCGCATAGATCGGCGGATAGGGCAGAGTGGTCGGCAGGGTGCCGGACGCGGCGTTGATCGCGGCCTGAACGTCCTGCGCGGCGCTGTCCAACCGGCGGTTCAGGTTGAACTGCAGGGTGATCTGGCTGGTGCCCTCGCTGCTGGTGCTCGTCATCACCTGCAGGCCGGTAATCTGGCCGAACTGCCGTTCCAGCGACGCGGTGATCAGCGTCGCCACCGTGTCCGGCCCGGCGCCGGGCAGTTGCGTCGTGACCTGGATGGTCGGGAAGTCCACCGTCGGCAGTGCCGATACCGGCAGCGCCCGGTAGCCCATCAGACCGCCCAGCAGCACCGCCGCAGCGAGCAGCCAGGTGGCAATGGGCCGCGCGATGAAGGGGGCGGAGATATTCACCCGTTGCCCGCTGTGCGCCGCCGCCCACTGCCGCCTGTGCCCGGCGCATTGCGCTCCCGCGTTATGGCGTCCGGCGCGTTGCCGTCTGGCCCGGCCACGGCGACCTTTGCACCCTCCGTCAAGCGCTGGGCGCCGTCGGTGACGACCTGTTCACCCGCCGCCACGCCTTCGGCAATGACGCTGATGCCGTCATCCTCATGGCCCACTTTCACCTGGCGGCGCTGCGCCTCGCCGGCCCCGTTGACGACATAAAGGTATGACCCCCGCGGACCCCGCTGCACCGCGGCAGTGGGCACGGTGGTCACCCCGCGCAGCGTCTGGGCCAGCATGCGCACATTCACGAACCCACCGGGCCAGAGCAGCAGCTTGTCGTTGGGGAACGTGGCCTTCAGCTTGATGGTGCCAGTCGCCGGGTCCACCTGGTTGTCCAGCACCGCAAGCTGGCCGTGGTCCAGCGGGTTCGCGGCATCGCCGCCCTGGCGCAGCGCCAGCACCGCTGGCGTCCCGTCCTCCATCGCCGCGGCCACGGCCGGCAGGGCCTGCTGCGGCAAGGTGAACACGACCGAAATCGGTTTCAACTGCGTCAGGACCGTAAGCGGCAGCAGGTCCGTTGCGCGCACCAAGTTCCCTGCATCCACCTGGCGGATGCCGACCCGGCCGTCTATCGCCGCCGTTATGGTGGTATAACCCAGGTTGGTCCGCGCCGTGTCTATCTGCGCCTGGTCGCCGCGCACCTGCGCCTCCATCTGCGCGGCTTGGGCGCGGGCCGTGTCCACCTGCTGCCCGCTGCTATACTGCCCGGCGGCGAGCTTGGCGTAGCGGCCGACGTCCAGCCTTGCGTTAGCGAGGTTGGCCTCGTCCTGCTGCTTCTTGGCGGTCGCGGCGTCCAGGCTGGCCTGATACGACCGGGGGTCTATCCGCGCCAGCACATCGCCCGCCTTGACGTTTTGGCCCTCCTGGAACCGGACCTCGATCAGCGGCCCGTCCACGAAAGGGCGGACCTGCACTTGGTTGAACGCCTGCACCGTGCCCAGCCCATCCAGCCAGACCGGCACGTCCCGTTGCTCGCTGCGGGCGGTCAGTACCGGGATCGGGGTGCCGTCCGACGCGCCGCGCCGCCGGCTCCCGCCGCGTGCCGGCGTGCCGCTGACGGCGGCCTCAGCCGCCGGCTGCTCCCGCACGACGTACCAGTAATAGGCGCCGCCGCCGGCCGCGCCCAGCAGCAGCAGGATCAGCACGAAGCGCTTCATGACCCTACCCCCGGGGCGCCGCCGGACCAGCCGCCACCGAGCGCCTTGTAAAGGTTCACCAGCGCCTGGAACCGCGTCAGCCGCACCTGCGTGAGCAGGTCGAGGTCGTTATAAAGGGTAGTCTGCGTGTTGAGCGACGTAATGATGTCTATGGTCCCTGCTTCAAGCTGCGCCCGCGCGATGTCCGCCGAACGCTGCGCCACGGCGACGGCCTGACGCTCCAGCCGTTCCTGTTCCGTCGTGAAGCGCAGCGCCGTCAGCGCCTGCTCAACATCGGTAAAGCTCTGCAGCGTCGCCCTGCGATAGCCGGCCAGCAACTCGTCATAACGGCCCTTGGCCTGATTGAACTGGCCGCGCTTCAAGCCGTTGTCAAAGATGGTCTGCGTAAGGTTTGCGGCAAGCTGCGCCACCACCGTTCCCGGCCCCGTGATGGTGCTGAGCGCAGCCGAAGTCAGCCCACCGGATGCAGTCAACTGCACCGATGGGAAGAATGCCGCCCGTGCCGCCCGTACGTTGGCGTTCTCCGCCTGCAGCTGCGCCTCGGCGTTGGCGACATCGGGGCGCCGGGCCAGCAGCTCGCTCGGCAGGCCCGGCGCCACCAGCGGCACCGGCAGCTTCTCCAGCGAGCCGCCCTTCACGTCCAGCCGCTCCGGCGGCAGGCCGGTCAGGAGGCCGAGGCCGATGCGCTGCTGCTCGACGTTGTTGCGGAAATTCGGGATCACCGCCCGCTGCCCGGCCACCAGCGCCTCCTGCTGCGACACGTCCAGTGCATTTGCGGTGCCGACGGTAAGCCGTGCACGGAATGCGGCCAGTACCCGCTCGGCGTCGTGCAGATTGCGTTCCGCCACCCGCAGCCGGTCCTGTGCCGCCAGGACCTGAAAGTAAGTGTTGGCGACAGAGGTCACGACCGTCAGAGCCACCGTTTCCTGGTCGAACCGGGTGGCGACGGCGCTGGCCTGCGCCGCCTCTGCCAGCGCGCGGTTGCGGCCCCAGAAGTCCACGTCGTAGGACACCTGCAGGCTCGTGCTGTAGGTGCGGAAGTCGAAGTAATGCTGGGCGTTGCTGCTGGTGCTGGCGCCGGTCCCAGTAAGGGCCGCGCCCGTCACCGGGTCTATGGCCGTGGCGAAGCTGCGGCTGAAGCCGCTGGAGCGGCTGGTCCCGGTGCCGCTGCGCTGATAGGTGTCGCCGGCCACGCCGTTCACCGCCGGCAGCAGCGGCGCGCCGCTGATCCGCACCTGGGCGTCGGCCTGCACGATCCGCGCTGCCGCGGCAGCTAGGTCAGTGTTGTAGGCCCGGGCGGTGGCGATCAGCCCATCCAGCTCCGCCGACCGGAAGTTGCGCCACCATTCCCGCGGAGGCCACGCTGCCGCCGCAGTGTCTGCCGTCGCGCGGAAGGCGGCCGGCACGTCCAGCCGCGGACGCTCATAATCCGGGCCAAGCGAGCAACCAGCCAACAAAGCCGCTGCCGCCGGGATCATCCGCCACCTCACCGCCGCCCCGGCCGGAGCGACGCCTCTGCCAGCCGGGTGCGACCTTCCGGCGACAGCCCGCCGATGGCGGACAGCAGGCTGTCGCCGAAGCGGTTGCTGGTCTCGATCCAATGGGCCTGCCAGTTGTGCATCCGGTCACGCACCACGGCCTCGTCATAGGGCTGCTGCGCGATCGCTTGGGACAATTGCTCCCGCGACTCGTCCATCTGGCGCCGGGCCAGGTCATACCAGGGCCGCTCATGCGCGAGCGTCGTGCGGAACCGGGTGGCGTCGGCGTCGGGCAGGGCGCTGGCCATACGTTCCACCACGCCGTCCAGTCCGGGCGCGCCAGGGCTGCGATGCATGGTGAGGTGCGCGGCAATCAGCGCACCGGCAAACAGGTTGCCCGCGAGCGAAAGCCACAGCACGCGGGTACGCCAAGGTTCGCGAAGCCAGATCATCGGACGTAACCTGTCAGCAATCATCAGACGCCACTACAGGCTGCTGGCAACCGTCACCGATTGCACCGCCACGAAACCATCGGCAGCGTCCGTGCCGGAGTCCGCACTAATGTCCAAGGCCGCCACAGCTCCCAGATAAAGCCCGGCCGCAGTGCAAGCCGCCAAAACGCCCCATCGGACCGCAAACGTCAGCGGTGGGAGCTGCGATAAGGCGCACTCCAACGCTCCTTGCATTCGCATCAGGGCGCAACGGTCGGGTGGGGCGGGATCAGCCTCATCGCGTGCCAGGGCATCAGCCAGCACGGCGCGGGCGGCTGGGCTGCCGCGCAGCAGGGCGACCGCAGCCGACCGGTCCGCCTGCGGCCAGTCGGCAATGACCGTGCCCCGAGTACACAACGCCCAATCAAGGCGACGGGGGGTCATGCGCCATGCGCCTCAAGATAGGCGCGAAGCACTTTCCGGCCACGGTGCAGCAGCCCCTCCAGCGCACGGGTGGATACGCTCAGGGCACGGGCGGCGTCCTGCCCCGACCAGCCCTCGCCATACGTCAGCGCGATGGCCGTGCGCTGCCGGTCGGGCAGAGTTGCAATGGCCTGCGCCAGCAGCCCCTCGCGCTCCCGCAGGATCAGCGCGGCGTCGGCGGCAGGTGCAGGGTCAGCCAAGTCCTCCGGCATGGCGCCGCCCGGGCGGACGGCACGCAGACGGTCTATGGCCGCGTTGACGGCGATCCGGTGCAGCCAGGTGCTGACGGCTGCCTGCTTGGGATCGTAGGAACCGGCCCGGGTCCAAGCGCGCAGCAGCGCATCCTGTGCCACGTCCTCCGCCGCTGCCGGGTCGCCGAGCACGCGCAACGCAGCCCGGCGCAGGCGCAGCAAGTAGCGCGCCGCCAAGGCATCGAACGCAGCATAGTCGCCTGCCGCAGTACGGGCCATCAGCAGGTCGTCGGGAACGTCGTCTTGCATTGGGGCAGGGGGCCTGATGAGTTGCGCTGGATACGTGCCGCCGCCCGCAACCCCACGACGACCGGCGTCAAGCCGGCATCGAGGCGAGGATCCGCTCAGCCAACTTGAGATGGGGCCGGTCAATCATCTTTCCATCCAGGGCAAACACTCCGGCCCCGGGCCGTGCAGCAAAGCCGGCCTGCACCGCCCGCGCCCAGGCCGTGCGCTCAGCCGAAGGGGTGAAGGCCGCGTTCACCGGCGCGACCTGATCGGGATGGATGCACAGCTTGCCGGCAAACCCGTCGCGGGCCGCCATCCCCGCCTCGACCGCAAGTCCCACCCTATCGCGCGGGTCCGGCCAGGGCGTGTCCAGCGCCGCAACGCCTGCGGCCGCCGCGGCGGTGACCGTTTGCGCGCGGGCGGCAGCGACCGGCGCTGCCAAGCGGCCATCTCCGGCGCGCGGGCTGATGCCAAGGTCGGCCGAAAGGTCCTCTGCCCCGAAGCACAATCCCAGCAGCCGGGCCGGTGCGCCGGTATAGTCCATTCGCATCAGCGACGCCGCGGTCTCCGTGACCAGGGCAAGCACGCCGATGCCGCCAACCGGCAGCCCGGCCGTGGTTTCCAAAGCTTCCAGGTGATGATCCAGCGCGTGCAGGTCGTCCAGGCTGCTGCACTTCGGCAGCATCACGGCTGCCGGCCGGACCGGGACGGCGGCGGCCAAGTCCAGGAGATACCAGGGCGTGCCGCGCGGGTTGACGCGTATGACGATGCCGGGACGGGACAGCGCCGGCACTGCCGCGGCAACGGCGGCCCGGGCAGCATCCTTGCCCTCGGGCGCCACGCTGTCTTCCAGGTCCAGCACCACGCCATCTGCCGGGCTGGCAGCGGCCTTTTCGATCTTGCGGGCGCTATCGCCCGGGGCGAACAGCAGGCTGCGGAGCCTCATGGGTGCGGGCACTGGCATCCTCCGGTCGGGCGCAGCCTGCCCTGACCCGCCGCAAGGCATCCGTAACGATTGGCAAGCGCAGCCCGTGTTAATCCATGCATCAATCTTGCGCCGAATGTGCCGATATGCAAAGCAGGTGGGCAAGGATTGCAAAAAACGGGGAGCGTCGCGGTGGGGGCTGCAGGGCCAGGCGCCATTCTTGAAACGTCGGGCATGACGCGGGAATTCCGCGGCTTCATCGCCGTGAACAACGTGGACCTGAAGGTCCAGGAGGGGACGATCCACGCCCTGATCGGCCCCAACGGCGCCGGCAAGACCACCTGCTTCAACCTGCTGACCAAGTTCCTGGCGCCGACGCGCGGCACCATACGGTTCAAGGGCCAGGACATCACCGGGCAGAAGCCGGCCGACGTGGCCCGGCTGGGCCTGGTGCGGTCGTTCCAGATTTCCGCGGTGTTCCCGCATTTGACGTCGCTGGAGAACGTGCGCCTGGCGCTGCAGCGCGCCCGCGGCAGCTCGTTCGACTTCTGGCGGTCAGAAACGCTGCTCCGCCAATACGACGACCGTGCCCGCGCCCTGCTGGCCGACGTGGGCCTGTCCGAATACGAGGAGACGCAGGCGGCGCTGCTCCCCTATGGCCGCAAGCGCGCGCTGGAAATCGCCACCACCCTGGCGCTGGAGCCGACCATGCTCCTGCTCGACGAGCCGACGGCCGGCATGACGCACGAGGACGTGGACCGCGTGGTCGCCCTGATCCGCCGCATCCGCGCCGGCCGCACCATCCTGATGGTCGAGCACAACCTGAGCGTCGTCGAGGGCCTGTGCGACCGCATCACCGTACTCGCCCGCGGGCAAATCCTGGCGGAGGGCGACTACGCCGAAGTCAGCCGCAACCCCGACGTGGTCGCCGCCTACCTGGGGTCTCCCGATGCTTGACGCCGCCGCACCCGCCAACGCCGCCATGCTGCAGGTTTCCGGCCTGGAAGCCTGGTATGGCGAAAGCCACGTCCTGCACGGCGTGGACTTCCAGGTCGGCGAGGGCGAGGTGGTCGTGCTGCTGGGCCGCAACGGCGCCGGCAAGACTACCACCATGAAAAGCATCATGGGCCTGGTGCCGCGCCGCCGCGGCAGCATCCAGTTCCGCGGCCACGAGACCATCGCGATGCGTCCGGACGGCGTCGCCCGCGCCGGCATCGCCATCTGCCCGGAGGAGCGCGGCATCTTCTCCAGCCTGAACGTCACCGAGAACCTGATGCTGCCGCCGCAGATCGCGCCGGGCGGCATGAGCGTGGCCGAGATCTACACGCTGTTCCCCAACCTGAAGGAGCGCGCGGGCAGCCAGGGCACCAAGCTGTCGGGCGGCGAGCAGCAGATGCTCGCCATCGGCCGCATCCTGCGCACCGGTGCCCGGCTGCTCTTATTAGATGAGCCGACCGAGGGCCTGGCGCCGGTCATCGTGCAGCAGATCGGCAAGACGATCCGCGAGATCAAGGCGCGCGGCTACACCGTGCTCCTGGTCGAGCAGAACTTCCGCTTCGCCGCTACCGTCGCCGACCGCCACTACGTGATGGAGCATGGGCGCATTATAGACATGATCCACAACAGCGACCTGTCCGCCAACATGGACAAGCTGCACGACTACCTCGGCGTCTGACGCCCGGACCGCATGGAGACGACTGCATGACCCTGTCCCGCCGCACCCTGATCGGGTCCGCCGCCGCACTCCCGGTCCTGGGCGCCCGCCGCGCCCGCGCGCAGGCCAACACGCTCAAGGTCGGCGTGCTGACCGACCTGTCCGGCGCCTACCGGGACCTGGGCGGCCCGGTGTCGGTCGCCGCCGCACAGCAAGCGGTCGAGGAGTTCGCCAGCAAGGGCTTCACGGTGGAGGTCGTGCAGGCCGACCACCAGAACAAGACCGACGTCGGCGCCGGCATCGCCCGGCAGTGGTTCGACCGGGACGGCGTGGACCTGATTGTGGACGTACCCAACAGCGGCGTCGGCCTGGCCATCGCCGGCGTCGCGAAGGACAAGAACAAGGCCTACATGAACTCCGGCTCCGCCACGTCGGACCTTACAGGGTCGCAGTGCAACGCCAACACCATCCATTGGACCTACGACACCTATGAGTTGGCGAAGTCCACCGGCTCCGCCGCGGTGAAGGCCGGCGGCGACACCTGGTTCTTCATCACCGCCGACTACGCCTTCGGCACCGCGCTGCAGCGCGACACGACGGAGTTCGTGACCGCAGCCGGCGGCAAGGTGGTCGGCAGCGTCCGCTACCCGTTCCCCGGCACGACCGATTTCTCCTCCCTGCTGCTGCAGGCGCAGTCGTCGGGGGCCAAGATCCTCGGCCTGGCCAACGCCGGGACCGACACCATCAACAGCATCAAGCAGGCGCAAGAGTTCGGCATCTCGCAGAGCATGAAGCTCGCCGGGCTGCTGGTGTTCATCAGCGACGTCCACGCCATTGGGCTGGAGATCGCCCAGGGCCTGCTGCTGACCAACAGCTTCTACTGGGACGCCAACGACCGTACCCGCAAGTTCGCCGAGCGATTCAAGCCCAAGGCACCCACGGTGCGCCCGACGATGGTGCAGGCCGGGGTCTATGCAAGCGTGCTGCACTACCTCAAGACCACTGCCGATAGGGGCGTTCCCTTCATGAAGGCCGACGGCGCCGCTGCCGTGTCGGCAATGAAGGCAATGCCGACCGACGACGACTGCTTCGGCCAAGGCAGCATCCGGCCAGACGGGCGCAAGCTGTCGCCGGCCTACCTGTGGGAGGTCAAGAAGCCCGGCGAGAGCAAGGGTCCCTGGGACTACTACAAGCTCGTCGCGACAACCCCTGCAGACCAAGCCTTCCGCCCGCTCGACAAGGGCGGCTGCTCCCTCGTTCACGCCTGATCCTCAACCCATTGGAACCCCAATGACCCTCGACCGCCGCACCCTGCTTGCCGCTGCTGCCGCCGCGCCGCTGATCGGCAGGGCACGGACGGCCCGTGCCCAGGGGTCGAACACCCTCAAGATCGGCGTGCTGACCGACCTGTCCGGCCCCTACCAGGACCTGGCCGGGCCGCTCGCCGTCAGCGCGGCGCGGCTGGCGACCGAGGATTTCGGCATGGCCGGCAAGGGCTGGACCGTCGAGATCATCCAGGCCGACCACCAGAACAAGGCCGACATCGGCGCCGGCATCGCCCGGCAGTGGTATGACCGGGACGGCGTGGACATCATCGTCGAGGTCGCCAACAGCGCCGTCGCCCTGGCCGTGGCCGGCGTCGCCAAGGACAAGAACAAGGTCTATATCAACTCCGGTGCGGCATCCTCCGACCTGACGGCGGCCAACTGCAACGCCAACACGATCCACTGGGCTTACGACACCTACATGCTTGCCAAGTCCACTGGCGGCGCGATGGTGAAGGCGGGCGGCGACAGTTGGTTCTTCATCACCGCCGACTACGCCTTCGGTGCGGCATTGCAGCGCGACGTGACGGGCTTCGTCACCGAGGCCGGCGGCAAGGTGGTCGGCGGCATCAAGTATCCGTTCCCCGGCACGACTGACTTCTCCTCCCTGCTGCTGCAGGCGCAGGCGTCGGGCGCCAAGGTGCTGGGCATCGCCAACGCCGGGGCGGACACGATCAACACGATCAAGCAGGCGCACGAGTTCGGCGTCCAAAAGACGATGAAGCTGGCGGGGCTGCTGGTGTTCCTGTCCGACGTCCATTCGATGGGGCTGGAAACGGCGCAGGGCATCGTGCTGACCAACAGCTTCTATTGGGACATGAACGACCGCACCCGCGCCTTCGCCGAACGCCTGAAGCCGAAGGCGCCGGCCCAGCGCCCGACGATGGTGCAGGCCGGCGTATATTCCTCCGTGCTGCACTACCTCAAGGCCGCAGCCGACAAGGGCGTGCCGTTCATGAAGGCGGACGGTGCCGCAACGGTCCTGGCGTTGAAGGCCATGCCGACCTCGGATGACTGCTTCGGCCCTGGCAGCATCCGGGCGGACGGACGCAAGATACACCCCTCCTACCTGTGGGAAGTGAAGACCCCTGCCGAGAGCAAGGGGCCGTACGACTACTATAAACCCATAGCCAGCACCCCTGCCGACCAGGCGTTCCGCCCGCTCGGCAAGGGTGCCTGCGCGTTGCCCGGCGCATAGGAGCGCACGCCATGACCCTCGACCGCCGCACCCTGCTCGCCGCCGCAGCGGCAACCCCGCTGCTGGGCCGCCGCGCCCGCGCCCAGGCGCGGCCGCTCCGCATAGGCGTGCTGAACGACCAGACCGGCCCGTACCGCGACATCGGCGGCCAGTTGTCGGTCAACGCCGTGCGGCAGGCCGTGGCCGAATCCACCGCCGGCCTACAAGTCGAGGTCCTGTCCGCCGACCATCAGAACAAGCCCGATATCGGCGTCGGCATCGCCCGGCAATGGTATGACCAGGAGGGCGTGTCGCTGATCTTGGACGTACCCACCAGCTCCGTGGCGCTCGCTGTCAACAGCGTCGCCAAGGAAAAGAACCGTGCCTACATCAACACCGGTGCTGCCACCTCCGACCTGACGGGAGTGCAGTGCACGCCCAGCACGATCCACTGGTCCTACGACACCTACATGCTGGCGCGCAGCACCGGCGGCGCGATGGTCGCGGCTGGCGGCGATAGCTGGTATTTCCTGACCGCCGACTACGTGTTCGGGCAGCAGCTCCAGCGCGACACGACCAAGTTCGTGACCGAAGGCGGCGGCAAGGTCGCCGGCGCGTCGCCATATCCGTTCCCCGGCACGACGGACTTCTCCTCCTTCCTGCTGTCGGCGCAGGGCAGCGGCGCCAAGGTGCTGGGCCTGGCCAACGCCGGGGCGGACACGGTCAACAGCATCAAGCAGGCGCATGAGTTTGGCCTGACGCCCAAGATGAAGATCGCGGCACTGCTGATGTATATCGCCGACGTCCACGGCCTCGGCCTGGAAACGGCGCAGGGGCTATTCCTGACCGAGAGCTTTTACTGGGACATGAACGACCGCACTCGCGCCTTCACCAAGCGGTTCCAGGCGCGTATGCCGGGCATCTGCCCGAACATGACCAACGCCGCCTGCTACTCCGGCACGCTGCATTTCCTCAAGGCGGCGCAGGCCCTCGGCGGCGCGGCCAAGGCGCTGGACGGCGCCGCGGTGGTCGCGCAGATGAAGGCCATGCCGACCGACGACGACGCCTATGGCCCCGGGAGCATCCGGCAGGACGGGATGGCGATGTTCCCGTCCTACCTGTTCGAGGTGAAGGCCCCGTCCGAGAGCAAGTATCCCTGGGACTACTTCAAGCAGGTCGTCGCCACCCCGGCAGACAAGGCATGGAAGCCGCTGGCCGACGGCGGTTGCCCGCTGGTCCGGACCTAGCACCGATGTCCGCGACCACCGCCCCGTCGGTCCGGCCCTTGGGCGAGCGGCTGCCGCTCCGCACCATCGGCGTGGTCGCCGGCATCGCCGTGCTGCTGTATGTGCTGAACGCCACCGGCACGATCCGGCTGTACCGGCCGCTGCCGGCGATCCTGGGACAGTTGTCCCTGGGCCTGATCAACGGAGCGTTCTACGCGCTGCTGTCCCTTGGCCTGGCCGTGATCTTCGGCATGCTGAACATCATCAACTTCGCCCACGGCGCGGTGTTCATGCTGGGCGCCTTCACCGCCTGGGCGCTGGCCTCGCCCGCGATCTGGCTGCCCATGATGGGCCTGTCCGCGCCGGACTGGCTGCAGATGGGCTACTGGCCCGCCCTGATCGTCGCACCGCTGATCGTAGGCCTGTTCGGCTTGGCCCTGGAAAAGACCATCATCAGCCGGCTCTATAAGCTGGACCACCTGTATGGCCTGCTGCTGACCTTCGGCCTGGCGCTGATCCTGGAGGGGCTGGTGCGCAACCAGTTCGGCAGCTCCGGGCTGCCCTACCGCATCCCGCAGGCGCTGTCCGGGCCGGTGGACCTCGGCTTCATGTTCATGCCGAAGTACCGGCTGTGGGTCGTGGTGGCCGCCGCCGGCATGTGCCTGTTCACCTGGCTGCTGATCGAGAAGACCCAGCTCGGCGCACGGCTGCGCGCCGCGACGGAGAACCCTGGCCTGGTGCAGGCCTTCGGCGTCAACGTGCCGCGGATGATCAGCCTGACCTATGCCGGCGGCATCGCGCTGGCGGCCTTCGCCGGCGTGCTCGCGGCACCGATCTACTCGGTCAATCCCAACATGGGGTCGGTGTTCATCATCAAGGTGTTCGCCGTCGTGGTGATCGGCGGCATGGGCAGCATCCTGGGCAGCATCGTCACCGGCTTCATGCTGGGCATCGTCGAAGGGCTGACCAAAGTTTACTACCCGCAAGGTTCGGAAACCGTCATATTCGTCGTCATGGTCATCGTTCTGCTGGCCCGGCCCGCCGGGCTGTTCGGGAAGGCGGCGTAGCATGGGCGTCACCACCATCCACCCGGCTGCCGCGCCGGTGCGTCCGTTCAACCTGCTGGGGTTCAGCAGCGCGCAAGCCTGGGCGCTGCTTCTGCTGGTGGCGCTGATCATCGCCTTCCCCTGGCTGATCTACCCCGTGTTCCTGATGAAGCTGCTGTGCTTCGCCCTGTTCGCCTGCGCCTTCAACCTGCTCATCGGCTTCGTCGGGTTGATGAGCTTCGGCCATGCCGCCTACTTCGGCCTCGGCAGCTACGTCTCGGCCTGGACCGCGAAGACCTGGGGCCTGACGCCGGAAGTCGCGGTGCTGCTCGGCGGCCTGACCGGCGCCGCCCTGGGCCTGGCGTTCGGCTGGCTGGCGATCCGGCGCCAGGGCATCTACTTCGCCATGATCACGCTGGCGCTGGCGCAGATGAACTACTTCTTCTGCCTGCAGGCGCCGTTCACCGGCGGCGAGGACGGCATCCAGCAGGTGCCGCGCGGCGCGCTGTTCGGCGTGTTCTCGCTGCGCGGCGACATGGCGATGTATGCCTTCACCGCGGTCGTGTTCATGCTGTGCTTCCTGCTAATTCACCGCATCGTCCACTCGCCGTTCGGCCAGGTGCTGAAAGCGATCCGCGAGAACGAGCCGCGGGCCACCTCGCTCGGCTACCGCACCGACGACTACAAGCTGATTGCCTTCGTGCTCAGCACCTTCATCGCCGGCATCGCCGGCGGCACCAAGGCGCTGGTGTTCGGCATCGCCACGCTGACCGACGTCAACTACGCTATGTCCGGCGAGGTCGTGCTGATGAACCTGCTGGGCGGCATGGGCACCATCTTCGGCCCGGTAGTCGGCGCTGGCATCATCGTCTGGACCGAAAGCGCGCTGTCCGGCTTCGGCTCGCTGGTGACTGTCGCCCAGGGCTTCATCTTCGTCATCTGCGTGCTGGCGTTCCGCCGGGGCATCGTGGGCGAGATCGCCGCGAGGCTGCGCGTCACCCTGTAGCCGCACGGCAACGCACGGCAGCAGAATCGGCAGGGCAGGCCTCTGGCACGGGGCAGTAGCAGAAACTTTAGCAACCCGGGCCTATGATTCTGGGTTATGCTGCACTGCACAATCGAGCTGGATGCCATGCCCCTCCTCCGTGCCGGCACCACAGGACGCTTTCGCCCAGCTAGCCTGTTCCGGCCTGACTCCGTTGCCGTAATTGGCGCGGGCGCTCCCATGGGCGCCACCGTGATGCACAACCTGCTGGCCGGCGGCTACAAGGGAGCGATCCTGCCGGTTCAGGACGGCGTCACCGCCGTGGGCGGCGTCCTGGCCTATCCCAACGTGCCATCGCTCCCCGTTGCTCCGGACCTCGCAGTGATTGCATCTGAGGCCGGCAGTGTTCCCGCCGTACTGCTCGCCCTGGCGGCGCGCGGCACCTTCGCCGCGGCGTGCCTGACGCCGGTGCCGGGCCTGGTGACGGCGGCCTGGGCGGCAGGCGTCCGGGTTATGGGTCCCAGCGCTTTCGGCCTGATCGTGCCGGGCATCGGCCTGAACGCCTCCACCGCGCACCTGCAGCCAGGGGTGGGCAAGGTGGCCCTGGTGTCGCAATCCGCGGCGCTGTGCCGGGCCGTGCTGGATTGGGCGGAGCCGAACGGAGTCGGCTTCTCCACGGTTGTCGGCACCGGCGGCAACGCCGACATCGGCTTCGGCGCCGTGCTGGACTGGCTGTCCCGCGATCCCGACACCGGCGCCATCCTGCTCGACATACGCGGCATCACCGACCGGCGCCGCTTCCTGTCCGCCGCCCGCGCCGCGGCCCGGCTGCGCCCGGTGGTGGCGATCCACGCCGGCGGCCGTCTGTCCGACCCGACAGGGCGGGCGGACACGGTATTCAACGCCGCGCTGCGCCGGGCCGGGGTGATCCGGGTGGAGCGGCTGGCGGATCTGCTGGCCGCCGCCGAAACCCTGACCCGCGCCAAGCCCGCCCGCAACGAGTCCGTTGCAATCGTCCACAACGCCATCGGCCCGGCGCAGTTGGCCGCCGACGCCGCCCTGACCCTCGGCCTGCCGCTCGCTCAATTGTCGCCCGCGACGCAAGAGGTGCTGCGCCTCAACCTGCCGCCTGGTCCTCCCGATGCCGGCATGGTGTGGACCGGCGCCACCAACGCGATACGCCTGGCGGAAACCGCGGCGATGCTGTCCGCAGCGCCGGAGGTCGGCGGCGTGGCCGTCATCATGTCGCCGAACGGCACCGGAGACGCCGCCGCCATCCAGGCCCTGGCCGCCTGCCAGCCGATGATGCGCGTCCCCCTGCTCGCCTGCATCCTGGGCGAGACCACCGGCGCCCCGCACCGCCGCACCCTGGCGGAGGCCAGCATACCGGTGTTCGCGACGCCCGAGCAGACCATGCGCGGGTTCGCGCAACTGGTCGCACAGCGCCGCGCCCGCGCCGCCGCGCGTGAGCTGCCGGCCAGCACAGTGCTGACCGTGGCGCCGGACCGGGCCGCCGTCCGCCGCTTGTTTGCCGCCGTCCGTGCCGAGGGGCGCACCGGGCTGCTGCAGGACGAGGCGCTGCAGGTCCTGACCGCCTATGGCGTCCCCGTCGTCCCTAGCCGCCCCGCCCTGTCTGCCGATGACGCCTGCACCGCCGCCGCCATGCTGGGCTTTCCCGCCGTGCTGAAGCTGCGGCGCATCGCCGCCCCACGCCCAGGCGGTCCCGGCGGCGTCGCGCTGGATCTGCCGGACACCGACGCGGTCCGCCTGGCAACGCAGGTCCTGGACCGTCGCCGTGCCCGGCTGGGCGGGGAGGGATTGGCCGAGGGCTTCCTGGTGCAGCGCCAGATGGGCCGGGCGCGGGAGCTGCGGATCGGCGTCGCCGAGGATCCGCTGTTCGGCCCAGCCATCCTATTCGGCAGCGGCGGCAGCGCCGCCGACCTGCTGGGCGACGTCGCGGTGGACCTGCCGCCCTTGAACCTGGCCCTGGCGGACGGATTGATCGCCCAAACCCGTGCCGCCCGCACCCTGGGCGAGCTGAACGAGCAGGCCGCCGCCGACCGCGGCGCCGTGGCCGATGTGCTGGTCCGCATCAGCCAGCTCGTGGTGGACTTCCCCGAGATTGCCGGCATGGACCTGAACCCGGTGTTCGCGGACGCCGACGGCGTGTCGGTCGGCGACGCCTGGATCGCGCTGCGCCTGGCCGGAGAGGCCGGCGTGCTGGCCATAGCCCCATACCCTGCCGAGTTGATGGAGCATTGGTCGGCCAAGGGCGAACCGATGATGATCCGCCCGATCCGGCCGGAGGATGCCGAGGCCCACGCCGCCCTGTTCAGCCGCCTGACGCCAGAAGATATACGCTACCGGTTCTTCTCCATGCTCCGCGCCCTATCGCCGGAGCAGGTCGCCCGCATGACCCAGGTGGACTACGACCGGGAGATGGCCCTGGTCGCGGTGCGCGAGTCCACCGGCGAAACCGTGGGCGTGTGCCGCCTGGTGCGCGAACCCTACACCACCACGGGCGAGTTCGCGGTGGTGGTCGAGCCAGCCATGAAGGGCCGCGGCCTGGCCCGGCACCTGATGGAGCGCATCATGGACTGGGCACGCTCCCAGGGCATGACGGACATCACCGGACAGGTCCTGTCCGAAAACCGCCCGATGCTGGCCTTCATGCGCCGCATGGGCTTCACCCTGCGCCGCCTGCCGGACGAGCCGGACGTGATGGAGGCCGCGATAACGCTGCAGGAGCCGGCGCTGGCGGTCGCTTAGGACCGGTTCCGCGGCGCAAAAGTGGCATGAACGGAGCTAAATCCCCTTCTCCCTCTCCCTCCGGGAGAGGGTTGGGGTGAGGGAAGCCACCAGCGCCACGCTTGCCCTTCTGGCCAGGAGGACTTGGCGTCGGATAAGGCAGTGCTTGCCCTTTCCCTCACCCCGACCCTCTCCCGGAGGGAGAGGGAGAAGCACCAACCCCCAGCAACCCAAGCAGCCCCTCCAGCACCGCCCGCAGCTCCGTCGCCGCCAGGCTCCGCGGCGCCGCCTCCGTCACCCCCATCCCCTCTGCGAACGCCTGGCTGAACGCCGTCCGGTTGCCCAGCACCGCCATCCCGCGGGCCTGCAGCTCCCGCATCGCCCCGTCCTTCATCCGGCTGCCGGCGCCGACTCGGTTCAGCACCAGGCAGGCTGGCCGCCGCTCCGACGCTGCCAGCTTCAGCGTCCCTTCCGCCGCCCATATGTCCGGCGCGCTGGGCTGCACCGGCACCACCACCAGGTCGGCCCCGCGTATGGCTCGGCGCGCATCGCTGTCAATCACTGGCGGGCTGTCCACGATCACCATGTCGAACCCGCGGCGCAGCCGGTCCAGCTCGCCCGCCAGCCGCCAGCCCGACAGGTCGGAGAACGCCAGCGCAGCTGCGTCAGCGTGACGCGCCTGCCGGATCGCGTGCCAGCGGCCCAGGCTCCCCTGCGGGTCTATGTCCAGCACGGCCACCCGGCGTACCGGCGCCAGCGCCGCCGCCAGGTTGGCGGCCAGCGTGGTCTTGCCGGCGCCGCCCTTCTGCTGCGCGACCGTGATCACCAATGCCATGATCGTTCCACCTCAAGCCGATCCGCACATTGCACGGCAGCCTGGACCTGTCCAAGGATGCTTGCCATGCCCGATCCCTCCGTCATCAGTCCCCATGCCCTGCTGACCCCGGCCGAGATGGGCCGGGCCGGCAAGCTGGTCGCCGCCCAGCACGGCCCCGGCCTGGTCACCGAGGACTTGATCCCGCCGATTCCCCCCGCCACCCATGCCTCATTCCACGAAAAATGTGCTACATAGGTGGCGGGCTGCGCCATGATGGCCCGCAGCGACCCAAGGCGATGACCGCATGAGCGTGACAGAATGAGCGACATAGCAGCCCCCGCCTCCATCGGCCTGTTCGACCGTGCCATCCGGCGCATTTCCGGTGTTTGGCGGGACATGGCGGACCGTGTCGGCACCAACGAGGACCAGGGCATCGCCGCCCAGATGCGCGCCTGCTTGCACGCCCGCGGCGGCGAGGTCAGCGCCCGCAACCGCGCCGCCAAGCTGGCCCAGGCTTACCTGGTGCTGGACGACGCCGGCCGCCGCGACTTCCTGTCCGAACTGGCGAAGTTCGACAGCGACCCCGCCGCCGTCACCAAGGCCTACGAAGCCGTCCAGTCTGCCCCCGGCCCGGCCGAGCGTGCCACCGCCCAGGTTGTCCTCCGTCGCGCGCTGGAACCGCCGCGCGTCCGCCTGCTGACCCAGTTCACCACCATCCCCGACGGCATGAAGTTCCTGGTGGACCTGCGCGCCACCCTGCTGGACTTGACCCGCGGCGACCCGCATCTGGCCGCCCTGGAAAGCGACCTGCGCACCCTGCTGGCCAACTGGTTCGACGTCGGCTTCCTTGAGCTGCAGCGCATAGACTGGAACAGCCCCGCGGTCCTGCTGGAGCGCCTGGTCGGCTACGAGGCGGTGCACGAAATCCGCTCCTGGTCCGACCTCAAGAACCGCCTCGACAGCGACCGCCGCTGCTACGCCCTGTTCCACCACCGCATGCCGAACGAACCGCTGATCTTCGTCGAGGTCGCCCTGGTCCGCGGCCTCGCCGGCAGCGTGCAGCGCCTGCTGGACAAGAAGGCTCCGCTGCTGGACCCGGCCATTGCCGACACCGCGATCTTCTACTCCATCAGCAACTGCCAGCGCGGCCTGGCCGGAATCAGCTTCGGCAACTTCCTCATCAAGCGCGTGGTGGAGGTGCTGGGGCACGACTTCCGCAGCCTCAAGGCGTTCTCAACCCTGTCCCCCATCCCCGGCTTCCGCAACTGGCTCGACCCGAAGCTGGCATCCGACGACAAGGGACTGCTGAGCGAGGAAGAGTCGTCCGCCCTCCGCACTGCCGCACCCGCCGACGCGCCCGCCGCCCCAACTGGTCCGCAGGCCCTGGCCGCCATCCTGAACCACCGCAACTGGTTTCGCGATCCCGCGATGCTCAAGGCCGCCGAACCGGCGCTGGTCCGCCTGGCCGCGCGCTACCTGGTGGTGGAGTCGCGCGGCAAGCGGGCGCTCGACCCGGTGGCACACTTCCACCTTTCCAACGGCGCCCGCGTCGAACGGATCATGGCCCTAGGCGACACCAGCGGCAAAGGCGCGCGGGAAAGCGCGACCCTGATGGTCAACTACCTCTACGACCCGCCGAACATCGAGGACTACCACGAGGACTACGCCGGCGAGGGCAAGCGCAACGCCAGCACCGCCGTCCGCAAGCTGGCCCGGGGCTGGTCGTGAACGCTCCCCTCTTCAACGCAAGCAGCGCGATCATCCCCGCGCCGACCCGGGAACGCCTGCACGGCCTGCGCCAGATCGAGCGCAAGCTGCTATGGCTGTCTGCCTGGACCATCCACAACGCCAACCACATCCGACCCAACCGCGACGGCCTGAAGGTCGGCGGCCACCAGGCAAGCTGCGCCAGCGTCATCAGCATCATGACCGCGTTGTACTTCGACGTGCTGCGCCCGCACGACCGGGTGGCGGTGAAGCCGCATGCCGGGCCGGTGTTCCACGCCGTGAACCTGCTGCTGGGCCGGCAGGACGCCGCCAACATGGAGGGCCTGCGCCGCATGGGCGGCATCCAGAGCTATCCCAGCCGCACCAAGGACGGGCCGGAGGTGGATTTCAGCACCGGCTCGGTCGGGCTGGGGGTGGCGCTGACCAGCTTCGCATCGCTGATGCAGGACTACGTGCGGCTGCATGGGCTGGATGCCGGGCTGCCGCCGGGCCGCTGCGTCGCCATCGCCGGCGACGCCGAGCTGGACGAGGGCAACATCTACGAGGCCCTGTTGGAGGGCTGGAAACACGACGTCCGCAACGTCTGGTGGGTGATAGACTACAACCGCCAAAGCCTGGATAGCGTCGTCCCCGACCGCCTGTTCGGCCGGATCGAGGGCCTGTTCCGCGACATGGGCTGGAACGTTTTCACCCTGAAATACGGCCGCCTGCTGCAAGCCGCCTTCGAGCGCCCCGGCGGCGACGCGCTACAGCGCTGGATAGATGACTGCCCGAACAGCCTTTATTCCGCCCTGACGTTCCAGGGCGGCGGCGCCTGGCGCGCGGCGCTGCTGGCCGACCTGGGCCGCGACGCCGCGGTGCGCGCCATCCTGGATCCGTTGCAGGACGACGAGCTGGCGGCCCTGATGACCAACCTGGGCGGCCACGACGTTGATTACCTGATCGAGCAGTTCCGCCTGGCCGACGCCGCCGGGGACCAGCCGACGTGCTTCATCGCCTACACCGTGAAGGGCATGGGGCTGCCCTTCGCGGGGCACAAGGACAACCACTCCGGCCTGATGACGCGGGACCAGATGGAGACGTTCCAGGCCGGGATGCGCATCCGCCCCGGCCATGAATGGGACGTGGCGGAGGGGCTGGACCTGACGCCGGGCGAGTTCCAGGCTGTCATCAACGCCGCCCCCTTCGCCGAGAAGCTGACTCCCGCCGGGCGCCGGCTGGCGTCGGACCCCATACACATCCCGGATCGCCTGCCCGTCGCCAAGCTGGCCGGGCGGCGAACCAGCACCCAGGCCGGCTTCGGCGACATCCTAGCCGAAATCGGCCGCGGCCAGGGCGAATACGCCGAGATGGCCCGGCGCATCGTCACCACCAGCCCGGACGTGACGGTGTCAACCAACCTCGGCCCCTGGGTGAACCGCCGCGGCGTGTTCGATCGCCACACCCGCAACGACGTGTTCCGCGATGCTAAGCTGGCCAGCGCCCAACGCTGGGGCATGGCGCCCGGCGGCCAGCACATCGAGCTTGGCATCGCTGAGCAGAACCTGTTCCTGCTGCTGGCCGCCGCCGGACTGCAGCACAGCCTGACAGGCGCGCGGCTGCTGCCGGTCGGGACGGTTTACGATCCCTTCGTCAATCGCGGCTTGGACGCCCTCATCTACGCCTGCTACCAGGATGCCCGGTTCCTGCTGGTCTCCACCCCGTCCGGCCTGACCCTGGCGCCGGAGGGCGGGCAGCACCAGAGCGTCAACACCCCGCTGATCGGCATGGCCGCGGACCGGCTGGCCTCGTTCGAGCCGGCCTACGTGGACGAGCTGGCGATCCTGCTGCGCCACGCCTTCGCCCACATGCAGGCGCCGGAAGGCTCCGCAGCGTGGCTGCGCCTCAGCACCCGGCAGTTGCCGCAGCTCGACCGGGTGCTGGACCCGGCGGCGGTGATCGCCGGCGCGCACTGGGTCGTGCCACCAGGGCAGGGCGCGCGTATCGCGCTGGCCTACCAGGGGCCGGTCGCGCCGGAGGCGGAAGCGGCCTTTGTCGAACTTCGGGAGGACGTGCCAGACGCCGGGCTGCTGGCGATCACCAGCCCCGACCGCCTGCACGCCGGCTGGACCGCCGCGGCGCGGGCGCGGCGGGGCGGCACGCCGGCCACCTCCCACATCGAGCATATCCTGGCGCCGCTGGCCCGCGACGCCGCCCTCGTGACGATCCTGGACGGGCACCCCGCCGCGCATAGCTGGCTCGGCGGCGTGCGCGGACAGCGGGTGGTGCCGCTCGGGGTGGATCGCTTCGGGCAGAGCGGGGACCTGCCGGACCTATATCGGGAATACGGCCTGGATACTGACGCCATCCTGGATGCCTGCGCGCAGGCGCTGCTGGGTTAGCCCGCCTCTTCCCCAAAGAAAGCCTGAGTGTCCGTCCGGATGGGGCCAGTCACTTGATGCGTGCTGCATTCCAGCCTGCGGCTTGGGCAAGCTAACGCGCCAGGAATGAGCGTTTCCATTGGCATGATCCCGGACAGACACTGAGAAGGCAAGCATCCTCGTCCAAAACACTGGATGGCCGCGCGCGCCGTCTTCCTAATGGTTCGCCCCATGCTTCACGATCTTCTGCGCCAGGCTCCAGCGATGGACTTCGCTGGCCCCGTCGTAGATGCGGAAGCCGCGGACCTCGCGGAAAATGCGCTCCACCATCGTCTCCCCGGTCACGCCCACCCCGCCCAGCACCTGCACGCAGCGGTCGGCAACCCGCCAGATGGCCTCGCTGCACACCACCTTGGCGATGCTGCTCTCGGTGCCGGCCCGCTCGCCCTGGTCCAGCAGCCAGGCGGTGTGCCAGATCGTCAGCCGGCTGGTGCGTATGTCCATATCGTTGTCGGCCAGCATGAAGCCGATGCCCTCATGCTGCGCGATCGGCTTGCCGAACGCCTCGCGCTTCGCGGCATAGCTGACGGCAATATCCTGCGCGCGGCGGGCGGCGCCAAGCCACCTCATGCAGTGCGTCAGCCGCGCCGGGGCCAGCCGGACCTGGGCATACCGGAACCCCTCGCCGACCGCACCCAGCACATCGCCCGCCGGCACCCGCAGCCCATCGAACTCCACCACGGCATGGCCGCCGGCAAAACCTTGGTCCAAAGTGTCCATCACCCGGGGGATGCGTATGCCCGGCTGGTCCATGTCGGCGAGGAACATGGTCGCCCGCCCGTCCTCGCCCTTCGCCATAATGATGGCAAAGCCCGCACCGACCGCACCGGTGGTGAACCACTTGGTGCCCTCGATGACATAATCGTCGCCGTCACGGACAGCCGTGGTGAGCAGCGCCGCCGGGTCCGACCCGGCGCCGGGCGGCGGTTCAGTCATGCAGAAGCACGACCGTATCGCGCCACTCGCCAGCGGTCGCAGCCAGCGCTCCTTCTGCTCGGCCGTGGCGACCACCTCCATCAGGTGCATGTTACCCTCGTCCGGCGCCGACAGGTTCATCGCCAGCGGACCAAGCACCGAGTAGCCCGCCTCCTCGAACACGATTGCCCGCCCGACATGACCCAGCCCCAGCCCGCCATACTCCTTGGCGACATGCGGGGCGAGCAGCCCGGCCTCCTTTGCCAGCGCATTCAGCTCCCGCCGCAGCTCATCTGTCGGACCATGCCGCTCCTGCCGGACGTCGCCCTCCAGCGGGATGATCTTGTCGCGGATGAAGGCGCGTGTGCGGTCCTGCAGGTCGGACAGTTCAGGCGGGATGGAGAAGTCCATAGGTGCGGCCTCGTGGCGTGTGACGCTATGCTGCCCCAGGTTGGGACGTTGAGGGAGGGGCCAACATGAATGTCATGACGCGCCCGGACATGAGCTTGGACGAGTTTCTGATTTGGGAAGCCGGGCAGGAAGAAAAGTGGGAGTATGACGGCAAAGGGCCTGTGGAGATGACCGGGGGCACGCTGGCCCATGCGTTGATTCAAGCTAACCTGATTGCGGCGCTGCATCGGCGGTTGGAGGGCACACCGTTTCAGGTGTTCGGCAGCGAGTTGAAAATCCAGGTGGACGGACGCATCCGCTACCCCAAAGCCTTCGTTAAAAAAGCAGGTGGCCCAGCGAACAGCACCATTGTGTCGGATCCCATCGTAGTGTTCGAAGTCATCAGCCCCGGCACTGAGCAGACCGACCGCTTCATCAAGAACCGCGAGTACGCGGCCACTCCCTCCATCCAGCGCTACGTCATGCTGGAGCAGGGCGAGGTTGGCGCCACCATGTTCGCACGCATCGGTGCGGAGTGGACGGGCCGCCTGTTGCTGGCCGATGCCGTGCTGCACATGCCGGAGATCGGCGTCACCGTGCTTTTGGCCGAGTTCTACAGGGGGCTGTTCCCGGCGGAATAGTGATTTGGCCCCGTTGGGGCTGATGGAGGGAAGGGGCCTCACCGTGGCGCGTTACGCTCAGAACACCCGCCCCACCCGCCCCACCCGCACCTCTTGCCCAAACTCCAGCAGCCACGCCGCCAGCGTGCCGAACCCGGCATAGCGCAGGTCCGCCGTCGCCCCGCGCACCTGCGGCGTGTGCAGTTGCAGGAAGATGACGCCCAGCTTCAGGATACCCAGCACCCAGTGGAACCGTATGTCGGACAGGTCACGCCCTGTTCATGCGGCGTAGTCGGTCGTACGCCAGCAATTTTCCAAGCCGCGAGCAAAGGCATAAGGTCTGCGCATAATGCCTGGAGGGACGCCGCCATGACCGAAGCCTACATCTGCGATTACGTCCGCACCCCCATCGGACGCTATGCCGGCGCGCTCAAGGACGTGCGGGCGGACGACCTCGCCGCCCACCCCCTGCGGACCCTGCGTGAGCGCAACGCCGGCGTGGACTGGGACATGCTGGACGACTGCATCCTGGGCTGCGCCAACCAGGCCGGCGAGGACAACCGCAACGTCGCCCGCATGGCGCTGTTGCTCGCCGGCCTGCCGACGTCCGTGCCCGGCGCCACCATCAACCGCCTGTGCGGCAGCGGCCTGGATGCCGTAGGCACCGCCGCCCGCGCCATACGCGCCGGCGAGGCGGACCTGATGCTGGCCGGCGGCGTCGAGAGCATGACCCGCGCCCCCTTCGTGATGGCCAAGGCTACCGAGGCCTTCGCCCGGCAGGCGGACGTGCACGACACCACCATCGGCTGGCGCTTCGTGAACTCGCTGATGCGGACGATGCACGGCACCGACTCCATGCCGGAAACGGCGGAGAACGTGGCGGAGCAATACCAGGTATCCCGAACCGACCAGGACGCCTTCGCGCTGCGGAGCCAGCAGAAGGCAGCGGCATCCCACGCGTTCTTTGCCCAGGAGATCGCCCCCGTCACGATCAAGGGCCGCAAGGGCGATACCGTGGTGGACCGTGACGAGCATCCCCGCGAAACCACCATGGAGGCGCTGGCGAAGCTGAAGACCCCGTTCCGCAACCCCGGCACCGTCACCGCCGGCAACGCATCCGGCGTGAACGACGGCGCCGCCGCCCTGCTGATCGCCAGTGAGGACGCAGCCCGGCGCCACGGCCTACAGCCGCGCGCCCGCGTCGTCGCCATGGCGACGGCGGGGGTAGAGCCGCGCGTCATGGGCATCGGACCTGTGCCGGCCGTGCGGAAGCTGATGGCCCGAACCGGCCTGGATCTGCGCGACGTGGACGTGATCGAGCTGAACGAGGCCTTCGCCGCCCAGGGTCTGGCGGTGCTGCGGCAACTGGGCGTGGGCGACGACGACCCCCGGGTGAATCCGCATGGCGGCGCCATCGCGCTCGGCCATCCCCTGGGCGCCAGCGGTGCGCGGCTGGCTGGCACGGCGGCCCGTGCCTTGCAGGAGGGCGGCGGCCGCCGGGCCGTAGTGACCATGTGCATCGGCGTAGGGCAGGGGATTGCGGCGCTGATCGAGCGGGTATGATCGCGCCCGCCGTCCCGCCCGGCGTGATGCTGGCGCGGGACGCCTGGCGGCTGGGCGTCGGCGCGATCCGGGCCATGCCGAACCTGTTCGGCGGCACCTTTGTGCTGCTGCTGGCCTTCGAGTTGGCGTTCCGGTGGCGGCACCCGCCGTCCGAAGGCTGGCCCGGCATCACCGAGCTGTTGCTGGGCTTTGCCAACGACTTGGCGACAGACGTGATTGCCGCCGCGGCGATGGTCGCCGTCCACCGGTCCATTCAGTTGGGGGAGGGAGCGGACCGGCCAGTGTGGCGGCTCCCCCCGGGCTATGACCGCTACCTCGGACGGCTGATCGCGCTGAGCCTGCCGTCGCTGGCGGCGACGGCCGGGCTTGCCCTTGTTGACCAGCGCGACGCCGCCCCGGCGGTCGCCTTGGCCGCTTTGGCCTTGGTCTTGCTGGTGGTTGCGGCTGTGTTCGTCACCGTGCGGCTTGCGCTGGCGCTGCCCTTGGCGGCGGCCGACGTTCCCGGCACGGGCTGGCGCACGGCGTGGAGAGCTTCAGCCGGCAAGGGGTGGCGGCTGTTCGGCACGGTCCTGCTGACCTTCGTGCCGCTGGAGGCCGTGGCGACGCTGGTCGCCGGGCTGTTCCAGGCAGCAGACGGTCTGGCTGCGGTCCTGCTGGACGCGCTGGGCGCCGCCGCAAAGGCGCTGTTGTGGGCCGCAATCGGCGCGGCGCTGTGGTCCCGGCTGTTGCAAGCTTATGGCGGCGCGCTCGCCCGGCCGCCGGTGTGGCGGTGATGGTGCGCGGCTCCGGGGTGCCGTGCTAGGGTCGCGGCATGAACGCGCATGTGAAACCGCCAATCCGCATGACGGTTGACGAGTTCCTCGCCTGGGAGCCCGGCGATGGACGCAAGTGGGAATTGGCGGACGGAGAACCCAGGGCGATGGCGCCAGCCAAGCCGACGCACGCCTTCCTGCAGAACGAGCTAGCGCGCTTGATCGGCAATCACCTCCTTGCCCAGGGAAGCACCTGCCGTTCTGCAACCGAGCCGGGCATCGTGCCCGGTGTCCAGGCAGGCCACAACGTGCTCGTTCCGGACCTGGCGGTGACATGCACACCCGGCGACGTTGACAAGGAGGGCACGATTCCCGCCCCGGTCCTGATCGTCGAAATCCTGTCCCCGAGCAACTAGGCAGAAACCTGGAAGAACGTGTGGGCCTACACCAGCGTCCCCTGGGTTCAGGAAGTTCTCGTCCTGCACAGCACCCGCATTGGCGCCGACCTGCTGCGCCGTGGGCCGGACGGCGCCTGGCCGACAGATCCCTCAGCGGTCGCGTCCGGCGAACTCATGCTGGACAGCATCGGCTTCCGGATGCCGCTGGCGGACCTTTATCGCACCACCCGGCTGCACCGCACTTCTTAGTATCCGGTGCCGCACCGTCCAGGGGATCACAAGGCCTGGTCAGCGTGCCATACCTCCGGTTCACCTAGAAAGGACGCCCCATGCGCCGCCTCCTGATGCTCGGCCTGCTCACCGCCGCCCTTGCCCCTAGCCTGGCAACCGCCCAAACCACCCGCCGCATCCGCGGCACCGTGCAGGCGCTGGAGGGCAGCACCCTGGTCGTACAATCCCGCGAAGGCGACATGGTCCGCATCCAACTGCCCACGCCCCCGGTCGTCACCTCCGTGGTGCCCGCGACGCTGGCCGACGCCAAGCCCGGCACCTTCATCGGCACCGCTGCGGTCGGCCCCAAGGACAATATGCGCGCCCTGGAGGTGCTGATCTTCCCCGAGACCATGCGCGGCACCGGCGAGGGCCACTACCCCTGGGACCTCGCGCCCGAGAGCACCATGACCAACGCTACCATCGAGGCCGAGTCCGCCGGCGCCGACGGCCGCACCCTGGCGCTGGCGGCCAAAGGCGAGAAGCTGAACGTCGCCGTTCCCGCCAACACACCCATCGTAACCTTCGGTCCCGGCGACGCCGCCATGCTGAAGCCCGGCGCCAAGGTGTTCATCGGCGCGCAGCAGGCAGCGGACGGCACCCTGTCCGCCGCCCGCGTCGCGGTCGGGAAGGATGGGCTTACCCCGCCGATGTAGCCCTGATCTCCGCCAGCCCGCGCCGGGCGGTGCCGTCCGGCGCGAAGTTGGCGGGGTCCAGCCAGGCTTGCAGCGCATTGCGGCAGGCCGGCCACTCCTCGCCGACGATGCTGTAGAAGGCGCTGTCCCGCAGGCGCCCCTTCAGCACATAGTGGGCGCGCAACGTCCCCTCATAGGTGAACCCCAGCCGCTCCGCCGCCCGGCGGGATGGTGCGTTGAGCGCATTGCACTTCCATACCAGCCGGCGATAGCCGAGGTCGTCGGCGGCCAGGCGCAGCAACAGGAACATCGCCTCTGTCGCGGCGCGGGTGCGCTGCAGCGCCGGGCCGAACCAGATGTGGCCCAACTCGATGGCGGCGAACTTGGGTTGTATGTCCATCAGCGTCAGCCAGCCCGACACGGCCCCGGTGCTGATCGGCCGCACTGCCCAGGCCATCGGGTCATGCGTGCCGGCAAAGTCCGCGACGAAGGCGGCCAGCGCGTCCCGCGTCGGAAAGGGGCCATACCCCATGTAGTCCCAGCTCGCATCCGCCTCCGGCCCCGCGGCGGCCCACAACTCGTCGGCATGGCGGCGATGCAGGGGTTCCAGCACGACATAGGCGCCACGGATGGGAACCCGCGCCGGCAGTGGACGCGGGGTGGGGTCAACAGGTGGGCCGAGCGGACGTTCCATGCCGGCCAGCATGGCATGGATTGTCGAACGTGACGCTGCCCTTCTCCCTCTCCCTCCGGGAGCTACGGCATTCACACATCTTGTTCCGGTAAGCCCAGTAATTTGTGCATCTACAAGGGAACAGCAAGCAGAACAATGCTCTATACAATCGGGCATCGAGATAATCTCGGAAGTAGTCCGATTTGCAAGTCCTTGTTTTCCTTGTTGGGCGAAGAGATGTGTGAATGCCGTAGCTCCGGGAGAGGGCCGGGGTGAGGGGGTCTCGGCTGCGAAGCGGGAGACTCACGTTGCTACCAGCACAGGGTCCAGCTTCGGAGAACTTGGCGTTTGCTCACCTCCTCACCCCAGCCCTCTCGCGGAGGGAGAGGGAGAAGGGCCGGGGTTTGGCTACCCCGGCCCGGTAAGCGTTAGTTAGACCGGGCTGCGCCGGGCAGGGCTGGCGTCATGGATGGAACCGTCGTGGAGACGCGTGGCGTGGTGGACGCAACGCCGGGCAGGCCAACCGGCGCCGTCACGCTGCCAGACGTGCCCGCCAGCGGCGCGGCGGTTACGGTCGCCTTCGGCGCTGCGGTAACGGTCCCGGGCGTCTTGACCTCAGGTGTCGTGGCGATGTGATGAACCGGCGCGTGCCGCACCATCCGATGGTGCGTGGCGCGGACCTGGTGGGCGCCCGTCGTCGGCTGCGCCAGCGCCGGCAGCGCCAGCGAGCCGAGCAGGGCGGTGGCAAGCATCATGCGGGAGATAGTCATGGCGGGTTCGCTTCCTTGTGGCCGGCATCATCGCCGGCATGGGGAACATCGTGCCGCCGGGTGTCCGCATCGGGGCGCCGCCGTGTCGCCGCGATGGCAGTTCATGCAGGGGCGCTGACCCTTGCGGCATGCTGGAAACAAGCAATGCCGCCCGGGGAGGGGCGGCATTGCAGAGGGTGGGCGCCGGGCCAGCACGATGCTGGCCAGGCAGTTATGTTGAACCGTCTAATGCGCTGCGGCCCCCTCGGCCCCGATGCCCGTTTCCGACCGGACGAACTGCGCCTCGAACGCAGCGCGCTCCCGGTTAGCCGACGCGCTGCGGTCCAGGGTGGACACCAGCCAGCACACGATGAAGGCCGCCGGCACGGTGAAGATGGCGGGCGACGTATAGGGGAACCACGCCGATCCTACGGGATTGCCCAGTACCGACACCCAGATGGCCGGGCTGAGCACGGTCAGCACCACGGCGCTGATCAACCCGGTGAAGCCGCCCAGGAACGCACCCCGCGTCGTCAGCCCCCGCCACAGCATGGACAGCAGCAGCACCGGGAAGTTGGCGCTGGCGGCAATCGCGAAGGCCAGTCCGACCATGAAAGCCACGTTGATCTTCTCGAACGCGATGCCCAGCAGGATGGCGACGATGCCAAGCACCACGGTCGTGATCTTAGACACCCGGACCTCAGATCCGTCCGACACCATGCCGCGGCGGAACACGCTGGCATACAGGTCGTGGCTGACCGCGCTGGCGCCAGAAAGCGTCAGGCCCGACACCACGGCCAGGATGGTGGCAAAGGCAACCGCCGAGATGAAGCCCTTCATCACGTCGCCGCCCACTGCGTGCGCCAGGTGGATGGCCGGCATGTTGCCGCCGCCCAGCAACGCGCCCTTGACGTCGAGATACTCCGGGTTGGTGCTGACCAGCACGATGGCGCCGAAGCCGATGATGAACGTCAGCAGGTAGAAGTAGCCGATGAACGTGGTGGCCCAGAACACCGACTTCCGCGCTTCCTTGGCGTCCGACACCGTGAAGAAGCGCATCAAGATGTGCGGCAGCCCGGCCGTGCCGAACATCAGCGCGATCCCCAGCGAGATCGCCGAGATCGGGTTCGCCACTTGCGGCCCCGGCAGCATGATCGCGTCATGCTTCGGATGCACCTCGATGGCCTTGGCCAGGAAGGCGCTGACGTTGAAGTTGAACTTCGCCAGCACCAGGACGGAGATCAGCGTCGCCCCCGACAGTAGCAGCCCGGCCTTGATGATCTGCACCCAGGTGGTGGCGATCATGCCGCCGAAGGTGACGTAAATAATCATCAGGATGCCGACGATGACGACAGCATAGGCATAGGGCAGGCCGAACAACAGCTCGATCAACTGGCCCGCGCCGACCATCTGCGCGATCAGGTAGAACGCCACCGTCACCAGCGTGCCCGTCGCCGCCATCGCGCGGATCGGCGTCTGCTGCAGCCGGTAGGACACCACGTCGGCAAAGGTGAAGCGCCCGAGGTTCCGCAACGGCTCCGCCATCAGGAACATGATGATCGGCCAACCCACGAGGAAGCCGATGGCATAGATCAGCCCGTCATAGCCGAACGTATAGAACAGCGCCGAGATGCCCAGGAACGACGCCGCAGACATGTAGTCGCCGGCGATGGCGACCCCGTTCTGGAAACCCGTGATGCCGCCGCCCGCGGTGTAGAAGTCGCTGGTGGTCTTGGTGCGGCCCGCCGCCCAGTAGGTGATGCCCATCGTCAGCGCGACGAAGCCGGCGAACATGGCGATGGCCGTCCAGTTCGTCGCCTGGCGGGTGCCCGCCTCAAGCGGTCCGGCGGCCCGCGCGGCGGTGCTGGCAACCAGAGCCAGGAGCGCAGGGAGGAGACGCAGAAGGCGGCTCATCGCACGCTCTCCAGGTTGGCGACCCGCGCAGTGCCGGCGGTGTCGGCGGCGATGATGCGGCGGCTCAGCTCGTCATAGGTGCCGTTGGCGCGCAGAACGTAAACGCCGGTCAGGATGATGGCGCTCAGGATCACGCCGATGCCCAGCACCAGGCCCACGGTGACAGAGCCGAACAGCGGCTGCGCGATCAGCGGCTTCTGGTAGGCCACAAGCGCGATGTAGCCGTAATAGATCAGCAGCATGATGATCGTCAGCGTCCACCCGAACGACTTGCGCGACCGTGTCAGCTCGATGAAGTCAGGATTCCGGCGTATCCGGTCCACTTGCGTGTCGTTCAACGTATCCACCCTATGCGCTTGTTTGTTCCGGCGTTTTACGGTTCCGCCCGCGATATGCAAGATCATACACCCGACACGGGAAGGCCAGGCATGAAAAGTTCCACAGCGCCGCGAAATTATGACACGGAGTATGCCGCCTGGCAGGACGCGCCGGAAGCTTGGTGGGCGGAGGCCGCCGCAGGCGTGGACTGGATCATCCCGCCTGGCCGCATCCTCGACCCTGGGCTCGGCGTGTTCGGACAATGGTTTGCTGGCGGCCGGCTGAACGTGTCCGCCAACTGCCTGGACCGCCACGCTGACGGCGGGCGAGGGGAGCAAGCGGCCTTGATCTGGGACAGCCCGATGGCCGGGCAGGTCCAGTCGTTCACCTATGCCGAGCTGCGCGACCGCACGGCGCATGTCGCCGGGGCACTGGCGGCGCTCGGCGTCGGCTACGGCGACCGCGTGGTGATCTACATGCCGATGGTGCCCGAGGCAGTCATCGCCATGCTGGCCTGCGCCCGGCTGGGCGCCGTCCACTCCGTGGTGTTCGGCGGATTTGCCGCCGCGGAGCTGGCCAAGCGGATCGAGGACGCGCAGCCCCGAGTCGTCGTGTCAGCGTCCTGCGGGCTGGAGCCAGGGCGCGTGGTCGCCTACAAGCCGCTGCTGGACGTCGCCATCGCCATCAGCGCACACAAACCTGCCCACTGCCTGATCCTGCAGCGCCCCATGCTGGCATCCGCCATGCAGCCCGGCCGCGACGTGGACTTTGCGGAGACGGAAGCCGCCGCGGCGCCGCACCCGCCCGTCCCGGTGCTGGCGACGGACCCGCTGTATATCCTCTACACCTCCGGCACGACCGGGAAGCCCAAGGGCGTCGTGCGCGACACCGGCGGCTATGCCGTGGCGCTGCACCAGTCCATGCGGATGATCTACGGCGTGGGCGCCGGCGATGTTTACTGGTGCGCCAGCGACGTCGGCTGGGTCGTGGGGCACAGCTACATCGTCTATGGCCCGCTGCTCGCGGGCTGCACGACGGTTTTATACGAGGGCAAACCGGTCGGCACGCCCGACGCCGGCGCGTTCTGGCGGGTGTGCCGGGACCACGGCGTGCGGGTGCTGTTCACGGCGCCCACCGCGCTGCGCGCCATCCGGCAGCAGGACCCGGATGCGGCGCTGATGGCGCAATACGACCTGTCCCGCCTGGACGCGCTGTTCCTGGCCGGCGAGCGCTGCGACCCACCGACCGCCATCTGGATCGCCGGCAAGCTCGGCCGTCCCGTCGTGGACCACTGGTGGCAGACCGAGACCGGGTGGCCGATCACCGCAGGGTTCCGCGGACTCGGCCTGTTCCCGTTCAAGCCTGGTGCTGGCGGGCGGGCCTGCCCCGGCTACGATGTGCAGGCGTTGGACGATGCGGGCGCACTGCTGCCGCACGGGACCGTGGGCAACCTGGCAATCCGCCTGCCGCTGCCGCCGGGCTGCGCGCCGACCCTGTGGCAGAACGCGGCGGGGTATCGGGCCGCCTACCTGGACGACTTCCCCGGCTGGTATCGCACCGGGGACGCCGGGCAGGTGGACGCGGAAGGCGACGTGTGGGTGATGGGCCGGACGGACGACATCATCAACGTCGCCGGGCACCGCCTGAGCACCGGCGCGATGGAGGAGGTGCTGGCCGCGCATCCTGATGTGGCCGAGTGCGCGGTGGTGGGCGCCGCGGATGCACTGAAGGGCCAGGTGCCGCTGGGCCTGGTGGTGCTGAAGGCCGGGGCGGACCGCGACCACGCCGAAGTGGCACGGGAACTGGTGGCGCTGGTGCGGGACCGCATCGGCCCGGTGGCGGCGTTCAAGGACGCCCGGGTGGTGGCGCGGCTGCCCAAGACGCGGTCGGGCAAGATACTCCGCGCCTCGATCCGCCGGCTGGCGGACGGGGAGGCGGCGGCGCCCCCGCCGACGATAGACGACCCGGCGATCCTGGACGAGATCAAGGCGGTGTTGGGGCGTTAGGCCAGGCGCGGCCTGGCGCACAAACTTGACCAAGCCGCGCCTGACCTGTGTGGATCGTTCCGTGCTGACGCCTGTGCGTCCGGCATCGGCCCCGTCGGCGTAGGCCCTGCTTGGCTTACGCATGATCCCGCGGCCTGTTCTGGGCGGTGCAGGCGGCGCCGGTGGGTTCGTGCCCCAGCGCTGGCAACAAAGCTCGGGGAGACAGTTGATGCCCCAAGTTGTATCCCGGCCGCATGAGCAGGACCGGTGCGGCATGACGACCTTGCGGCTGCTGGCCGACGACCTGACCGGCGCGCTGGACACCGCGGCGGAGTTCGTGGGCCTCACAGGCCCGGTGCACGCCTACTGGCAGGGCGTCCGACCCGGCGCCCTGCCGCCCAACGCGGCCCTGGACACCGGCACGCGCGAAGCGGATGAGGCCGCGGCACGCTCCGCCGTGGCCGCGGCTGCCCCCACGCTGGCAGGTGCCGGAATCGCCTATAAGAAGCTGGACAGCCTGCTGCGCGGCCACGCCCTGGCGGAGCTGGCCGCCTGCTTCGCAACCGGGGGGTGGCGCCATGCGGTGCTGGCGCCAGCCTTCCCGTTCCAGGGGCGCGTCACGCGTGGCGGCCAGCAGTGGATGGCGGACGGCGCGGGCTGGACGCCTGCCGGGCCGCCGCTGGTTGACGCCCTGCGCGCCCTCGGCCTGAGGGTGCACCAGGGCCGTCCCGGGGCCGTCTTGGCACCGGGCGTCACCGTGTTCGACGCCGACACCGACGCCGACCTCGACGTTGTGGCCGCGCTCGCCCCCGATGCGCGCGTGCTGTGGTGCGGCACCGGCGGCCTGGCCCGGGCGCTGGCGGTTAGGTATCCCCGCCCCGTGCTGCCGCGGCTGCCCCGGCCGATCCTCGGCCTGTTCGGCAGCGACCAGGCGGTGACGGCCGGGCAGCTTGCCGCCTGCGGGGAGCATTGGACGGCGGTGCCGCACGGCGGCGCCGAGCACGCCGCGCACTTGGCCCGGCGGCTCGAACGCGATGGCGTCGCCCTCGCCAGCCTGGACCTCCCGCCCGGCCTGTCACGCGCCGAGGCCGCATCCCGGATCGGCGACGCGCTGCACCAGATCAGCGCCCGCCTGCCGGCGCCGGGAACGCTGCTCGTGGCAGGAGGCGAAACGCTGCGCGGCCTGTGCATCGCCCTCGGCGCCGGAAGCCTTCTCGTGCAGGGACGTGCCGTGCCCGGCGTGCCAGTGTCCATCATGCGTGGTGGGCGCTGGAACGGCGTCACCGTCGTCTCCAAGTCCGGCGCATTTGGCCATCCCACCCTACTGCGCGACCTGCTGCGCTTCCCCGAGCTTGAAAGGACGGCTCAATGACCCCCCGCCACCTCGCGATCACCATGGGCGACCCCGCCGGCATCGGGCCGGAGATCATCATCAAGGCGGCGGTCCGCTTGCAGGCTCGCATTGACGCGGGCGCGCTCAGCCTGCTGGTGATTGGCAGCATCGCGGCGCTGGACGCTGCCCGCCGCCAGCTCGCGCCGAGCCTCGACATCCCCCTCGTGACCGACGCCGACGCGCACTGGCCTGCCCTCGCCGCCATGCAGGCGGGTCCGGAGGGCGAGCCGATCCTGCCGGGACAGTTATCCGCCGACGCCGGCCGTTTCGCCTTCCTCGCGGTCGAGCGCGGCGTGTGCCTGGCGCAGGCGGGCCGGGTCGGCGGCATTGTCACGGCGCCCCTCAACAAGGAGGCGCTGAACAAGGCCGGCTACCACTACCCCGGCCACACCGAGATGCTGGCGGAGCTGACCGGCGTAAAAGACTCCTGCATGATGCTGGCGCACGGCAACATGCGGGTCAGCCACGTCACCACGCACATCGCGCTTGAGGACGTGCCGAGGCGCGCGACCCCGGAGCGGCTGCGCCGGGTCATTGAGCTGACGCACGGCGCGTTGATCCGGCTCGGCGCCGGACGTGCCCGCATCGCGGTGGCGGCGCTGAACCCCCATGCCGGCGAGGGCGGGCTGTTCGGCCGCCACGACATTGACGTGGCCGGCCCGGTGATCGCTCAGGCAGTGGCGGAGGGGCTGGACGTAGTTGGGCCGGTGCCGGGAGACACGGTGTTCGTAAAGCTGCGCGCCGGGCAGTATGACGCCGTCGTCGCCAACTACCATGATCAAGGGCACATCCCTGTCAAGCTGCTGGGCTTCGAGGTTGATCCGGCCACGGGCAAGTGGAACGAACTGTCCGGCGTCAATATCACCTTGGGCCTGCCGGTCATCCGCACGTCGGTGGACCACGGCACCGCCTTCGATATCGCTGGCAAAGGCATCGCCAACGAGCAGAGTCTGGTGGAAGCGATTGAGTATGCGGAACAACTAGCCCCGCCCTCCCGGAATGCGGAAGCGAAATGATGATTCCCGCCCCTCGGTGATTTTAACGTAAACAAGCCTGTCATATTGGCACGCCGCCCCTCGCCGCCCCGCTCGTTCGGAAAATCATCTGTGTGGCTTTTGTGCATCACTCGGTGGAACACGGCCCTGGTCGGACCATGGTTCAGTCGCCTCAACCTGCAAATTCTCTGCCGTGGAAGGCAGATGCCACCATTAACTCCAGTTCCTCGTTCCAAAATTTAAGATTTTGTTTAGCTTTATATGGTTGCTTAAGGTTGGTCACAGTTAACTCTTGAGCGCCAGCATCCTAAAAACTCTATGCTGCGCTTTGCTTGTAGCTGGTTTCGTGCAAGTCACTAACTTTCGCTAAGTAAAACCGGAGATCGATATGGCGTGCTTGCTGCTGGTCGAGGACGAGGCCGATATCCGGACAGTATTGGCAGAAGTGTTGGTGGATGCTGGCCACGAGGTCGTCGAGGCCGAGTGCGCGGACGCCGCAGCCCTGCTTCTGGATGGGCCTGACGGCTTCGACATGCTCGTCACCGACATCAACATGCCAGGGTTCCTGGACGGCATTGGCTTGGCGGCACGCTTTCGCAAGCGTCATGCCACCCGTCCGATACTCTATGTCACCGGACGTCCCGATGCGTTGCGCCAGGTTAGGATGCGGCCCAACCGTGAAGCTGCCTTGATCAAGCCGTATGGGCTTCTGTCGATGGTTTCCACCGTGCAGGCCATGCTTGCTGCTGCGGCGCTGGAAGCCGAACCGCGGGCCTGCCCTGATCAGGCCCCGTTGCTGCATGGGTCCGAGATGGTCCGGACCGCAGCTTAAGACGAACGGGCAGTTGTGACTGAGACTTTCGCAGCCCTCCAGCTTGCCGTGCTGGCGCTGCTTGCGGGGTGGCTGATACGGGAACGACAGGCTCGACGCCGTCGGGATGCCGACCTCATCCTGATCGCTGAACGCGACCGTGCCCAGGCCTCCAAAATGGCTGCGATCCTGAAAGGCATGCCCGACGGAATCCTGGTCGTGGATGGAGATCTCAGGCTGGTCGAGTGGAACGAACACTTCCCTGAGTTCGCCGGCGTGCCAAGCGGGATGCTGCGGGTCGGCCTCGACATGTCCGACATACTGCGCGCCCAGGCCGCCGCCGGGGAATTCGGACCCGCTGACGTGGAGGCCGAGGTGGAGCGCCGCATGGACCTGCTGCGGTCGGGAGGCAGTATCGGCGTGATCGAGCGGGCGCGCCCAAACGGAAAAACGCTCGAGTTGCGGCGGAACCTCCTGCCGGAGGGCGGGTTCGTCACGCTCTACACCGACATCTCGGCACGGCGCCAGGCCGAAACCCAGTTGCGCCAGGCGCAGAAGATGGAAGCGGTCGGCCACCTGACCGGAGGGGTGGCGCACGACTTCAACAACCTTCTGATGGTGATCCTCGGCAACCTTGAGTTGGCCGTTCAAGCCCTGGGGACCTCGAACCTGGTCCGCGCACAACGCAAGGTGGAAGTGGCGCAGGGTGGCGCGCAGCGGGCGGCGGCGCTGACCCAGCGGTTGCTGGCGTTCTCAAGACGGCAAAACCTGAATCCTCAGCCCGTTGACGCCAACAAGATCCTGTCCTCGATGTCGGAGCTGCTTCGTCACTCCATCGGTGGCAGCATCGAGCTTGAGACTGTTTTGGCTGGAGACTTGTGGGAGGCCGTGGTTGATCCCAACCAGTTGGAGAATGCCCTGCTCAACCTGGCCATCAACGCCCGCGACGCTATGCCTGACGGCGGCAAGGTCACCGTGGAGACGGCCAATACGTTCCTGGATGCGGCCTATGCCGCCAGCAACGACGAGGTAAAGGCTGGCCAGTATGTGATGGTGGCCGTCAGCGACGGCGGCACTGGCATGACGCCCGACCAGGCAGCGCGGGCGTTCGAGCCCTTCTTCACCACCAAGGGGATTGGAAAGGGCTCTGGATTGGGCCTGTCGCAGGTGTTTGGGTTCATCAAGCAGTCAAGTGGGCACGTGAAGATCTACAGCGAGCCCGGCACCGGCACGACGGTGAAGCTATACCTGCCGCGCCTCATCAGGGATGACGAAGCAGCAACCGAGACGGTTGTGGAGGCGGCGAGCGTGCCTCGCGCACGCACGGGGGAATGCATCCTGGTCGTCGAGGACGACCAGGATGTGCTCGCGTTCTCGATGGATGCCTTGGAAACACTCGGTTATTCGGTGGTCAGTGCGAAAGACGCCGAGCATGCCCTCGCCATCCTCGGCGGGCGAGCCGACGTCACGCTGCTTTTCACCGACGTCGAGCTGCCAGGAGCGAACGGTCCGGAACTGGTCAAGGAAGCATTATCTCAACGGCCAGGCCTGGCCGTGCTTTATACCACTGGATACACGGCGAACGCTGTCTTGCATCGCGGCATACTCGACCGGGAGGTCACCTCGCTGACTAAGCCATTCACCGTCGCTCAAATGGCGGCAACGGTGCGTGAGACGATTGATGGAGCGATCCTTGAGGACGCCCTGCAACGGAGCTTCAAGTGACCTAAACAACATTCCGAAAACAAAACTTGCATTCGCACTTGTTAAATAAATACAATGGCTTCCGCCTTTAACTTATTGCTGAAAGAAAGGGAGTGGCGCAATAATCCAGGGGTGTACGGACGATGCAGCCGCTTCCCGGGTTGCCGCACTGGAACCCCGGCCCCCAGCGCCTGCCGCTGGCGTACGGCGCTGGCGCCGTTCCGCCCTTCCTTGGCTACGCAAACCCGTATAGCCGGGCCGGATTAGCCACCAGAATTTTGCTGCGGGTCCCTTCATCCGGCACCCACTCCGCCAGCAGATTGAACAGCCGTCCGTCGTCCACGTCCTGCGCCGGGGCTGGGTCGGTGGGTTTGCGCCCGGGGGTCGGCGCGCTGTCCGGGTGCGGCCAGTTCGAACCCCAGACAATCCGGTCCGGGTTGGCCGCCACCAACGCGCGGGCCATCGGCGCCACGTCCGTCCAGCCCGGCGCCGTGGAGGCGCGGTATGCGCCGGAAACTTTCACATACGCCCGCCCCGACCGCACCAGGTCCAGCACCGCGTCGAACCCTGGCTGTCCCGCCCCCAGCGCTGCCTGCGCCCCGGCGAAGTGATCGAACACCACCGGCACCGGCAGCGCCGCCAACTGGTCGTGCAGCGGCGCGATCACCGCCAGGCGGGAATACACCTGCAGGTGCCAGGGCCGCCCAGCCAGTTGCGCCATCACCCCGCCCAGCCGCTTCGCCAACGCCGCCGGGTCGAACTCGCCGGCCTGCTCCAGGTTGACGCGGACGCCCTCGGCATGCATGGCGTCCAGCTCCGCCGGCTGCGCGTCCGGCCCGATGACGGTGACGCCGCGGGTGCGCTTGGGGCCAAGCCGGCGCAGCCCCTCCAGCGTCGCCCGGTTGTCGGTCCCGTAAACGCTCGGCGTGACGATCACGACGCGGTCCAGGTGCAGGGCATCCTGTAGCGCCAGCAGCGCCTCCGGCTCGGCCGCCGGCGGGGTATAGGCGCGGCCAGACCAGTAGGGAAAAGCAGCCGGGTCGGGGAACACGTGGACATGGGTATCCACGGACCCCGGCGGCGGAATGAAGCTGGGGGGCGTGCGGACCGTGGGCGCCTCTGCCGAGGCATGCGCCGGGCCGGCGCCCAGCAGGGTGACGGGCACCGCGGCGGCAAGCGCGAGTCCAGCACGGCGTGTCATCATGGCCGGTTCCTCCCAAGGTTCATTTTGACGCCACTACGGCATGGGCGACGCAGTGTGTCCAGGGAGGGCGGGCGGCGCAGGCTGGGACGGCGCCGCCGGCCCGGTGTATGAAAGGCCTCGGTCTGGATGCCGGATCGGCCAGACCCTGCACTGCCGCCATGTTCCTGCCCGACACGCTTCCTGGTGGGCATGGCGGCCCTGCGGCTGCACTTGGCGGTGCGCGGCCTGGCGTGACAGGCTGCCTTGCCCCAATGGAGGAATCGGCATGACCAAGCTCTGGCGCCTGTCCGCCACCGAAGTTGCCGCCCGGGTCCGAGCGCGTGAGGTGTCAGCGCGTGAGGCGGCGCAGGCGGCGCTGGACCGGCTCGACGCAGTGAACCCCGCCATCAATGCCGTCGTGGACCACCGCCCGGCGGACGTGCTGGCGGCGGCGGACCGTGTGGACGAGGCCGTCGCCCGCGGCGAGGACCCGGGCGTGCTGGCCGGGGTGCCGGTGACGGTGAAGGTCAACCTGGACCAGGCAGGCTGGGCCACCACCAACGGCCTGCGCCTGCAGCGGGACCTGATCGCGCGGCAGGATAGCCCAGTGGTGGACAACCTGCGCCGGGCCGGGGCGGTCATCCTGGGGCGGACCAATGCGCCGGCATTCTCCTTGCGGTGGTTCACCAGCGGCGGCGTGCACGGGCGGACCCGCAATCCGCGCAACCCCGCATTGACACCTGGCGGATCGTCAGGCGGGGCGGCGGCGGCCGTTGCGGCTGGGATCGGGCACTTGGCGCACGGGACGGACATCGGTGGCAGCATACGCTACCCCGCCTATGCCTGCGGCGTGCACGGGTTGCGTCCGACGCTGGGCCGGGTGGCGACCTGGAACGCCAGCGCGCCCGACCGCGGCATCGGGCCGCAACTGATGGCGGTGTCCGGGCCGATTGGGCGGACGATCGCGGACCTGCGCGCGGGCTTGCAGGCGATGGCCGCACCTGACCTGCGCGACCCCTGGTGGGTGCCGGCGCCGCTGAATGGCCCGCCGGCGCCGCGCCGGGCCGCGCTGTGCCTGCGGCCGGGAGGGCTGGCGGTCGTGCCGGAGGTCGAGGCGGCGCTGCTGGATGCCGCCCGGCGCCTGGAAGCGATGGGCTGGACCGTCGAAGCCGTGGAAGACACGCCGCCCATGCACGAGGCGACGGAGCTGAACATCCACCTATGGCTCGGCGATGGCTTCGCCGGCATGGCCGCGCGGGCGGCAGAGGAGGGCGATCCGGCCGCAATCGCCATTCTGGAGCATCACCGTGCCACGGCGGAGGCGCTTGCCCCGGACGCGATCCCGCGTGCGTTGGTGCGCCGGGCCGGGCTGGTGCGGGAATGGTCGGTGTTCCTGGATCGGCATCCCGTGCTGCTGCTCCCGGTGTCGGCGGAGCTGCCCTTCGCCGATGACCTGGACCAGCAGGGTCCGGAGGCGATGGCACGGGTATGGGCAGCGCAACTGACGCAAACCGCGCTCCCGCTGCTTGGCCTGCCCGGGCTGAGCGTGGCGACGGGAATGGCGGGGGATGCTCCGGTCGGGGTGCAGTTGATCGCCGGACGCTACCGGGAGGACCTGCTGCTGCTGGCGGGGGAGGCGATCGAGGCTGGCGGAGTGCCGGCAGCGCCGTTTGATCCTGTGCCGGCAGCGGTGTGACACGGCGGATCAGCTTATGCGGTCAGCCGGGCCGGACTGGCAACCGCCTTACAGGAAGCTTGTGACCGACCGGCCTGCGGCGGGGTAGGCGGTTCGACAGCTTATCCCG